>Ga0123356_10002736_pt1 | contig 18754 bp, 9 predicted proteins | sample TergutEmb28metaG_2_FD_92546 | JGI IMG/M metagenome (GOLD analysis project Ga0123356, IMG submission 92546) | Embiratermes neotenicus P3 segment gut microbial communities from Petit-Saut dam, French Guiana - Emb289 P3 | ecosystem: Host-associated > Arthropoda: Insects > Digestive system > Gut ...
CAAAACCATCAGTTTTGCATTTGACAGGAAAGTGCATATCCAGGGCTTTAAATTTACACAACCCGACAAAGCCTTTGCAAAACTGCATGCCGCAGAGAACGACGGTCTTTACGGCGATGCCTTTAAAATAAACGGCAGCACTGTCGAGGACATAGGGAACAATGTTTCTTTAACATTTGACGGCATGGATTTCGGAGATTCCGGAACAGGTTCCTTCAAAATCAACTGCCGCTCAAAGCTTTCGGAAAATTCAATCCGCATTGACTTTATCGGCGAAAAAGAAACGATAACCGAAATGATTACCGTTTCCTGTGCCGATGAGTATAAGGATGAAGTTTATAAGTTATCCAAACGTATCTGCGGAGTAAATAAGGTTACATTTGTATTTCTGCCGGGGTCGCAAATTGATATAGATTGGATACAGTTTTTAAGCTGACAGCTTAACAAACGACCTCAAGCTTTAAACCCGGAGCTTCGCCGTCTACTCTAAGTTTTACTTCACCATTTTCGGAAATCGCCGTGACTGTTGCGCGGCGGTTTCCTGTTTTGTCAAACAATTCTATCCTTTGCTCCGTTATATGATATGCCTTTAATGTTACATTCTCATGATAATCATATTCAGCCATGTCATCACGTCCCGTTGCAATCAATGAATTTTCAGGGACAAATACAGGGATAGTTTTATAATCGTATTTTCCTTTGACAAGCTTGCCGCCGGACACAGCTTCACCTGTGAAGAAGTTTGTAAAATTACCCTCGGGAAGATAGACATCACAGTGTCCGTCCTCATGAAATACGGGAGCCACAAGCAGACTGTCACCGAGCATATACTGTTTATCCAGGGTAAAACAAAGCGGGTTATCGGGATATTCCATAACCATCGGGCGCATTACCGGAACGCCTGTTTGAGTAGCTTTTACCGCCTGTGCAAAAAGATACGGCATGAGTGAGTGCTTGACCTTTGTAAATTTACGGACAATCTCAACAGACTCTTCGTCATATAACCACGGCACTCTGTAGGATGTGCTGCCGTGGAGTCTTGAATGTGTCGAAAACAGTCCGAATGCTACCCAGCGTTTGTATACATCAGCTGTAGCAGTCGCTTCAAAGCCTCCGATGTCATGGCTCCAAAACGCAAAACCGCCGAGCGCAAGTGACAACCCGCCTCTGAGGGACTCAGCCATTGCGGCAAATGTCGCTTCGCAGTCGCCGCCCCAATGAACGGGGAACTGCTGCCCGCCGGTTGTTGCGCTGCGCGCAAATAATACTGCGTTTCCTTTTCCTTTTTTACGCTCCAACATTTTATACACAGCTTCGTTAAAAAGATATGTATAGTAATTATGCATTTTCATCGGGTCGCCTTTATTAAACCACTCGATGCCTTTTGACGGTATTCTTTCACCGAAATCTGTTTTAAAACAGTCCACACCCATATCAACAAGTGCTTCAAGCTTATCAGTGTACCATTTGCTTGCATCGGGATTTGTAAAATCGACAATTCCCATGGCAGGCTGCCACATATCCCATTGCCATACATTTCCGTCGGTTTTTAAGAGCAGATAACCTTTTTCGGCAGCTTCCAAAAACAGCGGTGATTTTTGTCCGATATACGGATTTATCCACACACAGACGCGAAGTCCTTTTTCGTGCAAGCGTTGTAGCATTGCTTCTGGTTCGGGGAACATTTCTTCATCCCATGAGAAGTTGCACCATTCGTATTCTTTCATCCAGAAGCAGTCGTAATGGAATACTGTCAGCGGAATTTCGCGCTCCGCCATCCCGTCAATGAAGCTGTTTACCGTCTGCTCATCATAATTTGTCGTAAATGAAGTCGATAACCACAAGCCGAATGACCACGCCGGCGGCAGGGGAGCTTTGCCTGTCAGTTCACAATAATTAGCAACCGCATTTTTTACATTTCCGCCGCCAATTATATAATATTCAAGCATTTCACCGGGGACGGAAAACTGAACGCGTGAAGCTGCTTCGGATGCGATTTCATAACTTACACATTCGGGATGATTTGTAAAGATACCGTATCCCTTTGATGAAACATAAAAAGGTATGTTTTTATATGCCAAATCTGAAGCGGTTCCGCCGTCTTCATTCCAGATATCTATGCTCTGACCGTTTTTGACAAAGGGTGTAAAACGCTCGCCGAGTCCGTAGATATATTCATCAACATCCAGGTCGAGTCTTTCACGGAAGAACGGTCCGTCAGGTGTTGTAAGATATGCGGCTTGTTTAAAGTCTGTGCGTGTTATTTGCATGCAGTCATATTTAAGTGTTAATGAATAACGGTCTTTGCAAAGAATTGCCGACATTTTACCTGCAGATATTGTATAAAACTCATCTGATTCGTTGAGTGAGAGTTTTTGCTTATCTTGTTTAAGATTAAACGAAGGTACGGGTGATATTGTCTGCACATAATGGTACATTTTTATACCGAGAATATCTTTTCCCGGTGAAGTTATTTCAAGTGTGATAAGAGGCCCGCCGAGTGTCTGACCGCGGTGAGTAACGGGGAAGGGGGATATATACGCTGTAAATTTATCCTCTGTAAAATCGATATGTCTGATTTCTGCGCAGCCGTATACGGTTACGCCGGGTTTTGCCATCCAAAATCCGTCTGTAAATTTCATATTGTTACTTCCTCCGTAAGTTTTATGTCTGCGCTTGATGAGCCGATGCTAAAGAGCACCGATTCGGGGATTATCGAGAAGTCCTCGTCTTCTTCGTCATACAGAGAAATCTCTTCCTGCGTAATTGTGAATTTTATTTCTTTTTCTTCTTCCGGCAGAAGATGAATACGTTTAAAGCCGCAAAGTTTTTTGAGCGGTGCTTTTACCGGAGTGCCTTTTAATGTTGCATACAGCTGTACAACCTCGTCGCCCGCTGTTTCACCTGTATTTTTTAAATTTAAGGACACAACAGAGTCTGTGCCGAATTTTTTGACGGACATATTACTGTATTCAAATTTTGAATAGCTAAGACCAAAGCCAAAGGGGAATTGGACAGGTTTGTCAAAATACATGTATGTACGAGGGCTGTTTATAATGTCGTAGTTATTTATATCCGGCAGGACGTCTTCGGACAGGTACCATGTCATTGACGTGCGCCCTGCGGGATTATATAAACCGTACAATGTCTCTGCTACTGCTTTGCCGACATATTGCTCGCCGTGTGATGTGTATAATACGGCTTTTAAAAGTTTTTCTTCTTCCGGAAATGCAAACGGATAACCGGCTATGATTGATAAAACGATGTTTTGGTTAACTGCGTGAATACGTTTTATAAGCTCTGTCCATCTGCGGGGGAAAGTTATTGCCGGGCGGTCAAAGCATTCTCTTCCGTTTACAAGCGGATGATTGCCGAGGAAAATCAAAACTGTTTCGGCTTCTTTTGCTTCATCAACAGCGGGAATTATACCGTCACTTAAAATTTCACTTTTTAAATCAGATACAAGGTCTGCAATTTCTTTGTTCTTTTCGTCACTGTAACGATTGCCGTATAAGTGACCGTGCGGTATGAAGTCTCCGGAATTTTCGTCGCGCAGGAACAACTCCTGAGTAAACCATCCCCATACAAAGTCTGCTTTACACTCAAGCTGCAGGCTTGGCAAAAGTGCAAGATATTTTCCGCTTTTCGGCTCTCTGTAAGATACCGAGTTAAAGCCCCAGTCAATTTCTTCAAATTTTGTGCGGGTATTTTCGTCTCCGTCAAAGGTAACATTTCCTTCATCATCCACACGAAGCCATTTATTTTCTTTATTACTGTAAATGACACAAATATCATGTATTGATACTGTTTCTATATTATCATTACTTACAATTTCGCTTATTGCGTCAAACGGAGTAATTGACTCGACAGGTTTGCCGGAGTACCAGTCGGGAAGGTTCTTTTCGGCAAGGTCTCCTATTATAACGGTTTTACCGTTTGAATCTTTGTTTAAAGGCAGAATACCGTCGTTTTTTAAAAGAACAATACTTTTTCGCGACGCTTCAAGAGCTGTATCGGAATGTTCCTTACAGCACAGGAGGTCTTCGGAAATATCCTCGTACGGGCAAAGGCCGGGCGGATCAAACTGTCCGAGACGGAAACGCAGATTAAATATGTTGGTAACGGCGAGGTCAATATCGGCTTCGGTTATCAACTTTTTATTATATGCCTCCGTGGCTGCATTTATAACTTTTTCGTTTATCTGGTCTGTAAAACAATCAACACCTGCTTTCATTGCAAGAGCAATCGCCTCGGCATCCGTTTTACAATATTTATGATGTGTGACAGTCTGAGATAAATCATCACCGTCGCATACAATAAATCCTTCACATTCCCATTCGCCTTTGACGATTTCGAGAACTTCGGGGTTGACGATGCAGGGGATACCGTTAATTTCATTGTATGCAGTCATCAGTGACATCGCTCTGCCTTCAACAAATGCGTATTCAAATACCTTAAGATAGTATTCACGCTTGACTCTTTCACTTATATCCGTAGAAGCGGCGAGTCTGTTTTTTTCGACGTTATTGCCGTAAAAATGTTTCGGGGCACATGTTGATTTTAAATAATAATCATCTTCACCCTGGACACCGCGTATCAGTGCAGCGGCAAGCTTGCCGACAAGATACGGGTCTTCACCGTATGCTTCTTCATTACGCCCCCAACGCGGGTCACGTTCCATATCTATTGTCGGAAACCATAAAGTCAGCCATCTTGACCGGTTATCCTTTTCGTACCATATGCGGGCTTCCGTACCTATTACATCTCCGACACGCTGCATTAAATCGGCATCCCATGTCAACGATAAACCGATAGGCTGCGGAAACACCGTAGAGTTACCATAAGGCCATTGTTCATAATACGTTCGGACCAATAAACCATGAGCTCCTTCTGCGCTGACATTGTATTCCTTAATACCGAGACGGGGAACAGCCTTATGCGAGGTGTGCAGAAAGCTTATTTTCTCCTCGAGAGTCATTTGCGATATCAGGTCTAAAACGCGCTGATCAAGCGGAAGTGAAGTATCAAGATACTTTGGCGCTCCCATAAACTTACCATCCTTATTTATATTTACCGGTTGCCCGTATATCGTAGCATAATTAAATAGTTACTACAACATAAAATGTATGATATTTGTGGTAAAATGTATCAATACTGTCCTTGACTTTTGTATATACTCATGCTATGGTGAAACTTGAGTTAAATATAAACGATTAGAAAGGATATTTTTTAAAATGAAAAAACGATTTTTACCTGTAATTCTCGCAATTTTAATGATTATGACATTTATCCCCTTCGGCCCTGCTGCCGTCGCATCCGGCGAGTTCACTGCACAGCTCAGAGGCCAAATGGATATGGATGTCAGCGATTCTGTTCCCGAGTGGGGCATCCAGGACTTACCTGAAGCTAACATAACATTTGATTTGTATCAGCCCGCAACCATCTCAATGACATTTGACGAACCTGTCAAATTCTCGGGAAACTGGACAGGAATCAGAACCAGCGTTAATGCAGACAGTGATTTTGCAGCCGAATCAATCGGCGGAAGAATCATCAGCTTCATTGTTGACGGAGTAGATTTAGGCTCACGTCCTGTTCCGCTCATCGATCATGACGGAAGTGGCGAAATAGCAATCGATATAGCCCGCCAATGGGGTGGTGACTATGATGCCTATGACCTTGCAGGCATGGATCCCTTTACAACACTTGAAATTACATTTATACTCGGCGAGCATACCGCCCAGTTATTAGGTCAACTTGATACCGATGCAGGCGGTTCTGTACCCGAATGGGGAATCGGTGACGAAGAAGGTGCAACAGTTGCGTTTAAAGTAGGAGAAGAAGCAACTATTTCAATGTCTTTTGACGAAGCTATTAAATTCTCCGGTAACTGGACAGGTATTGCAACAAGCATTCCCGTCACAAGCGATGAAGATGCAGAGTCAACCGGAGCACATATAACAAAATTCGTTGTAGACGGTGAGGATTTAGGTTCCAAGCTTGTACCGCTTATCAACCGTGATGATAGCGGCTTTATGACAATCGATATAGCACGCCAGTGGGGCGGTGATTATGACGAATATGACCTTGCAGGTATGGACCCCTTTAAAACCTTGGAAATTTCTTTCATAGTCCCGAATCTCCCCGGTGGTGAAGTGGAAATCGGTCTTCCGGTTCTCCCGACAGGCGGTCATGTTTGGATTGCAGGCACAGTCGCATATGCAGGACGCACAGACGATGTACCGGGCGATGAAATCGACTGGTACGAGTTTGGCGGTCTTGAAGGAAAAAACATTCCGTTTGAATTTGGCGTACCCTTCACAGTTACACTTGACTTAGGCAGCGAAACTGCTACACACGGCGAAGCAGGCTGGGGCGGCTATATATTATGCGTAGAAACCGATGTAAACATCAACCCCGCCTTTTATGAAGCATTCATTGATAAAATTCTTGTTGACGGAAATGAAGTCTCGTTCAATCCCGAAGGCATAGAAGTAGGCAAGGATAGAGGCATCCGTGTGCCGCTCACAACCGGCTGGTCCGATCTCCCGCCGCTTGACAGTTACACAAAAATCGGCACATTCTCAAAACTCGAAGTAACAATGGTAATCGCCGAGTTCGGCACTATGGAAAATCCCTTTACCGGAGCAGATGCACCCCCGCCCACACCTGCACCTCCTCCGCCTGATGTCACTCCGATAGAGCGCCCCGAACCGGCTCCCGAAAAAAGTGAAGGCGGGCTTCCAGGCTGGGTTATCCCCGTAATCATCGGCGGCGTTGCGTTAATTGCTGTCGTAATAGTATTTGTTGTAGTAAAAGGCAAGAAAAAACCTTCATAAAACAACTGAATAAGGAACTGCGATATTACATCGCAGTTCCTCTTAGTTAATATGCATTAATACATCATAGTGTAAAGTCGAAAGGAATTTTCATTTATATGAGCAAAAAGATTCGTTTGGTATTTTCTGTTGTAACAGTTTTAACTGTACTGCTTTCACTGTTATCAGGTTGTGCAGGATCGGGATCACCCGTAAATAACTCACTTAAGGACATCACAGCCACTGAGTTTGCAAGAAAACTCGGCTACGGCATCAACCTCGGCAACACAATGGAAGCATGTGACAGCGGCAACCGTATACCAAACCGCGCCCCCGAAGTATACGAAACAATGTGGGGTAACCCCGTCACAACCCAGGCAATGATTACCGGGATGAGAGAAGCCGGGTTTACAACCCTGCGGATCCCCGTTGCATGGACAAACGCAATGGATTTCGAAAGCGGCGACTTTACAATCAACGATGCTTATCTCGACCGTGTCGAAGAAATAATCAACTACGCACTTAATGAAGACATGTACGTCATAATCAACAACCACTGGGACCACGGCTGGTGGAGCATGTTCGGACATCCCGATCAGGCATGGCGTAATTTTGCGGAACAAATGTTTCTTGCAATGTGGACCCAGATAGCAAACAGATACGAACATTTTGACCACAGGCTTATATTTGAACCGTCAAACGAAGAATGGGGAGACAGATTTAATGACAGAACCCGCTTTTCACCGACCGGCGGCACATTAACAGAGGATGAATGCTATAAACTTTTAACCGAACTGTCGCAGATATTTGTCAACTTAATAAGGTCGACAGGCGGAAACAACACAAACAGATTCCTTCTTATGAAAGGATACAACACAGATGTTATGAGAACAACCGACGACCGCTTTAAGCTGCCGTCGGATTCAGTCGAAAACAGACTGTTATTATCAGTTCATTATTACACACCATGGAGCTATTGCGGTGATACATCAGGCGTCGGCTCCTGGGGCAGAACCACTGAAGTTGAAGAGATGAACTATCTGCTCGGCCGCCTGACAAGATTTACGGACATGGGCTTCGGTGTTGTACTCGGCGAATGGGGCGTACTTGACAATGAAGGCCCCGACAGGCTCAAGTTTTTTACAAACTTCCTTGACAACAGCGACTTGCACGGATTTGCCCCCATGCTGTGGGATACGGGATATGACCCGCATTACGGCCGTTTATTTGACAGAAATAATTCTCTGACAATAGTAGCAGACGATATCTTAAATCTGTTTCGAACAAGAACCGCCGCAAGAGAAGAAAAAAGCGTCGAAGAGCTTATTGCCGCTGCCGAAATCAGTATGGCTCATACCCTTGAGCTTGCCTCACAGCGTGTCGAAACTGTTTTAACGGCAGACGAAGCAGTCGCATGGATAATGTTTGTAGACGGCGACTGGGGTCTTCAATACAGCGTAGGCGACAGATATCAGCCCGAACAAATCGCAAACGGCATGATTGCAACCGACGTTGAAATAACCGGCGAAGGAACATATACGGTGTCTCTTGACTTTACAGGAACCGGTGCGGGTTTTGCAGACGGCTTCGAGTTCTCTGCAGTCGGCATCATGAACGGCGAGATATTATTCCCGGGATATATAATGGATATTACCGAGATATTAATTAACGGAGCTCCCGCAACAAACTTTGAAGGAATTCCGTATACAACAAACGATAATCCCGTTACAACCCGTGTCAACCTGTACAATCACTGGGTCAACGATGTCCCGCCCGAAGCAAGGGTCCTCGGAGGTAATCTTGCGGACGCATCTCCCACCTTCCTTGAAAACTACAGACTGACTCATATTGAAACAATTTCGGTGACATTTAATTTCATTGCACCGTAACGGCATAAGGAGAGGGATTGAACTTGGAAAAGGCTGTCAAGATAAAAACAAATGATGTACCTATGATGGTATTTCGGGCTTTTTTGGTATTTGTATTTCTTTCGGCATTTATAGCAGGCTTAAACCCTGCAAGACTCAGCGGTCTGATCAATAACAGCGTATCACTTTTTACCTGTGCCCTTTCATACGGGACAATAGGCGACAACTTTATCAGAGCCTTAAATCAAGGCTGGATTACACAATTGCCGCTTACTTTCACATACTTGGGGTCACTGATTACCGCTCTTGCAATCGCACTGGTTGCCGCCGCTTTCTGCCTCAGTCTCGGAAACAATAAAATGCGACACCTGTGCATTAAACTCGCATGGGGAGCAGCATTCACAGGACTTGCAGGAACAATACTCCTACTGTATTCATACACACTCTTTACAAACTCTCCAAACCCGGAAAGACTTGACCCGTTACTGCCTTCCGGCATATGGGTCTATCTTGCCATGTTTGCGGCAGTAGCACTATATGCCACGGTTTTGCAAACAAGACTGACAAAACCTGCAAGTGATGAAGTATATGACCTTGAACCAAAATACCGTCTCTTCCTGATGATTTTGCCGTTTCTTGTTCTTGTCGTACTTTTCGCTTATTTACCGCTTGCAGGATGGCGTTATGCGTTTTTCGATTATACACCCGGCATACCTTTGACATGGGATGATTTTATCGGGTTTCAATGGTTTCGTTTCCTGTTTAACAATCCCGCTCAGCGCGCTCAGATCGTTCGCGTACTCACAAATACATTTGCACTCAGCGGCATAGGCCTTGCAACCTCATGGCTGCCGATGGTCTTTGCAATATTCCTTTCCGAACTGCGTTCAAAAAAGTATAAACGCACAGTTCAAACACTTACGACAATTCCGAACTATATAAGCTGGATTCTTGTTTACGGTATTGCATTTGCGATATTCTCAACAGAAGGTTTCTTCAACTGGATGCTTATCAATCTCGGAATCATTGAAAACGGCAGCAACCACCTGATGAGCGGCGCAAACATCTGGATAAAAATGTGGGCATGGGGCACATGGAAGGGTCTCGGCTGGGGAGCAATAATCTATATCGCAAGCATCTCAAGCATCGATCCGCAGCTCTATGAAGCAGCTATGGTAGACGGCGCAGGACGTTTTAAAAGAATGTGGCATATAACCGTCCCGGGCCTGCTCCCGACATTCTTTGTATTGCTTCTGCTTGGTATTTCCAATGTTCTCTCAAACGGTCTCGATCAGTATTTAGTATTTGAAAACCATGCAAACCGCAGCACGATCGAGGTTCTTGACTTGTATATTTACAACCTTGGTTTGACGGGCTCCGGCAATATTCCTCTTTCAACACTGATAGGAATGTTAAAATCCGCAATAAGCGTTGTATTACTCTTCAGCGCAAACAGACTCTCAAAACTCGTCCGCGGCGAAACTATTGTTTAGATTAAATTTCTTGGGGGTGAGATTATGTCAGGTGATAATATATCGTTAGAACAAGAGATGGGGATTAAGCACAACACCTATTTTATAAAGAGAACTCCCGGAGACTGGATGTTCACTTTAATCACCGGTTTGATATTTACGGTGTTTACGCTTCTTTGTACTTTTCCTATTTACTATCTGTTTATAAATACAATAAGTGACAACAGAATGGTTCAGGCAGGGCTCATAAATTTATACCCGATCGGAATTCATTTTGAAAACTACGTAGCCTTGCTCGGAGTGGGCGAGCTGATGAACGCGGCGTTTATATCGGTTTCGCGTACGGTTCTCGGCACTCTTGTCATGGTTCTTGCATCCGCATTTGTCGGCTATTTAGTCACACAGCAAAAAATGTTGGGTCGTAAGTTTATTTACCGTTTCATAATAATTACAATGTACTTTAACGCAGGTCTGATACCATGGTTTCTCAATATCATGATGTTAGGGCTGACAAACAATTTCTGGGGTTATATAATCCCGGGAATCGTAGCGCCGTTTAATATTATTTTGGTAAAAACCTATATTGAATCACTGCCGAGAGAACTTGAAGAAAGCGCATTTATCGACGGAGCAGGGTATTTCACCGTATTTCGCAGCATAATTCTCCCGCTCAGCAAACCAATCCTCGCAACAATAGCTGTTTTTGGAGCAGTAGGACACTGGAACTCATTTGTTGACTCGATAATCCTCATGGGCGGAGAACCGAGGCTCTACACATTGCAGCACAGATTGTACATATATCTTAATACAGCAACTAATCTGAGCAACATGATGGATTCGGCAGGCGGAATGAGCGAACGGGACTTAGCGGCTGCACTTAACAGCCGGATTACTTCACTCACCATTTCTATGGTTTCCATTATTCCGATTCTTATGGTATACCCGTTTATGCAGCGGTTTTTCCAAAAAGGTTTGATGATGGGTGCCGTTAAAGGATGATTTAATCAAAGTTTTAAGCTTTTTATCACTTAAAAGAATGAAATTTGTTCAAAAAAAAGGAGGATTTTTAAATGAAACAAAGAAAATACTTGGCATTATTATTAGTGTTGGTTCTGCTCACACCGATTTTTGCAAGCTGCGCAAACGGATCGGGAGCAGGATCCGGAGACGGAAGAAACAGAGACCCCGTAGACCTTGTCATTTATTCTCAGCTGGCAAACTTTTCGGGTGAAATGATCGGTTGGGGAGCAGAAATACTCAAAGAAAAGTTTAATGTCAATATTACAATAGTCAACGACGGCGTGGACGGCACATTCCAAACACGCATGGAGGCAGGATTTCTCGGAGACATTATTTTATTCGGTAATGACGGCGATGAGTATAGAGATGCATCAGCCGCAGGTATGCTCTTTGACTGGCTTGAAGACGACCTGCTATGGGATTACGGTCCTTTTATTGCCGACCATTTTATGACGGCTCTTAATAAAAACAGAGGTATAACAGGTACATTACATGGATTTGGTCATAATGTCGCCGGTAACGCAGCCGACCATGAAGAATTTTTCTATTATCCTCATTTAAGATTTGACTTATACGAGAAGCTCGGGCATCCGCCTATCAACACACTCGAAGATTTTATTCCCGTGCTTGCGAATATGGTTGCACTTGAACCGACAACCCCGTTCGGTACAAAAACCTATGCCGTATCATCTTTCCCGGACTGGGACGGCGATATGGTCATGATGGTTAAATCAACTCCTGCACTGTACGGCTGGGAAGAATTCCATATAGGTCTATATGACACAAAAACACAAACATGGGAAGACTGCCTTAAAGAAGGCGGCTGGTATCTGCGGGCTCTGAAGTTTTACAACACTCTTTTCCAAATGGGTTTATATGATCCCGACTCAATGACACAAACATGGGACGGCGTTCGTGAAAAATACCAAAACGGTCAGGCAATGTTTAATATTTTCTCATGGATTGCAGATAACTATAATACCGATGAAAACATGAGTGTCGGCAGAATGATGAGACCGGTCGTAGCAAGCGATCAGCAAAATCTTGCCAGCGGCTTAAATGTTTTCGGCGGAAATCGTGTATGGGCAATCGGAGCTAACAGTAATTACCCCGAGCTTTGTATGGAAATAATTAACTGGTTCGCTACTCCTGAAGGTGTTTTGTCATATAATTTAGGTCCAAAAGGCTTGACCTGGGATATTGACAGTGACGGAGAAGCATTTATGACCGAACTCGGACTGATTGTTCATGAGGACGACGATGAAGTCGTAGTAACATACGGAAACTGGACAGGTCAATACAGACTCGGTACTTTTGAACATAATAATACAACATGGTCTATTGATGCTGTAAATCCTGACTCACCGTCAGGTCTTACCTTCAGATATACCAACTGGCCGAGCACAGAGCTTGCAAGGGTTGTTAAACCAATCGAACTATCATGGCGCGACTGGTCAGGTTTTATTAAAGAAGATGACTATATAAGAAATAACGGCTCGTCCGTCGCAATCGCTTCGACATATACGTCAGGCAGAAAAGACAGAGAACTCTTGACAATATGGGAGCAGGTCACTCTTACAATCAAACAAGGCTCATGGAATGCGATTTACTCCTCATCGGATGCCGAATTTGACCAAATAGTAGCACAAATGATAACAGACGCAAAAGCCTTCGGCTACGACCAATGCGTAGAATGGATACTCCCCGAAGTAGAAGCAAGGCGTAACGCAGAAAACGCAGCACTTGCAGGCTAAATAAAAGAAGCAGGGTGAAGCAGGAGGACAGGTACATTAACTGTCCCCCTGCTTTCTTTTATTTTTCTTACATTCTTCCATTTATGTATTTTTCTTGATATAATACTATTAATAAATTTAAAGGAGATTTAATGTGAAATACGGCTATTTTGATGATGCAAAACGTGAGTACGTTATCGAAACACCATTTACTCCGCTTCCGTGGATAAATTATCTCGGCTCAAATGAGTTTTTCGGCTTGATTTCAAATACCGGCGGCGGATATAACTTTTACAGGGACGCAATGCTTCGCCGCCTTACACGTTACAGATACAATAATGTACCGCGCGATACCGGCGGACGTCTGTTCTATATTAAAGACGGTGATGAAATCTGGAGTCCGACTTATTTTCCCGCAAAAAAAGAATTGGATTCATATAAATGCCGTCACGGAAACGGTTATACAGTTTTTGAATCTTCTAAAAACGGCATTAAAGCAGAGCTTACATGTTTTGTTCCGATAAAAGACAATTGTGAAATCAACAGGCTGATTATATCAAATTCATCAGATTCCAAAAAAGAAATAAGCATTACGAGCGCTATAGAATTTTGTTTATGGAATGCCGCAGATGACGGAACAAACTTCCAGCGAAACTTTAATATCGGCGAAGTTGAAATTGAAGACGGTGTTATTTATCATAAAACAGAGTACAGAGAGAGAAGAAACCATTATTCTTTCTATGCAGTAAATCAAAAAACCACCGGTTTTGATACTGACTTGGACACTTTCCTCGGAAAATTTAAAGATTATGAAAATCCGCAAACCGTCATAGACGGTAAAAGCGGAAACTCAAAAGCACACGGCTGGTCACCGATAGCAAGCCACAGACTCGAATATTCACTTTCACCCGGAGAGAAGGCAGAAATTATTTTCATTCTCGGTTACATAGAAGTTCCCAAAAGTGAAAAATGGGACGGTCCGGCAGCTAACGGAATTATCAACAAAAAACCCGCAAAGGAACTTATTAACCGTTATAACACATTAAAAGCAATATCCGATGAGCTTGATGCATTAAAGAAACACTGGGATGAACTTCTCTCAAAGTTTGAAGTTAATTCCGGTGATGAAAAACTGGACCGTATGGTAAATATCTGGAATCAATACCAATGCATGATTACATTCAATATGAGCCGAAGCGCAAGCTATTACGAAAGCGGACAAGGCAGGGGAATGGGCTTTAGAGATTCCTGTCAGGATCTGCTCGGTTTTGTACATATGGTTCCCGAGAGAGCAAGAGAGCGTATTTTGGATATTGCCGCCATACAGTTTGAAAACGGCGGAGCATGGCATCAATATCAGCCTTTAACCAAAAGAGGCAATGCAAATGTCGGTTCCGGATTTAACGATGACCCCTTGTGGCTCATTGGTTGTACATTTGCTTATGTCGCCGAAACAGGGGATTATTCCATTATGGATGAACCGGTGCAGTTTGAAAATAAAGAAGGAAGTGAAAAGCCGTTATTCGATCATCTGAGAGCAAGCTTTAATTATACTCTCAACAATCTCGGACCTCACAAGCTTCCGCTTATCGGACGTGCCGACTGGAATGACTGCCTCAATTTAAATTGCTTTTCGGAAGAACCCGGCGAAAGCTTCCAAACCTGTGCAAACATTGAAAGCGACGCCGAAAGTATATTTATTGCCGGAATGTTTGTCTTCTACGGCAGGCAATATGCACAGCTGTGTCAAAAACGCGGATTAATTGACGAAGCAGAAGCAGCAACCGCAGCCGTTAATGAAATGAGTGACACAATATTAAAACACGGATGGGACGGCGACTGGTTCCTGCGCGCATATGATTCAAACGGCGATAAAGTCGGCAGCAGCTCCTGCACTGACGGTAAAATATTCATCGAACCGCAGGGCATGTGCGTAATGGCAGAGGTCGGTGTTGATACGGGAGAAGCAAAAAAAGCACTTGAAGCAACCAAAAAATACTTGACATTTGAATACGGAACATGTCTTGTAGCTCCTGCATATAAAGAGTATCATTTACATCTTGGTGAAATATCAAGCTATCCTCCCGGATATAAAGAAAACGGAAGTGTCTTCTGCCATAACAACCCGTGGGTAAGCATCGCCGAAACCGTAGTCGGCAATGCTGATGAAGCCTTTGAGATTTTCCGCACAACCTGCCCCGCTTACATTGAAGACATCAGTGACATACATCGCACAGAGCCGTATGTTTACAGCCAGACAATCGCAGGACAGGAAGCACCCACAGCCGGCGAAGCAAAAAACAGCTGGCTGACAGGCACCGCAGCATGGACCTTCGTCAACGTAAGCCAATACCTTCTCGGCATCAAACCCGAACTCGACGGCCTCTGCATTAAACCCTGCTTGCCGGAAAGGTTTAACAATGTAAAAATAAAACGAATCTACAGAGGCGCAACATATAATATAACTTTTGTCAGATCGGATGAAAAGGGATTGTGGGTAAACGGAATAAAACTCGATTCAAACATAGTTCCCGCAGCTCCAAGTGGTTCTGTTATATCTGTGGAATGCAGATTTTAATCAAATAAAGGTGGTTGAATTATGAAGTATTTATTAGGTATTGATCTTGGAACATCCGGTACAAAAACAGTTCTTTTTACCGAAGACGGCGAAGCGGTCAGCTCTGCTACCGAAGAGTATCTGCTTTATCAGCCGGATAACGGCTGGGCGGAGCAGGAGCCTTCTGATTGGTGGAATGCTTGCATTTCATCGGTGAAAAGAGTGTTGTCTGAATCGAAAATCAACCCCGGTGATATTGCGGGTATCGGGTTCTCCGGTCAGATGCACGGGCTTGTTATGTTAGATGAAAACGGTGACAGTCTGCGTAAGAGCATTATCTGGTGTGATGGGCGCACCGAAGCTGAGTGTGCAGAAGTTATGAAAAGAGTCGGTGAATCACGTCTCGTTGATTTAACCGGCAATCAAGCGCTGACAAGCTTTACGGCAGGCAATATTCTTTGGGTTCGCAATCATGAACCGGATAATTACAAGCGCTGCAGGCACATAATGCTTCCAAAGGATTATCTGCGTTATAAACTGACGGGAAAACTCGGTATGGAAGCAAGTGACGCATCGGGAATGAACATGCTTGATATTAATACCAGAGTCTGGTCTGATGAGGTTCTCGGAAAGCTCGAAATTGATAAAGCACTATTACCGGATGTTTATGAGTCCTACGAAGTTGCTGGACATATAACAGCCGAAGCAGCCGCTCTGACGGGTCTTAAGGAAGGAACACCCGTTGTATACGGAGCAGGAGACAATGCCGCTGCCGCAATAGGAACGGGAGTTGTAGAAAAAGGAAAAGCATTTATCACCATAGGCACTTCAGGTGTTTTATATGCTCATTCCGACAGTGTTGCGGTAGACCCGAAAGGAAGGGTAAATACATTCTGTGCCGCCGTTCCGGGCGGATGGACTGTCTTTGGCTGCACTCTCTCGGCGGGCATGTCACTTCAATGGCTGAGAAACAATTTCTTTTTGCCCGAGATGAAAACAGCCGACGGTCTCGGAAAAGACCCGTACACAATTATGACAAAGCAGGCCGAACGCATACCGATAGGTGCCAACAAATTGATTTTTATGCCATATTTAATGGGAGAGCGCAGCCCGATACTCGACCCGAATGCACGTGCTGTATTTTTCGGTCTCTCCGCAATCCACACAAGATATGATATGCTGAGGAGTGTAATGGAAGGTGTTATCTACGCCCAAAAGCAATGCCTTGATGTCCACCGCGATATGGGAGTGGAGTTTAAGGAAATATACGCAACGGGCGGCGGCGGAACAAGCCCGCTATGGCGGCAGATGATTGCCGATATATTCAATCTGCCGGTGGTTACTATTCAAAACAGGGAAGGCCCCGCACTCGGTGCAGCCATTCTTGCAGGTGTCGGAACCGGATTGTACAAAAACGTTCCCGAAGCGTGCAGCAGAATCATTAAACAAAACCCGCCTCAGGACCCGATATCGGATAATTCAAAAAAATATACACCTTACTATAATCTGTTCTGCAACTTGTATCCGGGAATGAAAGATAACTTTAAAACATTATCAAAAATATAGCTGTATTAACATATTTTCATAGCATACAAGCAAAGACGAAATGCAATAATTTTTACTATATATAGAATAATTTAATATGCATAATTACTAAATATGGTAATTTTCATGAAGTTTCTATTGATATGTGATTTTATTCGGAGTATAATGGCATTTGGTGCAAAGGCATATACTAAGGTAACAGAAAGCCGGTGTTTATTCTGTATTTAAAATCACTTGAAATACAAGGTTTTAAATCCTTTCCGACCGCTACCAGCATGACCTTCGACAAACCCATCACAGGTATTGTCGGACCAAACGGCAGCGGCAAATCCAATATTTCGGACGCATTACTGTGGGTAATGGGAGAACAGTCGACCAAAACCCTCAGAGGCGGTAAAATGGAAGACATCATATTCGGAGGAACCCAAAGGCGTAATCAAATGAATTACGCCGAGGTTTCTCTTATTTTTGACAACTCCGAAGGGCGCCTTGACGTTGATACCACAGAAGTTATGCTTACAAGAAGATACTATCGTTCAGGCGAAAGCGAATATTACATAAATCAACAGCTTGTCAGACTAAAAGATATGAACGACCTTCTTATGGACACGGGTCTCGGCCGCGAGGGTTATTGCATTATAGGACAAGGCAGAACTGCCGAAATCCTTTCAACAAAAAGCAAAGACAGACGGGAAATCTTTGAAGAAGCTACCGGCATATCACGCTACAGACACAGAAAAGACGATTCCGAACGAAAGCTTCAACAGACGGAAGATAATCTGCTCAGAATCGGGGATATAATCACAGAAAACGAAAAAATGCTCCCTTCGCTCAAAGAACAGGCAGAGGTGGCAAAACGATTCCTGCTGCTCAGAGATGAGCTTCGTATCCTGGAAATATCTTTATGGCTTCGCGAACTTGAAACAATAAACGCCCGTGCCGAAAAAGCCGAAATCGACCACATAACCGCAACACGTAATTACGACGCCGCCAAACAGGAATATGAATCACAATATGAAGAATCCGAATCACTCTATGAAGTCACCCGCGACAGTAATACCGAAGCAGATTCGATAAGAGAATTGATATCGGGCTCGGAAGATAATTACAAAGAAATTGAAAGCAGAATAGCAGTTTTAAAAGCACAGCTCGAGAGCAACTCGGGGCAAATAGAAAGCATTTCAGGAGAACTTCAAAACCAAACTGAACAACACGACGGCATAGGCGTGCAAATAAGCGACCAGGAAGAAAGACTCGGCGAAATAGAAAATGAAACATCACAGATAAACAAGCAGGCAGACGTTCTTGCCGAAGAGCTTTCGGATATCATTAACAGTACGGGTCAATCCAGCGAGGCTCAAAATGAGCTGATTAAAAAAGAAAATGAACTTCTTTCAGGGCATAGTGATATGAAATCGGAGCTTTCGGCCCTTTCTTCGCAAGCTCAGGAAATTTACGACAAGGAAAACTCGGTTCATCAGGAGCTTGCTTCGGCAAAAGCAGAGCTTAAAGAACATGAAAGCGACCTGGAAAAAAGCACAAAGGAACTAAAGAAATCGGAAGAAGAAGTTGAATCACTCGAAAACGTAATAAAAGGGCTCACATTAAAAGCAGATAACCGCACCAAAAAAGTAAATATCGTCAAAGAAAATGTTAACAATCTTGAACTTGATCTAAAAGAAATAGAATCGAGAAAAGAAATTCTTACCGAAATGGAAAAAGAATATGACGGGTATTCAAA
>Ga0123356_10002737_pt1 | contig 18747 bp, 16 predicted proteins | sample TergutEmb28metaG_2_FD_92546 | JGI IMG/M metagenome (GOLD analysis project Ga0123356, IMG submission 92546) | Embiratermes neotenicus P3 segment gut microbial communities from Petit-Saut dam, French Guiana - Emb289 P3 | ecosystem: Host-associated > Arthropoda: Insects > Digestive system > Gut ...
GCTACCAGTTTGCCTAATGGTATAGTCACATCAATGTTCTTTAAATTATTCTGGCGAGCACCCCTAATTTCCAAGGCAGTCCCGTTGCCACGGCGACGACTGGAGGGCACAGGGATACTCTTTCGCCCGGAAAGATAGGCCCCTGTCAGGGAGTCCTCCGAGCGCAAAATATCATCCAAGGTGCCCTCAGCCACAACTCGCCCTCCGTGTTCGCCGGCCCCTGGACCCATATCAACAATCCAGTCAGAGGCGCGCATCACCGCCTCATCATGCTCCACAACAACAACACTATTGCCTAAGTCACGCAGACGTTTCAAGGTATCAATTAAGCGGTGATCATCTGCCGGATGTAACCCAATAGTGGGTTCATCGCAGATATATAGCACCCCCATTAGACCAGAGCCTATCTGGGTTGCCAGACGAATACGCTGCGCCTCGCCGCCAGAAAGGGTGGCCGAGGCACGAGCCATAGAAAGATAATCCAGTCCCACGTTGGAAAGAAAACGTAGCCGGGCACCAATTTCTTTTAAGATCTCACGCGCAATAGTACTTTCCCGGGCATTAAAGGGGGTCTTTTCCCCAGCCAACTCATCCAGCCATATTAACGCCCGCTCCACCGACATTATTGTCGCATCCACAATGTTTAGACCACCGATAGTCACAGCATAAGCCTCGGACCTCAGCCTTTTGCCTTCACATACAGTGCAGGTACTCGCCACCATGTATTGTTCCATTGATGTTCGCGAGAGCTCAGACTCGGTATCCCGGTAGAGTCGCTCCAACCGAGGAATTACCCCCTCAAAACCATCTTGAGACGAACGCACATGACCGAAGCGGTTGCGGTTGGAATGGGCTTCCCCCCCCTCGCCGTATAGCACAAGGTTCAGGGCCTCTTTACTCAACTCACTTACAGGCTTGTCAATCGAAAAGTGATGGCGTCGGGCCAGATCGCGCAGATTGCCAAAATACCAGCTTTGAAATTGGTAAGGATGGATTGCGCCCTCGGACAGCGACAACCCAGGATTTGGTATGACGAGCTCGGGCGAGAACTCCATCTTAATTCCAAGGCCAGTACATGCTGGGCAGGCCCCGTGAGGGGAGTTAAAGCTAAAGGTACGGGGTTCGATTTCGCCCAAACTCACCCCGCAGTTCACACAGGCAAATTGCTCCGAAAAGAGCAGCTCTTCGCCGTCCACAACTGAGACGAGTACTACCCCCTTGCCCAGCTTGAGGGCAGTATCAATGGAGTCAGCAAGACGACTTGAGCCGTCACTTCCTGATGCATCAATAACCAAACGATCTACTACCGCCTCAATGGAATGCTTTTTCATTTTATCTAAAGCAATATCCGCCCCATCTAGCTCCTTGGTGATACCATCTACCCGCACACGGGCATAGCCTTGTTTGCGAAGATCACCAAAAATATCCTTATGCTCACCCTTACGATCCTTTACCAGTGGCGCAAGGATGAGGATACGTACCCCGCTGGGGAGCGCCTGAACCGCATCAACGATCTGTTGAACACTCTGCACAGCAATCTCGCGCCCACACTGCGGGCAATGGGGATGCCCTACGCGGGCAAATAGCAGTCGTAGGTAATCGTATATCTCAGTCACTGTGCCCACCGTTGAGCGCGGGTTGTGACTTACGCCTTTCTGGTCAATAGAGATGGCCGGGGACAGTCCCTCAATGTAGTCAACATCAGGCTTTTCCATACGTCCCAGAAACTGACGCGCATAAGCCGAGAGGGATTCCATGTATCGGCGTTGCCCTTCAGCATAGATGGTATCGAAAGCAAGCGAGCTTTTGCCTGAGCCGGATACCCCGGTAATGACCACCAGTTTATCGCGGGGAATAGCGACGTCTACGTTTTTTAGATTATGCTCGCGGGCACCCTTGACGAAGATTGTACGTTGAGGCATATTATTTCAAGGCATTATAACGCCACCATCGATTATGAGCAAAGGCTTTAGGCAACTTTTCAATCTAATACTACGATCCAAGTGCGGGACAGTGTGCCTGTATTATCCCAGCCTCTGTATGAAAATGACTGTCGGATATTTGCGGCTAATAAAGCGAGATATTGACTTTGACATAGCCGTACCATACACTTCATCCTTGGGAAGTAATAAAACTAGGAGGGTACGTGGCATTCTGTCAGCATTGCGGGCATACTATGAGCGAAGATATGATCTTCTGCCGAGCCTGCGGGACCAAAAATGAGCCCCTCTCCACAGATATCATTACTGCACAAGATTCCCCGGCGCGCCATCCATCCGCAAACGCCGATCACAAACCAAAGGGTACTAAATCTGGCAAGGGTTTCATTTTTGTCCTAGCCCTGTTCGGAATCATAATTCTCGGTCTTGGGATCTTTCTTTTTCTCAAGACTGGCGAGCTCAACAAAACCCGAAAAAGCATAAGCGAGCTTGAGCAAAATGTAACGACACTGGATGCCAACGTCATCCGTCTGGAAGGCCTACTTGCAGCTGAGCAAGCGTTTGTTGCCAACCTAAACACCCAACTTGCCAACGAGAAGGGGTTGGTTGAAGCCCTCCAGAACGAGCTTGCCCAAGCCAAAAACTCCCTGTCCTCCGCCCAAGGCAACATCGCCGCACTAGAAGCTGCGCTTAGCACTGCTAAGAGCCGTGTAAACACCCTAGAAGCAGAGATGGCCGAAGCCGAAGCCAGTCTTACCTCGTTACAAGACGAACTGGCCGCCGCGCAACACACCAACTCCCTACTTGCCACCGACCTCGAGACCATCCGAAGCCCTCGCCATTTCAACTCTATCAATGAGTTATCTCTTTGGTTGTACCAGGATGATACCAATACGAATCCCGCTTTTGCCAACTTGAGCACTTTAGAGAAGGCGTACGTCCTTCAAGTCAAAGCCCTGCGCGACGGATATATTGTCTCGGTTGTTGTGGGGTGGGACCTCCAACAAAACGTCGTATCCACCAACTCGGCCATCGCCGGGGGAATGCTATGTTTAATCAACATTAGCAATGGCGACCCCATACTCATTGGTCCAGCTGTAACTGTTGCCGTAACCCCCCTGCCATAACCGCAGTATGCAACACATAAGGCTATAGGGAAACCACGGCAGTTTCCAGATTTCATATTCCGCCACAATATGCGAAGAGAGATTTGTGTTTCGGTATATGGTTTCACAAAAGTCCTGTGGTAATATGTGAAATATTCCGCATTAGTCTTGGTGTCTTTTGTGATTTTGAATGGATTGGCAACATTTTATTGGACATAATCAATGAGACATTTTCGTGAGTCCTCGCATTTTTCTCGCCAGAACAATATAATGGCATGGCAATGACAAGCGAAATTATCTCAGATCTCAAAAAACGTGCGATGGCTGAAATCACCAGCCATCGACAATCCCTTTTTGACCTTGCCTGCAGTCTCCACGACAACCCCGAAACAGCCCTACAGGAGCACAAAGCTGCCGCATGGCTCACAACAAAACTTAAGTCCTGCGGGTTTGCTGTTGAGGCCGGTATCGCCGATATGCCTACAGCCTTCCGGGCAACATATGGGCAAGGACCACCGACTATTGCTTTTCTCGCAGAATACGATGCCTTGCCAGAACTGGGGCATGCCTGCGGCCATAATCTGATCGCAACCGCGGCCGTTGCCGCTGCCATCGGGGCCAAGGCCGTAGCAGAGAGCTTTAACGGGGCCATATCAGTCATCGGCACCCCAGCCGAGGAGCTCACGGGCGGCAAGATTACTATGTTAAAACGTGGTGCCTTCCAGGGTGTCGATGCCGCCCTAATGCTCCACCCCGCCGCACATGATTCAGCCACAATAAAGGCCCTCGCCTGTCTGGCCTTGGATGTTGAGTTCTTTGGTAAGGCCTCCCATGCCGCAGGTCATCCGGAGCTTGGAATAAACGCCCTAGAGGCCATTATCCTTTCATTCAACTCCCTAGATGCCCTCCGTCAGCATATTCGAGGTGATGCCCGCATCCATGGCATTATCACCGATGGCGGACAGGCAGCCAACATCGTACCCGCCCACAGCTCAGGACACTTTTTGGTTCGCGCCACAGACACCGCCTACGTTGAGGAGCTAAGAGAAAAAGTACTAGACTGCTTCCGCGGAGCGGCCTTGGCCACTGGCGCCCGTCTTGAGTTTCGCTGGGATGAGTCGGGGTACTACGCCCCCATGAACAATAACAAACCTTTGGCCCAGCTTTATATGGCCAACATGACAACCCTCGGGCAAGAGGTTTCTTATTACCATTCTGGACAGTCCTTCGGCTCCACTGACGCAGGTAATGTCAGTCAAGCCACACCAACTATTCATGTTTCGGTTGCGATTGCCCCACCTGAGGTCAGCGAACACACCTTGGAGTTCGCACGCCTTGCCCGGGAAGAAAAGGGCTTCGATAAAGTCCTCAGCGCGGCAACTGCCCTGGCAATGACTGCTATTGATTTACTAACCGATCCCGCGCAGCTGGCTGATGTCAAACACGAGTTCGCCGGGAATAAGTGATAACAACTGAAAGACCCCACCCAATAGTTGGGGTATTGTGCGCCCGTCAACAATTTCTCTTTGCCCGGTTTTCCCGGCTTACGCTATAATGACTTTCTCATAACCCGTACTCAACTCATATTTTGCGTATGCTAACTGTGTGCCCAAACCCATACGCTTTCAGGGACAGACAATACATGTGCAATCAGGTAATCAGAAAGGTAAATCATGGAATACTACCTCGGCATTGATGCCGGTTCGGTCTCCACCAAGGTCGTAGTGCTCTCCGGAGACACCAAAGTCGTTGCTCATGCCTATTTACCAACCCAAGGATCCCCAATAACCGCAGTGCGGGAGGGCTTAAAACAGGTAATAAGTCAGGACCCAAGCATTGATATTACGGCTGTTGCCATCACAGGAAGCGGGCGCGAACTGGTCTCTACTATCTTGGCATCAAGCCTTGTAAAAAACGAGATCACTGCCCAGGCAGCTGCCGCCACGCGTAATAACTGCGATGTTCGCACCATTATTGAGATTGGCGGACAAGACAGCAAGCTTATTCTTATCAAGGATGGCCTTATGGCAGATTTTGCCATGAACACCGTCTGCGCCGCAGGCACAGGCAGCTTTCTCAATCACCAGGCCACCCGTCTGGGACTAAGCTTGGAGGATTTCGGCGCCCTTGCCCTCAAAAGCACCTCCCCGGCCCGCATCGCCGGTCGCTGCACCGTCTTTGCCGAGTCTGATATGATCCACCAACAACAAATCGGCACCCCGCTAGAGGATATCGTCTACGGATTATGTAAATCACTCGTTCATAATTACCTGACCTCGGTGGCCTCTGGTAAAGATATTCTCCCACCAGTTATCATTCAGGGAGGAGTGGCTCATAATCCAGGCATAGTGCGCGCCTTTAGGGAAGAACTTGGCCTTGAGCCTACTATCCCCCCCTACCCAGAGTTAACCGGGGCTATCGGCGCCGCCATTCTGGCACAACAAGAGCTGACCCAGACAACACTCAAAACATTGAAGCAGAAAAAGAAATAACGCTTAATTAATAAATGCACTTGCGACACCCCGGTTGATATGGCAATAAATAATAAGAAAGAGTAACCCATGCACACTACTGACCAGATCCAAGGCAGTCCTCCGACCAACATATCAGGGCACGACATTGTAATTATCGGCGGCGGCCCCGCCGGCCTTACCGCCGCCATCTATGCCGCGCGTGATAAGCTTTCAGTACTTGTTGTCGAAAAGTCCATCATTGGAGGACTCATTACCGAGACAGAGCGGGTTGATAATTATCCGGGCTTCTCCGAGGGTATTTCTGGCTACGATATCGCTGATAAAATGCATAAGCAGGCACAGCTATATGGCGCTCGTGACGTAAGTGGCGACGTTACAGCTATTACGCAGACAGATGATGGTTTCCTAGTAAGAACCGCCGACGCATCTTACCACGCCCGCGCCGTCATCGTGGCAGGCGGCTCCTCTCACGTCAAGCTTGGTGTCCCCGGGGAAAAAGAGTATACCGGACGGGGGGTATCTTATTGCGCAACATGTGATGCCCCGTTCTTTGCCGACAAGGTTGTAGCCATTGCCGGTGGCGGCAATACCGCCATGAGCGAGGCTTTACACCTTACCAAATTCGCCCAAAGGGTCTATATCATCCATCGTCGCGAAGAGTTCCGCGCCACCCCCATTGTGATGGAGGCAGTTACGAGGAACAACAAAATTGAGTTTATACCAGATACAGTCATTGAGGCCGTAGAAGGCGATGACTTTGTTAGGAAGCTAAGATTACGGCATGTACTCTCCGGGGATTCGTCTGGCCTAACGATAAACGGGCTTTTCGTGGCCATCGGTCTCAAGCCCAACACCGACTACCTTAAAGGACTGCTTGAGCTTGATGCAGGTGGAGCCATTGTTGTTAACGATGGAATGACCACCAGTGTACCTGGGATATTCGCCGCAGGTGACATCCGCCGTCATTCCGTACGTCAAACCGTGGCAGCAGCCGGCGACGGGGCAGTGGCAGCCCTAACGGCCAAAAAGTGGCTGGAGGACTTATAGGCGACTTCCAACCCACCGCTGCATCCATTATAATGTTGGGGTATCCAAATTTATTTTTGAGTATAAAACTATGAAAGTACTTTTTCTTAAAGACGTTGCCAATGTGGCGCGTGCCGGCGAGATTAAAGAGGTCTCTGACGGCTATGCCACCAACTTCCTGTTGCCCAAAAAGCTCGCTGAACGCGCATCGACAGATGTACAGAACCGCTTTGAGTCACAAAAACGATCCGAGGCCAAACGGGCCGCCGAGCAAGAGGCCGGCATGAAGGCCCTCGCCGCCAAAATCTCCGGCCGGGTCTTTACCCTCACTGCCAAAACGGGGGGAGGGGAAAAGCTGTACGGCTCTATCACCACCGCCGACATCGCAGCTGAGGTATCCAGTGTTCTTGGTCTTGAGATAGACAAACGCAAAGTGGAGCTATCCGAGTCCATCCGAACACTGGGAACCTATGAGGCCAGCATCAAGCTTTACAAGGACATCAGCCCACAAATTAAGGTTAAGATCGTCCCGGAATTAGCAGAATAACAAGGGCCGCGCCTCACAAACAAGACTGCTCATTGTAAGTTCATTACGCCAAACGGAAAGGGATAACTATGGCCGCCGATCACCTGCCGCCCCATGACCAAGACGCCGAGGAGGCTGTCAATGGCTCATTGCTAATTGACGGCAAGGCCGTCTACGAGGTCGCGGCAATCCTACGCCCAGACGATTTCCTCTCCGAAGGCAACAAATGGATTTTTCAGGCCTGCTTAACCCTGTTCCAACGGGAAGAGGCCATCAACACCATTACTGTGGCGCAGGAGCTGGAGCGCATAGGTCGGCTGGAGAAATGCGGCGGCGTCCCTTATCTCCATCACCTAGTCTCTATCGTACCCACCTCGCTTGATATTGAGCACTATGCTCAAATTGTCTATCGACTATCCATTATGCGCCAACTCATCACCGCCGCCGAGAAGATTTCAGGCATCGGCTATGAGGCCGATTCGGACATTACCTCCTCTCTAAACCGCGCCGAGGACCTCCTCTTCCGATTACGACAAGAACGCGGGCGACTGGACTTGGTGCATATCAAGACCATTCTGGATAAGTATTTTGAGGCCCCGCCCCCGGCCGAGGAGGGGATGTCTCGTATCCCCCATGTCTATACTGGTTTTTCCGGACTTGATGTTAATCTAGGCGGTGGTCTTAAGCGTTCCGACCTCATCATCCTCGCCGGACGTACCAGTATGGGTAAAACCAGCCTCGCCCTCAACATGGCCTGCCATGCCGCGATAGAGCAGAGTGCTTGTGTGGCTATTTTCAGCCTGGAAATGTCGCGCGAGTCACTGGTACAACGCTTAATATCCAGTATGGCCGAGATTAGCTCGCGCGACATACGGCCCGGTCAAAGCGATGAGGACGTGGAGCGGCGTATTATGGATGCCCAAGGCATTTTATCGCTGGCCCCCATATATATTGACGACTCGCCCCAGCTTCGGGTTATGGAGATGCGTGCCAAGGCCCGCCGTTTGCACTACGAACGCCCCTTAGACCTGATTGTTGTTGACTATCTACAGCTCCTGTTAGGCGACGGGCGTGGCGAGAACCGCGTACAGGAACTCTCGGCCATTACCCGCTCGCTCAAGGGACTGGCTCGCGAGCTTAACGTACCAGTCATGGCCCTCTCCCAGCTCTCCCGTGCCGTTGAGGGGCGCACCTCGCATATCCCCCAGCTTTCCGACCTTCGAGAGAGCGGCTCTATTGAACAAGATGCCGATATCGTCCTCTTTATTCACCGCGAGGAAGCCTACTACAAAACACAGGAAGAGTGGGAACGCGAGCACTTCGGTGAGGATTTCCCACATGGCCTTGCCGATATTTTTATTGCCAAACACCGCAACGGCCCAACGGGTAATATTAAGGTGCGCTTCCGCCACGCCTTCACCCGTTTTGAAGACCTTCCCACTGGATCGCATCTATTATGAAGTTCGAGGGTTTTCCCGCCAATACCCGCTTCACCTCGGTGCCAGATCCATTCATTAATCTGTTAGCCCCGGGGATGAAAACAGCTGAGATTGTACTAATGCTGGCCGTCTTTAATATTCTGTTCAACAAGAAAGGCTACCCGCGTTATGTAACCACAACAGAGCTGGCTTCTCATCCCGCCACAGGCGGGGTTGACGTTTCTGTACCCCTTAATATCGTTGCCACCGCAGGCCTGCTCTTGCCGTTTACCATCGGAGGGGAGGTTGTATATTTCCTAAACAACCCCGAAGGCCGTCGGGCCACAGGCCAGACGATACAAGGCGCCCCCAAGCCCGCCGAAATCAGCACTACTCAAATAACACATCCTCCCCCTCCTCTGCCTAACATCTTCACCCAATACGAGGAGAATATCGGGGTTCTAACCCCAATGATCGCCGAGGAGCTTAAGGACATCCTCGACAACTACCCAGAGGAGTGGATACGTGATGCCATAAAAGAGGCAGTCAGTCTAAACAAACGAAGCATACGTTATGTCCAGCGCATCTTAGAGCGCTGGGTTGCCGAGGGTAAAAACAGCTATGGAACACATCGGTCAGATATTGAAAGAGACAAATATGTCCGCGGACACTACGGCGGGCTCGTCCAGCGCTGAGGAGCCAAATAATCGCCTTTGTTCCCGCTGTCGGGGGGCAGGATTCGTATATCCAACCCTACCCGACGGAAAGCCGGATTACACCAAGGCAACAAGGTGTAATTGCACCGGGACGGGACGAGTGCGCAATCAAATTCAGCTCAGCAACCTCGGGGCACTGGCCAATCTTACCTTCGAAAAGCTCACCCCGCAGGGTCTTTCGGGTAACATCCTTGTTCAGGGGCGTTACAAGGAGGCCTATGAGGCCACACGCCAATTCGCCGCCAACCCCTGTGGCTGGCTAGTACTGACCGGGGCGCCGGGATCTGGTAAGACCCATCTCGCCGCCGCCATTGCCGCAGAGCGTCTATCCGGCGGTGAGTCAGCGCTTTTTGTCACAGCCGCCGACCTGCTTGATCATTTACGCACTTCCTTTAACCCAGATAGTCAGCTCCCCTATGACCGATTCTTTTACCAGGTAAAGGGGACTCCCCTTCTTATTCTGGATGACCTCGTCAGCCGCGCCGCCACCCCTTGGGCCCAGGAAAAGCTAGACCAGCTTTTAAACTATCGCTACCTGCATGAGCTTCCCACCGTCATTACCACCGAGACCGACCATGCCGATATGAGTGAGCGCTGGTTTAGCCGTTTGGGAAACTCCCACCTTGTTCGCGTATTCTCCTTGGGGGATACCGTTGGCGATCTTGATCTTAGTTGGCGTGCAGACTTCAAGCTTCAGCAAACCATGACCTTCGGTAATTTTGACCATCACCGCCTCAACCTCTCGCAAGAGGTGCGCGATAATCTGGAACGTGCCTATAGCCTAGCGCTAGGTTTCGCCCAAGATCCCAGCGGCTGGCTGGTATTCCAAGGCATGACCGGTGCCGGCAAAACCCATCTTGCCGCCGCCATCGTTAACTACCGCTATCAAGCGCACCAACCGGCAATGTTTGTTGTTGTGCCAGAATTTCTTGACCATTTGCGTAGCAGCTTTAGCTCCGATGCCCGCCCCACCTACGATCAGCTCTTAGAACGCGTCAAGGTCACCCCTTTGTTGGTATTGGATGATTTTGGCGAACAAAGTGCTACCCCTTGGGCACAAGAAAAGCTTTATCAGGTGCTGAATTACCGCTATAACGCCCAGCTACCAACGGTAATCACAACCTCGCGCTCACTTGAAGAGTTGGAAAACCGGATATCTTCTCGTCTTGCCGATCGCAAGATGAGTACCCCATTTAACATTATCGCCCCAGACTACCGGACTGATATCACTGTTAACCAGGGGAAAAGGGGTTATAGGCCACGGCCATCGCTTGGTCGGGCAAATACCCGAACTAATCCACGCGGCTAGATTGCTGGTAGGGGAATAATCTCAGTTTGGGCTGGTTCAGCCTCTCCGGACGGCTTGTTATCCTCCATATACCTCATGGCTTTTTCCTGTACCTTCTCAAGCTCTGTCCTTGATAAGCCCACCGAAGGAATGATGGATAACTGCCGCTCCGCAGCACCTTCTTTGTACTGCACCCCCACCCCCCAAAGCCCATTGGCAAATCCCCGAAAGACCAGCCTAACCCGAGCCTCACCCTTGGAGCCAAAGTCAAAATCTTCAAGCCTGATACGCGAAAGCTGAAAGTTTTCTTCCGCTAAAGGGCGCTCACCAAGGGTGATAATAAGCCCAATATTGTACTGTTCGTCCTTGGCCGTTGTCACTGTTAGACTGCGCTGGACAGGTAGTGGGGTATCTTTAGGAACAACTACAATGGTCTTACCTGAACCGGAGGCTATGCCCAGGGAGTGTTTAGTTACGTCAGTCATAGTATGTGTTACCTTTATGAAATTTTAACAACTTTACGCCGCGTGTCAAGCCAGCGCCACTAAAGACCCTTCAAACCACACGGGTTGGGCACCAAAGGCTTTATACACTAAGGTCATTGAAACTAAAGTATTCTCTTCTTGCTTACACGATTAAAAATTGCGGTTATACACGATATCTATTCTTATGCTGCCTCACAATAATCTCATCAAAGCGCAATATTTAATCGGGGGAGGGATAAACAGATTGTTACTCCTAATCAAATCAGTTTATTTAAGTATAACCGGTCCAGGCTGGGTAGTGCCGGAGTTGGAACCCTCTATATAGAACCCGGCAGTCCCTGGGAAAATGGGTACATAGAATCATTCAACGGGAAGATGAGGGACGAACTGCTGAACAGGGAATTGTTTACTATCCTGGATGAAGCTAAGTATTTGATAGGCGAATGAAGGAGAGAGTATAATCAAATCAGGCCGCACAGCTCATTGGGGTACAGGCCGCCGGCGCCGGAGGCGAAGATACCGACGGGACTAACATTGCGATTTGTATAACTAGTGGGGGCTGGTCAGAAACAGAAAAAGGTTAACGTATGTTGCATAATAGTTTCTACAAGACAACAACACAAAGGCGGCTTTGGGAATAGTAATGGTTTTGACACTCGCAAAGAGGTCAACTTAGTAGTAAGCAAACTGCTCACTAAGCAGGAGCTATTCAATGAAAAAAGTTCCAATTTGTTTAGTGGTGTTAATAATGCTTTGCAGCATGTTATTGGGATGCGTGCCAGATGGATGCAAGTTTTCGTCATGTGCGCCGGAGGGGTATTCAAGCGCATTTAGACATCCCATTGTTAGAGTCGTCCCCGACAAACCAAATGACTACACGAACATGGTATCATTTACTACATTTATGAAAAGCTCTGTTTATGACATAATTCCATCTAGGAAGGAAGATCCTCTTGAAGAAGTCGGTTCTGCAACTGTCAGATGTGTCTTTTCATATAACGGCGAGTCATATTATGTAGAACGATTTTTGAATTTCGAGAAACTAAATGGATTTTTCACACGGAAATGGAAATACACGATACATAAAGCTGATGGCGAATATATTGGAACTCTTACATCAAATATTGCCAAAGGAGCTATGCACCAAAACATTCGGATAAGCTTTTTGGACGAACACTATATTTATTATCAATGCGAGAATTCAATCTATGTCAAACGGTTTAGTCTTCCGATTGGTGACGCCCATGATGGGGTGGTGATGTACGCCAAATTCGCCTTTTTCCGGTTCAATTTGGAAACGTACGAAAACGAAGAAATAGCGTTAGACCTATTGTTTGAAAAACTTGTCCCATTTTACCCTGAAAAGATTCAAATCAGCCCAGAATATAAAGGAAATAGTTAAAAGGAGAAAATCATGAACACAAAAGGAAGAATTGCCTCTGCGACTCTCATGGTATGCCTGCTCTTCGGATCCTTTGCGAACGCTTTTGAAGGGGGCATCGTTAGCGTAAAAGCGGATGAGTTGAGCCGACAGAGCAATGCATACAACGATTACTATTTTGGCAACGTAGTTCCGTTGAGAGAGTATATTATTAAATTAGGCTTTGATTTGGACGACGAAGACGATCAAAATTTTCTAGGTGTAAACTTTTTGGATTACTACAATCAGGCCACCGCAGACGGAATTATTAAGCCATGCGATAACGATATACTACTGGCGGGAGACCTGAATCAGGGGAGCAGTAAATGGAATAGCGGGCAAGATTATACACAATATCTTGCTGGAACACATCAGTTATTGGCAGGAAAAGCATACGATTATGCGAGCTTGCTTTTTCCTAGCCTGTATACTCCTGGGGATAATTCTACGCTTGGTACTGACAGATCAAAATTAGTTTTGTATGCCGACTATCCGGATGTAGAAGAAACAACACCGAACTTTCTAGTCATTGCTCTTAATAACTATCATTTTTATGCGAACGGCACTAATCTTTTTAATAACGCGCTTAATTCTGGCATGAACGCAAAAACGCAGTTTATTACATATTATAATGAGGCGATAGATTATTATTTTGGACAAAACGGAAAAGTTCAAAGCAAAACTTATGCTTTTAACGCGCTCGGCAAGGCGTTGCACTACATAAGCGACATAGCGACTCCTGTTCACACTGGCGATCAATTTACGACACTAGAGGTAGCTTTGGGAATCCCTACCATAGTTGGGGTTATGCTGGGAGATCCTGTGGCGCTACTTGTGGCAGGGCCACTCTCCTCTTCAATATTTACAAGATACTTAAACCATACGAGTTTTGAAGATGTCGCCAAAGACTGGGCTAATTCATATAGTTTTAGTAACATAACAGCGCCATTAGCCTCGTATTCAATTAGTTCAATAGCCGAATCAGTGACCATCTTTTCTTCAGCATATTATAACCAAGTAGGCGGCCCTTTTAATGTTTTTGTGTCAGATACTACTAGGAAAACTGTCTCCGCCGCTACCATACCATATGCTGTTGACGCCTGTGCAAGCGTACTTGTAAAATTTGCGCGTGATGTCGGCTATCGTGATGTAGCAGTCACTGGCAGCTACGCCAGCACTACTGGCGCAGGTTCATATCAACAAGGCACTACGGTTTATATCAACGCCGGAACCAACTCTGGTTATACATTTGCTGGTTGGACCGTAACTTCTGGTAGCGTAACCTTAGCCAACTCCAGCAGTGCAAGCACCTCTTTTACCATGCCATCCACTAATGTAACTGTTAAGGCTAATTGGAATCCAGTAGGAACCCCCGGTTGGGTTACATACGCTAATTCTCTACTTTACCCATATAATTCATGGTGTGAATATCGTGTACCCATCGTTTTGTCGTTCAATGGTGGCACATATAATAGTTACGCTTATTTTGATAACTTTTATGCAGCCGAACTGTTCATTGGAAACTGTAATTATTACATAACCCTATGTTATTATTCGGATCCCACCTCGGGAGCCTCAGGATATATACAGTACTTGACGTTCTATGAAATAGAGCGCACAGACGATGGTGGAGCGACTTGGTATCATTTTTGGAAGTAGTATCTTGTTTTTGCTAACTGATTCTTTGAACAATGACACACATATTATTTCAGTACATTTCGTGACGCTTTTTTCGATGACCCTAAATCTGAAGGAGAATGGATCCGTGTCGAAAAAACAGCCTCGATCGCTTGAGAATATCATAATACACTTGCACCGAGTAGACCCTTTTGATTAGAATATGAACACATAAGGCTGGTGTGCAATGTTGTCTAATAGCCCGGTACTGGTTCTTAACCAGAGCTATGAACCCCTCAACATTTGCCCTGCCAAACGGGCGCTCGCCCTAGTAATATCCGGCAAAGCCGAGATGCTCGAAAATGGCTTGGGAAGTGTCTGCACGTCCGCTGAATCTTACACCATCCCCTCTGTCATTAAGCTGGAGTATATTATCCGTCGCCCACGAGTCGAGAGAAAGCTTTCACGCGTCAGTGTTTTCCACCGCGATGGATATGTCTGCCAATACTGCGGACAAGAGGGGCAACTTACTATTGACCACGTAGTGCCTCGTTTTCGAGGAGGTCCCCATACCTGGGACAATGTTGTGGCTTGTTGCATCCCTTGTAACCGCAAAAAAGCCGATTTGTCCTTAGAGCAGTCAGGCATGAAACTCAAAAGGCCACCCGTCAAGCCCCGCGGTAACTACGGATTTTTTATCCCCCAGCGTTACCTTAACCAGTCCGAGCAGTGGCGCAAATACCTTCCCTCGTACGTTTTCAGCCAGTCGTAAGCCTTGGGCTAGTCCTAGCCATTGGTTATTAGAGCATGGGTTGTTAAGGGTTTGTTTCCGTAACAGACGATCCCTTGTCTTCCGTTGTTACGGCAGCCGCATCATGGTCAGGTGGCGCTTGGGCTTTTGGACGCCCGGGACTTGCCGGTCCTGTTGTGCGCCTCGCGTGAGGGGGCTCCAGTATCCGTATTCGCGCCAGCGGTATTTCTAAGCGGGCACCCGTTTCAAATTCCACCAAGGCCTTCTCGCCAAGGGCATTGTGTCCAACAATAACCCCTGCGCCGGCATCGGTCAAAACCCGTGTGCCCTCTCGAGGCATTTTCTCTTTTATCTCACGATACTGCTCACATTCATAACCCAAGCAGCAAAGTAGCCGTCCGCATACCCCTGAGATCTTCATGGGATTGAGCGGTAGGTCCTGTATCTTGGCCATCTTGATGGAAACAGGGCTGAAATCAGAGAGGAACCGGGCACAGCAGAGCTCACACCCACAGCGCCCGTAACCGCCAAGTATCTTGGCCTCATCGCGAGGCCCTATCTGGCGAAGCTCAACCCTGACATGAAGCTTATGCCCCAGATCGCGCACCAGCTCGCGGAAGTCCACCCTGCCCTCCGCCCCAAAGTAAACAGTGAGATGGGACTCGTCTAAACTATACTCTGCCGAGATGAGCTTCATGGGCAGATTAAGCTGGGCAACTAACCCTGCGCATTCCTCGAGGGTTGCGCGCTCTTTGGTCTTGAGATCTAGAGACTTTTGGAGATCGCTTGCTGTGGCTATTCTTAGTACCGGCTTAAGCTGAGCCGCATCCTCAACTTCCCTAACCGAGACGACCTCACCCAACTCTTGGCCGCGCACTGTATCCACGACCACCCGCGCCCCCACCTCAAGCTCAAGCCGACCGGGATCAAAGTCATAGACCTTGCCGTAAGTTCGAAAACTAACGCCGACTGTTCGCATCATTACAACTACCAAGTGCCAAAATAGCCCCCTCGGTTAGCTTACCCCCTTACTCATTCATAATCTGAGAATCGAAATACTTCTTCCATCAATAACTCTTTAGATTACCCTTTTCGGCTTCGCTTTGTCCACTAGAGGCATATCCAGCATAAGCGTCTCTAAAATCAACCGGGTATTCACATTGTAATCCACTAGTTTCTCAGCCTTAGTCAAATCCGACAGGAAAGAGCGGATATTATTAATATCCAACTTGTCACATGTCGCAGTAATCCTGTCTTGATAGTCCCGATTAATCACGCCCTCGGCACCCCCCGCCTTGATAAGCAACAGATCGCGCCACAACCCCTGCCAGTCGCGAATTAACCCCGTGGCATCGTTACGACCCGAGGCACCCTTCCCCGCCAACTCCTCTGCTGCCTCAAAGCGCTCCTCATACCCACAACCAATAAGCCCCAAGAGGAGCTCCAACCTCTCTTTTCGCTGGGTCAAAACCTCGTCGTTCTCAAGGGCCGTAAGTGCCCAACCCGGGGCTCCTCCCGCAAGATGGGCTAAAAGATTAGCTTGTTCTGTGGATACGCCACGATCCAAGAGTAATCCCTCGATAATCTCGGTCTTTACCGGTCGAAACGCCAAATGCTGACAACGGGAGATTATCGTTTCCGGCACCACCCCCAAACTTGGTGCCAAAAGAATGAGTAGGACGTTTGGTAGTGGCTCCTCCAATGTTTTCAAAAGGCAGTTGGCTGCCGCCTCATTCATGAGCTCTGCCTGCTCAAAGATAAAGACGCGGCAACGCCCCTCATAAGGCGGCAGACAGGCCCAATGCTGGAGATCGCGTACTTGTTCGATAACAATCTCGCTCTTTGCCTTTTTATCCTCCGTCTCATCCGCTGTAAGCAGTTTCAGCACTTGGATATCAGGGTGGTTCCGGACTGCTATTTTCAAACAGGAAGGGCATTCGCAACACGGCTTATCCGCCGCAGGGCAGTTTACCGCTTGCGCCAAAAACAAGGCCGCCGTCATCTTACCAACCCCCTGGGGACCGGTAAAAAGATAGGCATGCGATAGCACGCCTTTTTCTAGACTGCGCTTAAGATAGGTTACTATCCGGTCATGGCCGGCAAGGGGCCACATAAGCTAACTCCAAGATAGTTATTAAACAGTATCGCCGCGCGTTAAATCCTCAAGCGTCTCCCGGCGGCGAATGAGTCGTGACTCTCCATTGGCCACCATAACAATAGCCGGTTTAAGTGCGGCATTATAATTGCTGGCCATAGGCAGACAGTAGGCCCCGCACACAGGAATGGCAACAACATCGCCCGTCACCAACGGGGGAACAAGGGCCTGTTTAATTATAATGTCCCCGGTCTCGCAGTAGCGCCCCGCGATGGCTACCTGCTCAGTTTCCGGCGCATTGGCCTTCCCGGCCGACAGTATTTCGTAACGCGCGTCGTAGAGCGCCGGACGGATATTGTCGGCCATACCCCCATCAACTGCCACATAGCGATGCCCTGTCACATCCTTAATAGTACCAACGCGATAGAGGGCGACCCCTGCCTGGGCAACAATAGCCCGCCCAGGTTCGATTACCAGTTGCGGTGGTGGCAAAAAGAGGTCTTTGCAGCGTTCAATTAGATGAGTTGCAATATGGTCGGCAAAACAGTCAATGGCAGGCATGGGGTTATCAATGGTGTACTGCACCCCAAAACCCCCGCCGATATCCAACTCAACCAGTATAAATCCATACTTCTGGGCCGCCTCAGCGGCCAGTTCTAAAGCCGCGTCTATGGCATCCAGGTAAGGCTGGTACTCACTTATCATTGAGCCAATGTGGAAATGCAGTCCCACTAGATCAAGCGAGGTCAAGGCCAATGCCCGAGCAATAACCTCCCCGGCCTGCTCGAGCGGTATGCCAAACTTGCTACCAACGGCCCCAGTTGTTAGGTGTCCATGGGTATGGGCATCCACCCCGGGGGTAATACGCAGGAGTACTTTGGGGGTATACCCACATTCCTCAGCAAGGCCGGCCAGCAACTCAAGCTCATCGCGATTATCCACAACAATATGCCCAACGCGACGCTCCAAGGCTAGCCTCAGCTCATCTGCCGACTTGTTATTGCCGTGATAATACATTCTCTCCGGGGGGAAGCCGCCACTTTCGGCGATATGTAACTCACCCGCCGAGACGATGTCCAAACCCATCCCCTCTTCGCTGAGGATAGCGGCCAAAGCACTGTGCAAAAAGGCCTTGCTGGCATATGTTACAGCGGTGTCGCTGTAGCGCTCTGTAAACACCCGCTGAAAATTACGGCAACGCGAGCGCAAGGTGGCCTCGTCAAAGACATAAAGCGGGGTGCCATAACGGCCAGCAAGTTCTATGGTATCAACACCACCAAGGACAAGGTGTCCTTGGTGGTTGATCTCAGCTGTAGTTGGAAATACGGTAAGTTTTGGATTCATAACGCCTCATCATAACATGGCAACCAAAGCCGCGTCCACGACACCATATGATAGAATCAGGCCAAGTGCTCAGTTAATGGCAGAGCGAACACGCGGCAGTTGCGACTAAGATATGATGAGCTTATTTGACCTCACTCGTATTTCTGAAAGTCAGTGCTGCACATAAAACCCCGAATACTAATAAAACGAAGTTGACAAGAGCCCACCAGTCAGCAATCTTCATACTACCGCTTATGTTCTCAGTTAGGAAGAAGAGGGTGGCGCCCACAATAGCCGTAACAATTGCGCCAAGTAACCATAGCAAATGGGGACGCCTCTTCCATTGAATGGCGGCTTTCACTAGGGCAAAGAGAGCCACCAGAACGCCCGCACAGCAGAGTATTAGGTTAATTAGAGACCATGTACCTGGGGCAGTGTTTTGGGTCCAATTAGCCGCAACAGCGACGTTATTTGACGGCATGGTGAAAGTTGTTGTGGCACTGGTAGCACTTGCTAATGTCACCCCGCCTGATGTTACAGTCCAGCCGGTGAAAGTATAGCC
>Ga0123356_10002738_pt1 | contig 18746 bp, 8 predicted proteins | sample TergutEmb28metaG_2_FD_92546 | JGI IMG/M metagenome (GOLD analysis project Ga0123356, IMG submission 92546) | Embiratermes neotenicus P3 segment gut microbial communities from Petit-Saut dam, French Guiana - Emb289 P3 | ecosystem: Host-associated > Arthropoda: Insects > Digestive system > Gut ...
GAGACTCCCACCCGCATCAGGGGATGATCATCCACAACCATGACTTTGATCTTGTCGGTCATAGCACTGTCGGAACCGCGTCACTGTCCCGTGTAACCGATCTCCTGCGCGGAACATAGAGTACAATTTCGGTCCCGGCGCCCTCTTTGCTGTTCACGGCGAATCTGCCGCCGATGCGTTCCACTCTCTCCTGTATCCCCACCAGCCCATAATGACCCAGTCCGAGCGAGGGCAGGGTTTCGGCTTTGAAGCCGACGCCGTCATCGACAACTCTCAGCTGGCATTCGTTTCCCTCGAAACCAACCACAATCCGGACGCGGCGGGGGTGAGCGTGACGCAGGGCATTGTAGATCGCTTCGCGCAAAGCCATCAGCAGTTCGTGAATTGTGTCTCGCGGGAATTCGAAGGCTTCGCCGGTCACCTCGTATTCCACCGGTATTCCGAACTCGCGGTGAACCTGCTCCGCCATCGAGCGGAGGAACGGGCCCAGGCTGTGCACCGCCGCCGGTTTCTGGCGCAGGTTCCACACCGCTTCGCGGGCCTCATCGATCGTCGAGCGAAGCTGGGTGCGGGCACACGCCATCAGATCCTCTCTGGCGTCGCCGTCCCTTGGCCCGAGGCTAAGATATGCCTCGAGCAGGGCCGATACGCTAACACACCCCTGGATCAGGGTGTCGTGCATTTCGCGGGCAAGCCGGGTGCGCTCGTTGAGCACAGCCTGAAACCGTGCCCGCAGTTGGCGGACGTGGAATTTGTGAATGCTCCAGCTGGCGGCTGCAAGCAAAAAGATGCAGGCACTGAGGAACCAGATGGTCTGGTAAAAGTGTGGTCTTTGTACAATCTCGATCGATGTCTCGGCGATTTCCTGGGGATTGTTCATCTCAAACGCGGCTACGCGGAAACGGTAGCGGCCTGCCGGCAGGTTGGTGTAGTGCGCCACGCGTTCCGCGGTGGTTTCGCTCCAGCCGCGATCGAAACCATCCAGCCGGTAGCGGAAGCGGACGCGTTCCTGCGAGCGCAGTTGGACGACGCCATAGTGCAATTCGAGCTTGGCGGTGTCGGGACCGAGCACAACACCCGGCGAGAGCATGATCGGTAATCCATCGCCGGTCACCTGATCGACGACCGCCGGCGCCAGTTCCGCGGGCCGCGGTTGGTCGGTGCGAATACGCATCGGTCCCCGGCTGCCCGGAAACCAGATTTCACCGTTACGAGTAAGCAGGCCCGCCGGTTTTTCTCCGCCGCACATCTGGATCGATTCCAGTCCCTCGGAGACTCCATAGAGCGTGAGCGTTACCCGCCGGGCCGGATCGTCGGCCGCCATGTCGTCGAGTTCGCGCCGGCTGACTTCAGAAATTCCAGTTGGACCGCTGATCCACAGCATTCCCCCGGGGTCCTCGATCATTTCGTAAATGCTGTTGCTGGCCAGACCACTGGCGGTCGTGAAATGGCTGAGCCTGCCACTCCGCCAGCGGTAGAGGCCGCCGGTGCGGGTGCCAAACCACAATCCGCCGTCCGGGTCTTCGTGCATGGCCCAGACCTTTTCCTTCTTCAGGGCTTCGACCACGGGATGGTCCGCAAATTTGTCGTGCCGCAGCAGGCTGACACCGCGGTCGGTACCGATCCAAATGTCTCCCCGGCTGTCCTCGAGCAGCGAACGAATGCTGAAGTAGCACAGCCCGTCGCGGACCTGGTAATTCCGGAATCCAGCGGGAGTCGAGCGGCTGACTCCTTCATCGGTTCCAATCCAGATCGTGCCGTCACGGGCTTCGAGAAACGCGCGAACGAAATTGTTCACCAGCCCGGAGCTGGTCATGTAATGGGCAAGTCCGCCCGCGGTCTGGCGATAAACGCCCTGCCCTTCGGTGCCGATCCACAGGGCTCCATGGCGATCGCGAAATACATTGCGGATGCGGACCCCTTTGATTCGCGGGAAGCGGTAAGGGGTGACGCTCCCGTTCCGGAAGCGGAACAGGTTGGCGGCCGCAATCCAGACTTCGCCGTCGCCGTCCTCGTAAACCGTCTCGGCATCGGAGTCGGAAGCATCGGGCAGCCCGACCGTCTTGACCGGAGTATTGCTTAAACGCAGCATTCCCGCCTGGGTGCCGAGCCAGATGTTCTGTTCGGCGTCTTCGAAGCAATTCAGGATGGTGTTGCTCGGCAGCCGGCGTGGCGCCGACATTCGGGTGAAGCGCCCTCCGCGGTACAGGTAGAGTCCGTGTCCGATGGTTCCGGCCCACAAAGTCCCGTCCGAAGTCTGGCGCAGTATGCGGACCGTGCCGGTCACCTCGGGCACGGTTTCGAAACCCGCCGCGCTGCGGGCGCGCATCCGGTCGAGGCCGGAGACGGTGCCCACCCAGATGTCTCCATCGCTGGTCTCAAGAATCGACTTTACCCGGTTCCGGCTGCTTTCTCCCTGGAGCTGGAACTCCTCGACCTGATTGTCTCGAATCCGCAGCAGGCGCGACCCTCCCACCCACAGCGCTCCTTCGCGATCCTCAAAAATGGCATGCACCGCGAGCATGGGAATTCGTTCGTCGCCGTCGATCCGTTCCAGGCGGTCTCCATCCAGGCGGAAGAGGCCGTTGTCGGTTCCTACCCAGAGCTCGCCCCGACGGTCCTCGTAAACCGCGCGCACGAAGTTGTTGGTCAACCCGTCGCGGCTCGAGAAGGCATGAAATCGTCCGTTCCTGTAAGATGTGAGGCCGCCGCCTTCCGAGCCGATCCACAGCGTGTTGTCGCGAGAGACGCTGAGACAAAAAATATTGTTGTCGGAAAACTCGGGCGTGTTTTCCCGGTTGTACAGGGTGAACCGTGCGCCGTCGAAGCGAAGCAGGCCGCCGGTGGTGCCGATCCAGAGATAGCGGTCCCGGGTTTGCGCAAATGCCTGTACCACCTGCTCGGGCAGGCCGTCGCGCATGCCCCAGGTTTGCTCGGCATAGGAAAACGGCGAATGGTCGGGAACCGGCCGGGCAAGCGAAAAGACCGCGGCGGCCGAGAAAAACACGAGGACTCGAGCGGCGAAAAGCAACCCTCGCGTCTTCCCTGTGTTCCGAAGAAGCATGAAAAGGTCGGCTGCGGGCAAAACAATTTTCGGCCAGTGAAATTTAGCACATTTGGGCGCCGCGCGGGTTCGAATCCTCGGCGAGGAGGAGGAAATCGGGTGCCTAGCTGAGGGGGTAAATCTCCGTGCGCAAGCGAGCGAGGATCGATCGGATGGGGAAGTCGCGGGCGCTTATTTGCCCGTGGGCGCTGGTTTCCCTGGTCCTGGTTTTTTGCGCCCCCGTCAGCCGGGCGCAGGAATACGCGATAGGAGCCGATGTCTCTTTTCTCGGCCAGTCGGAAAAACATGGTGTGGTTTTCAAGGACCATGGAACCCCCAAACCCGGACTTGAGATTCTGAAAGACCACGGCTATAACTGGGTTCGCCTGCGCCTGTTTCACACCCCTGCGGAGCTTCCCAATAATCTCGATTACACCATCGCACTTGCCAAAGACGCCAAGAAGCTGGGCTTCAAATTTCTGCTCGACTATCACTACGCCGACGGCTGGGCCGACCCCGGCAAGCAGCCCATACCAAAGGCGTGGCAGGGAAAGTCGCATCCGGAACTGGTCGAGCAAGTATTTGCGTACACCCGCGATACCACGGCCGCATTCCGCGATGCGGGGGTTCTGCCGGACATGGTGCAGATCGGCAATGAAATCATCCATGGCATGCTGTGGCCGGACGGAAAGCTCCCGGAAAACTGGGACAACTTCGCGCAACTAGTCTACGCCGGGATCAACGGCGTGGACGCAGGGCGCGGCAACCATCCGCGGCCGCGAATCATGATTCACATCGACCGCGGCGCCGACTCGAAGTCGACCCAACAATTTTTTGACAAGCTGAATGCCTACGAAATTCCTTTCGACGTGATTGGCCAGTCGTATTATCCGTGGTGGCACGGCAGCTTGAACGATCTTCGGCAAAACCTGGAGTTTATGGCGCGCGAATATCAGAAGGACATCGTGGTTGTAGAGACGGCTTACAATTGGAAGCCGGGAAACTATCTCAACCGGCCTGCGCCCTTTCCCGAGAGCCCTGAGGGGCAGCGGGAATTTTTGGACGAACTCAATCGCGTGGTCATGCAAACACCCAACGGCCGGGGCAGAGGCGTCTTCTGGTGGGAGCCGGCGGTCGAAGGGCCGCTTGTTGTCCGGGGCTTTTTCGACGACGAGCACAATGCGCTTCCCGTCCTAACGGTGTTCGATCGCTTTACCCGACACTGATTTCGGGAGTCCCCGGAACCTCAGGTTACAACTCGGCATCGTTTGTCAACCCTTATCATGGTCGCTTCCCCCGCCATTTCTTCCTACTTTCGTCGGATTCGCGCAATCGATCTTCCAGCATAGAATCGGCCAGCATAAGGTTTGTTTTTGGGGAACGCGGGTTTGACCTGTTCGTGTCAAATGGCCCAGAGCCACGAGGCGCCATCGACCGATCCTTCGAGGAGGCTGAGCAATGAGAACAGACGAGTTGAGGAGCCGCATCGCCATTCTGCTGTTCATAGCTCTAATCGCTACCGCCGCCGTCGGGCAAAATGCCAACACCGGCGAAATTCGAGGCACCGTCACAGACAATTCAGCCGCAGTGGTTCCGGGAGTGAAGGTCACGATCACTGCTGTCGGGACCGGAGTGAGCACAGTGACGATGACCAACTCGGCAGGAGTCTATGAAGTTCCTTCCCTTCCCATTGGCGAATACCGGATTCAATTTGCCAAAGAGGGCTTCCGCTCGATTTTGCGGCAGGGGGTCACGCTCGAAGTCCAAACCTTGGGAATGAATGCCACGCTCCAGGTGGGGGCGGCAGCCGAGCAGGTGGTGGTGACTGCGGAAACGCCGCTGGTTGAGACCGAAAGCTCGGATCAGCACCTGGACCTCGACACCGACGCAGTTCACACTGCGCCCATTGTGGGAACGGATTGGCGGGCGGAGATGACCGAGCTCATCCCCGGCGTGAACGCCGGCGGAGGAACCGGCGAGGCCGCAGGCCAACAGGTTGGAGTCAACGGAACCCAGTCCTACAACGCGAACTTTCTGATTGACGGTTCGGCGGCTACCGCCCCCAGAGACCAGAACAGCAGCAATTACTACATGCCGCTCGAGTCGATCAGCGAAGTCAGCATCAACTCGAGCAATGCACCCGCGGAATATGGCAACGGCCTCTTTTCCGTCAACGTGATTACCAAGAGCGGCACCAACAACTGGCATGGGAGTGCCTACGAATTTATTCAGAACACCGCGTTCAACGCCAGGGGCTTCTACAATCAAACCGGAAAGAAATCGGTCGAACACTGGAATACCTATGGCGGGAGCCTGGGCGGCCCGGTGATCAAGGATAAGCTGTTTTTCTTTTTCAATTACCAGCGCAACCCCGCATCCACCCCAACGGCCGGACTCTATACCTACCCGACGGCCGCGATGCAAGCCGGGGATTTTTATGGCATAAGCGGCTCGACCGGCTCCGCGTTTAACTCCTCCGGCGTGCTGCAGGGAAGCTACGATCCGGTTGCAGTCAAACTTCAGAGCTACTTTCCCAAGCCCGGAACTCAAGGCTGGGTCTCGGGCTGTCCCGGACCGGCAACCGTCGGGCCAGGCGTTGCCCAAACCTGTCCCACAACCAACAATTTTGTATTCAACGGGACGAGCCCGAACACCGACACCTGGTACACGGGGAAGGTGGACTACAACCTTTCCTCCAAGCACAGGCTCTCTTTCAGCTTCAACTACTTCCCGACGGTTACCTCCTACGTCCCGCCCGATCCTCTGTTTCCGAACGACGCGACTTCCTATGAACTCGGCCATACCGATGATCTCACCGGGCAACTCTCTTATCTCTTCACCATCACGCCCAGCACTCTGAATGAATTTCGCGTAGGCGCCAGCCGCGAGCTCGATAAGTACAGACCCCCGTCCCTCGGTAAGAATGACCCCGCTACGCTCGGCCTCCAGCCCGCATATGGGACCAATGCCCCGGCCAACGTATTTCCCAAGATCACCATCGATCAGGGCGCCGGGGCCGGTTGTATTGCCGAAGGCGCGGGATGCAGCGAAAACGGCAACATTGACGCCACTCTCGGAGAGGGAGTTTACAACGTCGGCGACATTCTGACTCTGATTCGCGGCAAACACACGATTAAGCTGGGGGGCGAATATGACCGTTACTACCAGAACTACACCAACTGGGGAGATATCAGCTCCGGGAACTTTGAGTTCAATGGCGGCGTGACCGGAATTCCTTACGCGGACTTCCTGTCCGGCAACGTCTACGGCTGGTTCGTCTACGAATACGATCCGACCAGCACCCAGATGTGGAGTTCCGCCATGTTTGCCAGCGATGATTTCAAGGTCACCCCGCACCTGACTCTGAACCTCGGCCTGCGCTGGCAGATGCAATCCGGGTGGAGCGTGAGAAACAATCTCTTCGGCAATTACGACCCGCTGCTCCCGAGCACGGATGACAACGGCTTGTACAAAGGCGGCATCCTGTTCGGCGGACAAGGCGACACCGCCTATGGCGGTACCATCAAGAACTTGTCCTCCATCGAGAACGGAAGGTACACGGAGTTTGCGCCGCGAGTCGGGTTCGCTTGGTCGCCGCGCAATCAATGGTCGATCCGCGCCAGCTATGGCTTGTTCGACGCTCCCCGGGACGCGGAAAATTTTACGGATGGAGCGCTTGGGCTGGGTTTCAATCCGCACAACGCCGGAAACGGCGGCTACCAATTTGGCAGCTCTCCGTGGAAATTATCGACCGGACCGCCGGCAGGCACGGTCGTCTTCCCGACGCTCGGGACCTTGTCGCCGGAGATACAGGACTTCAGCAGTGCGGAATACTATCCCCGCAACATCCCCATAACCTATGTGCAGCAGGTCCTTTTCAGTGTGCAGCACGAAATGCGGGGCGGCATACTGGTTGACACTGGCTACGTCTACACGCGAGGCACCAACCTTAACTTCGCAACCGATATCAATCAGGCTCCGGCAAGCCTGCTCGGCTGCACCGGCTACAACTGCGGTAATCCGAATCCGGTCTTCAATTCCATTGCGGCCCAGATCTATGACGGCTGGTCCAATTACAACGCCTTGCAGGTGCGCGTCCAGAAGAGGATGTCCCACGGTTTGAGTTTCCAGGTCAACTATGCGTGGTCGAAGTCGCTTGATACCGGTACCGGTAATGGCCATGGGTCAGGAATTGATACCTATCAAAATGCGTACCTTCCTGCGCTGAACTACGGCCTCTCCGATTTCAACTCGACGAACACGCTGATTGGCCAGATCGTGTACGAGTTGCCCTTCGGACGCGGGCGTCAGTTCAGGCTGCATGGCCCGCTCGATCAAATCGCCGGCGGTTGGCGCCTCTCGACCATCTTTCAATGGCACGGAGGAGTCCCGTTCACGCCCGTAGTCCAAGGCTCGGTCGCCGGGGGAGTGGATCCCGGCCTTACGCCATTCCTGGCAGCGGGCGGGGGCGCGAACCTGCTTCCGAATCAGGTCGGTGACCCGAGAACGTCGACCCATTCCGATGTGGCCATCTCCTCGAGTGCGCATTTCGGGATCGGCGGTTGGTTTAATCCCGGCGCCTTCGCTAATCCGGCTCCCGGGACGTTTGGCGACATCCGACGCAACACGCTCGTCGGTCCGGGTTATTCGGACGTCGATCTCAGCCTGGCAAAGGAATTCTCGATTACCGAGAGGCTGAAGCTTGAAATCCGTGGAGACGCTTACAACGCATTTAATCACGTTAACTACGCGAATCCGGATGCGAACGTGGGATACACTAGCGGCGCGTTGGCCGACGGTACCGCGGGCACGATTACCGGTCCGGCTGGAGGTAACTCCAACATGCGACTCATCCAGCTGGGGGCTCGGGTTTCGTTCTGAATTGAATTTGGCCTGAGCGCGGCAACGAACGGCTATTACGCCACTGCCAATGCGAGTACCCGGGCGAGCAGGCTCAAGGCGTAATTCGGTTGTCATGCTCGACGAACTCGACGAGTATCAGGTCAAGCGCATCCAGATCCGATTGCAGCGGTCTCGATAATTTGAACTTTTTGTGCAGTTCCTCGACCTGTTGCCGACAGCCGGCACAACCCAGGCAGGGCCTGGTGATCGACTTATGGCCGGGCGAATATTGCCCCGGGGGACGGACCTCGATCGGACAACATCCTCCGCGAGTCCATGGGTTCTCACGGCGTGGACAACGCGCTACTGGAGAGGCAGGAATCCGCGAGCCAACGGAACGGTGGTACCCCCCGTGCAACCGGTCGAGCGTGCTGGTACTTGGCCTGAACCGTTCCGGTTTTCGCCGTCCGCGTCCGAAAAAGGCGAGCGCGCAGACCGAGCCGCGGCAGATCATTCTTGGCCATTGAGCCGTTAAAATCAAACATCCCTCTCTGGAGTTTGTACATGAAGCGGAGTTTCAGTTTTCTGGTTGTACTCTGGTTGTCGACGGCAGCGTTTTCTCAGCAGCCACCCGAGACCAGGTCGGTGTCGAAGACCGCGGAAATCCACTCCCGCATGGCCTCGGCCGAGGCCTCACTGCGGCGGAATGATCAGGATGGTGCCGCTCGCGAATTCCGCGCCGTGCTTGCTCTCGATCCCGAAAACGCCGAAGCCCGCGCCGACCTGGGGGTGATGGCGTTTGCTCGCGGCGATTTGAAGAGCGCCTCGGCCGATCTTGCTCTCGCCCTGCGTTCGCGCCCGTCGCTCACCAAGGTGGAAGCCCTGTTGGGTATTTGCCAGAGAAGGCTCGGAGACGGCGCCGCCGAATCTCACCTGAGGAAGGCCTTCGCCGAATCACAGGACCCAAAATTACGCCTTCAGGTTGGAATGGAGCTGGTTGGACTTTATTACGGTCAGGGCAACCGGGACCGCGCCCTCCCGGTGGTCGGGAGGCTGGTCGAGATGGATCCGGATAATCCCGATGTTTTGTATACTGCACAGCGCCTTTACAACGAGCTCGCAGACGACACATTGAACAAGCTCGCGCTCCTCGCGCCCAACTCGGCGCGCATGCAGCAAACCATAGCCGAACGGCTCATCAATTCGGGCGATCTTCCCTCCGCCATCGTTCACTACCGCAAAGCGCTCGAGATCGATCCCCGGCTTCCGGGAGTTCATTATGAGCTTGCCGAAGCCATTCTCGAATCCGGCGGCTCGAATGCCCGGGCGTCCGCGCAGCAGGAAATTGACCAGGCCAGGAAAACGGAGGGCGATAACGCGAAGCTGGAGTGCCTTTTGGCCAGCATTGCGGTCGAGGAAGGCGATCTCGCGCAGGCAGATGATCACTACGGCAAGGCACTGAAGCTGAATCCATCCGACCCGGAAGCCCAGCTCGGACGAGGACGAGTGCTCATTATGATGGACAAGCCCGAGGAGGCCAGACATTATCTCGAGCAGGCCGTCGAGTCCGATCCCCTTAATCTAACCGCGCACTACCGACTTGCGGGCGCCGACAAGAGGCTTGGGCTCGAGGAAGAAGCGCAGAAACAGACCCGGCTCACCGAGGAGATCAGACGGGCCAAACTCAATGTTCAGCACCTTTATCAGGAAATGCACAAACAGGCAAGGCCGGGGGAAGCGGCGATCGACGAGCAACCGTAGCGGCAGAGCTTGGGAAACTCGCCCGAGATTAACTCTTCCCGACAATTCAGCGCTCGAGGGCCGATTCCGACCTTAGTTGGATCACACCAGTCTGCTTCGCTGGTATGTTCTGGTGCGTGCGAAATCACTTGTTATGTCCGCCGGCGCGACGCCTCTCGATCGTTCTCTTGGCGGTGTTCATTTTCCTCGCGCCCGCTCGAGCCGGGGACTCTCGGGAAGAGCCAGGCCCGGTCGTAATCGATGCCCGCAACCTGGTTCCGCCACCCGAGCCGCTCCCTTTCCCCGTCGGTGGAACTTCTTCCCAAGGCCACACTCTGTCTGCCAATCGGCGCTACTTAATGCGCGACGGCAAGCCCTGGTTTCCGATCGTGGGAGAGTTTCACTATTCCCGTTATCCCGCCGACAAATGGGAGCAGGAAATTCTCAAAATGAAGGCTGGCGGGATCCAGGTCCTCTCGACCTATGTTTTCTGGATTCATCACGAGGAGATAGAAGGACAGTTTGACTGGTCGGCTCAGCGCGACTTGCGCCGGTTCGTCCAGCTCGCGAGCCGGCACGGCATGTACGTGTGGATCCGGATTGGTCCCTGGGCACACGGCGAAGCCCGCAATGGCGGCCTGCCGGACTGGCTCCTCGAAAAGACCGCCACGCGGGAAAACAATCCCGTCTACCTCGGCTATGTCGCGCGCTTCTTTGGGGAAATAGGTAAACAGGTGAAAGGCCTTCTCTGGAAAGATGGCGGACCGATCATCGGCATACAACTTGAGAACGAATACAGCGCACGCGGGCCGGGAAAGGGCGCAGAGCACATTCTTCGATTGCGCGAGCTTGCGCGGGATGCCGGGCTCGATGTTCCCTTCTATACGGTAACCGGGTGGGATCGAGCCGTAATTCCCTCCCAGGGAGTATTGCCGGTATTCAGCGGCTACGCAGACGGATTCTGGTGGCGAACTCTCGGCGAACTGCCGCCCAATCCAAACTACTTCTTCACCAAAATTCGCTGCCAGGAAAACGTCAGAGAGGACCTCACCTCGCTGCACCCGGAAATCGATAACTTAGTCAGCAAGTATCCATACCTGACCGCCGAAATGGGCGGCGGAATGGAGTTGGCATACCATCGGCGGCCGCTGGTGACGGCTGACGATACAGCCGCAATGGAACTGGTGAAGCTTGGCTCCGGAGTGACCATGTACGGCTACTACATGTTTCACGGCGGAACCAATCCCGACGGCAAACGAACCACCCTCGAGGAATCGCAGGCTAGTGGATATCCGAATGACGTGCCGGTCAAAAGCTACGACTTTCAGGCGCCGCTGGGCGAGTTCGGGCAGGGCCGGCCCTCATTCGCCCTGCTGAAAATGCTGCACCTGTTTCTGAACGATTTCGGCTCGGAGCTGGCCGCCACGACTCCCTTTTTTCCTGCGCAGCGGCCGGCCAGCCTCCATGATGTCTCCATGCCGAGGGTTGCCGCGCGCTTCGACGGCGATCATGGTTTTGTCTTTATCAACAATTACCAGCGCAACTATCCTCTTCCCGAGCACAGAAACTTTCAGGTCCGTCTGGACCTTCCTTCGGGAGAGATCGCGATTCCGCGCCGGCCGCTCACGATTCCCCGAGGCTCCTACACCTTCTGGCCGGTGAACTTGCGCCTTGGGGGAACCAGGTTGCGCTATGCGACGGCGCAGCTCCTGTGTAAGTTAGACCGGCCAACGACGTATGTCTTTTTCGCTCCCCGGGGCATTCCCGCCGAATTCGCGTTTGAAGAATCGGGAGGAGCGCCGATTCGAGCTTCCAACGCGCACATTGAAAGGGCCGGAGGGATGGCATATGTGGGGGGGATTCGCCCGGGAGCCCAAGTGGCCGTCGAGCTTGGAAGATTCGAGCACGACCGGGCCAATATCGTAGTCTTGTCCCAGGACCAGGCCGAACATCTCTGGAAGTTGCGGTTCGGCGGAAAAGAGCGCCTGGTCTTATCCCCGGCTCAACTCTATGTCGAGGGAGGAGATTTGGTCTTGCTCGCGAGCGATCCTGCGGAACTCGGAGCCGGCCTCTACCCGGCGCCCGAACGGTCGGTCGCCGAATTTAGGGATGCCGGAGTCGAGGGAATTTTTCACATGTATCAGGCTCGCGTTCAGCCGGTCAGCCTGACGGCAAACGTCGAAAAGCAAAGCGGTCCGGGGCCGGATCCTCCTCGCAAACTCGGCAAAGAAATCGCACTCATGCCCGACGAGTCGGCTTTTGATTCAGCCGCAACCTGGCGTGTCGAGGCGCCGGCCGTGGAATCGAATATCGTTTCTGATCTTCTGATGAGAATCAGGTACCGAGGCGACATTGCGCGCCTGTACGCCCGCGGGAAACTGGTGACCGACAATTTTTATTATGGCCAAAACTGGACTGTCAGCCTGGGCAGAATTTCCCCAGATCTTGTTCGCGGGCCGCTCGAGCTGCGCATTCTCCCGCTCCGGGCGGATGAGCCCGTCTACTTTCCGCCCGCTGTGCGCCCGGCAATCCCGCCCGGAGAATCGATTGCGGAGGTGGGAGATATCTCGCTTGTCCCCATCTATCGCGCGTCTCTAAGGGCGGGATCGCAGTAGCCCTGACGAGCCCTCATTTGCGTTATCCGTGTATCGCGGACTAAGAATCATGATCGGCTTAGGATGAAAGAGGAATAACCTTCCTCCGCGGTAGCCGGGCCAATATACCACACTTAAGACCGCCAGAATTGTGCGAGTTAGAAAGACTGCGTGCTCGTCAAATTCGGACCCTGAAGGATAAAAGACCGACCCTGCGTGCCCAGACGAAATTGAGACGGTGACCTATCCCGGTTCCCCAAATTCAACCCCCGGAGCCCGCCGCCGACAACGGTCGAATGCCTTTTGTAGGTGGGCGGGATTTCGACTGTCAGCTGGGCTGTCAGCTGGCATTCAACCGCCAGTTACGGGCAAATCGCCATGGTTACCTCAATAACCTTTAAGAACATTTACAAAGACTCTTCCACAATTCCCTTGACATTGATGGACTGATTTTGATAAAAGCTGCGATTGCGATTGTATGTAGCTGCTCGAGTTACTGCAAACGCCCGTCTCCCCCGAGCTATGGCGCCGTTCGTCAGATTGATGTTTTCCCCGGGCCTTCCCGGCCTGGCCTGCGGTGACTCCGCTTATATCCATGTCCCCATGGCGGAGGGGAAAAAGAGCCATGCGATCAAGAACTCTGGTCCTTTCTCCTGCCAAACACTCCGGGACGGATTTGTGAATCCAGCGCAAGTCGACTCGTTTGGTTTAGAAGGCAAACCCTATAGCCCAACAAAAAGAACTGCGTAGAACACCGAGAAGATGGCTATGTCAGGCTCGCCGGGCGGGTTAGAGCCAGAGTGCACTTTGGGACTTTGGACGCCCGGATGTTTCAAGCCATCAGTTTTTGCACGGGCAATACCGAATCGTTCAACCCAGAATCAACTGCCGCGCTTCGTTGAGCTCCATTCGGTAATGCGTCGCGCGCGCGCAATCGCTGTGGAGAATTCAAAGGAGGATTCAGATGGTGAGGAAGATGGCTTGTTTCGCAGGGCTGCTGCTCGGAGCGTTAGTTATGTTCTCCTACGAATCGGCGGCACAGAACTACAATTCACTGCCGCCTAAGTCAACGATTCAACAATATGCACCGTTCACAAACGCGGCCGTCAAGAACAGCACACCAGGAACTAATACTAGCGGCAAGTGTGGCAATCCGGCAGGGTCGTGTTTGTTCTATGGTGCCGACTTCATCGATAATCCGCTCGGCTCCCCTTTCCTGCCCAACGGCCTCGCAAACGAGAACACCCTGGGGGTACCCGGCTCTCCGTACGGCGCGGCAGTCTGGGTTCCATTCACAGTGCCCGCAGGCAAGGGATGGCAGGTAACAGGACTGTTCACGAATAACCAGGCGTCATTTGGCGTGCTTGACCAAACACCCAACACGCCGGCTTCTGCAGCCTTTTATTCGGTCAATCAAAACGTGGGGGCAGGCAGCCCTGGAAACGTGATTGCTTCCGGTGTCGCTGCAGCTACCAGTACCCCGACCGGGCGGTCAGCTTTCGGACTGAGTGAGTTCACAGTCCAGGTGAGCGGACTTAGCTTTACGCTTGCGCCGGGTAACTACTGGATGGCCGTGGTGCCCATATGCACCAACACGGCCAACGCCTTCTGTGACGGTGCGTTTTTTCTGAGTGACGTCGAATACGTAAATATGCTGCCATCGAATGCGTTCGGCCCGGCCGAGCCAATTGATAACTCTTTCCTCGACGCGCCTCAGTTTGGCGCAGCCTTCGAGCCTACTAATGGTTCGTTAGGCGCCTGCTTCGGCTCCGGCTGCGACGCGTTTTCAGCTGGGGTGATTGGTACGGTGGCTAAGAAGTGAAGAGATTTCTGAACGTCCGGGGAATGCAGTTGAGAGTCGCGACGGAATGACAGATAGCAAGTCCCGTGAGGCGGGACGGATGGCATTTTGAAGCGGCTGGTTCTCTCGAAACCATGACATCCCCGGAAGGGGCAGGCCATAAGTGCCTGCCCTTAGGCGATCACGGCGGGTTTTGTTTGCATACACTTCGCTTCGCACCAACACATGTGCTCGGCTGGCGCGGGTGGTGGAAGTTCCGTGCCTTGTAGCGTTGACTTGGCACCATACTATGGTCCGGCCCGATTCTTCATACGTGTCTCGGCCGAGACCATGGCTGTTCGGTGTGACGGCGAGAGCTCTCTTAACGGCAGTCGATAGCTGAAAACGCACGTCTCTGCTATGGGACGAGAGGAGTAATCATGATTTTAAAGTTAAGCAGGTTTTTGTTAACGATCGCCGCTCTTGTGTCGGTCGTAAATATCGTTTGCCTCGCGCAGTCACAGGCCCCGTTTACGCATCATGTCCGTGAAGCAACTAGGAATGGGAAGGCGCCGCTGGTCGGGCTGCTCCCCGCAACTAAGAACATGCGCGTGGTCCTTACTCTGCCGCTGCGCAACCAGGCACAGTTACAAAGCGCGTTGAAGAATCTCTACGATCCTTCGAGCAAGTCTTTTCACCAGTTCCTCACGGTGCCCCAGTTCACCGAGCTCTTTGGCCCGACTCAGAAAGACTACAACGCCTTGATTCGCTGGGCGCAGAAAAACGGCCTGAAGGTGGTGGGCACTTCCCGCAATCGCGTGAACCTGGATGTCACGGGATCAGTCAAGACCATCGAGGCGGCCCTGCACGTGACTATGGGTGTCTACCAACATCCTACAGAGGGTCGAACCTTCTACTCTCCGGACCGGGAGCCCACTCCAGACCTGCCGGTCCGGCTGTGGCACGTTGCAGGTCTGGACAACTATTCGCTTCCCCGGCCGATGCTGGTTCGCAAGGGCAGCGGCGCGTCGTCGAACGCCACAACCGGCGCGTCGTCGAACGCCACAACCGGGTCTGGTCCGGATGCTTCCTTCCTTGGCAGCGACATGCGGGCAGCCTACTACGGAGGAACAGCTCTCACCGGCGCCGGTCAGACGCTCGGGCTGCTTGAGTTTGTCGGTACCGACTTAGACGACCTGAACACTTACTACGCGAACATCGGTCAAACCAACAATGTTCCCATCACTCTGCTGTCCGTGGACGGGACCAGCACGAGTTGCACCATCGCCCAGGGATGCGATGACACGGAACAGACTTTAGACATGACTCAGGCGCTTGGCATGGCTCCGGGCCTGTCCGGCCTGACCGAATATGTCGGATCGACCGATCCTGCCATGCTGAACGCCATGGCTACGGCCAGTCCGCTGGACTCGCAATTGAGCTCTTCATGGACTTGGCTCCCGGCCGACCCGAGCACTGACGACCCGTTCTTCCAGGAGTTCGCGGCGCAGGGCCAGAGTTTTTTTGAATCGTCGGGTGACAGTGGTGCATGGCAGCCCGGTGAGGCTTTTACTTTCCCGTCGGATGATCCGTTTGTCACATCGGTCGGGGGGACGGACTTAAACACCAGCTCCGCGGGCGGCCCGTGGAGCTCGGAAACCGCTTGGGTCGACGGGGGCGGTGGCCGTTCGCCGAACGGGTTCGCAATTCCCTTTTACCAGACGACGACCGTCGCCAACTGCTCCGAGTGTTCTACAACCCTTCGCAACGGCCCCGACGTTTCGGCCAACGCGGATTTTACCTTTTATGTCTGCGCCGACCAGGAAGGTTGCACGGCCAACTTGTTTGGGGGGACTAGTTTCGCGGCGCCCATGTGGGCCGGCTACCTCGCCCTGGCAAATCAACAGTCCGTGGCTAATGGCGGCAAAACAGCCGGCTTCATCAACCCCGCCCTCTATAACGTTGGGTTGGGCCCGAGCTATAACACGGATCTTCATGACGTCACCAGCGGCAGCAACGGCTCTCCCTGCTGTTCCGCAGCCGTCGGCTACGATTTGACCACCGGCTGGGGAAGTCCGAATGGTAGCGGCCTGTTGAGTGCACTGGTGGGGTCAGACTTCTTCGTGTCGTCATCGCCAGCCTCCCAAACCGTACACCAAGGCAGCAGCACTAGTTACACTTTGACGGTAACGGCGCTCAACGGGTTCAGTGGTACGGTCAGCCTCAGTACCAGTTGCCCGTCGGGTGACACTTGCACAATTAGCCCCCAGTCGGTGACGGTTTCTTCTGGAGGCCCGGCGACTTCCACCTTGACCGTCAGCACGAGCGCCACCGCCCCAGGAGGCACCTTCGCGCTGTCGATCACGGGAACGAGCGGGAGCCAGACCCACACCGGGTCAATCCAACTGATCGTGCTCGCCCCCGATTTCACTGCGTCCAATCCAGCCGCCACATCGGTCATACAGGGCGGCACGGCCAAGGTCACCGAGACCCTCGCCTCTGTGAATGGCTTCAACAAAAGCGTCACTCTCACTGCCACCGGCTGTCCCCCGGACAGCACATGCAGCTTCTCCCCCGATCTGGTTGCTGTGCCATCCGGTGGTTCCGCGACATCAGTCGTCTCGGTTAAAACGAAAGGCAGGACCCCTGCCGGTGTTTACACGATCACCATTACGGGAACTAGCGGCAACCTGCAGCACTCAGTCACCGTACAGCTAACGGTATTTAACCGACGCTGAAGCGTGACGCTTGGAAGGGCGGACCTTGGGTCCGCCCAACCCTGCGCCCCTGTTCGAAAGGTCTTCCTGCCGTGTCGGACCTCTTCGCGGTGAGGCTTGTCTGGTGAGCCGTTAAAACCAGGGCAAACTGACAGCGGTGATCAAACGCAGAACCCCCTTCGCGCACCAGCGTGGGCGAGAAGGCCCTGCACGGGTTCTGTGCGGGCCGCCAACCCGTTCCGCCACCTCTAGTTTCCAGGGGAACCCGAATTTGTTCGTGTTCCATGGGCAATGACGATTCAAATCAAGAGGCCGGCGAAGCGTTTTCTTCTTCCTTCGCGACGCGCCCGTCGGTGAGCAACAACAACATCGCTCCCCGGTGAGCGCACTGTGGCCGCGGTTCGAGACTTCACTGGTCGAATTAAAAACGCCAATGCAGAATCGGCTGATCGCCCCCAGGTGGTTTTGAAACGATCGAGCAGTTTCGAGCACCATCTAAACGAGACCAATTGTGGCGATCGTGAACTAGAATCGATGGGAGGTAATGCGACCCCCGATAAAGCGATAATGAATCCTTGGGTTCGACTCTGGCCGTTGGGAAGCTGAATCCGCGATCCGATTAAGGGAGGATTGAGCTATGGATCATGAAACCGCGGTCCGAGAAATGATGACCGAGCGATACTTGCTCCAAGAACTGAATCGAGCGGAGCAAGACGAATTTGAGGAGCATTTTTTTGAATGCAGGGAATGCGGCGATGATGTGCGCGCCGGCTCTGCCTTCATTACGTATAGTCAGAGTGAACTGACCGAGGTTCCCCAACCCTCCCCTGCGGCTTCCGTCCGCAAGAGGACGCCTGAGACATGGTGGAGCTGGTTGCGGCCAGCGTTTAGCGCACCGGCGCTGGCTTTACTGCTCGGAGTGATCGGGTACCAGAATCTCGTCACCTATCCCCAGCTGACGCAGGCGCTGAACCGGCCTCTCATTGGGTCATGGGTATCGGTGAACGTCGGCACGCGAGGCACAGAAGCAAGGCTGGTCAGAGCCCGACCCGGCGAAGGGTTTGGAGTGCTGCTCGATATTCCCCCGCAGGAGGGGTTCATGTCGTACATGGTGGACCTGTATAATCCGGCCGGGAAGTTGGAGTGGTCGGGGCGAATTCCCAATGCATCGGCCGGGGAAAACCGGCAGATTTATATTCCTGGACGTAACCGCCAACCCGGCGTCTATACGCTGGTCGTGAGCGGCACGAACCCGGCTGGCGAAAACAAAGAACTCAGCCGGCATCCGATTGACTTACAAATCCAGAACTGAACTCGAATGAGCGGAGCAAGACCAAGATGGCAAACAGCGTCACCTCGCACTACTTTCATGCCGAAGCTCACGCCCTTGCCGGCAGCCTGAACAAGCCGTTTAGCCAACAGATCAAAAAGCAGGCCTTCGTGAAGCTGGAAGGCAACCTCGCCGATCTGCCGGACGAAGAGCAGGCGGAAGGAAATTACTTTTCTCAACACGCGAAGGATTTTCGCCTCGAAGGAATCGTCTCTTACGCAGCCGCACACACGCAGGTTTCAGGGCACAAGAGCGACAAGCATGACGGCGCATCGGTGACGCTGGCAACCTCGGTGGTTGAAGATCTCAATGTGCTGAACGTGGTCACGGCTGACAGAGTGGTCGCTCAAATTTCGACGACGCACTTCCCGAACCAGTATTCGCCCGAGGTTACGTTCCTCGGCACACATTTCGAGAACCTCAGGATCGCCCGCCATCAGACCGTGCCCGCCATCCATCTTCCTTTTGCCGGGAAACCCCCGGCAGGAACGGATGCTTATTATCCCACCAAGGCGACAAAGGGAAATGGCTTGATGGCCTCGGTCGAAGAGCTGTACCGGAAACTGCGGGATGACTTCGCAAAAGTCAAAGGAAAACTGGAAGCCGACTATCTCCGCCGTCTGGATGCCGACGACAGCTGGTACTCCAAGCAATATGATAAGTTCTCTGATTTCGACTACGAAAAGCTTCAGGATCGCGC
>Ga0123356_10002739_pt1 | contig 18745 bp, 19 predicted proteins | sample TergutEmb28metaG_2_FD_92546 | JGI IMG/M metagenome (GOLD analysis project Ga0123356, IMG submission 92546) | Embiratermes neotenicus P3 segment gut microbial communities from Petit-Saut dam, French Guiana - Emb289 P3 | ecosystem: Host-associated > Arthropoda: Insects > Digestive system > Gut ...
AGCATAGGTAAATAATCGAGCTTATCTTTCATGGTCCAGATTCTTTTCATCGTGTCTTCAACTGTCATTTGCTTCGATGTTATGCCAAATTTTGTAAAACAACTATTAATGATCCGGCGTTGGTCCTCATCGTCGAGTACAAGAAACTCTTTCGGATATTGCATATAGTGAATGTCTTCTCTAAGGAATCGGACGGCAAAACCATGAAATGTACAGACATATCCCAGGTCTTTGTCCCCTATCATGGCTCTTATGCGCTTCTTGATTTCTTTTGCTGCTTTATTTGTATAAGTGACACATAGTATATTTTCCGGTGATATACCAAAGTTTTCTATAAGATGTGCATATCGGTGAGTAAGTGCGCGAGTTTTTCCGGAACCGGCTCCGGCGATCACGCGATAATAACCTTCTGTACTTTTTACTGCTACAGCTTGTTCTTCGTTGAGGTTTGAAAACATATCGAACTTCATTTTCACTCTCCAATCCATATTATACCCGAAACCCTTTGAAAACACGGGCTATTTTATAGCGTACAGGAAAGTGTGTCCAAAAAACTGGACAGGAAACCGAAATGCACCCGTGCATTGAATTTTCACACTTAAAATGTTAAAATAACAGGTGAAATGTAGAGATTTTCTACATCACAGGAGTAATCTTATGAAATATATTCATAAATTTGGAATTCCTTTCTTATTAGTAATAGCAACGATATTTACAGCATGTGCATATGTAAGTGCTGATGTGTCAAACCCCACATATAGTATAACCGAACCTCAACAATTAATTAACCCACATGAAATAATTGAACCTATAAATGAGCTTGATATAACCGGTGAAATTATTGTCTACTATCTTGATGTCGGACAGGGTGCGGCATCATTTATTATATGTGACGGAAAGACAATGATGATTGACGGTGGTGGTGCATCCAGTTCCAATCTAATTTTTTCATTCCTGGACAGGCATGGGATTGAACATATTGATTATATTATAAACACACACCCTCATGAAGATCATGTAGGTGGTTTATCGGGAGCGCTAAATAAAGTATCAGCTGTTGGTGCAGTATATTGTTCTGTAACAGAGTATGATACCAGAGCATTTGAAAGTTTTAAAAAGTATCTTGATGAACATGGCGCAGAAATAACTATACCAAAACCAAACGATACATTCATGCTCGGATCTGCTGAGGTATTAATATTAGCACCAAATAAAAACTACAACGATGTAAACAATAATTCTATTGTCTTAAAAATTACATACGGCGAAACTAGCTTTTTGTTTAAAGGTGATGCAGAGAGACAATCAGAACATGATATGATAGAAGCAGGATATGATTTATCGGCTACAGTCCTTAAAGTCAGTCATCATGGCAGCGAAACATCAACGACTTACCCGTTTTTGCGTGAAGTCATGCCGGAAATTGCAATAATTTCATGTGGATCATACAACCAGTATGGACATCCCCATGATAATACATTATCACGGTTACGTGATGCCGATGTAAAAGTATATCGAACCGATTTGCAAGGCGATATTATTATCAGAAGTGATGGAAAATATTTAACTGTCGAAACCGATAGAAACGAACACATTCAAACAAACCCGACAGATTTAGTGGTTGAGGAATTCACCCACATCGGTAATATTAATTCAAAAAAGTTCCACAGACCGGATTGTAAAACACTCCCTGCAGAACATAATCAAGTAATGCTGGAAACAAGAGACCACGCAATAGAAAACGGATATGAAGCCTGCCAAAATTGCAAACCATAATATATCTCTTAACAGTTCACATATTGACAGGGATTTGCACTTCCTACTTTCATAAATTGTTGCGGGATTCTTTTTCCAACATACTTATCTCTAATACTATTTTCAGCCTGTTTTCCAACAAAAATAATTCTACCGGATTCGTGTGTTTCCCATACCATGTCTGTGTATACTTCAAGAACAATTCCAGATTGAACTGATAATACATAATCTGCAGTCGATGCTCTTTTAATACTCATAACCCAATGCATCCTTGTCGTATCATATATATTTCCTTTGTTACGATCAATGCTAGGCTGAGTTATTTTTATAATGATACATTTTTCGATGATTTCAGCGATTTCGTCAATTAGCATATCAATACACTCACTATGATTTTTTATTATAGTTTTTCCGTAGTCTTTCCTTATATTCTTTTTGCTTCTTTTCATATTCCTCTCTAGTGTACGCAACCGGTGCATCATCTAAAGCCCAACGTTTAGCAAGTGGCATTGGTAGTCCACTAAATGTAAAGTACATCTTGTTTTTTCTTGCAAAATCCATAATGAAATCATGTATAGTAATACAAAACTCAGGTTTAACAACAAAGATATAATCACGTACAGATGATTTATGGAATGATAACCTATATACAAATGAATCTTTAGTACCTTCCAATTTATAGAAACGCAAGAATCTTTTACAGTAATCTTCATCTTTTGAACGATCACGATGGTTATAAATAACAACAGCTACCTTTGCGTGATTATAGTATCTTACTGCTTCGTCGTATGTAACATACTTGTTTCCATTCTTACTTGTTGATGAAACAGATTTTACTTCCAAACCATTATCTGGATCGAAAAAGATAATATCAGAAGGTAATAATTTTTCAAATGAACGTGACACCCAATCGATTCTATGTAGTAATCTATTTATCTTTGAAGAAAACTCTAATTCATCATTGTAAAATTTTGCTTTTGGAATAAAATCATTTTTTTCGATTTGTAATACATTCCGATTATCCAGTTTTACTTCATTAGTATTTGAAAAAAGTAATGATTTTAGTTTATTAAAGAGTTCGGAATCCAAGCAATCATTTGGCTTGAGTAAATAATCAATAAATCGCCCATCAGGTTTATTATCAGAAGTAGTTAAATACCAATTTATACCTATCGAATAATTAGCTGATAAAGCACGCAATAAAGCATACTTCCCATAATCTCCAATATCACCTACATATTGATTCTTCATAAAAACCCTTACTCTTCATTATCATCAATAACTTCGGAATTTTCTATATCTATATCAGTAAAATCTACTTCAATAACATCATCATCGTGAGATGATTCATAAAACTCAACATCCGCCGGTGGTAATGATGCTAGGTATTTTTTCAAACGTATTGACATAGGTTTAAAGAAGGCGAATGTTATGCCACCTGATACTACTGCGCCAACAACAGGAATTATTTTCCCTACACCCTTAGCGAATATTGCTGTTGTCATTTTTGCTCCTATGACAGCTGCGATTTTTTTCACTATTGGATATATTGCACCTTTTGTTAATGCTTGACGCATTAGTAATTTAGGCACGTTTAGAGCTGCTAAACCGGCGATTTTCATTAATGTTGCATTTGCAACTTTGACACCAAACATTACCCCTATAAAAATAATTAGTTTATTTGCTGTTTCATCATCAAAATCATCGCCATCATCTTTAAACATTTCTTGCCATCCATATAAATAGGCTAGTTTTTGTAACATTCTAATGATATGTCCGAAGAATTGTGCTGCATCTGCAGGAATAGTAGCAGCCATTGCCCATCCTCCCGGTATACCTGCTGCTGCAGATAAACCGGTCACTCTTGATGTTTCATAATTGATACTGGATTTAGAAATTCTATCGAGGTCTTTTACACTGATTCCTGCCTGTGCCGGATTAGTTTCTATTGCTTTATTCACAATATCTTCACCAAAGTGTTTCGATAAAGATTTTCTTAGATAATCAGTACGCGATATTTTTATACCGGGTAACTCGATTGCAGAACGGAGTATCATTTCAAAATTAATAGATTGTTTTTTTTCAGCCATTATATTTATTCCTTTCCATCATAAAAATGTTATCTTTTATGTGAATTTCTCTATTTCTTTAAGATGTCTACACCAACGGTTATATACACCAAGTAACGGCGCATCAAGATAGCTTAGAGCTTTCTTTGTTAAATCATCCGGGACTCCATAAGCAGCTTCTGCAATGCCACCGGTGATTGCAGCAAGTGTATCGCTGTCACCACCAAGTGATATTGCATTGCGAATGGCATCTTCAAAATCTGTGCTTTCAAGAAATGCAATTATCGCTTCGGGTACGGTTTCTTGACAAGATTCGTTAAACTCATAAACAGGACGGATTTCATCTAGTGTCCGGCTTAAATCATACCCATAAAGTTCGGAGATTTCTTCTTTAATATGTTTCTTTGCAGAATCAAGACCATATCCATGAACAAGCATCATTACATGAGCTGTTGCTTCTGCTCCTTTGATACCTTCCGGGTGATTATGTGTAACACTCGCCGATCTGATTGCCAATTGTCTTGCATGGTCGATTGTTGCTCCCGGACTTCCACCGGCATAATAGCTTTCATACGCAATAATTGCACATGGGGATACACGCATTGCCGATCCATTACCCCAACTATTATATGGCTTTCGGGTATCTGAACGAATCCAATCAGCAAAACGGACACCATAACCGGAGTTTGGATACATTCTGCCAAACTTTTTCATTGAATCAATGAAATCATCTTCCGTAGCACCGTTTAAAATTGCATCGGCAATAGCAATGGTCATGACTGTATCATCGGTAAAAAAACAGTCTTCTCGAAACAACGAAAAGTCTTTTATTTTAATGTTGTCCCATTCGTAAACAGATCCAACTATGTCACCGATTATTGCACCGAGCATATCAACTAATTCCTCTCATATTATCTCATGTATTTTACGTGAAGGATTTAAAACGAAAGTATTTTGTTTTATTCAATTGTTATCATCATATAATTATAAAGCACGATAATATTCTTTGATCTTTGAAGCCATTAACTGCCTGCGTTTTAATAAAAATTCCGAGTAGTCTTCAACTGTCAAATCGTAAATGTTTTCTGGTATACAGTTTACTCTTATATTTTGTTTCAATACATCTTTATTAAGAATATTGCCCCAAATTGGTGTGCCTGTTTCGCATTGATTTAATACTGTATTAAAATACTCTCCCGGAGGTTTTTTACCAATTGAGATATTGACCTGTGTATCAATGTATACGAGGTTTGCGACCTGGTTGTATTTGACTTTATCTTTTACTCCGTTCGATTTTAAGTACTCAATTGGAAATACATGATGTACATCTCCCATTAATGCAACTAAGTCTCTAACCTTAGAACCATTAGTAAACAAAGCACAATCATTCCCGTATACTTGAGCAGAAATATATGTATTAAAATATGGGCTGTTTATTGCTGATGTTTCTAAGTTCTGTACAAGTGCCACATCCCAAAAATTATCTGATAACGTAGCAGCCTCAACCTCTGCTGAAAATGCTGCGAACCCTTTTTCTTTTATTGACCTTAAATCTCTATCCATTACAGATTCCGGTGAACCTATATAACGGCTTGTTAATGTACTGAGAACAAACCATTTCATTATTATTCTTTTTATTTGGACATTAGATATATTTTTGTCTTCCATTAATAACAGGTACAATGTGTAAGCAAAGTTTAATGTCATCTTTGAATTTAGTAATTTACTTGATATAAAACCGGCAGATTTTATTGCAAGAATGAAGTTTGTGAAACTGAACTCATTTATATAGTTCATTACACCAATTTTTAATTGATCATAAGACTTTTCTGCTATTTCTTCTTTATAATCCCGTGTTGCAAAATCACGGCCGGATAATAGCCCAACCAAATCTGCTAGTCTACCTCTGCCAAACTGATGCATAAATGATACACGAATCATATCATTATAGTCAGGGTCATAAATATCTTCCCTGTCATTTCTGAGCCATTTCATTTTATTTGCATATTCCGATTCCATAAACTCTTTATCTCTTGATGAAATTGTTGAATAAAATTCCGGCTTGACAGCCATGTGACAAAAATAATCAATTGCTTTTCTAAGCATATTTCCGCCATATTTTTCATCTGCAGCAATCTTTGACATAACAAAATCGGATTGGCTAAGTCTTGTGCCCTGTGAATTAATACGTATGAATATTTCTGTGACTTCATCAATTTGTAATTTATGATCAAGTTCAATAACACCGATTTGCCTATACGCAATTGATCTCATTTTTTCAATAGCTTTTGACAATACATGTATATCTGTTTCGGGATTATCGGCTTTATATTGATCTTCGAAGGCTCTATTATTAAAATCGGGCTTAAATAAAACAGATATATCAGGTATCCACTTCTTATTTTTCAAATGAGAAGCATCTTGTACAGCAAACCTTGCTGTCGAATCTTCCTCCATTGGATTAAACGCTATAAAAATTCTTCCTTGTTCAAAGTTATTATTAAGAACTTCTCTCCCGGAAATAGCAGCCATCAACGCAGTAATTCGTTGCTGACCGTCAATAAGAATTTTTTTGCCGGCTGAACTGCCTCCTTGTTTTGTTTTAATGTCCGGATTTTTCCATGTTATTAGATAACCGGTAGGATATCCATTGTATAATGAGTCTACTAAGTCGCGGACTTGGCTTCTTTTCCATACGAAAGGACGCTGTATTTCCGGAACAACAAAAAATTCAGCTTCTATAAAACCTAATATTGCACTAATTGAATATTGAGATACCGAATAATTTTCACCTTGCATTTTTACCTCCCGTTAATTGAAAACAATATTAATAAGATTACAGTATTCTATATAGCTTTGATACATAGAAAACTCAACAAGCTCTTTACAAATTGACCGATAGTACCACTCATGCTTTTTTTTATCTTTTTGATTAAACCGATCCCAAATAGCTTCACCTATAAGTGTCATGTCACGATGTATTGCACGAATGTTTGATAGTTTATCTGACAAAACAATTATCTTTTCTTCACGTGATGCTGTACAAAGTTTATCAATTGTAGCTTGTTTGCGTATTTGCCATGAATCTTTCGATGGAATATCCGACATTTTGTCTTCGCTTTCAGCTGCTACTAACATCGCAATACGATTACCAAACTCTGCTTCGATATTTTCAATAGTTACCGGTGTATCTTCAACAACATCATGTAAAACAGTAGCTGCAAGAACATCAACTTCATCGGTCATAGAAGCAGCAATTGCCAATGCTTCCAATGGGTGAACAATGAATGGTGATTGTGTTCCTTTGCGAACCATACCGGCATGTTTATCAGTTGCGTATTTAATTGCACTTTCGAGAGTTCCCATTAATATATTCTCCAATAAAAGATTTTGTTACGGTATCTTACTGTTTATCAATTAATAAATATCTCTATACCAAACCAATATACTTTTCAAAGAAGCTGCGGAGCTTGACAATCATGTTCTCTTTCTTTTCTTGTCTGTTTCCATCGCCAAAACGCGAAATCGGCGGCATGATTTTATCAATATCTTTTCCGGTTGTTTTTAATGCGCCGTCCCGGAATGAATTTTCAATAAACCGCCGTGCTTCATTTTCTTTGAGGTTTTCATTAATAATTAAAGCAGTAATATCAGCTTCCTTCTGTTCATCAACGAACCGTTGCCAATCATCATCTACCTGTAACGCTGTATTAACGCGAGATATAAAACCTTCAATGAGTTCCTTTTTGCTTCGTAGCTCAAGGCTGGAATTTACAGCTTTGTCGATAGCTATAAGGATTTCCTTGTCTGTGCAATTACTTTCATAATACTTTGCTACAAGCATTAAGATATAATCAATATTAACTTCAATTTGCCGAATGAGCTCCATTTCGAAAATGATGTCATCATTAATATTTTCTTTATCTACAACGACACGCGGTCGTATTTCATGATAAAGATCGATGTAAATGCTTTGATAATCTTGAAAATCACGTTCGGATAAAATCTCGTTTCCTTCAAAATCATCAAATGATGTGAGTATGTTACGAAGTTTTAAGATAGCTCCGAAGAGAGTGATAAATGCTTTTTTTACAGTTTCACCAAGCAGAGCAACACCAAGTGGATAATCTGCTTCAAGCCTATCGATCAGCTCCTTATACCCTGCCCTGCGTTTTCCATCCTGATCGTACCCGTTATAATAATCATCATATGTTTTTAAGAGAACAATGCCGCCTGCATCACGGTTTCCAAATAGTGCAATTGCATCATCGGTAGCATCTTTTAAGTTGCGGAAACAAATAATATTTCCAAAAACTTTTACGCTGTTTAGTATCCGGTTTGTCCGGGAGAATGCTTGAATCAAGCTGTGATATTTTAGGTTTTTATCAACCCATAATGTATTAAGTGTGGTTGCATCAAACCCGGTAAGAAACATATTTACAACTATTAAAATATCTACTTCACGGTTTTTAACTCGTAGAGACAGGTCTTTATAATAATTTTGGAACTTATCGCTTGATGTATCATAGTTTGTCGAAAATGCTTTATTATAATCTTTAATAGCAGCTTCCAAAAATTCTCTTGATGTTTTATCGAGTTTATCATTGTCAAACTCTTCATCAGGTTCTTCTTCATTGACAGAAAAACTGTATATCGTTGCTATGTTTAGATTATGACCGTTGATTTCTATTTGGCGTTTGAATTCATCATAATATTGACATGCAACAGGAATTGATGATGCAGCAAAAATAGAGTTAAAGCCACTTATCTTTTTTTCTTCTTTTTTCTCTTTGACTTTGTTTTGTTTTCCGGTTGCAACATCAGAGACGTTAGTGACGATTTTGTGTGAGTAATAACCCTGCCGCTTCGTTTTTTGATTAAAATGGTTTAATACGTAAGATACTACCTCTGTTATACGTTCGGGTGCAGCCATAGCTTTTTCTGTATCTATCGCCCGGACCTGTTCATCCTGGATACTGTCGGGCATTTTTACAGTGTTCACATAATCAATACGAAAAGGAAGAACATTCTTGTCATTGATGGCATCAACTATTGTATATGTATGAAGTTTATCACCAAATGCCTGTTCGGTGGTTCGCAGCTTCGGATTACTACCCGAACCTGAGTTTACAGGAAATATCGGTGTGCCGGTAAATCCGAAAATGTGGTATTTTTTAAAAGTATTTACTATTGCCTTGTGCATATCGCCGAACTGGCTGCGGTGACATTCATCAAAAATAAGAACAATACGCTTGCTGAAAATATCATGATGTTTATTCTTTCCGATGAATACACCAAGTTTTTGGATCGTTGTAATGATTATTTTTGCATTCGGGTCTTCAAGCTGTCGTTTTAACACAGTTGTTGATGTATTGGAGTTCGCCGCACCCTTTTCGAATTTGTCATACTCTCTCATGGTCTGGTAGTCAAGGTCTTTGCGGTCAACTACGAACAGCACTTTATCTATATATTCAAGGTTTTTTGCGAGCTGCGCAGTTTTAAAGCTGGTAAGAGTTTTACCGCTGCCGGTAGTATGCCAAACATATCCGCCACCTTCTATACTTCCATACTTCTTATAGTTATTTGCAACATCAATACGAGTTAGTATCTGCTCTGTTGCAGCAATTTGGTATGGGCGCATCACAAGCAACGATTTATCGGCAGTAAATACACAATAGCGTGTGAGGATGTTCAGTATTGTATGTTTTGCGAAAAAGGTTTTTGTAAAATCTACTATATCGGCAATGACTTTATTTGAAGCGTCAGACCAATATGAAGTAAATTCAAAGCTGTTGCTTGTTTTCTTTTTGCTTTTACGGCTATCTCCGGATGTTTCTTTTATATGTTGGTCACGGGTTGTGTTGCTATAATATTTCGTGTATGTCCCGTTGCTGATGACAAATAGCTGAACATACTCAAACATTCCGTTATTTGCCCAAAAGCTCTCACGCTGATAACGGCTTATTTGATTAAAAGCTTCACGGATCGCGACACCACGACGCTTAAGTTCTGTATGCACAAGCGGTAATCCATTGACAAGAACAGTCACATCATACCGGTTTGCATGAGTTCCTTCGGCTGTTTCATATTGGTTTAATACTTGCAGGCGGTTGTTATGGATATGCTTTTTATCGATTAATATAATGTTTTTAGTTGTATTATCATCACGTTTTAAGATTTGGACATAATCTTCCTGTATTTTGCGTGTCTTCTCTATAATTCCTTCGTTTTTGTTGGCAATACAATCATTAAAAAATCTTGTCCATTCGGAATCAGTAAATGTGTACTTGTTAAGCGTTTCAAGTTGCTTTCGAAGATTAGCAACTAAGCCTTCCTCATCTGTGACGGAGATATACTCATATCCTTGTCCTTTGAGTTGATTAATAAAATCCTGCTCCAGCTCAGCCTCTGATTGATAATAATCATCACGCCGATAACTGGGCGTGTACTCCGCAACAACCGTTGATTCATTATCGCTTGAAACGATATTATAAGTACTCATGCAGTCTTCTCCTCAAATGCGAGTAATTTATCGCGGTAATACTCGTACTGTTTTTGGCGTACTGCTATTTCAGCAGGGAGACCCTGTGTAAGGTCCGAAGTCAGGGCATCGAACTTGTCGAGGATTTCTACAATCCGGGCTTGCTCTTCGAGGGGTGGGACAGGGATAATAATTGCTCCCATTACATTGCTCATTAGCTTGGGATTACCCATTCCGTAATTGACATATTGTTTAGTATTAACTTGTAGAGCATAGAAAAGATACTTTAAAACTATGTCTTTTCTATCCGAACGAAGCAACCCACAAACATTCGTAATGCTAAACTTTTTATCGTTATGATAAAACACAGAACCAGCATTTGCACCATCTGTAGTCCAAGTGATACTCTCACAATCATAATCATAGGAGTTAATATAACCGAACACACCTTGATTTGCTGTTTGCGACGAGTATACGGGATATTTCCCAACATTGTCACGTAAGTAACCCTTTGACATCACACGTCCACGGGAAATATTGCATATATCACTCAGTTTCATCCACCGGACTGTCCGTCCGTCCGTCCGTCCGTCCGTCCGTCCGTCCGTCCGTAAGGATTGTGCTGTCGAAATTATCAAATGTCAACAGGTAATTTCGATAATATTCATATTGTCTTTTTCTAGCTGTAAGCTCCGCTGTAAGCTCCGCTGTAAGCTCCGTAAAATTGTCGAGTATCTCAACAATTTTACGTTGTATGGGGATAGGTGGGAGTGGGACACTGATTTTTGCAAGGTCTTTTGCGGAGACATCAATAACCTTTGTTCCTTTTGCATATTTACGCTTTTGTTTAAAGAATTCTTGCGTTGTAAAACAATATGATAAATACTTCGGATTTTGTTTGTGCTTGATAATAGTTGCGTGTCCACCTGTAACTATTTCGTCAGTTCCAAGCCATGCAACGGATTTACATACATCTTCATAATTTTCGCTCGTGGATGCAACAATCAAGTCGCCTGTTTGAACTTTTTTTAACGATTTCGCCGTTTCAGATGATACGAACGACTTTGTTCTTTCTGTAAAAATTCCATAATAAGTATAAATTTGCCCGTAATGAATACAACCTACACCACTATCAGTAAAATCACTCTTAGGCAATCCACTACCTCGCACAAGCTCGCAAAAGTCCCCGAGAGGTACATACTCAACACCATTCGGGCAATGCTCGGCAATGAGTTTTTCAAGCTGCGTCATTACCGTCACCTCCCTCGATTTCAGCAACGATAACATCAATAGCTTTTCGCAGTTCATCGCTGCGAGTCACTATTCTTTCAATTTCCGCATTGAGTACTTTAATATCCACTTTTTCGCGTGTGTCTTCTTGTTCAACGTAGGTAGATACAGAGAGATTATAACCTTGCTCGGCAATTTCGCTGTTTGGCACTACTTTTGCGGTATACTCTACATCAACACGATCTGTAAATATCTTTACAACTTCCTTAATATTTTTCGGTGTTAACTTATTGCTGTTAGTAACTTTAACAAACTCACGGCTTGCATCAATAAACAACGTTGAGTTTTCACTTTTGCTTTTACGCAATACCATTATACATGTTGCGATTGATGTGCCGTAAAACAGATTATCCGGCAGTTGGATAACACAATCTACAAAGTTATTTTCTATTAAATATTGACGTATTTTTTGCTCTGCTCCACTTCGGTAAAAGATACCGGGGAAGCATACAATAGCTGCTGTTCCGCTTGTTGCAAGCCATGAAAGGGAATGCATTATAAATGCAAGGTCTGCTTTTGATTTAGGAGCAAGGACTCCAGCAGGAGAAAAACGTGGGTCATTAATAAGAAGCTGATTACTGTCACCATCCCACGGAATTGAATATGGAGGATTTGAAACAATTGCTTCAAACGGTTCATCATCCCAATGTAGGGGATCGGTCAAAGTATCGCCGTGTCCGATGTCGAATTTGTCATAATCAATATCGTGCAAAAACATATTGATCCTGCATAAATTATATGTAGTTATATTTGTTTCCTGTCCATAAAAACCCTGACGCACTTTATCTCTACCAAGTATTTGTGCGAAATTAAGTAGCAGAGAACCACTACCGCAAGCAGGATCATATACTTTGTTTACTTCGGTTTTTCCAACAAGGGTTAATCTCGTCAGCAGCTCTGATACTTCTTGCGGTGTGTAATATTCGCCGCCACTTTTTCCGGCATTGCTTGCATACATTCCCATAAGATATTCATAGGCATCACCGAAAGCATCAATTGTAGTATCTTTGTAATCACCAAGATTCATGTTGCCGACACCGTTTAGAAGTTTTACAAGCCGCTCATTACGCTTTGCAACTGTGCCGCCAAGCTTGTTACTATTTACATCAATATCATCAAACAGACCTTTAAAATTATCTTCCGAAGGAGTACCTTGTGCAGATGCTTCAACATTATTAAACACTGCTTCCAGAGCTTCATTGAGATGGTCTTTAGCCCACTGCTCATCTCTCTCTGCCTTTGTTCGTATATTTTCAAACAGTTCGCTCGGTAGGATGAAAAAGCCTTTTGTCGTCACCAAATCTTCCCTTGCTTGCTCTGCATCCTTATCCGGTAATTTAGCGTAATCAAAAGAGATGCTGCCTGCTTCACGTTCACCTTCGTTTATATAGGATGTGATATTTTCGGATATATAGCGATAAAATAAAATACCAAGAACATATTGTTTAAAATCCCAACCATCTACGCTTCCACGTAAATCATTGGCAATTCCCCATATTGTGCGGTGAAGCTCCGCCCGTTCTTGTTCTTTTTTATTGTCGATCATATCCTGTACCTCTTTTTCGGCTTCATTTATATATTTTATTACCGTCTTTTAGCATATTACGCATTGAGTCCCGCAAACTCTCCGGCTCAAGAATCTCTGCTTGATTTCCAAATTGAAATATCCAACCTAGAAATATCGGGGTTGCCGATACATTGATTTTGATGTAAAACTTGTTGTCGCCATATTTCATAAGGTGTGTATCTGAACCGAATCGGTCAAGGACTACACTTACAAGACCTTCATCAAAAGCGATTTTAGCCGTAACTGTTTCACCGGTGAACATTCCAAAGTTTTGTTTGATGTAATCCGATAACTTAAATTTCTCTTTATTACACTTATCTGCTTTTTCTTCAAGAATTACTACATCGGTCATTCGGTCAACACGATATGTCGCATAAGGTTTATCAAAATGAGGTGCGTAAGTTACAAGGTAATAGTTATCTTCATTCCAGCACATGGCAACCGGTGTTCGTATATATGCTTTATCGGGTCTTTTGAAGATCCGTTTTTTTGTTATGCAATAGTTAAAGTAATTGAAACTTATCTTTTTGCCTTCGTTAATCGCTTCATGAAGTGCATCAATCGTATAGTACACCGATTCGTTTAATGCTTTAATCCGTTCGCCGATATGAACTTGCCGGTTTAATTGCTTGGCTTGTGACTGACTTGTTAATCCGGAGAGTTTTTTTATTAGTATTTTACTCTTTTTCTCTGTTATTAGTTTTGACGATTGCACGGCATCAACAAGCAGTTTAAGTTCCGGAAGTTCAAAGTCCCGTGATGCTATATAATAGCCGCTGTTTTTCCCTCGTTTGAGTTCAATATCTAACCCATACTGTCGCAGAGCATCAATATCGTCATATATACTTTTACGCTCAACCGGAATACCGTATGCAGTCAGAGCATTAACCAAGTCTGTTGTTGACATTACGTTATTTTCATCTGTCTGTTCCAATAATATTCTTGCAAGATAAAGCGGCTTAGCTTTTTGTGTCGAATATCTAGGCATTATATAAACCCCTTAAGTTATAGAAAAGCATTATTTCTGTTTCTTTCTGACAAGATTACCACATAAATAATTGATAATCAATATAAAATCATGTAATGGCAGTACAGACTAACGGACTGATGATTGTTGTATTATATGGACACCAGAAAAAAGAGAGTAAATAGCATTATAAAATGTGAAAAGTGCGTATACTTTCTACAAATAACAGTAATATAGGAGGTAATCAAAAATGTACGAAAGAAGCAGACATTTAATGAGTTGTAACATCGCAGGGTTTACTTATTATGACGGCATCGATGTTATAAACAATTTACAACCGGGAACACATGTGATATTAAAATCAGAACCGGAAAACCCGTATGATCCAAACGCAGTATCAATTTATTACAATGAAACAAAGCTCGGATATATACCAAGAGCCAAAAATTCATATATTTGTGATCTCCTTTACTTTGGTCACAAAGATATACTGGAAGCAAAAATATCTTCTCGCAATCTTGATAACCATACAGAAGATCAATTTCATATTTCTGTGAAGATAAAAGATAATCGTGATAATACGGAGGATTTCGCAAATGAATAGACAAGAAGAGGTCTGCCTTAATAAAGTCAGATATGAATCAAAAGATAAAGCATTGAATTCTTATAAAGGATACCGATATAATATGCAGCGTAGCAGAGGACGCAGAGTAAAGTATGATAAGAATAAACAACGACCGTATAGATGCGAGCTATGTAGAGGATGGCATTTGACGACAATTAAATAAATCGGGAGGACAACACTATGAATAATAAAAGCATATTTGAATCAATCAAAGACAATATAATGGTTGATGATTGATTGATTGATAAATAAATGAATGGTTTTATGCAACCGGTGAAAGTGAAGTATGGATATAACAAAAGTGATGCAATTTGCAAAAGAACAGGGTTATAAAACCGCTGAACCTATAGGATCATGGCGGGGTTATGATATATATGAACCAATTTATTCAAAAGATGAAGTTTCATATATCGGTTTACCATTAATGATAATGGTCAAAGAAGATGAAATCCGTATGTCAACAGATGATGAAGCTCTACAACAAATAGATGATTTATAGGGAGATATGAAATGGCTACAGAATATATTCTTGATAAAGACGAGTTAGAAAAAAGATTGGTTGAGCTTGCTGAAACTCCATTTACAGGAGAGCTCAGTTATGGTGCCATGTGTTATTTAATGACGGGTCCTGATGATGATGAATATAAATGTGTGATTTGCAATAAACTTACATTTCATATGAGATTTTCCGATACATATGAAATAATTAAATCTATAAGAGAAATTGTAGATGAGATGCGTGAAGCGGGTTATGATGTTTGGCTTGATGAACGTGAATATTGTGATTATTGTTCAGTAAGCAAAGAATTAAAAAAAGATGTATGGTTAAAAGAAGGACTTGTTTTTAATATACGTTTTTCTGCAGAACAACAATATCACCAAGTCCAAACAATTAGGATAAGCGATTTTTTGTGTTTACATGCATTTCTTCTTGGAAAGGACTATTTTGAAGGTGAGCGGAATCAATCTTATTCAATACATGACAATATTGACCTAATACATAAAATGACCGGCTTGGGTGAATCATTACTAGAAAAATGGATTCATGAGCGAGAAGTTGAGTGCGACGAATATTGGAAAATCTTAAAAGATGATACTCCTCGAAATATGGATTATTATAGGCTATTACGTGGAAAAAATAATAACGAAGACGGAAATGATAATGAATGATGTGCAAGTATTTCCTGCGAACGCTGTTCTGGAAATGACATATAATTGTAACCATAAGTGTTTATTTTGTTCATGTCCATGGGAGAACACGACTAAGCATGATTTCTTTTATGATAAACGTGAAGAACTAAACTTTTGTGATTGGAAAAAAGTTCTAAACACTTTGGAAGATCTAAAAATAGCTCGTGTATCTATATCCGGCGGTGAACCTTTACTTAAAGATTGTTTATTAGATTTGCTTTATTATATTAGAGAGAAAACAAAACTAAATAAAAATGAAAAAATCGTCCTTATATCGAACGGCGAAATTATGTCAGAAAAATATTTGTTAGCATTTAAGGAATTAAATGTTCATTTATCATTATCACTTCCTGGACTTGATACATTTGAATATCATACAGGATCGCAAAAAAATTCTGCTTCAAATGTCTTGAAGTGGCTGACACGAGCTAAAGAATTTTCGATTGAAACAACAGTGAATATTACTGTAACAAGTAAGAATTTCCATGAGTTATATGAAACAATAGCTAACGGATTAATTGCTGGTGCAGATACGATTTTATTGAATAGAATTCTATACGGTGGACGTGGAATTGCATATCATGAGGAGTTATCACTTTCAAGAGATGAATTACGCGGAATTCTTGATATAGCAGAAGATGTATTATCAAAATCAAAAAGAGTTGGTTCGCTTGGAACTGAGTATCCTCTGTGCATAATTTCTGACAAGATTGGTACATATGAACGTATTCGGATCGGAAGTCAATGTGCAGCAGCTAAAGGTTTTTTTGTAATTGATCCATCTGGATATATCAGAACTTGCAATCATTCTCCACAACGTGTAGGGTACATATTTGATGATAACATAATAACAGATCAAGAGTATTGGAATAAATTTGTTAAAAACAAATACGATCTCCCGGAAATGTGCAATGGTTGTGATCAAATTAATAATTGTGATTGTGGTTGTCGTGAAGCCGCATCAATATGTTACGGGTCGTTATCTGCGCCTGATCCATGCTTTTCATGAATAGAAGGTTTAGTTTAAAAAGAAATGTGGTAAAACATCTCGAGTATTACAAAGAAAAATATAAAGAACAATAAAAATTGATCTTTAAAAAATTATTTCCGTTCCATAAACCACCGTTGACACCCATGACATTCTTCAAGCCAAATATAAGTCTGGCGGCTGCGAACTTTAATAGAATAACGAATACCAACGCCTCCAGCTTTAAGCGAAGCTGCGGGGCGTTTATCGATGATTTTATCAATTTCATATCGACTGCCATCTTCCCAAACAAAAGAAACCGGTTCAATATTACCGGAGGGGTCAATGTCTGCACTAACTTTGACATATACTTTATTTTCATTATCCATAAAAGGTCGGTAGTCGATAATGTTGCTCATTTAAAAATCACCTCACATATAACTGGTTGGATGAATAGTATGATCAGCTTTTGGATTTAATTTACCGAGCCTGTCATCTAAATGCAGCAATGCCCGGTCAATAGCATAATGACCGAAGCGGTTACGAATATCATCAATGACATACTCCAGTTTCTCCATTCTGTCTCGTCTTCTTTCATCATCAAATATAGAGAGCTGCCGGGTTGGGTAGATCGGAACAAGATTTGCTCCACGTATTCCAATACCTCGCAGCGGTGTTTCCCATCTGTGATTTTCCCGGAGTAAAATCATTGCTGCACGACAGAGTTCTGTTGATATATGAGTTGGTTGTAGCAGAGTTCTTTGTCGAGTGATCCCGGTTAAATCATTCTTTCTTAAAAAGACTTCTACGGTTCTTGCTTGCATACTAATATCACGCATTCGTTCAGCCACACTTTCAGCAAGATTCTGAAAAACAATATGTGCATCCTCATCATTCTTTAAATCACGGGGACAAGTTGTACTGTTTCCAACAGTTTTTATAAGACCTCCCATTCCGGTTTTTGTTACCGGTGAAGTATCATAACCGTTGGCATAAGTGTGAAGATATATGCCCCACGCTCCCATCCAACTTTTTAAGAGTCTTGAATCACAGGTTGCAATATCACCTATTGTGTAAATACCATATTTTTCTAATTTAATTTTTGTCTTTCTACCTACACCGAGCAGGTCCGATGCAGGAAGCGGCCAAACGATGTCTTTGTAGTTCGCTTTAGTAATGATGGTTGTTGCATCAGGCTTCTTATAATCGGAGCCAAGCTTTGAAAATATCTTATTATATGAAACACCGACCGATGCGGTTATTCCGAGTTCAAATTTTATTCGTTCGCGGATTTCCGTTGCAATTTTCTCTCCGTTCCCATCATGTTTTTGAACACCGGTGATGTCACACCAGACCTCGTCAATTCCAAAACTTTCCACATGTGATGAATAATCCGACATTATATTTCTGAATAAACCGGAAAAACGCATGTACTGTTCATAATCAGGCGGTACAATAATAATTTTCGGGCAGAGTTGACGAGCTTCAAAAAGTGCCTGACCAACTTTTATCCCATACGGTCGAGCTTCATAATTTCGAGCAAGGATTATACCGTGACGTTGTTCAACGCTACCTCCTACTGCTACAGGATGTCCCCGTAATTTCGGATGATGAAGCATTTCTACACTTGCATAGAAATTATTAAGATCACAATGAATCACTTGCCTGCCGGGTATGTCAGGTTTTTCCGGATTTTGATTGGTCATTACTGCACTTAACACGAATACACCACCATTATACAGCAATTATTCCAGAAAATGGAAAGTTTTTACAGTATAATAGATATATTTTAAGATTGCAAGACCTTTTATTGGACATTTCTTAAGATTATGC
>Ga0123356_10002740_pt1 | contig 18743 bp, 13 predicted proteins | sample TergutEmb28metaG_2_FD_92546 | JGI IMG/M metagenome (GOLD analysis project Ga0123356, IMG submission 92546) | Embiratermes neotenicus P3 segment gut microbial communities from Petit-Saut dam, French Guiana - Emb289 P3 | ecosystem: Host-associated > Arthropoda: Insects > Digestive system > Gut ...
ACTTACGGCACCACATGGCGAGAGTTATGTATATGTGCTGGGCGATGGTGGTGTTGAAGAAATTATTCCTCTCACCGAAGGTGACGGAGAGTATCAGATCGGTATCTATGAACAGATGGAATCCGATGAATATAGCTTAATTGTCTCGATCACGGTTGATGTAAAATTAACAGATGAATTTATACCATTTCTTCACCCCAACCAGTTTGTTAATTATACAATAAACAGCGAACTGGTTAAATTAGCAGCCGAGCTGACAAAAGACACAACAAAAACAGAAGAGAAATTCACAGTTATATATAATTATGTTGTAGATAACTTTACATATGATTATGACCGCGCATCGAATGTGCAAAGCGGATACATTCCAAACCTCGATGATGTACTCCATAAAAAAGAAGGAATTTGCTTTGATTATTCGGCGCTTGTAACGGCAATGCTTCGCAGTCAGGGGATACCTACAAAGCTTGAGATCGGGTATCACGGGGATGAGTATCATGCATGGATAAGCAAGTTTTGCGAGGAAAACGGCTGGATAGAAAGAAGATACCATCATGACGGAGAAGAGTGGTGCATGATGGATCCAACCGTGGAATCGGGAGAGCGTAAAGTACACCTGTCAAGGCAGGAAGCCAGAAATGATGATGAGTACCGTTTGATGTATAATTACTAGAGACAAAGATAATATTATTATGGATTTTGAGGCGGGACAATATGATATAGCGGTCATTGGAGCGGGGCATGCCGGTATTGAAGCTGCGCTCGCTTCCGCACGTCTCGGTATGAAAACAATTTGTTTCACCATAAATCTTGATGCTGTCGGGAATCTTCCGTGCAATCCGAATATCGGCGGTACGGGAAAAGGTCACCTTGTCCGCGAGCTTGACGCTCTTGGAGGGGAAATGGCAAAATGCGCCGACCGCGCTTGTATCCAATTTCGTATGCTCAACCGCGGAAAAGGTCCCGCGGTGTATTCTTTGCGTGCTCAGGCAGACAGACGCAGATATCAGGAAATAATGAAACATACTCTGGAACTTCAGGAAAACCTGACCCTCAGACAAGCAGAGATCGTAGATATAGGAGTTGAACATACAAAGGTCGCATACGTCAAAACACACACCGGTGCAATCTTCCGCTGTAAGGCTGTCATCATCTGCACAGGTACATATCTCGCAGGCTGCACAATTGTGGGCGAGGTCATGAGGGAAGGCGGTCCCGACGGTATGTTTGCGGCGACTGTTTTAGGTGAGCGGCTGAGAGAACTGGGTTTAAGCCTGCGTCGATTCAAGACAGGTACACCAGCACGCGTTAATGCCCGAAGTGTGGATTTCTACAAGCTGGAAAAACAATGCGGAGACGAACCGCCTCCGTCTTTTTCATTTGAAACAAAAGACAAGCTTGTAAACAGTGTTCTTTGCTATCTTACATATACAAATGAAAAAACACATGAGATCATTAGGAAAAGCCTTCACAGAAGTCCTATGCACTCGGGTGCGATCGACGGAACGGGAGCAAGATACTGCCCCTCGATCGAGGATAAAGTCGTACGTTTTGCCGAGAAAAAACGTCATCAGATATTCCTTGAGCCCATGGGGCTTGATACCGAAGAAATTTACCTGCAGGGCTTTTCCTCCTCAATGCCGGAGGAAGTCCAGCTGGATATGATCCGCTCCGTCCCCGGTCTTGAAAAAGCGGAGATCATGCGTCCCGCTTATGCCATAGAATATGATTGTGTCGATCCTCTGGAGCTGCTTCCCACACTTGAATCAAAAAAAATCTCCGGCATGTACGGGGCAGGGCAGTTCAACGGGTCTAGCGGTTATGAAGAAGCGGCTGTACAGGGATATGTTGCCGGTGTTAATGCTGCACTGAAATTAAAGGGAAAAGAACCGCTGATCATCACCCGAAACGACGGGTATATAGGAACACTGATAGATGACCTTGTAATAAAAGGCACAAACGAACCTTACCGCATGATGACATCAAGAGTGGAACACAGGCTGCTGCACCGACAGGATAATGCCGATATAAGAATGTCACATTTCGGCAACCGCGTCGGGCTTATATCGGACGAACGGCATGAACGTGTACTGGAAAAGTACAGGGCAGTTGATGAAGAAATCGCAAGGCTTGAATCGACTTTTATACCCCCCTCGGAAGCATTAAAAAAGCTGCTTGAAAAGCATAACATGCCCGACGCAACAGACGGGATCAGCCTTGCTTCGTTGCTACGCCGCCCGAAAATCACATATAACGATATCGCTGCTCTTGAATCAAATGTTTTTGAATTGCCGCCTGATATTACCGAACAGGTTGAAATATCCATAAAATACGCAGGTTATATAGAAAGACAACAACGCCAGCTGAACGAACTATCTCGCATGGAGAGCCATCTTATCCCGGATGACATCGACTATGATTCATTACATGCTTTACGTACCGAGGCAAGACAAAAATTAAACGCAGTTAGACCAAAAAACCTCGGTCAGGCAACACGCATCTCGGGCGTCTCCCCCGCCGACGCCGCCGCCCTAATGGTGTATCTGAAAAATCGCTGATCGTCGAAGCAGCGTTCTAATCTGCGTAAGTAAAAGAAAATCAACACAGGTTGACGAACTTATATACTATACTTGCATGTAAGGATGAGAGGTAGTAAAAGGAGTATGAACATAGCAATCGCGCACATTGACCATGAAACAATCAATGATGTTAAAAGACTTGCTGATTTAACAATAGGAAAAGGTCTTGTTTCATCAGATGAAATCTTCAAAGCAGTCGATAGCAATATATCTCTTATTTTGAGAGATGAGACTAGTGGCAGAATAATTGGTTTTTCACTTAATGAAGATATCAATATGCAAATCTTGTCCTCGATTTATAGGATGTGCGATATAACTTTCGAGAATTTTAACATTGAAGTGAGTAGCGATATGATAGTGAATAATCTCGGTGCGCTTGGTATTGCGCCGCAGTATCAGCGCCAAGGATACGGAAGAATGATATTTCAAGCTGTAATTGATAAACTAAAGCCAAAGGCAGATTATATCTCTGCTCTTGCCTGGAAAAAAGATGATATAATTCCTATGCAAAAGCTTTTAGAACAAGCAGGGTTTAAATACTTTGGAATACTAAAATCTCCTTATAAAGATGTCCCGGACATTTCTTGCGATTATTGTAAAAGTGATGTATGTGTATGCGATAGTTGCCTTTTTATTTGGGAAAGAGACATCACCTCATTATAAGCATTCCACCGTTCATGGATAAAAATCGCTGTATACATAAGTATTGAAATTATCTGAGTTATATCAACACTATCCCAAATTTCAATCGTTGTTGACAGAGCTTTTTAAATGTGGTATCTTTATTTCAGCTTTAAGGCAAAGGTGCGGAGAAATCTTAACCAAGCGAAAACCCCGGGGGTGCGACCCCGGGGTTTTCTTGGGCTGGTTATCGCTTTACTCTCCGTCCAACCACTTGCAGATATAATATGCGATTATACCTGCCATGACAGAGATAATGAAAGTGCAGAAAATCTTAACCACCCCCTATCTGTTGCCAGATTGGAGTGCGACAACGTATGCAGATTATTATTTATTTCAAATACTGTCAATATGAAAAACAATGTGTAATATGAGGATAATTTACTCAAAAACAACTCAGTTACAACGATATTTATGATAATAAATCAACACTATCACATCATCTCGATCCCGATAGACACAAATATCTCGATATGGTACAATACTTGTATGATTCATATCGGCGATATTTGTGTTAATTCAAAATTGGCGCTTGCGCCTATGGCGGGAGTCACCGATCTTGCTTTTCGTACAATATGCCGTGAATTTGGAGCAGGTCTTACATACACCGAAATGGTGAGTGCTAAAGCGCTTGTTTATCAGGACCGGAAAACACGAAGCCTGCTTAAGCTGGGTAAAGACGAACACCCGGCGGGAGCTCAGATTTTCGGCAGTGATGCCGTTTGCATGGCTGATGCAGCTGCCCGTGCGATAGAGATATCCGGATCGGATTTTATTGACATAAACATGGGATGCCCGGTGGGTAAGGTGGTAAAAAGCGGCGACGGCTGCGCTCTGATGCGTGATCCAGATAAGGCGATGGAAATAATCGAAGCCGTTGTAAACGCTGTAAAAACCCCTGTCACGATCAAGATACGCAAAGGCTGGGACAAAGGAAACGTAAATGCTGTAGAATTCGCAAAAATGGCAGAGCAAGCCGGGGTTTCGGTAATTGCCGTTCACGGACGGACACGTACACAAATGTATTCGGGCAAAGCTGACTGGAATATCATACGGGATGTAAAAAAGGCAGTTAAGATCCCGGTCATTGCAAATGGCGATGTATTCAGCGCCGAAGATGCGGCAAAGATCATTAAATACACCGGTGCGGACATGGTAATGATCGCAAGAGGTGCTATGGGCAATCCGTGGCTCTTTCATCAGGCAAAAGCACATTTAAACGGAGATGAAATCCCCGAAAACCCGCCTGCAGCAGAAAAAGCTAAAACAGCACTCAGACAATTTGAACTCGCAGTAAATCAAAAAGGTGAACGGGTTGCATGCCTTGAAGCAAGAAAACACTATGCGTGGTATCTTCGCGGAGTTCCGCACTCGGGTCATTATAAGGATAAAATATCAAAAGCCGCAACAATGGACGATTTGATTGAAATCACAAATGAGCTCTGCAGCAGGCAGCTATCCGGCACATCGGGTGATAGAAGAGATTATGAATATTGAAGTAGAAAAAGAGATAATTCACAGAGTCCTCGGCGGCGACAAAAACGCGTTTGAAGGTTTGGTCCTGGAAAACCAGAAAAACGTGTATAACCTTGCGCTGAAAATGACCCGCAACGAGGAAGACGCTCTGGATCTTTCTCAGGAGGCATTTGTAAAGGCTTTTAAACAGCTGGGGAATTTTCGGGGTGACAGCCGGTTTTCGGTTTGGTTGTACAGACTGACATACAATCTGTGCATTGATTTTCTGCGTAAAAAAAAGAAGGAATCAAATGTAGTTTCACTTGATTACGAGGATGACAGCGGAGAGGCGATGTCTTTGGAAATACCGGATTTGCGGGATATGCCCGAAGACAGCATCGTACGCGGAGAAATGCGCAGGAACATAACAGAAAGTATTTATGAGCTCCCGCTGAAGCATCGCGAAATGGTTGTAATGCGTGAAATCACAGGAATGAGTTACGATGAAATAGCAAAGACCCTGAGAATGAATGTAGGCACGGTGAAGTCCCGTCTTGCAAGGGCACGCCTGAAGCTTATAGAGATTCTCAAGGAAAAAGGAACTTTCCCCGAGAGTTTCCGTCCTATAATACATGGGGAGGTGGAGTAACGTGAAAAGTAACTGCATCGGGCTTGCTGACCTGCTGTGCGCATATGCCGACGGAGAACTGGCCGAACAAAATATTAAGTTAGTGGAAGATCATCTCGCAATTTGCGAAAATTGCTCCGCTATCCTTAAAACATATAAAGAGATATCAAACTCTGTAAACGATACAAACGTACCGGCACCGGACGCGCTTCGGATCGGTGTAATGAACAGGATCAAAAGTGAAAGTACGCCGCGTAAAACAGACACGGATAAACTGCGCAGAAACTACCGGATGATCCTCACAAGATTTATGCCGATAGCAGCCTGCTTGGTTGTAATGCTGCTTGTATGGCAGTTTTGGGGAGATCTTTTTGGTGTCCGGAGTGATAACGAAGCAGGTGCTCCTGCTGCAACACCGGAGGAAGCAATGAGTGCAGCCGATTTCCAGATGGCTGCGCCGGCAGTTGCAGAAGATTCCGCCGCTCCCGGAGGCGGATATACAGATGAAGCGGAAGAGTTTGGCAGCCCGGAAAGCCGTATAGTGCCCGAATCGGCCCGGTCTGCGGAAGAAACCGAAGAAATAATGGATTACTTCAGCAAAGCCTTTGCAGAGATATCATTTACCGGTCAGCTCCCGCCGCAGCTTGCCGGAACAGACCCGTTACCATTTGGATCCTGGTTCGGATGGGAAATGGTTTTTGAGATCCCAAGCGCAGATGTACCGGCTTTACTGGAGATCCTGGAAAAGCGCGAAGGTTTTACAGTGTCATATAATATGGATAACGGTGAAAGCGGATACGCCGTGGTGTTTTATTCACCCTGATATTATTGAAACGATAACAAAAATATATAATATAATTTTACCTGCCTGTACGTGAAGAGAGAAAATTATGGGATTTGTACATTTACATGTCCACAGTGAATACAGCTTACTTGATGGCGCGTGTAGAATACGCGACATTTTTACTCGTATCGGTCAGCTGGGTCAAACAAGTGTTGCCATTACAGATCACGGTGTCATGTACGGTGCTGTCGCTTTCTACAAGGAAGCAAAAAAAACAGGGATCAAGCCGATAATAGGATGTGAAGTCTATGTTGCCGCGCGGACACGGTTCGATATGGATTATGAACTTGACTCCGGCCGGTCGCACCTGATCCTTCTGTGTAAAAATGACACGGGATATAAAAACCTTTGCCACCTTGTAAGTGCTTCATTCACCGAAGGGTTCTATATAAAACCCCGTATAGATATTGAGCTGTTACGCGCACACAGTGAAGGGTTGATTGCGTTGTCTGCTTGTGTATCGGGAGAAATACCAAAACTAATCCTTGAAAACAAGTTCGGCGAAGCCAGGAAAAAAGCACTTCAGATGATAGAAATATTCGGTGATGACGGATTCTATCTGGAGCTTCAGGATCACGGCTTCAGCGAGCAACCCGAAGTAAACAGGGGTCTTATAAAATTGCACAGAGAAACGGGAATTCCTCTTGTTGCAACAAATGATGCTCACTACATAAACCGTGACGGGGCTGAGGTTCAGGATGTTCTTATGTGTATACAGACAGGTAAAACTGTCGATGATGCGGACAGGATGCGGTTTGAATCACAAGAACTGTACCTTAAATCCGAAGAAGAGATGCGGGCTTTGTTCCCGGAATTCCCCGAAGCATGTGACAATACCGTAAAAATCGCAGAGTTATGTACCTTTGATTTTGATTTCTCAAAGCATCACTTACCTGAGTTTGTTCTTCCCGAAGGGAACAAAAACCCGCGTGAATACTTACGGAAAGTATGTATCGCGGGGTTAAACGACAAGTATAAAAATTCTGACAACATCACAAAAGAACGCGCATTAAAGCAATTGGATTATGAACTTGACATGATCGAAGGGATGGGGTTTACGGACTATTTCCTTATAGTATATGACTATGTCAGATATGCAAAATCACAGGATATTCCCGTCGGTCCCGGCAGGGGCAGCGGAGCAGCTTCGGTTGCCGCTTATTGTCTTGATATCACAACGGTAGACCCGGTCAGGTACAATCTTGTTTTTGAGCGTTTTCTCAACCCCGAGCGGATATCGATGCCCGACTTTGATATCGACTTTTGTGAGCGCCGCCGTGATGAAGTTATCGATTATGTAAAAGAAAAATACGGTGCCGACAGAGTCGCGCAAATCATAACATTTAACTCTTTAAAAGCAAAAAATGCCGTCAGGAGTGTATCAAAAGCTCTTGCTCTGACATTCCAGGAGGAAAATGAACTTGCAAGAGAAATACCGGACCGTATGCCGGACGGTAAGGCGGTTACGATCGATTATGCGCTTAAAGCGTCAAATCACCTCCGCACGTTATACAACGAAGACCGGCGTATAAAAAAAGTCATTGATACGGCATTGGCGCTTGAAGATATGCCTAAGGATTCCGGTACACATGCCGCAGGTGTGGTGGTCACAAAATTACCCGTAAATGAATATGTACCGCTTGCACTGTCAAAAAAAACCGGAGGGATATCCACTCAATATAATATGAACGAGGTTGAAGAACTCGGATTACTTAAGTTTGATTTCCTCGGATTGCGTAATCTGACTGTTATCGATGACGCGATACGGGAAATAAAAAAGAAAGCACCGGATTTTTCTCTTGACTCCATACCGGAAGACGATGCCGCAACATATGAAATGATAGCGCAGGGAAAGACTCTGGGCGTATTCCAGCTGGAATCGGAAGGAATGACATCGGTAAGTGTCGGGATCGTGGCAAGAAACATTGATGACCTTGCAGCTGTTATTGCACTTTACCGGCCCGGTCCTATGGAGTCCATACCGGTATTTATTGAAAACAGCCGCGACCAATCAAAAATTAAGTATCTTGACCCCTCGCTAAAACCAATACTGGAAGTCACTTACGGGTGTATCGTCTATCAGGAGCATGTCATTGAAATACTTCGTAAGCTTGGAGGCTTCTCCCTCGGGCAGGCAGATCTGATACGCCGTGCGATGAGTAAAAAGAAACAGGATGAGATCCAAAAAGAACGGCATGCATTTATTGACGGCGATCCGGAGCGAAATATTCCGGGAGCGGTGGCAAATGGAATACCAAGGAATATCGCAGGTCAGATATATGATGCCGTCACTCCGTTCGCCGGATACGGATTTAACAAACCGCATGCTGTTGCATATGCCATGATAGCTTACCAGACGGCATACCTGAAACGTCATTTCCCTCATGAGTATATGGCGGCGCTTCTGTCATCCGTATTGGGATCCCCGGAAAAAGTTGCTTTTTATATGGCGGAGTGCCGGGATATGGGCATTGATCTTCTGCCGCCGGATATCAACGAATCGGGCGCATTATTTACCGTTTCGGGAACCGATCTAAGATACGGGCTTGTAGCCGTAAAAAACATTGGAAGCGGCTTTATTGATGAAGTGACGGCCGAGCGTGATAAAAACGGAATCTTCAGAAGCTTTGAAGATTTCTGTAAAAGGATGTACGGCAAAGAATTAAACCGGCGGGCTCTTGAAAGTATGATCAAGTGTGGATGCTTTGACGGGCTTGGCGCAAACAGGCGGCAATTAATGATGATCTGCCAGCCGGTCATTGACAGCGTTGCCGACCATAACCGGCGCAACGTGGAAGGTCAGCTGGATTTATTTGGAATGTCGGGAGATACGGACGAACAGTCTTTCGGAGGGATCGAACTCCCCGATCTGCCGGAATATTCAAAAGGCGAACTGACGCGAATGGAACGTGAAGTGACCGGTTTATACCTGTCGGGTCACCCCATGGATGATTACAGGGATGTTGTCAAACGGTTTGATACCGTCAGTATCGGTGAAATCATCTCCTCTTTTTCAAAAAACACCGAAAATGAAACCGCAAGCCCGAACGGAAATATAAAGTATCATGATAATCAGAAAATCGTACTGGCAGGCGTAATTGAGACTGTCAAAACAAAACCGACAAGAAATAATTCGCTGATGGCATATATATCTCTCGACGATGGCACGGGAAACATAGAAATGCTTGCTTTTCAAAAGGTAATAGACGAATCGGGTGTATATATGCAGCAGGAGTCTCTTGTACTTGCTTACGGCAGGATCTCCGAAAGAGACGAAAAAGATCCTCAGATCGTTTTGGATACCCTCCGTCCGATCACGGATACCGAGAGGCTGACACCTCCCGAAGCCGCACACAAAAAAACATTATATGTCAAGCTTGCAAGTGAAGACAGCTCCGAGTATGAGCGGTTAAAACTTGTTCATATGATGTTTCCGGGCAGCGAGCGAATGATAGTACATTTTGAAGATACCAAAAAAAATGTCGGCACAAAGTGCATGATCCATGATGCATTTATTGAAGAGCTTTATGAAATGCTTGGCAGTGAAAGTGTTGTAGTCAAATAGTTAAAGGAGCCGTATATGAAAATCAGTTTTTTTGGAGCTGCAAGAGAGGTTACGGGAAGTTGTTTTTGCGTCGAAGCAGGCGGCAGGAGGGTCCTTGTCGATTGCGGTATGCAGCAGGGCAGCAGTAACGGGTTTGGTCAGGAGTTTCCATTCCACCCCGGTGAAATAGACTATGTAATAGTCACGCACGCACATATAGATCATTCCGGCAGGCTTCCGCTTCTTGTCAAGCAAGGGTTTAAAGGAGGTATATATGCTACCGACCCGACATGCAAGCTGCTTGATATCATGCTTCGCGACAGTGCGCACATACAGGAGCTTGAAGCAATGTGGGCAGGCAGAAAAAAACGCCGTGCCGGTGCTGTGGCAGCAGAGCCGCTGTATACTACTGATGATGCGCTCAGAGTATTTCCGTTACTGATTCCGTGCAGTTACGGAAGGACATTGAAAATTGATGAAACAGTTACATTTGTATTTAAAGATGCAGGGCATTTATTGGGTTCGGCTTATATTGAAATGTGGATAACAGAAGAAAATATAACGAAAAAAGTTGTGTTCTCGGGAGATATAGGTACACCGGGACATCCGATCATACGAAATCCGGGATTTATTGAAGAAGCCGATGTAGTTATAATGGAATCGACCTACGGTGACAGAAATCATTCTCATTCTTTTGATACAAAAGCAGAACTGGCAAAGATAATAGACAACACACTTGCTAAAGGCGGAAATGTAGTATGCCCGTCATTTGCGATCGGCAGGACACAGGATCTGCTTTACCATATACGGGAAATCAAAGAGCGCGGTATGGTCAAAAGTACACCGGACTTCCTTGTATATCTTGACAGCCCTCTTGCAAAGGCCGCAACAAAACTATATTCGGAAGACCTTACCGAATATTTTAACGATGAAACCCTGGCTTTGATCAATTCGGGGGTTCAGCCTCTGGCGTTTGACGGGCTTCGTATGGTCGAAACCTCGGAAGATTCAAAAAGGCTTAACGACGACAGGACTCCGAAAGTGATAATATCATCAAGCGGAATGTGCGATGCGGGGCGTATCCGGCATCATCTTAAGCACAACCTGTGGCGTCAGGAGTGTGCGGTCGCATTCACGGGCTTTCAAGCGCTGGGAACACTGGGACGTACAATAGTAGACGGAGTTGTACCAAGTGTGTCTATTTTTGGTGAAGAAATCGCAATCAGATGCCAAATCCATAACCTTCGTAATATGAGCTCACACGCCGACAGAGAAGAGCTTCTCAAGTGGATAGGTAATTTTAAGAAAAAACCGGAATGTGTGTTTATCGTTCACGGTGAAGAACAAACATGCAAAAATTTTGCGCTCCGGCTCATTGAAAGTGATTATAAGGCAGTTGCCCCGAAATATTCATCAATTTACGATTTGGAAACATATGAACCGATTTTTGAAGGAAAGGATCTGCAGCGGCGCGACAGTACCGACCGGACAGAGCGACGCGATTCACCCGTTTTTCAAAGGCTTATGCTTGCAGGTATGCGGCTGGTTGAGGTCATAACACGAAATAAAGGAGGCACCAACAAGGACCTGGCAAAATTCGCCGACCAAATCGATTCATTGTCGAAAAAGTGGGACAGATGATGTTGTGCGACAACAGAGTTGTATGGTGTATAAGTTGAATCAGAGTGACATGGAATCAGTATATTTGATTCTGGCAAGCGAAACCATAGACGGTGCAGCGCGCTTAGTCAGCGCATGGATGCGATGTCTAAGCGAAAAAGAAGCAAATATACTGGCTTCATGGCGCTCTGCACAGTAAACCATAGAAAAAAGGTTTGTAAATATGTACTGTTTTGTATATAATCGAATGACCGGGTTCTTTGGAGGAAGTAATTAACATGGGTAAGATTATAGCAGTAGCATCGGGAAAAGGCGGTACAGGTAAAACAACTGCGGTCGCCGCTGTTTCTTCATGTCTTGCCGTATTGGGTCACAAAACCCTGTGCATAGATTTTGACGCGGGGCTCAGAAACCTCGACCTTTCACTATGCATGACAGATTTTACGATCATGGACTATATGGATGTAGTGAGCGGGAGGCTGAATATTATGGCAGCCTGCAGCGAGTCAGGTTTGATCCCGAACCTTTTCTTTTTATCTGCACCGGCTGTAAGTGAACCGGATGACATCGACGCTGCTGCATTAAAAAATATGTTTGAAGAAATACGACACGACTTTGATTTCTGTCTTATCGATGCTCCCGCCGGACTGGGACAGGGGTTCCGGCTTGCGCACAGTAATGCCGATATGTCGATAATCGTTACCACCGGAGATATGGCATCAATGAGAGACTGCAACAGGACAGCAAGTGCTGTACGTCAAATGGAAGTTTCAAATCTGCGGCTGCTGGTCAACAGAGTCGTACCAAAAAACTTTAAACATATAAAAACAACGATAGACGATGTGATAGACATGATAGGAGTGCAGCTTCTGGGCATCATACCGGAAGATAAAAATATCTTTTATGCACTCCACGAGAATACACCGTTGATATTATACAGGAAAAGAGCTTCCGCATACGACTTTCTGGATGTGGCACGGCGGATCACGGGTGAGGATGTTCCGCTTCAACAATACAGGTAACGGGAGGTGACCGGTTTTGAATATAGCCCTGCTTGCACACGATAAAAGAAAAGAGCTTATGGTACAGTTTTGTATAGCATATTGCGGGATACTGGCAAAACATTCGATTTGCGCGACAAACACGACCGGCCGCCTTGTCAGTGAAGCGACCGGACTTCCTATTACATTGTACATGTCATGCAATCAGGGCGGCAGCCAGCAGATCGGTTCACGTATTGCATTTAACGAGCTTGATATGGTGTTGTTCTTTTGCGACCCGCAATTGGCAGAAGAGTACCACGGCAGTGTTACGGATATAGCAAGACTTTGCGATCAGCATAATATACCGTTTGCCTCTAATGTGGCAACTGCCGAGGTTTTGATACACGGCTTAAACCGCGGCGACCTAGACTGGCGCGATATAGTGAACCCGAAGAATTAGGAGAGCAGTAATGAATAAAATCAAACCACGCACACTGTCCGGATTTATGGAACTGCTTCCGCCGGATCAAGTGTGTTTTGACTCTATGATGTTAAAGCTGCGTGAATCGTTTTCACTTTACGGCTTCACACCTCTTGATACACCGCTTATGGAAGCAGCCGAGATCCTGCTTGCAAAAGGTGGCGGTGAAACTGAAAAGCAGAGTTATACATTACGCAAGGGAAACAATGATCTTGTTCTTCGGTATGAATTGACAGCTACGCTTGCAAAATATGTAGCGCTTAACTATAACAATCTGACCTTTCCGTTTCGCAGATTTGAAATGGGAAAGGTTTATCGTGGTGAACGTGCTCAGCGCGGACGCTTTCGTGAATTTTACCAGGCCGATATAGACATCATAGGTGACGGCAGCCTTGATATAATGAATGAAGCGGAAATACCGGGAGTTATCTATAAAAGTCTTACATCACTTGGGCTTAACCGCTTCGTAATTCGAATCAATAACCGGAAGGTCATCAATGGATTGCTGGAAATACTGGGTATTAAAAAAGCTACGGCAAATGTATTGAGGGCAATCGATAAGCTTGGTAAAATCGGTGAAGAAAAATTATCGGAGACACTGACAGGTGAGTTAAAGCTGTCACAAACACAAGCTGACGAGATAATCGGTTTTATTACAAGCCGGGGAAGTGCATTTAGTACATTAGAGAAATATTCCGGAAAAAATGAAACCTTTGACAAAGGGATGGAAGAGCTCAAAACCTTAAAGAAACACCTGAGCGGATTTGGTGTTCCGGAGACACACTTTATTGTTGACTTCTCTATTGCCCGCGGGCTTGATTATTACACAGGTACGGTATATGAAACATACCTGACCGGCTATCCCGAAGTAGGAGCCGTGTGCTCGGGCGGCAGATACGATAATCTTGCAGAATATTACACTGACCGCAAGATGCCCGGTGTTGGACTTTCTATCGGACTGACACGTTTGTTTTTCATATTACAAGAGCAGAAATTATTAAATGAAGCTTTTTTATCCTCTCCGGCAGATGTCCTGATAATTCCGATGACAGACGATTTATCCCATGCGGTAAAACTCGCGGCAACAATGCGCGAGTCCGGATTGCGAGTGCAAATATACAGTGAAAGCAAAAAATTTAAGGTCAAGATTTCATATGCGGATAAACTGAAGATACCGTTTGTTGTTTTTCTGGGAGAAGATGAAATAAACAAAGGACTGATAACAGTTAAAGACATGGCAAGCGGTGAACAGACAACATCGTCATACGGCTTGCTGACGGCAGGAATTAGTGAAAAAATCAAGGCACTCCGCAAGGGAATGCCGATACAAGAAGTATAGAAAGATGTGTATACAGTGAAACTGTTTTTTTACCGGACTTTTTGCGGATTTTTTTTGGGATTGAGTATTTTTGCGCCGGGTTTCAGCGGAAGCCTTGTAGCTATAGCCATGGGAGTTTACCATGATTTTGTCGAATTTATTTCAAATCCGCTAAAAAGAATAAAACAAAATTTTATTTTTTTTACTCCTATCGTTATTGGCATGGTTATCAGCGCAGTTTTGTTTGTTATTACATTCAGACAGCTTTTTGATTCGTATGAAAAAGCGATATACTTACTGTTTGTAGGTCTGATTGCGGGAAGTATACCTCTTGTATATATGGAAGTAAAAAAAATCGGTTTTAAAATGCATTATCTTATAGGAGCAATTGTCGCTCTGGTTTTGGCGGTTGCTGTCAGTATGTATGCATCGGGAGAAGGGTTGATGTCCGAGGACACTGCCTCCATGGCAGATTGGCAAGGCCTTGCACTTGGTGGTTTTGCTGCAGGTGTAACGGCTTTGATACCCGGAATGAGCCTCTCGACAGTGCTTGTACTCCTTGGAGTATACAGTCCCGTTATTTATGCAGCAGAGGCATTGTTGCGAACGGAACTGTCGGTTATTGTACCGATCGGTCTGTTTCTTGTCTGTCTGGCAGTAGGTTTGATGTCCACTGCAAAAGGAATAAAATATGTTTTTAGAAAATTCCCGGGTTTTGCAAACACGACTGTGTTGGGTTTCCAGTTAGGTTCGCTGATCGGCATAGCGTATCAAAGCCATTTCATGAGTGACCTCAATTTTACATGGCTTCTTGGCGGTATTATGTTAATAGTTGGAATATGCATATCTGTTATGTTTTTGTTTTTGGGAAAAATCATGAACAAAACGGATACTGATACCGATACTGATTAATTTCCTCTCAGCTCAATGATCCGGTCGCGTAAAGCTGCGGCGTACTCAAACTCAAGCAGCTTTGCCGCGGCTGCCATTTCTTTTTCGAGCTTTTTTACTTCTTCATCTATCTCGCGTTTTGTCATTTTGACACCGCTGACTGCAGCAACACTGTCACGCTTGGATATTTCAAGTAAATCCCGGACATTTTTAATAATTGTTTTGGGAATGATTCCGTGAGCTTCGTTGAAAACCCGTTGCTTTTCCCTGCGGTTATCTGTTTCCTCTATTGCAATACTCATTGAGGGTGTTACTTTATCCGCATACATGATAACATGACCCGAAACATTTCGTGCGGCACGTCCTATAGTCTGGATAAGTGACGTCGCACTGCGGAGGAAACCTTCTTTATCCGCATCAAGTATTGCAACAAGGGAGACCTCCGGAAGATCAAGACCCTCACGGAGCAGATTTATACCTACTATAACATCAAACTCACCGAGCCGCAGATCGCGTATTATCTCCATACGTTCCGTGGTGGTGATATCATGATGAAGGTACCGGACCCGGATCCCTGCACCTTTCAGGTATGCAGTCAGATCCTCGGCCATTTTTTTTGTAAGTGTCGTCACAAGAACACGTTCGTCATTTGCGCTGCGTAAGTTTATTTCCGCGATCAAATCATCTATCTGCCCCTGTACCGGACGGACCGATACCTCGGGATCAAGCAGCCCTGTCGGGCGTATGACCTGCTCGACTACCTGACTTGAACGCGAACGTTCATACTCACTCGGAGTAGCGGAAACATAAATCACCTGATTGAGCCGCTTGTTAAACTCTTCAAAGTTGAGCGGTCTGTTATCATATGCCGAAGGTAAACGAAAACCGTAATTGACAAGATTGTCTTTACGTGACCTGTCACCGGCATACATTGCGCGGACCTGCGGCAGTGTAACGTGGCATTCATCGACTATCATAATAAAATCTTTTGGGAAATAGTCAAGCAGCGTCATTGGCGCGCTGCCGGGTGCACGCCCCGTTATTATACGCGAATAGTTTTCTATTCCGTTGCAATAACCCAGCTCCGTGAGAATTTCAACATCATACATAGTGCGCTGGTGCAGGCGTTGTGCTTCGACCAGTTTGTTGTTTGCTTCGAAATACTCAAGCCGTTCTTTCATTTCACTTTTTATTTGAGAAATGGCATTTTCGATTTTTTCTTCGGTCGTGACATAATGTGACGCAGGATATATCGCTGCGTGGGATAATTCCATCGACGGTATTCCGCTGACAACGTGTATTTCGCTTATCCGTTCGATTTCATCACCAAAGAACTCTACTCTGATCGCATGGTCACGTGCATATGTGGGGTATATCTCTACGGTGTCACCCCGGACACGAAACGCGTTTCTTTCGAATGCCACATCATTACGTTCATAACGTATTTCAACAAGTTTTTTAAGCAGTTCATCACGGCTGTACAATGCCCCCTGCCGCAGAGAGATCACCATGCTGCTGTAGTCTATTGGATCGCCGAGGCCGTAAATACAGCTGACCGAAGATACAACAATAACATCCCGCCTTTCAAAAAGCGCCGATGTTGCCGAATGGCGCAGACGTTCTATTTCATCATTGATCGAGCTGTCCTTTTCGATATATGTATCTGTATGCGGGATATACGCTTCCGGTTGGTAATAATCGTAATATGACACAAAAAATTCAACGGCATTTTCCGGAAAAAACTCGCGAAACTCACTGCAAAGCTGTGCGGCAAGAGCCTTGTTATGTGCCAGTACAAGAGTCGGTTTTTGAATCCGCTCAATGACTTTTGCTATAGTATATGTTTTGCCGGAGCCTGTTACGCCAAGTAATGTTTGTTCATCGAAGTCAAGCTCCAATCCTTTTACCAACGCGTCTATAGCCTCCGGCTGACCACCCGCCGGAGTAAAATCACTGATAACCTTAAAATCCGCCAATCTTAATTTCCCCCGTCATAACGAGCCACCCGCAGGTGGCGCGGCAATCCAGTCTCTCCCTTATCGTCCCCCATACTGCGCTAAGTACTCCTCCATTTTAACGATACGCTCGTCACCTTCCGGGAAAGAATCTATAATATCCCGGGCATTGATAATGGAATATACATTTATTCCATTATCAGCCTTCAGTTCATCAAGTGTTGACTTCTCCCCTGTCCCGCGCTCCATCCTGTCAACAGATACAAATAAAGCGGTGACCGAAACATCGGCAACGGATTCTAATAACTGCAGACTCTCCCTTACTGCCGTTCCTGCCGTAACAACATCCTCTATTATAATAATTTTATCCCCGTCTTCGGGCTTATATCCGATAAGTGATCCGCCCTCACCATGGTCTTTGACCTCTTTGCGGTTAAAAAAGTAAGGAGCAACTATACCGTGATTGCGGTATAGTGAAGCAGCTGTTGCGGCGGCAAGCGTGATACCCTTGTAAGCAGGTCCGTATAAAGCGTCAAACTTCTCTCCGCTTGAAACAACCAGATCGGCGTAATAATCACCCAATACTGAGATATGTTTACCGGTCTTATAGTTTCCGGTGTTGACAAAATACGGTGTTTTTCTCCCGCTTTTTGTAGTAAAATCACCAAAAGTCAAAACCCCGGCTTCAGCCATAAAATCAATGAAATCATTCTTTCCAAGCACTAAAATCAACCCCCATAAATACATTCATAATATTATATACCAATCAAATGCCCGACACAACAAATAACGATACCAAAAAAAGTAAAAACTTGCTATAATGAGTTTCGAGTAAAACTGAGGAGTTTATATATGAAACGTACAAACTATTGCGGAGAGCCGCGTATCAATGATATCGGAAAGGAAATCACTGTTTGCGGATGGGTACAGCGCCGCCGTGACCTCGGACAGCTTATTTTTATCGATCTGCGTGACCGTTCGGGATTACTACAGCTCGCTTTTGATGATAATACAGACAGGAGTATATTTGATACGGCCGCAACGCTGCGAAATGAGTTTGTGATTCAAACTTGCGGTATTTTACGAGAGCGTTCATCCAAAAACCCCGAATTGCCGACCGGAGATGTTGAACTTGAAGTTAAAGCTCTGGATATACTCGCAAAAGCCGAGACCCCGCCCTTTGAAATAGAAGAAGGCTCGGATGTCAATGATGCGCTGCTGCTTAAATACCGTTATCTTGACCTGCGCCGGCCGGACATGCACAGTTATATAGCACTGCGTCACAGAGCGGTAAAAATAACGCGGGACTATTTCGATGAAAACGGATTTTATGAAATTGAAACGCCGATGCTGACAAAATCGACCCCCGAAGGTGCACGTGATTATCTTGTACCAAGCCGTGTACATAAGGGAAAATTCTACGCGCTGCCGCAATCTCCGCAGCAGTATAAACAACTGCTGATGCTTGCAGGGTTTGACAGATATATGCAAATAGTGCGGTGCTTCCGTGACGAAGACCTGCGTGCCGACCGCCAGCCGGAGTTTACACAAATCGATATAGAAATGTCATTTGTTGACATTGAAGATGTTATCGCAATAAACGAAGGTTATATACAACGCTTATTTAAAAAAGTGCTGGATGTTGATGTCGCGCTTCCGGTCAAAAGACTGACATATCGCGAGGCAATGGACAGATTTGGTTCGGATAAACCCGATTTAAGGTTTGGACTTGAACTCATCGATATCAGTGACGTTGCGGGAAAG
>Ga0123356_10002741_pt1 | contig 18742 bp, 16 predicted proteins | sample TergutEmb28metaG_2_FD_92546 | JGI IMG/M metagenome (GOLD analysis project Ga0123356, IMG submission 92546) | Embiratermes neotenicus P3 segment gut microbial communities from Petit-Saut dam, French Guiana - Emb289 P3 | ecosystem: Host-associated > Arthropoda: Insects > Digestive system > Gut ...
GCCATCAGCTCTGCGGTGGCCTCAAGGATGGCGTCCCTGTCATCGACGTCGACTTGGATCGCACCGCGAATAGCCCGGACTGTCACTTATCTAACTCCTAACGCTCTTCGGCCATCAAGGCTACTGCGCTTAACGGTGCTTACATGCCGACAGCGGCGTAAAGCTCGCCGATCTCCTTGGTGGTAAGGTCGCGGGTCGTCCCAGGGCGCATGCTGCCGAGCTTGACCGGGCCTACCGTGGTCCGGACGAGGCGGCTCACTGGATGCCCGACTTCGGCGAGCATCCGGCGGACGATGTGCTTGCGGCCCTCGTGCAGCGTGATCTCCACCATCGCGCGCGACCCGGACTGCTCGAGCACCCGGAACTTGTCCGCCACAGCGACGCCGTCTTCCAGCTCGACCCCGGACTGCAGCTGACGGCCCAGGTCCCGGGAGACCGGACCGGGCACCTCGGCCCAGTAGGTTTTGGCGACTTCGTAGCTCGGGTGCGCCAGCCGGTGGGCCAGTTCGCCGTCGTTGGTGAGCAGCATCAGGCCCTCGGTGTCGTAGTCCAGCCTGCCGACGTGGAACAGCCGCTCGGCCCGGTCGCCGAGGTAGTCGGTGATCGTCTTGCGGCCCCGGTCGTCAGACATTGACGTGAGGACTCCTCGCGGCTTGTTGAAGGCCAGGTACACGACGTCCTGGCGGGCCGGGATGCGCTTGCCGTCAACGCGGATAATCTGGTTCTCGGGATCGACCCGGGCGCCGAACCTTCTGACCGTCTGCCCGTCGACTTCGACGCGGCCCGCGCCGATCAGCTCCTCGCAATGCCGGCGGCTGCCGACGCCGGCGGCGGCGAGCACCTTCTGCAGCCGGACACCGCCCGGCACGTCAGTGAGGTCGTCGCGGTCGCCTTCGTCACCGAAGTCGTCATCGCCGTCATCCTCCAGCCCCATGCTGCGCAGCGCCCGCAGGCGAGCCCGCGCCTCCGGCGACAGGCCGGCGAGCTCGTCCGGGGCAGGCTCCGCGGCCGGGCCGGCACTCCGCCCCTGGGGCCGGTCGGACCCGCCGCCCGAGCCGCGCTGCCCGGAACCGCCCCGCTGGCCGGAACCGCCGCGCTGGCCGGAACTGCTCCGCTGGCCGGAATTGCTCCGCTGGCCGGAACCGCTTCGCTGGCTGGAACCGCTACGCCCGCGTGCGTTCATTGTCCTCGATGTCCTCAATGTTCTCCGGCAGGAACGGCGCCAGGTCGGGCAGGTCGTCCAGGGACGCCATGCCGAGCCGCTCCAGGAAGTAACCGGTGGTGCGGTACAGGATCGCTCCGGTCTCCTGGTCGGTGCCGCAGTCCTCGACAAGTCCGCGCAGCACGAGCGTCCTGATCACGCCGTCGCAGTTGACACCCCGCACCGCTGAGACCCGGGCCCGGCTGACGGGCTGCCGGTAGGCGATGACGGCCAGCGTCTCAAGCGCCGCCTGGGTGAGCCGGACCTCCTGACCGTCCCTGACGAACCGCTCGACGAGCGGCGCGCAATCCTCCCGCGTGTAGAAGCGCCAGCCGCCGGCGATCTCCCGCAGGTCAAACCCCCGGCCGTCGGCCGTGTACTCGGCGGCCATGGCCCGCAGCCCGGCGGCTACTTCGTGCCGCGGAAGCTCGAGCACCTGGGCGAGCAGCACTTCGGGGACCGGCTCGTCGGCGACGAGCAGGATGGCCTCCAGGGACGCCCGGAGCCCGGGGCCCTCCTCGATGGATTCGCCGCTGTCTGAACCACTGTCCGAACCGATTTCGGCACCGCTGCCGGGGATCGGGTCTGAATCGCCGCCGGAATTGATGCCGGACAGGGCTTGCTCGTCGCCGTCCTGGGCGAAATCGCTGCTCACGTGTAGTCTTCTTCGCTTCCGTTTGGCTGTGCCGCGTCGCCGCCAGACCGCCCCGGCGGGGCGAGCGGCACCGCCCTGTCGCCACCGGTCCAGCTCACATACAGCTCACCGAGCGGCGAAACCTGCTCGAACGCCACGAAGTCCTCGCGGTACAGCTCGAGCAGCGCCAGGAAAGACGCGACTATCTCATAGTTACCCGCCGCGCCCGAGGACAACTGCCGGAAGGAGGCCCGGCCCAGGCCGCGCAGCCGCCCCGCGATGAGCACGGCCTGCTCCCTGATCGAGACGGTTACGGCATGGATGTGCTCGGTGGATACGGTGGGCAGCGCCTTGGGAGTCAGCGCGCGGGCGGCGAGGGCCGCGAACTCCTGCGGGCCGATCGTGAACAGCACCTCGGGCAGCAACTCGGCGAACCGGGGCTCGAGCGGCGCCCGCCGCGGGAACCTGCGGGCGGTGACCGCCATATGGCCGGCGAAGACCGCGGCGGCCTCCTTGTAGGCCCGGTACTGCAGCAGCCGGGCGAACAGCAGGTCCCGCGCCTCAAGCAGCGCCAGGTCTTCCTCGTCCTCGACCTCGCCGGACGGCAGCAACCGCGCGGCCTTCAGGTCGAGGAGGGTGGCGGCCACAACCAGGAAGTAGGACACCTGGTCCAGGTCCCAGCCACCGGACCGCTGCCTGATGTAGGCGATGAACTCGTCGGTCACCTTGGAGAGCGCGACCTCGGTGATGTCGAGCTTGTGCTTGGAGATCAGGCCGAGCAGCAGGTCGAACGGTCCCTCGAAGACGTCCAGGTGCACCTCGAAGCCACCCGAACCGCGCGGCGCGTCACCCGCCTCGGCGGCGGGATCTAGGTCGCCTGTCACGGATCTCCCGGCGGTATTGCCCACGTTAACGACGGTACCGCGTCTTCGTCCTTATCCTCGCTGGCGTCCGGGCTGGTCTGGTGGGCGATTTCCCCGTTGTCGCGGAAGCGGAGGGCGACGAGGCTGTTCTGGCCGCGCGCGTCCAAATCGGCGAGCAGGATGGCGATCGCCTCCCGCACGAGTCTCCCCCGGTCGAGCACGAATCCGAATCTGCGCAGCCGCAGCCGGGCGTGTTCCAAGTCGAGTAGTTCGGTGGCGGACAGGTACACGGTGATCTTCTGATCGTGTTTTTCCCTGCCTGTTGCCTGGCGTTCATCTGAGATGACTGGGACGGGCGAAGCGGGACGCAGCAGCTCTGCGACCCCAGGGATGCCTACCCTGCGTGACCGTCCCCTGCCTGCCACCGATCAAGTACCTCCTTGGCGAGTTCACGGTAGGAATTAGCCCCCATTGACGCCGTGTCGAAGGTCGTGATGGGCTCACCAGCAACGGTAGCGTCCGGGAACCGCACAGTGCGGTTAATCACCGTATGGAAAACTTTGTCACCAAAGCCGTTCACTATTGAGCTCAGAACTTCCCGGGTGTGCAACGTACGCGAATCGTACATAGTGCCCAGAAGGCCGTCGATGGTCAGCCTCGGGTTGAGCCGCTGCTGCACCTTGTCGATGGTTTCCATGAGCAGCGCGACACCGCGCATCGCGAAGTACTCGCACTCCAGCGGGATGAGCACGCTGTCGGCGGCGGCGAGCGCGTTGATGGTAAGCAGGCCGAGGGACGGCTGGCAGTCGATGAGGATGTAGTCGTACTCCGGCACCACCTCCTTGAGCTGCGAGCCGAGGACGAACTCACGGCCGACCTCGTGCACCAGCTGGACTTCCGCACCGGACAGGTCGATGTTGGACGGGAGGAGGTCCAGGTTCTTCGTCCCGGTGGGGAAGATCACGTCCTTGGCGGTGACGCCCCGCTCCATGAGCAGGTTGTAGACCGTGGAGTCGATGTCGTGGGGCTGGATGCCGAGGCCGACCGACAGCGCCCCCTGCGGGTCGAAGTCCACCAGCAGCATCTTCCGCCCTTGCTCGGCGAGCGCCGCCCCCAGGTTGATGGTCGTCGTGGTCTTGCCGACGCCGCCCTTCTGGTTGCAGACCGCCACGATGCGGGCAGGTCCGTGCTCGGTTAGCGGCTTGGGCTCGGGGAATGCGGGGAGCGGGCGTCCCGTAGGCCCGACGTCTCCCGGCAGAAGCTCTATTACGCGCGATGCGGCCACCAGTAAAAACCTCCCGGGGCTAGGTGTCGCGAACTGTTCGGGACTCTAGGCCCCCTTGTTAACCAGCAGCAAGCCAACGCGCCGTTGTACACCGGATATTTCCGCAGATGATCATTCGAATGCGCTCCGTGACCGTCCGTGAATGCACTCCGTAACTGTCAACTGAATGCGCGCGGATGCGCCGCCGCGTAAACCTCTCTGAGCTTGTCTACTGTGACCAGAGTGTAGACCTGCGTCGTCGTCACCGAGGCGTGTCCGAGCAACTCCTGAACGACTCTGATGTCGGCACCGCCGTCAAGCAGGTGAGTGGCGAAAGAATGCCGCAGGGTATGGGGTGAGATCTCAGGTTTTCCCGAACGAACCGCTGCTTCGCTGATAATCCCCCAAGCCCCCTGCCGGGTAAGCCGCCCGCCGCGTGCGTTAAGAAATACCGCCGGGCTAGCCTTCCGCCCCGCCTTAGCGGCCAGCGCTGGCCGCCCCCGAACCAGATAAGCGTCTAGTGCCCTAACCGCGTAGCTCCCCACTGGCACGTAGCGCTGCTTCCCGCCCTTGCCGGACAGCAGCACGGCCGGATCGGCCGCGAGATGATCCAGGTCATCCACGTCAAGCCCGGTAGCCTCGGAGATCCGCGCTCCCGTACCGTAGAGAAACTCAAGCAGCGCCCGATCCCGCAGCACCCGAGGATCCGGGTCCTCCATCGATCCCGAGGCGTCAAGCAGTCGCTCAACCTCGTCAATCGAAATTGCCTTGGGCAGTCGCTTGGCGGCCGCGGGCGGTGCCACCTCATGCGCGGGATCGCTCCGAGCCAGCCCCTGCTTCATTGCGAACAAATGCAACCCCCGCACCGCCACCACCGCCCGCCCCACAGAACTAACCGCGAGCGGTGAATGCTCCGCATCTCCGCCCCGCAACGCCCCCCGGAACTCCGCCACATCAAGCGCCGAGACAGCCCCTAGCTCCTCTTTCCCGCGTGTCGCGAGAAACTCACGGTAGCGCCGCAGGTCCCGCTCGTACGACTCCAACGTGTTGGCGGCAAGCCCCCGTTCGACCACAAGAAATTGCAGGTACTGCCGCGTCCCGTCTGCCACGCTCACCACACTCGGATGGTAGTCCCTGAGCCCTGGTTTCTCTTCGGTCAAGGAGGCTGGGGTCGCCGGGGAGATTTCCTCGCGGCCTTCCGCAGGGAGTGCCGCGAGAAATCTGCCCCAAGACCCCGGCCCCACCAGGCAGGTTTTGACTTTTGGGATTGAGCTAAGCGAGAACTGCAGACACCGGTGTGTAAGGAAGACTGTGCGCCTCGGCGACGGGTTCGCAGGTCAGGGAGCCGTCGAAGGTGTTAAGCCCGAGAGCAAGCGCCTCGTCGGCGCGCAAGGCCTCGCGCCAGCCGCGGTTGGCGATCTCCACCGCGTAAGGCATCGTCACGTTGGTGAGCGCGTAGGTGGAGGTGTGCGGGACCGCGCCCGGCATGTTCGCGACGCAGTAAAAGACCGAGTTGTGGACCTTGTAGGTCGGCTCGGCGTGCGTCGTCGGGCGGGAGTCTTCGAAGCAGCCGCCCTGGTCGATCGAGATGTCCACCAGCACCGAGCCCGGCTTCATCCGGGAGACGAGCTCGTTCGAGACCAGCGTCGGCGCCTTCGCGCCGACGACGAGGACCGCGCCGATCACCAGGTCGGCGTCGATGACCGCGCGCTCGATCTCGTAGGCGTTCGAGGTCACCGTCTGGCAGTGCCCTTGGTAGATGGCGTCCGCGTTGCGCAGCTTGGCGACGTTCCGGTCCAGCAGCAGGACCTCGGCCTGCATGCCGAGCGCGATCGCCCCGGCGTTCATCCCCGATACGCCGGCCCCGATCACCACGACCTTGGCCGCGTAGACGCCGGAGACGCCGCCCATCAGCACGCCGCGGCCGCCGCCGTCTGACTGGAGGTGGTGTGCGCCGACCTGCGGTGCCATCCGGCCGGCAACCTCGGACATCGGGGCGAGCAGCGGCAGCGAGCCGTCGGCCAGCTGCACGGTCTCATACGCGATCGACGTGACCTTCCGCGTCATGAGCGCGTCGGTGCACTCCTTGGACGCGGCGAGGTGCAGGTAGGTGAACAGCACCTGTCCCGGCCGCATCCGGTGGTACTCCTCGGGGACCGGCTCCTTGACCTTGAGCACCATGTCCGCCGCTTCCCACACGTCGTCGGCCTTGGGCAGGATCCGCGCGCCGGCCGCGATGAAATCCTCGTCCGGCAGCGACGAGCCCTCACCCGCGCCCGCCTCGAGATAGACGTCGTGGCCTTCCCGGGCGAGTTCGTGCACGCCCGCAGGGGTGATTGCCACCCGGAACTCGTTGTTTTTCACCTCAGCCGGGACGCCGACCTTCATGACTTCCCCCGATTCGTTGTGCCGCCCCGGCGGCCGGTTACGTTTCGGGAGCGCCGGCGGGGCGAAGACTCGAAAACCCCTCCGACCACGCAGCGTACCCAGCTAGCACCCCGGTGATAGCTGGCCCGTTATGCAGCTTTCCGTCTAGCGCCAGCCGGACCGCGTCGTGAAGCGGCACCCACTCGGTGACCAGGAACTTCTCCTCGTGATGCCGCTCGTAGCCCGTGTCGGGCACCGGCTCGAGGTCGCGGGCGAGGAAGACCCTGATCCGCTCGGTGCTGTACCCGGGCGACGAGAAGTAGTCGACAAGCGTGTGCCACCGCCCGGCGCGGCAGTTGGCCTCTTCGAGCAACTCGCGCTCCGCCGTCGCCAGCGGGGACTCGCCGGCGGCGTCGCGCAGCCCGGCGGGTATCTCCCAGAGCAGACGGCCGACCGGGTGGCGGTACTGCCGGATCATGAGCACCCGGTCCTGCTCATCCAGGGCCAGGACAGCCACGGCGCCCGGGTGGGTGACCACGGTTCGTTCGGCATAATCCTGGTCTGGCATCTGGACTCTGTCCCGGCGCACGGAGATGATCCGGTCGCTGAGCTTGACATCGGAGGAAGCGACCGGCCAGCTGTCGAGGGTGTCTTCCAGCTGCCCGTGGCTTCCGTCAGCCCGGGTTTCCATCAAGCGGACGCCGCCGCGCGGGTGCCGGATTCCGAGGCCCGCGCGCGGGCGAGCGCGGCGGCGGCGAGCCCGGCGAACAGCGGGTGCGGGCGGGTCGGCCGCGACAGGAACTCCGGATGCGCCTGAGTGGCGACGAAGAACGGGTGCACGTCCTTGGGCAGCTCGATGAACTCCACGAGACGGCTGTCCGGGGACAAGCCGGAGAAGACCAGGCCGGCGCCTTCGAGCTGGTCACGGTAGGCGTTGTTGACCTCGTAGCGATGCCGGTGCCGCTCATCCACGGTGGTCGCGCCGCCGTAGAGGTCGCCGACGATCGTGCCGGGGGTGAGCCTGGCCGGGTACAGGCCGAGCCGCATGGTGCCGCCCATGTCCCGCTCGCCGGCGACCACGTCCTGCTGATCCGCCATGGTGGCCACCACCGGGTCGGGGGTCTCCGGGTCGAACTCGGCGCTGTTCGCCTCCTTCAGGCCGGCCAGGTCGCGCGCGACCTCGATGACCATGCACTGCAGGCCGAGGCAGAGGCCGAGGATCGGAATCTGGTGCTCCCTGGCGTGCCGGATCGCGCCGATCTTGCCCTCGATGCCGCGGACACCGAACCCGCCGGGGATCAGGATGCCGTCGACGTCGTCGAGCTGGGTGGCGGCGCCCTCGGGGGTTTCGCAGTCGTCGCTGGTCACCCAGCGGATGGTCACCTTGGCGTCATTGCCGAAGCCGCCCGCCTTGAGCGCCTCGGCCGGGGACAGGTAGGCGTCAGGCAGGTCCACGTACTTGCCGACAAGCGCGATCGTGATGGACCGCGCTGGGCGGTGTACCCGGCGGAGCAGGCCGTCCCATTCCGACCAGTCGACATCGTGGAACGGCAGCTGCAGGCGGCGCACCACGTAAGCGTCGAGTCCCTCGGCGTGCAGCACCTTCGGGATGTCGTAGATCGACGGGGCGTCGGGGGCGGAGACCACCGCCTCCTCGTCCACGTCGCACATCAGGGAGATCTTGCGCTTGAGGCCCTCGCTGATCGGCCGGTCGGAACGCGCGACGATCGCGTCCGGCTGGATGCCGATCGAGCGGAGCGCGGCGACCGAGTGCTGCGTGGGCTTGGTCTTCAGCTCGCCGGACGGGCCGATGTAGGGCAGCAGCGAGACGTGGATGAAGAAGCAGCGGTCCCGGCCGATCTCGTGCCTGATCTGGCGGATCGCCTCGAGAAATGGCAGCGACTCGATGTCGCCGACCGTGCCGCCTACCTCGGTGATCACCACGTCGACGTCCGGGCCGCCCATCGCCAGGATGCGATCCTTGATCTCGTTGGTGATATGCGGGATGACCTGGACGGTGTCGCCGAGGTAGTCCCCGCGCCGCTCCTTGGCGATCACGCTTGAGTAGACCTGCCCGGTGGTCACGTTCGCCTCACCGGACAGGTGGATGTCGAGGAACCGCTCGTAGTGCCCGACGTCCAGGTCGGTCTCGGTGCCATCGTCGGTCACGAAGACCTCGCCGTGCTGGAACGGGTTCATCGTGCCTGGGTCGACGTTCAGGTACGGGTCGAGCTTCTGCATCTTGACGCGCAGGCCGCGCATCTTGAGAAGTCGGCCGAGGCTGGACGCGGTGAGTCCCTTGCCGAGGCTGGAGGCAACGCCGCCGGTGACAAAGAGGTGCTTGGTCTTAACTTGCCTTTGCGTGGCTAGTTTGGACTGAGTCGCTGCAGCGGCCAAGTTGGGCTCCCGTGGTTGGCGAGGTAACGGCAAAAAGCCGCAGGTCCACGGGCCACCAGGATAACACTTGACGCCCTCCCCCCACGTCGGTACTCGTCACCGGGCGGCTATCGGTGGCTGCCGCTGGCTCTGCCGGGCGTTCCGGAGCATGCTCAGGTTCGCCGAACCGGGCGAGCAGGACGGCGCTCGCCACCGCCAGGACGAAGCCGATAGCGGCGACGGGCGTCATTCCCGGCCGCGTGGTGTCGCCGAGAAAGAGCACCCCGATGAGGGCGGGCGGGAGCGTCTCGGCGAGGATCACTGCGGCGGTCGCGACCGTGACGCTGCCGCGCTCCAGCGCCGCCGTGTAAAAGACGAACGAGACCACGCCGGCCGCGAGCACCGCGTAGGCGGCCGGGTCTTTGACGAGGGTGAGCGGCGCGAAGCCGGTCAGCACCCGGGCGGCGATGCCGAGCAGTCCGTAACCAAGGCCGGCCACGGTGCCGAGCAGCAGCGTTCGACTCGGCTCACGCAGCCGGCCTGCGATCACGCCACAGCCGCCGACGAGTGCCGTCGCGATGATCAGGGCGACCTTGAAGCCCGTCCCCGGGTGCGTGGCGCCCTCGACGCCCGCGCTCGACCCGAGCAGCCCGACGCCGGCGATCACGCCGCCCACCGCCAGCCACTCCCTGACCGAGAGGGCGGCCCCCATCACGACCGTGACGAGGACGGCGATCACCGCGAGGTTAGCCGCGACCATCGCCTGCACCGCGAACAGCGGCAGCCTGCGCAGCGCGACCAGCTGGGCGCAGAACCCGGCGAGGTCGATGAGAACGCTGAGGGTGAACCGCCACTGGCCGAGCAGCCGTGGCAGCAGTCCCGGGTCGACGCCACCCAGCGCTGCGCCGCCCACCACCGGGCCGCCCACCACTGGGCCGCCCGCCGCTGGGCCGTCCGGCGCCCCTCTTCTGCTCGCCGCGCGCACGGCGACCGCCTGCATGACAGAGGCGGTCCCGTAGCACAGCGCCGCGATGACCGCGGCGACGAGACTGGCCAGCATGGGCTTCAGGCTAACGCAAGGCGGTCGCCGGGCGGGCCTCCCAGCTTGTCCACAGCGGCCGGTAGCCCATCCGGTACCAGAACGGGGCGGACAGCGGGTTGACCTGGCTGTGGTGCAGCAACGTGACGGCGACACCGCCGGCGTCGAGCCTGGCGTGCAGGCTGCGGACAAGCGCCGAGCCGATGCCGGTGCCGCGCTCGTCGGCGTCGATGAACATCGTCTGCAGGTAGGCGGCCGGGGACAGGCCGGTCATCCCGGCGATCCAGGCCGCGTCCGTGGGCGGCTGCGCGACCAGCAGGCCGACCGGGCGACCTGACCGCTCGGCGAGCCATGTCCAGGTGCCGGGCCGCCGAAGGCTGTTGCTGATCTCCTCCCGGACGAGCCGAGGGGTGGCCTGGCGCCACACCGGCCCGCCGAACTGCAGGTCGTAGCGGATGAGCCGGAGCTCGAGGTCGAGCACCTGGTCCTCGTCCGCGGGACCGGCCGAGCGGATCGTCACCCCGAAGGCGCCGCGCGGCTCGGCGGGCGGCGCGTTAGGCCGGGTTCTGGCGGCGATCACCGTCAGCGGCTGGAGCCCGTGCCTGAGCAGGGCCCGCACGCCGGTGGTGTCCAGGCTGGGCCAGACCACGCCCGCCGAGGTGTCCGGCCCGCGGCTCGCGCCCACCTCCGTCAGGTGGTCGCGCCACTGGGCGAGCAGCTGGTCGGCGGCGGGCCCGGTGTCCTGCCCAGGCAGCCGGGGCACCAGGGTGAACCGGTCGGCCGCGCCCCACGTCTGATTCAGCGACTGGGGCGGGACATGGTGGTGAACGCAGACGCCGAGGCCGGCGAGGCGGCCGTTGTCACCCTTGACGACAAGCGGCTCCCCGCATCCGGCCGGCAGTGCCGCGGGGTCCGGCAGCAGCGGGTCGATGGCTCGCCAGCGACGACCGACCGCGCGGTTGATGTCCCGCACGGCCTCGCGGACCACCCACGGCATGTACGACCTCCAGCAAGCGGGTCCTCGGGGGAACCGCGCTTCGCGCTGCACTTTACCGGCACTGTCCGGCAAAGCACGCCGAACGGGGCATTGCGGGTATGCGTTGGGTCTCCCGCGCGGCCCGGTACGCAGACCGTGCGCGCTACACGCCTGCGGCCTGCATGCCACGGAGCTCGTGCTTGAGTTCCTTGACTTCGTCGCGGATCCGGGCCGCGACCTCGAACTGCAGCTCCGCGGCCGCCGCGTGCATCTGGTCGGTGAGCTGTTCGATGAGCGCCACCAGGTCGCCCCGGGCCTCGCCGCGCTCTCCGGGCGAAGGCTCGCCTGCGCCCTGGGCGGCTGCCCGGGCGCGGGAGGACAGACCGGGAACCGGCGCCTTGCCGCGGGACTGCTGGCGCCCGCCGCCGCCGATCAGCTCCTGGGTATCGGCGTCCTCGCGGATGATCTGGTCGAGGATGTCGGCGATGCGCTTGCGTAGCGGCTGCGGGTCGATGCCGTGGGCGGTGTTGTAAGCGACCTGCTTCTCGCGCCGGCGGTTTGTCTCGTCGATGGCGTGCCGCATGGCGTTGGTGACCTTGTCGGCATACATGTGGACCTCGCCGTTGATGTTCCGGGCCGCCCGGCCAATCGTCTGGATCAGCGACGTGGGCGAGCGCAGGAAGCCCTCCTTGTCGGCGTCCAGGATGGCGACCAGGGACACCTCGGGCAGGTCGAGGCCTTCGCGGAGCAGGTTGATCCCCACGAGCACGTCAAATTCTCCGAGCCGCAGCTCGCGCAGGAGCTCGATCCGGCGCAGCGTGTCCACCTCGCTGTGCAGGTAGCGTGCCCGGACACCGTTCTCAAGCAGGTAATCGGTGAGGTCTTCGGCCATTTTCTTGGTCAGCGTGGTGACCAGGACGCGCTCTTCGCGCTCGGTGCGCTGCCGGATCTCATCCAGCAGGTCGTCGATCTGACCCTTGGTCGGCTTGATGATGACCTGCGGGTCGACGAGCCCGGTTGGCCGGATGACCTGCTCGACAACGTCATTGGCCACCCGCTGCAGCTCATACGGACCGGGGGTCGCGGACAGGTAGATGGTCTGCCCGATGCGCTCGCAGAACTCGTCCCAGGTCAGCGGCCGGTTGTCGATCGCGCTCGGCAGCCGGAAGCCGTGCTCGACGAGGACCCGCTTGCGGGAGACGTCCCCCTCGTACATCGCGCCGATCTGCGGCACGGTCTGGTGCGACTCGTCGACGACGAGCACGAAGTCCTCGGGGAAGTAGTCGAGCAGGGTGTTGGGCGGGCTGCCCGCCTCGCGGCCGTCGATGTGCCGCGAGTAGTTCTCGATGCCGGAGCAGGAGCCGACCTGGCGCATCATCTCGATGTCGTAGGTCGTCCGCATCCGCAGCCGCTGTGCCTCAAGCAGCTTGCCGCTCGTTTCGAGTTCCGCCAGCCGGGCCGCGAGCTCGGCCTCGATGCCGGCGATGGCGCGCTCCATCCGCTGCTCGCCCGCGACATAGTGGGACGCCGGGAAGACGTACAGCTCCTGGTCCTCGCTGATCACCTCGCCGGTCAGCGGGTGCAGTGTGGACAGCCGCTCGATCTCATCGCCGAACATCTCGATCCGGACGGCGAGCTCCTCGTACTGCGGGATGATCTCGATGGTGTCGCCGCGGACCCGGAAGGTACCCCGGGTGAACGCCAGGTCGTTGCGGGCGTACTGCATGCCGACAAGCTTGCGGAGCAGCTGCTCGCGCTCGATCGTGTCGCCGAGCCGCAGCTTCAGCATCCGGTCGACATACTCCTGCGGGGTGCCGAGGCCGTAGATGCAGGAGACCGAGGCGACCACGATCGTGTCCCGGCGGGTGAGCAGCGAGTTGGTGGCTGAGTGGCGCAGCCGCTCGACCTCATCGTTGATCGAGGAGTCCTTCTCGATGTAGGTGTCGGTCTGCGGCACGTACGCCTCGGGCTGGTAGTAGTCGTAGTACGAGACGAAGTACTCGACCGCGTTCTTCGGCATCATCTCGCGCAGCTCGTTGGCGAACTGGGCGGCGAGCGTCTTGTTCGGGAGCATGACCAGCACCGGGCGCTGCAGCTGCTCGGCGACCCAGGCGACGGTGGCCGTCTTGCCGGTGCCGGTCGCGCCGAGCAGCACGATGTCCTTCTCCCCGGCCTGGATCCGGTCAGTGATCTCGCTGATCGCGGTCGGCTGGTCTCCGGCCGGGGTCATGTCGGTGACCACCTCGAACGGCGCGACCCTTCGCTGCAGATCAGTGACCGGACGCACGACGCCACCTCCTCCTCAAGGCCCCCGTATTTGAAAACACCGTGTCTGAAACACCCCCGTGTTTGAAACACTGCTGTGTGCGGATCCCAACGACGGCGCACGGTTTCAACTGTACGTTGGGGGTCTGACATTCCGGGTGATGGTGTAGCTAGGTACAGGGCTGGCGGGGGCTTAGGATCCGGGTGAAATCGGGGTTTAGCCCCATGGTTTCGCCGCGGGCTGCCCGGCATCCTCGATTGCATGAAGAACAGGGTCTTCGCGGTGCTCAGCGTGCGCCGCCCAGTGGTCATGGGCGCGGGGGTCTGGTACGCGGCGTTCGCGGTGTACGCGACCGGCGTGGCTCTGCTGTCCGGCTCGGGGGTGGACCACTGGTGGGGGGCCTGGGCCGCGGGCGGGTACGGCCTGGCCGCGCTGGCGGCCGCCGCCGGCCGGCGGCGGCTCGGGATCGTCCTGGCCCTGGCCGGTGCGCTCGCCGCGCCCACCGTCTGGCTCATCACGCAGCAGCCGGCCACTCCGGATGTCGCGGTCGTGGCGAGGTCCGGGGAACTGCTGCTGCACCACGGCACGCCCTATCTGCCGGCCGCCGCGCTGGCGGCGGGCGGCTGGCTGGCCTACAACCCCTACCTTCCGGTGATGGCGCTGTTCGGGCTGCCCGGGGCGCTCGGCATGCCGGGTGGTACCCGGCCCTGGCTCATCGGCGTCACCTTCCTGCTGCTTTACGCGACGTTCCGCGTCACGCTGGCACCGGGCGACGCCCGGACCGGCCGTGCCGCGCGTAGTGACCGGGCGGCGCGGACCGCACCCGGTGCGCTGGAGACCGCAGCGTTCTGGCTGGCGTCCCCGATCATGGCCCTGGCGCTGGCCATGGGGAACACCGACCCGCCGGTGATCGCCCTGATCTGCCTGTCGCTCGCGCTGCTCGCCAGGGGTGCCCGCACGGCCGGCGGCCACGTCCGGCACGATCGCAGGCAGCGGCGGGACACCGTGGCGGCCGCCCTGATCCTCGCGGTCGCGTGCGCGATGAAGTACACGGCCTGGCCGGCGCTCGCCATCATCGCCGTCATGGTCGCCACCCGGGACGGCACACGAGCAGCGGCCAGGTTCACCGCAGCGGTGCTGGCGATCGCCGCGGGACTCGTCGTCGCGCTCGCCCCGGCGGCGCTGCGCAACCCGGCCTCAATCCTGGCCAACACCGTGGCCTACCCGCTCGGGCTGACGTCGGCGAAGTCACCCGCGCAGAGTCCGCTGCCCGGCCATCTGCTGGCCGCACTCGGGGCCGGGGGTCACCTCGCGGCACTCGTCCTGCTGGCGGCGGCCGGCCTGGCCACCGTGGCCTGGCTGGTGATCTCGCCGCCTGCCACCCCGGCGAGCGCCGCCCGGCGCATCGCCATCGGCCTGGCGGCGCTGTTCGCCCTGTCGCCCGCGACGCGGTTCGGCTATTTCATCTACCCGATCGCGTTCTACGCGTGGGCCACCCTCGCGGACCGGCGAGGCGTGTCGCCAGCCTGCGATGATGAAGCCGGCTCAGGGGATGATCGGGGCCAGGCTAGCGAGCAGGTTGCGCTGGTAGACGAGGATCAGCCACACGCCGTCCACCTCGTAGACGTGGGCTGGCTTGCCGAAGAACGCCTCCCACTCGCTCGCCGGGTAAGTGAACAGGCTCTTTCCGGGTATCTCGGCCACCGCGAAGGTGGCGTCATAACGGGCCGGGTTGAACAAGAGGGAATCCGACTCCCACTTGGTGCTGTGGATCCCGATGCCGGGCGGCCCCGTTGTCCGGAGCAGTTCTACCTCGCGGATACGGACGCGATCACCTGACACCAGGGTGGTAATGGACGCATCCCAGTAGCCGCCGATCCCGTCGGTCAGATGATGTTCCTCAAGCCAGGCCCCGAGGGTGGCCTCATGCTGGGCATACGGCGGCTGCGCGGCGGCGACGGCGAGCGGGGTAACCGCGAGTCCGATCATCAGGGCCGGAACCGCCCAGTTGCGCTTGGCACCGGTCAGTGTCTCCGGCACGCAGGCCCGGGCGGCGAGGATCGCGCCACACGGCAGGACCATGGCGATCTCACGCTGACCGCCGGGTATCGGCATGTCGGAGACCAGCCAGACGGAGATGTTGAAGACGATCGCCAGGACGAGGACGTGCTCGGCCCGGCTCGCCCGCCGCCACGTCCAGATCACCCGGGCGAACCCGACGATCGCGCCCGCCAGGCATACCGTCCCGAGGACGTAGGGGCCGACGAGGCCCAGCAGCGCACCAGGCTGTTCGGTCTGGCCGAAGAGCGCCCGGACGCCTAGCCAGACGATCGAGAGATGCCGTGGCCACAGGCCCGGCGACGACAGTCCCGTTCGGGGCGGGGACATGGTGAAGCCGCCGACGGCGCTCAGCCATCCGCGCAGGGCCGACTCCACCGGAACCGAAACGATCGCGGCCACCGCGAACCCCGCGTCGGCTGACCGGACGCGGCGACTGGCGATCGCGCGATAGGCGCACGCGACGGCGATCGCGGGCACGGCGGTGTAGCGGATGGTGAGGTCGCTGAACTGACCTGCGCAAAGCACGACAGCGAGCACCGGCGGGGCGTACCGCCAGCGGTAGCCGCGATCGACCAGCAACGCGGCCACCAGGAGGAACACCGAGGACCCGATGTGGTCGGGTTCCTCAAGACCGAGCCATTGTCCCGGCGAGGACAGCAGCGGGACGGCGAGCACCGCCACGACGACGGCCGCCCGTGCCACGGCCGCGGGACCCCGGCTCCCCCGCACCGCGAGGGCGATGCCAAGTCCGGCGACGATGGCGAGCACGAGCGCGGATGCGAGATGTGACGAGGTCGCACCGAGTCCGAACAAAAGCTGCATGACGCCGATAATGGGCAGTTCGAAAAAGTAGAACGTGACGTCACCGAGATACCAGCCATGCAACCTCAGGTGGCCGTGCACCAAGTCCCACGCTTGCAGCGCGCTATTCGCCCCGTCTGAATCTACCCGGGCGCTAAAGGATATCCGGGCAAAAAGCGCGAACAGCGCAAGACCAGCGAAAGCCCAAGCCGAGATGATCAGCCACGGTACGAGTCCGCTGGTACGGACATCCCGCCTGATCCTGACGTCTGCATGCGTTCGTGCCGCGGTATTCATAGATTCTCAGGGAAATCTTCAGATCACCGAAAATCCCGTAAGGAAAAGCGCGAAGACTGTCATGGAGAATACCTGACAATGCGACACGCCCGAAAAGCCCGTCCCCCGGGGGGAGTCCGACGCGGTCAATCCGGTCTGCACCGCTCGCTTCGCGACGCAAACGAGACTAGGGAACCGGCGCGCCCGGCTGGCCGTCCAAGTGGCGATGGTCCGGCGAGCGAAGGAGCGTGTCCCGGTGAGCAGAGCGCACCCGACCGCGGCGTGGGTAGTGCCGGCGATCATCATCGCCGGCACGAGTGTGACAGCCGCCGGATGCGCGGCTTCCGGCATCAGCACGGCCCACGGCGGGCCGACGGCATCGCCGACCCCGCGGACGACAGCGACAACACTCCCCAAGGCCAGTTGCGGGAACGCCGTCACGCACGGGCTGAATGCGAGGACGGAGATCCTCAGCGCCGGCAAGACCGCCCTCACCTGCTTCAGCGCCGCGGCGAGGGCATGCCAGAAAGGCAGCCTGGAGGTAACGGAGATGGGCACCGACACCGGTACGCAGCACGTCTTCGCGGTCACCGCTCAGGGCGAGCCGTGCCAGGTCACCGAGCTTTCCCAGGACTACTCCGCCAACTTCGGCGGTTCCACCGGACCGGTCAGCTCAACGGGCTGCCGGGTGACGGTAGCCACCAAAGCCGGCGTGACCCTTACCTGTGCGGGCCAGGAATTGCTGATCCCGGTCCGTATCACGGCATTTTCCTGACGGGTTCTCCGTGTCTCATGACGGCAGGGCCCACTCGAGGGGGTAACCGGTGCACCCCCGTGCTGGATCCAGCTATCGTCGGGTCCAGTTGCTGGCGGGAGCTGTTCCCTGCGGTCGATGGGACGGCCGCGGCGGCGTATGGTGGCCCAGGATGCGTCAGCGGTTTGCGAGGAGGGTCATGCTGCGGGTTGGGCTGACGGGCGGGATCGGCTCAGGGAAGAGCGCGGTTTCGGCGCGGCTGGCCGCGCTCGGTGCAGTCGTCCTTGACGGCGACACGGCCGCGCGCGCGGTCGTGGAACCCGGCACGCCGGGGCTCGCGCGCATCGTGGATGCCTTCGGTCCCGGCATGCTCACCCCGGACGGGACGCTGGACCGGCCGAAGCTCGCGGCGATCGTTTTCAGCGACGACGCGGCACGGGAGAAGCTCAACGCGATCACGCACCCGCTCATCCAGGCTTACCTGCACGCAGCCGAGGTGGCCGCGGTCGCGGCCGGCGGCCCGGACACGATCGTGGTGCACGACATCCCGCTGCTGGCCGAGGGCCAGCGAGCGGAGGTGTTCAACATCGTCGTCGTGGTGGACGTCCCTGCCGAAGTCCAGGTCGAACGGCTGACCAGCCAGCGCGGCATGACCGAGGAACAGGCCCGCGCCCGGATGGCCGCCCAGGCCACCCGTGAGCAGCGGCTGGCCATCGCCGATCTGGTGATCGACAATGCGGGGACCCTGGCCGATCTGGACCGCCGCGTGGCGGAGGTCTGGTCAGACCTGCGCGCGCGAGTGCTCCGCTAAGCACACCCGAAGCGACGCCGGCGCGGGTCCCGCGCGTCGGTCTCTCCTCGTCGGTCCTGTCGGTTGGGCTGCCGGCAGGAGCAGGGCGCAAGCAGGTTCACACGACGGTTCTGACACCGGTTTGACCTGGCGGGAACGACGCTGCCCCGCCGCCCGATGGGCGGCGGGGCAGCGCTTTACGCGGTGCGGCCGGTCAGTGCTGAGGCGGGCTCAGCTCTGGCCGGACAGCTTGTCGCGGAGGGCGGCCAGCGCCTCGTCGGAGGCGAGGGTGCCCTGCGGGGCGCTCGGCTCGGACGGGCGGTTGCCGCCGCGCGGCGCGCGGCTCGCGGACTGCGATGAGGCGGCCGCCTCGTCGCCGCCCTCGCCGGCCTCGGCCTCTTCCTCGGCCTTGGCGCGGGATTCTTCGATCTGGCGGCGGTGTGCCTCGAAGCGAGCGCGGGCCTCGGCGTACTGCCGCTCCCACTCCTCGCGCTGTGACTCGTAGCCGGGCAGCCATTCGGCCGTCTCGGGGTCGAAGCCATCGGGGTACAGGTAGTTTCCGGCCTCGTCGTAGGTGGCGGGCATGCCGTACAGGGTCGGGTCGAACTCCTCGCCGACGGCCTCGCCGATCGTGCCCTCGTTCGCCTGCTTGAGGGACAGCGAAATCCGCCGCCGGTCCAGGTCGATGTCGATGATCTTGACGAAGATCTCCTCGCCCACCTGGACGACCTGCTCCGGGATCTCCACGTGGCGGTCGGCCAGCTCGGAGATGTGCACCAGGCCCGCGATGCCCTCCTCAACGCGGACGAACGCGCCGAAGGGGACGAGCTTGGTGACCCGGCCCGGGACGACCTGGCCGATCTGGTGAGTGCGAGCGAACTGCTGCCACGGGTCTTCCTGCGTGGACTTCAGCGACAGCGAGACGCGCTCGCGGTCCATGTCCACGTCCAGAACCTCGACCGTGACCTCCTGGCCCACCTCGACAACCTCACCCGGGTGGTCGATGTGCTTCCAGGACAGCTCGGACACGTGCACCAGGCCGTCCACGCCGCCGAGGTCGACGAACGCACCGAA
>Ga0123356_10002742_pt1 | contig 18741 bp, 14 predicted proteins | sample TergutEmb28metaG_2_FD_92546 | JGI IMG/M metagenome (GOLD analysis project Ga0123356, IMG submission 92546) | Embiratermes neotenicus P3 segment gut microbial communities from Petit-Saut dam, French Guiana - Emb289 P3 | ecosystem: Host-associated > Arthropoda: Insects > Digestive system > Gut ...
GCCTTTAATGCTTTATCTTTTTCTGACCCTGATTGTGATAGATTTATTCCGGTTTCTGAACCGCTGGTTGCATATCATTCCGGATAGCAGCACCTATTCTCCCGTGGCTGTCGGAATAGCGGTGCTGATATTTGTTGTGGGATTGATTGCCTATGGGGTTTGGAATGCTCATAATACCCGAATTAGCCACTATGAAGTGGATATCCACAAAGACGCCGCCGGAATCAACGAGATGCGGGTGGTGTTGGTCTCGGATATACATATTGGTAGCATTATCGACAAAGAGAGAGTTGGTCGTATGGTGGAGCGGGTTAACAGTCTTAATCCGGATCTGATTGTGATGCCTGGTGATCTTTTTGACGGTGATCTGTCGGTTTATCTGGAACAGAACATTTATGAGGAAATAAGCAGCCTCCAGGCTACATATGGAATATTTGCCGTGTTTGGCAACCATGACTACATGGGTGGTATATCATCGGAGGCGCAGCGTTTATTACTGGAAGCCGGGGTTGTCGTATTGCGGGACGAATACCGGCTGGTAGCGGACAGTTTTTACGTTGTTGGCCGGGAGGATTGGTCATTGTCGATGCAGGGGATGCGGTCGCGGCTGGATTTGGCGGACATAATGGCGGATGTGGATCGGGCAAAACCAGTGTTGTTGCTGGATCACCAGCCTTTTAACCTGGCGGAAGGCCGGGAACAGGGAGTTGATCTGCAACTATCCGGGCATACTCACCGGGGGCAGTTATTTCCATTTAGTATTGTTACCAATATGTTGTTTGAACAGGATTGGGGTTATCTGAATAAAGACGGTACCCAGTTGGTCGTCAGTTGTGGTTACGGTACCTGGGGTCCGCCTTTGCGCCTGAACAGCGTTTCGGAAATCGTATTGGTAACGGTTAGGTTTGCAAAATAATCTGAAACCTTTGCACTTTATTTGTGTCTAATAATATATATGAGATTGTCCTCGAAAACCATATAGTACCATGTGCGTAGAGGGCGGCGCCCCCAACGCCCCGCCGGATCAGTATACCGCCCGTTTAGGGGTGATAAAATCTGGTCAGTCGCGCAAGCTGAGTACTGGCACCGGTTTGGAGTTTCCGGGGATACACTATGAATAAACGGAGGTTGTTCAAATGAAAAGGCTTTTTATTTTGGTTACGGCTGTTGCGGCTATTTGCTTTGGGTTATGGTTGCTGTTTGATTCGATTAACAACAATATTGCTGATGCTACCCCAGGGCAGCATCAAGTGATATTCCTGGTGGATCAGAGGACCTATCTGAATAACGGTGAGAACAAATTTGCCGATGTGGCACCGTTTATTCAATACGGACGGGTAAATGTGCCGGTGCGTTATCTGGGGTATGCCTTGGGTATTCCGGAGGAGAAAATTGATTGGGATGGGGAAACGCAAACAGTGGTGTTTAACACGGATACTGAGGTTATAAAGTTTACAGTTGGCGAGAAATGGATGACGGTAAATAACGAAAAACGTGAAATGGACGTTGCTCCCGTTGCTCAGCAGGACCGGGTTTTTGTGCCTGCCCGTTGGCTGGCTGAAGCTATGGGTTATGAGGTTGGCTGGGATGAGGAAGCGCGAGCTATATTGGTAGGACCGCCTGGCGATTTACCAGCGCTGCCTGTTAGGAGTGATTCTGTAACGGTGGTAGGTTCTTATGCTAATCTGGAAAAACTCCTTGGCGAATTGGATGTGTTACACACTTCCTATTATTACGGTGTAGTTGAAGAATTGTTTGCGGATGAAATACCAATGACAACTGATCGTATGGAAGTTCGTATGGATAGGGAAATGGCAGCGCCATCGGCGCCACCGGCAATGAGACAGCAGTCCGATATGGCAGCAGGCGCAAGCAATGCCGCCGATAATGACAGCGGCGGCGGCGGATCTTATTCCCAAACCAACGTACAGGTAGCCGGTGTTGACGAGGCGGATATTGTAAAAACCGATGGTAAGTATATCTACATGGTTAAGGGTTCCCAGGTAATTGTGGCGGAGGCTTATCCGGCGGGTGCTATGAGGATTGTTAGCAGGTTGGATTATACCAATAGAGGAATTACACCACAGGAAATGTATATTGATAACAAACATATGGTTATCATCGGTTATGCCGGCAGCAATTACAGAATAATGGCGTCTGACATGCCGGAAGATGCTGTAGCGCCGATCTCTGGCCGGAGTTTGCCGCCGGTATACCATCGCAACATGGTTAAGGCTATTGTTTGTGACATTACCAATAAAACCGATATTAAGCAAGTACGGGAAGTGGAAATAGAAGGTAGTTACGTTTCCTCCCGGAAAATCGGCAGCTCGTTATACTTGCTGTCAAACAGATATATCAACTATTATCCCGGCAGACCGGTGGAAGACCCGCAGCCTTTGTACCGGGATACCGCAGCGGGAGACAGTGATTATGGCTTGATGGATTATTCCAGGATTAATTGCATACCGGGATTTGTTAATCCGAATTATCTTTTAGTAGCCGGGATTGATCTGAATAAACCTGACGAAAAAGCAGAAATCAACGCATACTTAGGCGCCGGTGAAAATATTTACGCTTCAACCCAGAACCTTTATGCGGCTGTAACCGGTTACCGGTACGATAACTTTGATCCGCGTTTTGGAGCGATTAATACTTCCCAGACTAAAGTGTACAAATTTGCCCTGAACGGTGGCAAGGTCACCTACTCCGCTTCCGGTGAGGTTCCAGGCATTATTGTCAATCAGTTTTCCATGGACGAACATAAAGGTATCTTCCGCATTGCCACCACCAGCGGTGATATGTGGAGAGATGATGAACATACCTCCAAAAACAATGTATATAACCTTGATGAAAGAATGAATATAATTGGTAAACTGGAAGGTATTGCTCCCGGTGAAAGGATTTATTCGGTACGGTTTATGGGGGACCGGGGTTATATGGTTACTTTCAAAACAGTAGACCCCTTCTTTGTTATAGACTTAAAAGATCCCTCTTCGCCTAAAGTGCTGGGGGCTTTGAAAATCCCCGGATACAGCGACTATATGCACCCATACGATGACAACCACATCATTGGTTTCGGTAAAGAAACCATTGAGCTAAGCCAAAGTAGATTCGGCGGTTCCGACACAATGGCTTATTATTTGGGTATGAAAATGGCAGTGTTTGACGTTTCCGACGTCAGTAATCCAATTGAAAAGTTCAAAGAAACCATTGGCGGCAGAGGTACCGAATCGCCGTTATTGTACAATCACAAAGCCTTGTTATTCTCCCGTGAGAAAAACCTGCTGGCATTTCCTGTTACTTTAATGGAAGTAAAAGGACCGGAAGTGGTTGACGGCTTCCCCGCCTACGGTGAATTTGCTTTCCAGGGCGCATATGTATATGATCTGGACATGACAAACGGTTTCAGACTGAAAGGGCGGATTACCCACCTGTCGGATCAGGATTATAGAATGGCAGGTAATTACTGGTACGATAGTGTGAAAAACGTGGAAAGATTGCTCTATATTGACGATATACTGTACACCATGTCCGGTAGATACATTAAAGCCAACAATCTAACGGACTTGACGGAAATCAACACCTTGGATCTGAACTAGGAAAAGACAGTGTGATATGTGTTTGGTTAGCCAAATAATGGCCTGGTGCTACATCAGGTCATTATTTTATCATTGCTAATATGTTGATATACACAGAGATTTGATCTATAATAACCATATGTAAGCTAGGTTCCAAATATGTAATTTTATGGGACTTAGATTATTGAGGTATGCTCTGTCCGGGTGGACCTGATCTGCTCTCAAATAGGGTGTACACAGTGTTCTGTGTTGAAAATATTAAAGTATAGCTAACCGGGGAGGGCAAATTATGTCGCAGAAGTATGTGTACTTTTTCAGCGAAGGCAACGCGAACATGAAAGAGTTACTGGGCGGAAAAGGAGCAAATCTGGCGGAAATGACCAACTTAGGATTGCCGGTACCAAATGGTTTCATCGTTACCACAGAGGCTTGTAACAAGTATTATGATGAGGGCGGCGTGTTATCAACAGAGATTGAAGAGCAGATTGTTACCAGCCTGGCAGGTCTGGAAAAATTAACAGGTAAAAACTACGCTGATCCGGAAAATTTATTACTGCTCTCGGTGCGGTCCGGGGCAAGGGCTTCCATGCCTGGGATGATGAATACCGTACTAAATCTGGGATTAACTGATGAAACAGTGGCAGCTTTAGCTCAAAAGAACGAACGTTTTGCCTATGACAGTCAAAGAAGATTCATTCAAATGTTCAGCGATGTGGTAATGGAGATCCCTAATCAATTGTTTGAAAGCGTAATCGACGAGGTTAAGGAGCATAGAAACGTTAAGCTGGACACAGAGTTAACAACGGAGGATCTAAAGGAATTAGTCGATAGGTTCAAGGAGATATACAAAAAAGAAAAGGGCGCGGACTTTCCCCAGGACCCCAGATACCAATTAATTGAGTCGGTCAAGGCGGTATTTAGATCCTGGGACAAACCAAGCGCGGTGACTTACAGAAGACTTAACGAAATTCCTTCCGAATGGGGAACGGCAGTAAACATTCAAGAAATGGTCTTCGGCAACATGGGTAACGACTGTGGCACCGGCGTTATCTTTTCCAGGAATCCGGCTTCCGGGGAGAATAAGTTGTATGGCGAGTTCCTGATGAATGCCCAGGGCGAAGACGTTGTTGCCGGGGTGAGAACACCAAATCCCATTGATGAATTAAGAAAACTAAATCCCGGCGTGTATGTGGAACTTTTGGGGCACGCCAAAAGACTGGAAAGTTATTTCAAAGACATGCAGGATATGGAGTTTACCATTGAGAAAGGGCATCTCTTTGTCCTACAGACCAGAAACGGCAAAAGAACAGCGGATGCTGCTTTGAGAATTGCCGTAGATATGGTGAACGAAAAAATGATTACCCGTGAAGAGGCATTGATGAAAGTCGAGCCAAAGCAATTGGATATGCTTTTGCATCCAAATTTTGACCAGAAAAAGCTTGCCGAGGCAAAACCCGTTGCCAGCGGTCTGGCAGCTTCACCCGGCGCGGCTACCGGTAAAATCGTCTTTTCGGCGGAAGAAGCGGTGGAACGGTTTAACCAAGGTGAAAAAGATCTGGTGCTGGTCAGATTAGAAACGTCGCCGGAAGATATAGAAGGGATGCATGTCTGTAATGGTATCCTAACGGCAAGAGGTGGGATGACCTCCCACGCAGCGGTTGTTGCCCGTTCCATGGGTACGTGCTGTGTAGCAGGTTGCGATGGCATAACTATCCGGGAAGATGATAAGTATTTGATTGATTCCCATGGGAAAAAGTATACGGAGGATGACTATATATCCATCGACGGTACCACCGGTAATGTTTACGGGGAAAAGATAGCCACAGTGGAAGCGGAAGTTTCCGGGGCTTTTGCTACATTCATGAACTGGGCGGATGAATTCAGACGGTTAAGAATAAGAGCAAACGCAGATACGCCAACCGACGCAAAGATTGCTTATGGTTTTGGCGCGGAAGGGATCGGTTTATGCCGTACAGAGCACATGTTTTTTGAGGCGGACCGGATCTCGGCAATGCGGGAAATGATCGTTTCCAAAACCTTAGAGCAGAGAATCAAGGCACTGGAAAAGATCTTACCGATGCAAAAAGAAGATTTCGAGGAATTATACAAGGAAATGAAGGGTTATCCGGTAACTATCAGATTATTGGACCCGCCGCTGCATGAATTTGTGCCTCGTGAAGAACCGGAGATCAGAGCGCTTGCCAAAGAAATGGGCTTAAGTTTCGAAGAAATAAACGAAACAATAGACAATTTGCATGAATACAATCCGATGATGGGGCACAGGGGTTGCCGGGTTGGCATAACCTATTCGGAAATAACCGCCATGCAAACCAAAGCGATAATTGAAGCGGCGATAAGTGTAAACAGACAAGGAATGAGAGTAGTTCCGGAAATAATGATTCCCTTGGTTGGCGAGGTTAACGAGTTTAAATTTGTAAAAGAAATAATTGTTTCAACAGCTGAGCAGGTAATCGAAGAGGCTGATGCGGATTTGCATTACATGGTGGGCACTATGATAGAAATACCCAGAGCGGTAGTAACTGCGGATGTTATTGCCAGGGAGGCGGAGTTTTTCTCTTTTGGTACAAACGACTTAACCCAGATGACTTTTGGTTTCAGCCGTGATGACGCGGGTAAGTTCCTAAGGGACTACATGGACAACAAGATTTACGAGTCTGATCCCTTCGTTAAGCTGGACCAAACCGGTGTTGGGGAGTTGGTTAAGATGGCAGTAAACAAAGGCAAGGAAGGCCGGCCGACGATCAAGCTGGGGGTTTGCGGGGAACACGGAGGAGAACCATCGTCTGTTGAGTTTTTCCATAAGGTAGGATTGGATTACGTTTCTTGTTCGCCATTCAGAGTGCCAATAGCCAGACTAGCGGCGGCGCAAGCGGCGTTAAAAGAACAAGGTATGTAGAAAGACAATAATGACACAGGGGCGCGATAATCGCGCCCCTGTGTCATTGGGTCCGGCTTTTTACTTTACGTATTTAAACAGGAGATCCTTAAATTCTTCTCTGACTGATGGATGAAAATATAATTCGTAGATTTTAAAATACACTTTTCCGGTTCTGTTTACTACCAGAATTCTCCCTTTTGCCGCAGTTACGCTGCCGATATCCTCATAATATGCTTCCTTGTTGCCGAACCAGCTTTTTCTGATAAGCCTTTTATTTGTAACGATATATTTCTTGGATATTCCGGGGAGGAAAAAGGTAAAGAAATCCAGAAAGATTACAATAATGAGAAAGTCAAATAATCTGCTGAATCCTGCGCCCAGAATAATCATTAAGCAAATGATCAGAATAAACCAAATAATAAATATTCTCTTAATATTAGACAAGTACGATTGCGGCTTGGTAATAAATTTAATCCTTTCAAACTCATCCAATTCAATCCCTGATTCATCCAAGTAAACTCTTTCTGACTGACTCAACCCGGATCACCTCGCTTTGCTTATGATATAAACATAATCAAATCTTGTCAAGACCGATATCTACATGCTGTGAAATGGAAACGCGCACAGCTACAGTTCACTCGTTGCCCGGTGACCGTATCACCGATTAAATATCAGGAACACCGTGGAAGCATGACATGACCTGGTTTATGGACCGCCAACACAACCCTTTCCCATTTTTGCGTGCATTATGATTACAGTTCGCGATTGTCCGGCAAGACAGACTAAAGCCGCCCTGAGTTCGTAGGGGCGCGATTTATCGCGCCCGCGCTAAGTGATACAAGTTAGCTGGGTTGGTTATTGATCTGTAACGTCTACCAGTTTCGTGTCAGCGAGGGATGTGACCAAACCTGGGCGCGATAAATCGCGCCCCTACGAATATCAAGACATACACCTATTTGGCAGCGAGTGAACAGGAAACGCGCACATACGTAGGAGCTGACGTTCCCGACAGCCCGCGTATCACCATAAATCTATCAAGGATAGCTACAACCAGCAAGCACAGCAAACCCGTCCCCTAGTGAGGGTTTTTGCGTTGGTGTGGGGCTGACTATATTTTGCATCAGTTCCATAATTATGTATTTCTAGGGTTGCCATTAATAAATCGTCAAACATTCGTAAATATTTTGTGAATTTATATTGATATGCGCATGAGGTTGATCTATAATGTCGAGAGTACAAGAAATTTCCTTGTTTCAAAAGACCATGTTGGAGTTTTGTATAGGAATATGAATAATATCGGAAACACTAGTATGATTTGTGTTTCCCGGTACTCGTCCGGTACGATACAATATATGTATCGGTATCATATTTGTTTTTTTTAGGGAGAAGTTTGGTCTTTGGATGTATTTTGTGTACATCGCGACATGAAGTTTTGTCTTGTATTCAATGGGGTAAAATAAACCCAGTCAAGTAATGCAATACTGCATTTACTTATAAATATTTTGTACTGTTTTACTACAGGCGCGGCTATATCCTGGCAGGCTGACTAACAGACTGACAGATTTAGTAAATGAATGTTTCATTTGACCATGTGTGACCTGTAGCATGGAGGGAGGAGTACGTTATGTATGCTGCCTGTCGTTGCCCATATGACGGGAAAAACTGTTTGCATTGATAGTAGTTGATGCAACTATCCGGCATATGGGCAAGATGCGGCCAACATTGCCGAAGCGGACGCCATTGTTGACGTCTGATATCTCCCGGACGCTCCTCCTGGAATTTGCCCGTGGGGCGGCTAATCAGGTGTTTGTTATATCTTAAGGAGGCGTATTGTTTTATGATATTAGCCGGAATGAGCCCGCAAGAATTTGCGGCCGGTTTGATGACAATATGTGTGGTTAACCTGGTCCTGAGCGGCGACAACGCGGTTGTTATTGCTATGGCTAGTCGAAATTTGCCGCCGGAACAAAGAAAGAAAGCCATATTATTTGGTAGTGCGTTTGCAATTATTTTAAGGATTCTTCTGACATTAGTCGCGGTGGCCTTGTTAGCTATTCCTTTCTTGCGAGCAATCGGTGGGCTTTTGCTGATCTGGATCGGTATTAAGCTGCTGATAGAAGAGGAACACGAGGAAGAAATGGAAGGAAACAGTGGTTTGATGGCAGCTATCAAAACCATTGTAATTGCGGACTTAGTCATGAGCCTTGATAATGTGCTGGCTGTGGCGGCAGCCAGCAAAGGAAACATAACTCTATTGATCATCGGTTTGGCTCTCAGTATCCCAATTATCATCTTTGGAAGCCAGCTGCTGGTTTGGGTTATGCATAAGTTTCCGGCCTTCGTTTATATTGGCGCCGGTTTAATTGCCTGGACCGCCGGGGAATTGATCAACGGAGACAACAAGATAGCACCGTTGATCTACAATTATGCCGGACACTATGAAGAATTGGCGACTATGCTCCATTTGAAATTTGATAATAAGCTAGAATCTGCTCTAGCCGTGGAGGAGGCAGCCAAAGAAGCGCTGATGACGCACTTCAATTTTGGAACTGTAGCAGAATTGGAAGCATGGAATGCATCACATTCAGTATTAAATGTTCCAGTTAGCTTAGAATGGGTTCTCCCTGCGGCTATTACAGTTTTCGTTTGCGGATGGGGCTTCTATGTCAGAAGAAAAAGAAGTGCTGCCGCATAGTTTTAGACAGTGTTTGTAGTGATAGATTATCACGCCCGCCGGGAATCCCGGCGGACACCTTAGTATTTAGCTATATATGAGAGGTGGAAAGTGCAAAATGCTTGAAATTATTACCAGTCCAGAGTTTTTTATGAATGTTTTTGCCGGATTCGTTAACTTTTCCTGGCAGAACGCGGTAATGGTCGCCATTGGTCTCACCTTGATTTACCTGGGTGTTGCCAAGGACTATGAGCCTCTGCTGCTGGTGCCAATCGGTTTTGGTTGTACTGTTGCCAACATGCCCTTAAACGGTCTGATTCACGTACCTAGAGAAGGTTATGTGTTTATTGGCAGTATTGAAGAGAAGCTCCATGACGCCGGCATTATGCTATTTCAGGAGGGTACCCGGGTAGTGGACATGGGTATCCTGGACTCGCTCTACAACGCCGGGATTGCTAACGAACTGTTCCCTTGCCTGCTGTTTATCGGGATCGGGGCTATGACCGACTTTGGTCCCCTGCTCCAGAACCCGCGTGTTCTCTTACTGGGCGGCGCTGGTCAGTTTGGTATCTTCCTGTGCTTGATTCTGGCTCTGCTGCTTGGCTTCGATAAGCTTGATGCCATTTGTATTGCCATTATCGGTGCTTGCGACGGACCCACTACCATCTATGTCACATCGAAGTTTAACCCGGCCTTGCTTGGGCCTGTTTCTGTGGCGGCGTATTCGTACATGTCCCTGGTGCCGATTATCCAGCCGCCTGTAATGAAACTGGTTACCACTCAAAAGGAACGGGCAATGACCATGTCATACGAAGTATTGAAGCCTGTTACTCAAAGAACCAAGCTTTTGTTCCCAATAGTGGTTACACTCATTACTTTGATCATTGCTCCTGCGGGCGCTCCTCTAATGGGTTCTCTGATGTTAGGTAACTTATTAAGAGAGAGTCAGGTAGTTGGTAAACTGGTACAATCGGCAGAAAACGAAATTGCCAGCGTAACTACTCTATTCCTGGGATTAACAGTTGGTGCCACCATGGGCGGCGAAGTATTCTTAACAGCTAGCACTCTTCTGATTTTTGGTCTGGGCTTTATTGCTATTTGCGGCGACACTGCTTTCGGAATATTTGGGGCAAAACTGCTCAACCTGTTCTCCAAAACAAAGGTCAACCCATTGATTGGAGCGGCGGGTATTTCAGCTTTCCCCATGTCCGCCAGGGTGGTTCACAAGGTTGGAACAGAAGCCAACCCGCAATCCTATCTATTGATGCATGCCATGGGCGCTAATACCGCCGGACAGATCGGCTCGGTGCTGTGCGCCAGCGTGATGATCGCGATTATTTTCGCCATGCAGGCAATGGGATATGTTCTAAAATAAATTTGAAGCAGGTGATACTCTGTGAGAGAAATGGAAGACATGACTTTTGGTTTGCTGATGCTGGTAGTAGCCGGGGGCTTAACCATGGTATCCCTGGGGATTATCATAGCAGGTACCAACATTCTCAAGAGTTTCCAAAAAAACGAGAAGTAGCCGGATGGCAATCAACGGAACCTTGAGGAAACAACAGATATTACAGCAATAATAAATAAGTTGCCGGTAAAATCTGCAGTAATCGAAAAGAAAAACATAAGAAAGACCTTGCCGGGAAAAAAGGCAAGGTCTTTTTATATACCAAAGAGCCAACAGTCCCTCAGAACAAGCAAGTAGCCACAGACTCCAACGAACGTAGGGGCTGGCATTCCCGGCGGCACGCCTAGATAATAAATGGTTACAGCAATTAGGCAGAACATCGAAGTAAATTATGGGTTGTATGCAAAGAGTAACCTCGTAAGGACTTTTTAACGATAAGTATTTTGTGAATCTCGTCGCGAGTGTGTATCAAACACTGCATGGATATTTATTAAGTGCAACTTCACAAGAGTTTATTTTGCATGAAAAAACATCCGATAGGAACTCAATCGGATGTCTTGCTTTCATGTGTAGGATACTCCTTTGGCTGTCCGTCCGGTCTGCCCGGTCTCCCTACGACATTACTATAACATATCTATTTTTGGATTTCAATAACTCTTTCAAATTTATCTATTAAAACGGCTTTTTTCACCGAAGGATGTTTTTTTAGCTCAAATAACACCCTATTTTCAATGGTCTGGTAATCAAGTTTCGTCCGTCGCGTATCAATGATAATGTTTCGCGATTGTCTTGAACCTCTCCGAAATTGGTTCTCGATCGTGGATTTTGAAGCACCAGTCGGACACTTCAACTCCCACTCAACGCCTAGTAATGCAACATCTGGTGTTTTGCGCATATAGTCATCAATGGGTATAAGAAACTCCACCGTTGTCTGGTAATGACGCGCCAGTGCTAATGCGGTGTCTACCTCATGAGGTAAAGGTGGATTCGGGTGATTACCAGGGATTATGACTTGTCCGAGGTTAAGTTGCTTGCCTTTTTTCTTTGCCATGTAGCATATTATATCAAGATAGACCAGAATTGAACAGCTTTTTGTCCCTCTATTGCCGTAGTTGATGAAAACATTGATGAAAACATCCTTGACAGCTCGCCACAGGGTTATTCGCAAAGAGTGACCTCACAAGGACTTTTTAACATAACCAACCATGCTAAACATGTTTAGTGGGCAAGTCAGTGCGAATCCATAGAATTGACTCCACGATAAGAATGAAAATGGTAAGCAACGCCACCCGAATTGTGTGGGTGGCGTTGCTAATTACTAGCCAGCCTGTTCTTTTTTTGGGACTATCCTAAATCCATATTTTTCAGCAACTTCTTCCGCTCGTTTGTTGAAATATGCCACTCGTTCCGACGATGTCATATCCTTTGTTTCCTCGTAAAGCTTACGACGGGTTGTATGAACCTCGTCCAATATGGTATCGGGTTTTTTCATCGTCAACCACCTCCATTGGAGAGTATATTTCCACAGCCTTATATCCCAACAGCATATTTACCGCACCTGTCATTTGAATAGTCTTTTTCTTTACAATATGCCGAAAATTAAGACTGACGATCATATCCAGAGCATTAACAGAAGCTGATGCCACATGGCTTGCGTCTATTAGTGAATTGGGCGGGAATGCGCCTTCCGCAATATATCGTAGGGCGAGTTTGTCGGATTCATCTATAATAGAAAGGACGGTAATATTGTAATTGTCTATTAGAGAAAGCATTTTGTCACGTTTTTCGATAGGAGCATTATCTAATTCGTTAATAACATAGCCTGACGTATACGCCTCAAACTTGCCTGAAGCGCATTCTTCAAAGAATGAGACAGTATCGGCATGAGCGTCTCTGTCTTCATCGAAATAGTAATTGAAAAGGGTCGTTTCTAAGTATGCTTTCAATTTCCTCATAATTAGTCTATCCTCTCTTCAATTTCGCCGTGCTGATCTCTCTTTCAGAATACCTTATACTATCACGAATGAAGGAGCCGCTGCAACGAAAAATAATCCTCTTGTTAATGAGTTGATGAGAAATTCCTTGACAGCTCGCCCCAGGCAAACCGCCAAAGGACATCCGTATATATTTTCTATATAGTGAGGTCGTTATCGTTCTTGCCAGTTCTTGGACCATCTCCCGTTATTGTATTGTTTATAATTCACAGCCGAGTCATTTTCATATCCAATTGATGCCAGTGTATGAATACTCAGTTGAAACGTATACGGTAGGGCACGGGCGCGATTTATCGCGCCCAGGTTTGGTAACATCTCTCGCTGACACGAAACTGGTAGATGCTACAGATCAAATACTAACCCGGCTAGCTTGTATCACTTGGCGCGGGCGCGATAAATCGCGCCCCTACGAACTTAGGACGCCTGAATCTGTCTTGCTAGACAATTGCGAACTGTAATCACTATACGCGCAAAAACGGGAAAGAGTTGCGTTAACTGTCCCTAAGCAGATTAGGTTATGCTTCTCCGTTTTTTCTGTTATTTATTCGGCGATACACCACCGGGCAACGAGTGAATAATAACGCTACCTTCGTCTCCTTTGCGTTTTCGGTCATGCTACATTATAATAAGTATTACAATGCAACCTTGGGGGTGAACAATCAAATTAAAACACTGGAATGGTTGATGCTAAACTTCACTTTGCCAAAAGAACCGTCACGGGTACGGGTTAGCGTGTGGCGCAAACTCAAAAAAAGTGGCTCCGTTAATATTGGTCAATCATTATGGTTATTACCCCTGGCGGATACTCACGAGAAAACGTTCCAAAATATTGCGGAAGAGATTCTACAAAACAATGGGGATGCGTATATTTTACGTTCAGCCTTCATAAGCATGGGGAACAAATCAGACATTCGAGAAATGTTTAATAAGGCGCGTGACGAAGAATACAAGGAATTCATAGATAAGTGCGAAGACTGCCAATACGAGATCAAGAAGGAGACAAAAAAAAGCAATTTCAGTTTTGCCGAAATAGAAGAGAATGAGCGTGAATTGCAAAAACTCACGGATTGGTTGGGCACGATTGATGCAAGGGATTTTTTCGGCGCTTCTCTAAAAAAAACCGCAGGAAAAGAATTATCGAAGTGCCGGACGATGTTGGACCAATACTGTTCCGTTGTTTACGAGAGAAACACCACCGACAACAATTATGGTTGATAACATAACGATAAATGAGTCATTTGTGTTGACAAAATAAAACCCCCTTAATATAATGTAACAAGTATAACAAGTAACATACGTTACAAGTTACACTTGTTACATTATATTAAGGGGGTTTCTTCATGGAAAAAATTACAGCACCCTGGGCAATAGAAAAGGAGACGGTTACAAGTATACTCCGTACAAGCGCCATTAGCGGGCTATCTTCCGCAGCTGCAGAAAACTCCTTAAAAGAAACCGGGGAAAACACTATAACCGAATCAAAAAAGATCACTTTTTTGGATATTCTACTTGAAGAGATAAAAGAACCACTAATACTGATGCTTATCGCAATTGGCGTACTATACAGCATATTGGGCGACATTGGTGATGCCATCGCCATACTCTGCATAATCTTAACAGTTGCCCTTGTTGAAGTATACACCGAGTATCAGGCGAAAAAAAGTATCGAATCCATGCGAACCATGGCGCGTCCAACATCGTGGGTTATCCGTGATGGTAAGCCTGTCGAAATTGCCGCCGGTAAAATTGTTACCGGAGATATTTTAATACTGAGAGCTGGCGTAAATGTCAGTGCGGATGCGCGGATTCTGGAATGTACAGGCTTGGAAGCGGATGAATCACAACTTACCGGCGAATCACTTGGAGTGCAAAAAACCGTCGCAGTCATTCCGGCTGATACATTACTTAATGACCGTGTAAATATGGTTCATATGGGGAGCGTCATCCTCAAAGGCAAAGGGCTTGCGGTCGTAACGGCAACTGGAATGGATACGGAACTTGGCAGGATAGCCGGACTGACTGCCGAAGCAAGAGAGCCAAAAACACCCATGCAAAAATCAATGAAACAGCTATCAAAAACCTTAATATGGGTTGCAGTATTTTTTACTGCATTAATCATGTTGCTCAACTTTATGCGCGGGTTGTCTTTACCGGAAACGATATTACTGGGGTTGGCGTTTGCTTTCGCAACCATACCCGAAGAAATGCCTATCATTATTACTATGGCATTGGGGCTGGCAGCTATTACTTTGTCAAAAAAGAGTGTGTTAATAAAACGGACGAAAGCCGCCGAAACCCTTGGCGGAGTTACGGTTATCGCCACTGACAAAACCGGTACCATTACAGAAAACAAAATGAGTATTAAGCACCGATACGCGAAAGACGAGTTGCTTTTATTTACTTATGCTACACTCCTTGCAGATGTGGAAACCGATAGTGAAGGAAACTTTTTAGGCGACCCTATGGATAAAGCGGTAGTACTGGAATCTGCGATTTTGGGCGCAGAGCGTTGCGAATTACTGAAAGTCTACAAACTTACCAAAGACTATGGCTTCAACGAAACTGCTAAAACATTTCAAATGGAATTTGAACACAACGGGAAACGCATAACTCTGCTAAAAGGCGCTCCTGAAAGCGTATTGGCATTATCAGAGCCGGACCAGGAACTGCAAGGCAGTTTGGTTGAAGCAATGAGCGAGGGATTGCGTACAATTGCTGTTGCTGTAATGGAGGATTTACGGGAATCATTTGCACTTGTGGGGTTCATATGCTTTGAAGATCCCGTCCGCGAGGGTGTTCATGAAGCAGTTGGCGACTGTTTTACCGCAGGCGTAAGAGTTGTTATGATCACAGGTGATCACGGGGCAACGGCGAAGCGTGTTGCCGAGAATGTGGGAATACCTGTAAACAGCGTAATAACCGGCGCGGAGCTAACAAAACAAACTGATGAGGAGATAGCCGCTACAGTTCGTGATAACAACGTATTCGCCCGGATTTCACCCGAACAAAAACTACGGATTGTTAATGCCCTTCGCGAGAATGGTGAAGTGATAGCAGTAACCGGCGATGGGATCAATGACGCACCTGCTCTAAAAACCGCTGACATTGGTATAGCAATGGGAGTGACAGGAACAGATGTAGCGAAAGAAGCAGCGGATATGCTATTAACCGACGACAGCTTTGCATCCATTGTATCCGCAATATCCGAGGGGCGTCGTTTATATGACAACCTTTCTAAATGTGTAAAGTATTATCTAGGCTGTAAAGTAGGCTTGATTCTATCACTGCTTGTTCCGACAATTATGGGACTACCTTTGCCATTCTCCCCCATCCAGATTATTGTGCTGGAATTATTCATGGACGTTGCTGCTGCAACATCATTTGTTATAGAAAAAGCAGAAAGCAACGTTATGCAAAGAAAACCGCGTAATCCGAAGGAAAGATTTATGAACAGGCAGATGAACATGGGCATAATCAGCATTGGTGTAACGCTTGCGGCAGTAGTGTTGGGTGCATATTTATTTGCTTATTATACCGGCATTCCGGGGGCGCCCACACTAGCGTTTATCGCGTGGATGTTTGCCAATGTAGCATTGGGGCTGCACACCAGGACAGTGAGTGTGCCACTGCTTAAAGTAGGAATATTCTCCAATAAAGCATTTATCCTATGGACTTTAGGGGTAATCGCCTTCCTGGCAACGGCTTTAAATACACCTGTGTTACGTGAATATTTACAACTTAGCCAGGTAGGATTCATGCTGGTATTGTACGTGGTGATAATCTCAGTAGCAGCAACAATGTGGATTGAAATACGCAAGTGGGTTATTTTAAACTACCAAGGACAGAAGTAAAAAAACTGTAAACAAGGAGAGTTACAATGAAAACAAAAAACTATTTACCAATACTGTGCATGGTGATAATACTGTTTGCATTTTCCCAGATTCCTAAAACAGCTGCCTATGCAATGGATGTTACCTGGAAAGACTACATAGCTGGTGGAGCCTATGATACCTGTACAATAATAATCATGAGTGACTGCAGTATCACCGAGCCTGTTACAATTACTGGCAAGGTGACGATTATGAGCAATGGTGATAATGTTTATGCCCTTAAACGTGGCTGTGCAGGCGACCTTATCACAATTGAAGATGGGGCTACCCTTACTTTGGAAAATGTTATAATTGACGGTGATGGTGTAAATTCCATCAGTGACAGTGGTGGTACGCTGGTGCGTGTGAACAGTGGCGGTATGCTTAATATGGGAGATAGTGTAATTTTACTGGCAAACCAGGTGATTTATTTGACCCATCAGGCACTGCTACCCGCGCAGAGTTTGCTGCCATGTTGCGTAGATATTTGGAAACGGTTATAAACGAATGATAGGGGACAAAATAAAAACATCGTTTTACGCTAATTATACTTTGTGGTGAGATACTTAGTTTCGATACTTTTGATTCTATTCGCCGGATAAGGTTTCCGGCAATTCCTGGCTTGTGTAGCTTCATAGCAATATATTCGTAAATCTCACGTAAATCAGTGTCAGCATGACTGGAAAACGTAATACTCCAATTCCTTTTGGTTTTGAGCAATGGCGAGGGATAGCGTGAAATTGCTGTTACAATAGTGGTGTTTTCTGTATAATTAGATCAAACTGATAATAGGAGTGAGCATATGCTAACCAAACGGATGTTACCTTTACTTGCCCTGATACTATTACTGTTTACCTGTTCCGCGTGTGAAGACATATTTTACGAACCAGCGCCGCAGACCAACGAATCCGGTACGTTTGATGGTTTATTCAAAGATGATCCGCCGGAAGTAACCGGCGAAATACTTGCGGATTTGCGGGTACATTACATTGACGTAGGGCAAGGAGACAGCACATTAATACAGCTGCCAAACGGGCAGACCATGCTAATTGACGGTGGCAAGCAGTCTGACAGCCAGAAACTGTTAGACTACCTAAAAGGCATGGAAATAAAATCCATAGACTTTCTAATAGCCACACACCCCCACGAAGATCACATAGGCGGATTACCGGCAGTGATCAAAGAACTGGATATCCGGTCAATCTACATGCCCAGAGTAGAACACACAACCCGCGCCTTCGAGAACTTACTTTTATCAATAATGGATCAAGGGCTTTCTATAAACACGGCAAAATCAGGAGTAAACATAGTAACACTGCCGGACTTGCAGATAGATATAGTAGCTCCGGTTGGCAGTGCATACAATGATATGAACAACCACTCTGCGGTTATTAAGCTGACCTATAAAAACAAAGCCTTTTTATTCACAGCCGACGCAGAAGGGGAATCGGAAAAGCAAATAACAGCCAACATAAAATCGGAAGTACTGAAAGTCGGTCACCACGGCGGCAACACATCAACCACAGAAGATTTCCTAAGAAAAGTAGCACCGGAAATAGCAATAATATCATGCGGAAAAGACAACAGCTACGGTCACCCCCACAAAGAGCTACTGGATCGCCTGGCAACTGCAGGGGCTAAAGTATATCGCACAGATGAACTGGGAACAATTATAATAACATACGATGATGGGGATTGGATAACAATAGAGACCGAGAATGCAATACGGTAGCGATTGCGTCAAAGCATGCAGGAATAGCTGCCGAAACATAATAATAACAAGGAGCGGATACAAGTAACGATAAGGTTCGTAGGGGCGACCGTCCTCGGTCGCCCGTGGGTTTACAACTACAATACATAAAGACGATAAGCAAACAATGAAACATAAGCTTCGTGATTACATGTATATCAAGCTACCGACAATACGATAAACCCAGTTTTGGAGGTGACGGTAACAAATGCTGATAATTGATCGTTTTGAGGGGGAATACGCAGTAATAGAGACCGACAAAGGCACGGTCAACATCCCCAAGTCAGACATGCCGACGGAATGCCGGGAAGGAGACATAATACTGATCCAAATAGACAAAAACGGTACAATCAACCGAAAAAAAAGAATAAAAGGCTTGATGAACAACCTTTTTAAAGAGTGATTGGCGACTTGTAGTAATTATACCAAACCGTTACTTCTTGATTACTGTTATTTCGGCAAGAACGGGCGACCGGGGACGGTCGCCCCTACAACATTTTGTGCGAAATTTGAAATCATATGTCACAAAAAAGGCTGGATTTTCTCCATGGCAAAAATCATTTTAC
>Ga0123356_10002743_pt1 | contig 18725 bp, 17 predicted proteins | sample TergutEmb28metaG_2_FD_92546 | JGI IMG/M metagenome (GOLD analysis project Ga0123356, IMG submission 92546) | Embiratermes neotenicus P3 segment gut microbial communities from Petit-Saut dam, French Guiana - Emb289 P3 | ecosystem: Host-associated > Arthropoda: Insects > Digestive system > Gut ...
GATGAAAAACCTTATGGAGAAGAAATCGGAAAGTTGTTTGAAAGCGTATACAAGGAATGGCTTCCTACCTCGGAGTATGAGAAAGTGGAAGGTGTAGAAGGCGAGATATATGATATGGAAATCTATGGAGTAACAGATGCCGGAAAGTTCTATGAGGAAGTATGGATATCTGTAAGAAAAACTTAGTATGGCATATAGGGGATTATTCAAAGTAATGTAATACCGGAACACAGAGGGACATTCTCCCTCTGTGTTCTGAAGTACATAGAAATAAATGGATTGGATATGGAATTTGATATATAATGTGAATGCAGTTTATCTACATGAATTTAAAACAAAGGAATAAAAAAAATGAGTACACACGGACCGGTTGTTATAAGGCCTATTAGTGAGGTTGCGGAGTTTCAAAAGAATTTAATACCGGTAGACATACCCGGGAATTATACTTTGAAGCATATATTCAATGATGTTGCCGGTGAGGATTGTATTAGAGATGGTGTTGTTGCCTTCAGAGATTTCTTAATTTTATTCTGTGATTTGCTGATCACAGACGGGCATTTGTATGCCAAAGCGACGAAAAAACCGGCGAGTATAGCAGATTATCCGTTTTTGTTTAATGTCACGAACTTACTTGTAGACATTGGTTATTATGGTAAGCTGTCAAAAAATGGTGATTCCTTGTTGATAGATAAACTACCTACATGTACAGCAACGTTTGATAAAAACGGTAAGAAAAAGAGCGCAAGGATTTCTCAAACCGGAATGGTAGACTGTTTGAGATTTCTGACTCTTTGCGGATTTGAATTTTCCGGTATTGACTTTGATGAAAAGCCGTCAATAAACCTGACATTGCAACCGTTTGAAGTGCTATACCCGGACAGTCCGGTTCTGCTTACCGGATTAAAGGCTTTGTCGATTGCCGATATGGAATTACGGGCGAGCATAAGGTACTGGAATGATAATAATCTTTTGCGCTGTGATTACCGATTACTTAAAGCGGAAGAATCTGACATGCGTGATGTTTTAGTTGACTTCTTGCATCCCTTGTCGGATGACATAAGAAATTTTTCATTGCAATTGCATCAAAGATATACAGATGAGGGTTTGACATGTATAAACACAAGATTAGGACTTGTCAGCTTTGCATATGTTTGTACAAGTAAAATCCGTAATAATCTCTCTGAGCGTGATATCTACTCGAAGAGGATATGGGAGTTTTCCTATTCAATCAAAGATGGGTATTGCATATTCATAAGACCTAAGAGAACAGATAAATATGCAGATATTATCAAGACCTTTCATACTTCATTGCAGAATAAAATAGCACAAGGCTACGGCTGCGACAGAAAACGCGGAGAGCCTTGCAAGCATGGCTGTCAGGGTATATGCATACCTTTAGATGATACGATACTAAGCATCAGCGACGATATACAAACGTGGCTTGATAATGAAGCGGCAAAATGAAAAAGGAGATTAGATGATGACCGGGGATGAAATCATTAAAAGTGCTGAGCATTTTACTGCTACCTCACCGGGGAATTATATATCAGATGATGTAGCACTTGAGCCAAGTTTTGTAGGTATGCAAATATATGAAGCTCCTATATTTGCATTTGGAGCGGCAAATGATGTGTTGTATACAAAGTATAAAGACGCCGATATAGTCGGAGATTCCTTTATGACTCCCCTTGAGTGGCTTCCGGGAGCAAAAACGGTAATTTCATTCTTTATGCCATTTACTGAAAGGGTCAAAAAAGCAAATGCGGTAAATGATGACTGGCCTGCCGGTGAATGGTTGCAGGCACGGCATGAAGGACAGCTCTTTTTGCAGGAATTATTGCTTCATATTCAAAAGCAGATATGTGAAGCCGGTTATACTTGTCTCATTCCAAGTCTGGATTCTCGATTTAACATTATTAACAGGTCAATCCCGAACTGGTCTGAAAGACATGCTGCTTATGCATGCGGACTAGGGACTTTCGGACTATCAAAAGGAATGATCACAAAAAAAGGGATATGCGGAAGATTCGGGAGTTTATTGACGTGTTTAGATGCTGATATAACCGAAAGACCTTATTCAGACATTTACGAGTATTGTAATATGTGCGGTATATGTATACGAAAGTGTCCGGCAAATGCAATATCAAAAGAAGGTAAAGACAGTCGTCTTTGTGCTGCTTTTCTGGATAAGGTTCGACAAAAACATGACCCCAGATCCGGTTGCGGAAAATGTCAGGTCAATGTTCCGTGTGAATCCCGCATACCGGGTAAATGATGAAAAGATGGAAAAAAGAACAAGATGATATGCAGTGTGAAGCCTTGCACATCAAAACATTTTGGGTGCGAGTAGATAAGGAATGTATCGATGAGGCAAGGTATGCAATTTTTGCAGAAGAGTACAACATAGCGAGAGGTTTATTATGAAAGAGTCAATAACCGGGAGTAAAATAATATTGAGAACGTTTCAATATGAAGATGCCGAATTTTTTACCCACTGGTACAACACTCCGGAAGTAATGTTTGAATGTGGTTTTCATGAGCCAACCACACTTGATGCTGAAATAGAAAGAATTAATCGACCGGAGGATGCTGACGAAGATTGGTTTGCAATAACAGACTTGTCCGGCAGAATTATAGGTGAAACAGGATTTTTGCGTTTATGGCGACATTGGCTATGTACCGATATGTCAATGATTATTCCAAATCCCGAGGATCAAGGTAAAGGATATGGCAGTGAAGCGGGACGTTTAATGATTAACAGAGCATTTAATTATTACAACTTAAACCGTATATCTGTCGGAGTGGTTGAACTTAACACACATGCAGTAAGATACTGGGAACGTCTTGGGTTTAGGAAGGAAGGAATTCAAGAACAAGGCTATTACCATAACGGCGTATATAGCGACTTTATTATGATGCGATTGCTTAAAAGCGAACATTACAGTGGTTAATAAACATTTAAAAGGAATGGTATAAGCTAATGATAATGATAAAAGAACTTTCCAGCGCAGATGAAAAATCAACAATTTGCAATAATATACTAAGAGCATTACCGGACTGGTTTGAAATTGAATCAAGCATTGTTGATTATGTTAATCAAGTGCAGTCCATGCCATTTTTTGCAGCATTTGATGATGAAAAAGTCATTGGTTTCGGTGCGCTGAAGATTCATAACATTTACACAGTTGAAATTTTTGTTATGGGTGTGCTGCAGGAATACCATAGGCAGGGAATCGGCAAATTATTCGTCGAAAAGTGTGAAATCTATTGTAGCGATAACAAAATGGAATATCTGACAGTTAAAACTCTGGACGAGTCAAGAGAAAGTGACAGTTACAAAAAAACCAGATTGTTTTATTTATCAACAGGATTTAGACCATTAGAAGTTTTCCCGTTACTTTGGGATGAAGATAATCCTTGTTTGTTTATGGCAAAGTATATCTGTTAAGTAGTAAAGCAGCCAAACATTTTTGTCTTTGGTTACAACGTTTTTATTGTGGGGAGTACGCATGATGGGGATAATAATCAGGAAGGTATTAATTGAAGAAGCATATGATTATGCTGTAAACCACATAGCTTGTTGGCAAGATGCTTACAAGGGTATAATTCCCGATGATTATCTAAAAAATATGCCTGCACAATTAGAAAAGCGAGCCGAGTGGAACAGACAAACTTTAAGCGATCCCGGTGATTGTGAGTATCAATGTGCTACATACGATGATGAAATGATTGGGAGGCTTGTTTACAGTAAATGTCGTGATGAAGATAAATATGAAACCAACTCAGGAGAAATTCATGCAATTTACTTACTTGCAACTTACTGGGATAAAGGTTATGGAAAGCAAATGATGGATTTTGCTATAAACGAGCTCACAAAGGCTGGATATAAAGAAGTTATTGTTTGGGTACTTAAGGATAACAATCGAGCAAGACGTTTTTATGAAAAATACGGATTTGTTTTAGACGGAGCAAATAAAGAGATTGAAATAGGTAAACCCTTAGTTGAAGTGAGATATGTATACAATCTCATAAAATAAGCTTTAGAGAACCATATCGGTTTGAATCGTTAAAAGAACAGTATTATGTGGAGAAAACTAATGAATAGTGAAATAATCAATTTCTTAATAAGAGCAAAGAAAGCTACATATGCAGGTAAAGGAGCTGAAACAGATTCGTCGAGACCCGCTTCGCATGATTTGCAGTATAGCGAGGGTAGCCTGAGGTATATTGATACATATTTAGGCGGAAATCAATTTGCCGGTGAAGAAGCGTTATGGGAAAACGATGTGCCGTTTTGGTCTATGAACTATATGGGAAGAGTTATCGAAGGCGGAGTATTAGGTGATTTTCTAAAAGAAGCTCTGTTACAAGTGACTGATGATATGCCTTATAGGGGACCTTCAAGATATGAAAATGGTGATTATTTATATAAATGCTTAGTAGACGGTGATTTTGACTGGTTTACAGGGTGCGAAGAAATCTTTTATAAAGGTGTCAGGATTTATGAATGTTATTTTCATGGTTGTACAATAAAGACATAGCAGGAGATAATAATTTGAAAATAGATATCAGAGAAGCATATGTTGAAGACATAAATATGGTAGAAGTAAAACTCTATGGAGTTAATGAAATTGATGATTCTTTACTGTCGTTTGCTGTTATTGTTTCAAGATATATGGGTAAATGGGTTTGGTGCAGAAACAAGATTAGAAATGGATGGGAAGTACCAGGCGGACGCAGAGAAACGGGAGAAAACATCTCGGAAACTGCCAAAAGAGAATTATATGAAGAAACAGGTGCAATAAAATATGAGCTGGTGCCAATCTGTGTTTATTCTGCAAAGTATGATGTTGAAAGATTTGGTATGTTGTTCTTTGCCGAAATTACTGAGTTTGGCAACTTGCCTGAAAATGAAATTGAGAAAATAGATTTCTTTAAAGAAAACCCTGATGAACTCTCGTTTCCTCTAATCCAACCCAAGCTATTAAATCGAGTTAAAGAAGAACTAAAGATAGTATGATTTTAACTAATTATGTTATAACAATTTAGCGAGCAACGGCTTATAAAATCAAACCGGTCGGCGAATTTATATTTGCGACACATGCGACACAAATAATTTTTGTAAGCACAAGTAGTAAAGTATAACATGGAGAGATGTGTATGATAAGATTGAATCTCAATACACTGCAAATGAAAATTAATCAAATAAAGAGGATAAAATGAATGACAAGATAAGGCACTTGAAGGGCGGGAATCTTGGCGATATAGATTTTATCAGTCAAGATAAGGTAAGCTGGGAGCAATCTGTTTGCCCCTGGAACGAAGAGGAGGGAGTAAACGATCACAAGTGTGCAGTAAAATATACCTCTATTTGTAAGTACTTCTGCGGAGTGAAGTATTTAGACACAGTATTGTGCAGCTACCCACATGAAAATATAGATGTATTATCCTGTGATGAAATAGACAGACACATGAAAAAATGCCTGTCATGCGGTCGCCAACATGATGCAGATAATACGTCTTGTCCGCATTGTGATTATGTATATTAATACCGGAGGTTATGATATTTGAACGTAAACGATTTTTGGCATGATTTCTTGACTTTTGCAAATATGGACAGTTCAACAAAATTTCTTGAATGTTTCCATTTCGACTTGACTGAGCAATGGGCTAACAAGTTGCTGGCTCTGGTACTGGAAGGTAAGAAGAGAGCTACGGCGAGCAGCTTGCATTTCTTTGAGAAAACATCGGGAAGACTTCCACAGGTCGGAGATTACAGTATCGTTACCGACTGGGACGGGAATCCTTGTTGTGTTATCAAAACGACCGATGTTACGGTTCTTCCGTTTAATGAAATAACTTTTGACATTTGTAAGCGTGAAGGTGAAGATGATACGCTTGAATCATGGCAGGAAGGGCATAGGCACTTTTTTACCGAAGACGGAAAAGAAGTGGGATATGAGTTCTCGGAAACGATGCCTGTGGTGTTTGAAGATTTTGAAGTTGTGTTTAAAATGTAAACATGATTTCGAAAGTCCTGTAATATAAACAAAAGATTGGGGTTAGAGGAATTGCGAAGGAAAGCCTGACCTGACCAAAAATCCGAACGTGTCACCAATTCTTACGATGGTGCGGTTCGGATTATTCGGTTTTGGTACCGGTGGTCGGAGTCGAACCGACACGTCCTAGGACACTCGATTTTGAGTCGAGCACGTCTACCATTCCATCACACCGGCGTGTTTATGGTTGCTACATTATATTGCATTTATTGTTCTTTTTCAACCTTCAAAGTAGCGTACGAAGAATTCGTAGAAGTTGCCTTCCATTATTCTAAATGATGTGTCTGCGTCAAACTCCTCTGTTAGAAGCTCTGAAAATCTTTTCAGTGATGAGACATCGGTTATTCCTGTCGGCATCGAGGGTATTCCGTCGAAGTCGCAGCCAAGACCGATGTTGTTTCCTGCTCCGATATTTATAAAATGCCGGAAATGCGCCATTACATCATTCATTGTCGCTCTTTCGTTCGGCGCGATTATCAGCGGGTACATATTGAATCCAATGATTCCGCCGCTTTCAACAATCGCAGTTATTTGATCGTCTTTCAGGTTGCGGTTGTGCGGGAATACGGCATAGGCATTTGAGTGGCTCGCCATGTACGGGCGGGTACTTGTTTCGTGGGCATTCCAAAATCCTGCTTCGTTCAGGTGCGATACATCCAGTATCATGCCCAGTTCGTCCATTTTTTGTATGCATTCGATACCAAACGGCTTCAATCCCCGGGTGGAGCCTGTTGCCTGTCCGTAGCCAAGCTCGTTTTCACGGTTCCATGTCGGCGCAAGTATTCTCACTCCCCTGTTATAGAAGTGATCCAGATTTTCGATTTTACCCATCAGGGCTTCGCCGCCTTCTATGGACAGAATCGCACTTATTTTACCTTCCTGTGCGATTCTCAGGATATCATCCAAATCACGTGCAAGCTCTATGATATCGCTGTGCTTTTCAACTTCGCTCACGAAGAAGTCTATCATGTAATTCGTGCGTTCAAAGGCTGTCGATACATATCTGTCCGAGAGCCATAATACAAAGACTTGCACGGGTGCGTCAAATTCGGAGAGCCGTACAAAGTCGACGTCAATATTATTACGGTATAGCCCCTGGTTGCGGTTGGGCAGTAATGCCCGCGATATTGTATCGGCATGGGCATCTATCAGCCCAAATCTCGGCGGGGATTCGGGTATAGGGTCTGGGGGCGGGTCGGTTGTCGGATCCGGTGACGATTCCGGGGGTGGGTCCGGTGTTGTGTCGGGTGTTGGATCCGGTGTCGGTCCGGGTGTTGGTCCGGGGGGTGGGTCCGGTGTCGGCACAGTTGTCGGGTCCGGGGTTGCTTTAACCAAATCATCCGGTTCTATGGCGTTAGAAGTGTTGATGTTATTAACGCCCGGCACGCATCCAAATAATACGATAATCGGAAGAATCATCATGATATATTTACTTTTTCTCATTATTTCATCCCCTCTCCCATTGTACCCGCTTTTATGATATAAGCTTAGCGCCACCCTGGGGTGTATCTGTTTTTGGTTCTCCCCGTGAGTGTATAAGATACCATATGAATATCCATATTCCGCGGATTGCGGCACTAATTGCCACTGCAAGCCATATCCCCGTAAGTCCCAAATCGGTGAAAGCCACAAATACGTAAGCAAGCACAACCCGCATTATGTTAGACGATATACTGGATATTGACGGCGGGACGGTCTTTCCTTTTCCCCTGAATATACCGGCGGCAACACCTTCCAGGCATTGCGGGATTTGAACAATTGCCAATATCTGTAAATAATGCACTCCCATTGCTATTACATCCGGCTCATCCGGTATGAATATTCTAAAGAGTGCTCCTCCGCCGAAGAAGAGCAGTAATGCGACGAGCAAACCCCAACATATCATCATTACCGTGGATATCTTGAAGCCTTTGTGTATCCTGCTCCATTTGCCTGCGCCGAAGTTTTGCCCCGTGAAGGCTGTCAGTGCTGATGCGTACCCGCCTGCTATGAGCCAGGTAAGGCTTTCAATCTGTGAGCCTACGCGGACGGTTGCCAGAGCTCCCGCTCCATATGTTGCAACAAGCGGCGTCAGCATCATGGAAAGGACGGTAAAAAGACAGCTTTCAAGGGAGACCGGCGTAACCCATTTGAATATCCGTTTGATTATTTCTTTGTTCGGGCGAACGATGATTTTTATCTCTTCAAAGGGTCTGTTTTTATTCTTCTGCAGGACTATTATAGCTATAGCTGCCGTAATCGATTGGGAAATTATTGATGCGATTCCCGCACCGTGTATTCCCAAGCCCGCCGTGAATATCAGCAGCGGGTCAAGCAGCATATTCAATGTGAACCCAACTCCGTTAATTGCCAGAGATACCCGTGAGTTCCCTGCTCCATTAAATATACCTGTTACAGCCGCCGATGTAAATATGAATGGCAGTCCAAAGCTGATTATTGCCAAATATTCGCGGGCGTCCTTCTCAACATGGGCTTCCTGTATGCCAAAAAACCCGATGAATTGCTTGTGAAATGCTATATAAATTGCCGCTATCACTATTCCGAGGGCTATTGCTATAAGAATCGAATTTTGTGCGTAGCTCCGCGCTGTGTCCTTGTCTCCTTTGCCGAGATTCTGGGATACACCTATTTCCGCTCCCATGCGCCCGAACAGGAATAGTGTCATTGACAGCCAGAGGAACATTCCTGCTGTCCCGGACGCTGCAACGGCGTCGCTGCTGAGCCGGCCGAGCCAGAACATGTCTGTCAAGTTATATGCCATTTGGAATATCTGCGTTATTATTATAGGTGATGCAACAAAAAACAGCCTGTTGACTATGCTGCCTTCTATAAGGGTGTATTTGTCCGTTTTGTTCATCACTTTTTTGCTCCGTTGTTGTTGGGGATTAGAGATGTATGAGATGCGACGCGGAGACGGGGGCTGCGATATGATACGAGAGACCGGTGTATATGAGGTTGGTGTAGGGTCATGAACCGGTTTTGGTGGCTACAGACCCGCTGCTTCCAGCCTTTCTTTTTCATGGAGAAGTTCTATGCCTTCGTCTGCGACCAGCCTGCCGTCTTGAAGCAATATCACCCGGGTACATAGTATTGATGCAAATGCGGTGTCATGAGTTGCGATTATTTTTCCTTGCGGTAAATCCATTAGTGTATATATCATGTTGCGCCTTGCTCTCGGGTCAAGAAATGCTGTCGGCTCGTCAAACAGTAACAACTCCGGTTCCATCGCAAGAACTGTCGCAATGGCTGCAAGACGTTTTTCGCCGCCGGAGAGTTTTAACGGGGAGCGCTCCGCCAGATGCTCAATGCCGAGTTTATTAAGTGCGGCAGCGACCCGTTCCTTTGTTTCTTCTTCAGTGCAGCCGAAGTTGCGCGGTCCAAAAGCTATATCATCATATATATTAGGCATAAAGAGCTGATCGTCCGGGTTTTGAAATACCATCCCCGCACGGGAGCGGATTTGGCGCAAGCTTTTCTTTTCGAGTACAGTTTCTCCCATTTGTATCTCACCGCCGGATGCGGGCAGCACACCAACAAGAGCAAGCAGCAATGATGTCTTCCCTGCTCCGTTAGCCCCGATGAGTGCTACGTTTTCCCCTTCTTTCAAGAAAAAGCTCACCGTGTCGATTGCCCTTGTCCCATCGGGGTATTCAATAACAAGTTCTTTAACCTTCAGCATTAGTTTTCCTCAGTATATCTCAAAAAAGCGCAGCAGCACCGCCGGGATGCATATAGCTGCAAGCATAATTACATCCGAAGCGGCTAAACTTTTCGGAGCCGCCGGGATGCTGTTAAGCGAATAGCCTCTGCAGCGCATTGCAAGGTGGACACGTTCGGCTCTGTCAAACCCCCGCAGCACGAGTTGTCCAATGAATGCCCCCATGTGCTTCATGTCCAGTGCTTTTTTTGTACCGGAGCGCAACTTGTATGCTATAGCCATCGAATGTACTTCTTCAAGCAGTACACCTATGTATCGAAACGTTGTCTCAAATACCATCACAAATATCATCGGCACACGCATTCGCCTGAGCTGCGCGGTCAATTCCGTAAAGGGGGTCGTTGCTATTAGCAGCAATGCCGCCATTACACACAGATACATTTTTAATATTATCGTTGAAAACGATATTACTCCAAAGGAAATCGCAACGCCGTCGATGGTCAGCGCGGTTGCCCTTTCGAAAATCAAATTTGATATTCCCGCAAACAGACAAAAAGGCAGTGCGATAGCAACGCGCAGCAGCAGCACCTTGTATGGCAGCCCCGCAAGCGCCATCATCACAAACGGATAAAATAAATATGGTACAAGCCGAATGAAATCATAACGCCCGAACGATGCAACTATAATTATAAAGATGAATGTGGAGAGTATCTTCGCAAGCGGGTGCAGGCGGTGGATTGCTGTTTTCCCCGCCGACAGGTTTTCCAAAGCGCGGAGTTCATGTACGCGGGCGCTCAGATCAGGCATCTTACTGCTTCTTTCTCAATTATCACATTTGTTGTGAAAAGGTTTCATACATTTTGGGCGGTTGCTTTACGCTTCTTTATTACGGATATCACAAGCCCCGTTATAGCGGCAAGTGCGAATGTTATTACTGCTCCAATTATTCCAGCAAGTGATGTACCCAATGCGTTTTCGGGGTCATCTGCAAACTCGTAGTCAGGCATGAACGCTGTGCTGCTCTGTATGCCTGCGGTTATATCGTAGATTCCGCCATCGGCTTCAATTTCAGCTTCCGCTCCTAATGTATGTTCGGTTGTTTGTTCAATGGCCCATTCAAGCCCGTCGGGGTACTCCGATACAATCAGTGACACACCGCCTCCCAGAACAATTGCCGCTATTGCCAGGATAATAACTACCCTTTTTACGGATACCGCTGACAACCGTTCACCGGATGCCGCTGTTTCTATGATTTCCGGACGCATTTTATATATAAAGCACAGAACGGCTGCTGTAATTATACCCTCCAGTATTCCTATAATTAAATGTATGGGCAGCATAAGTGCTGTGAATGTTGCAAACGGGAGCGCGGTTATGCCCGAGAGTGTAGTCATTAAAACAACTCCGAACGCGCCAAGCTCTAATCCTACAACAACCGCCAGAATCGAAGCTATTGTTAGCTTCTTGTAGCTGACCCCTCCTTTTAGGAATGGCTTAAATAAGAGCGGATATATTACAAGGCAAGGTATCACTCCGAGGTTGAATATATTCGCGCCAAGCGCAAGCAGTCCTCCGTCGGCAAAGAAGAGACATTGTATTATTATCACTGCAGCTATTGACAGGAATGCCGGTATACCACCAAGCAAGCCTGCAAGCAGTATCCCGCCTCCTATATGCCCTGATGACCCGGTCGCCGGGATTGTGAAGTCAATCATCTGCGCTGCAAACACCATGGCTCCGGCTACTCCCATTATCGGAATTTTTTTCTCGCTAAATTCGTCCTTTTTTACTTTCATTACCGAGTATCCGATTGCAGCTACGCTGAGAGCGCTCATTGTCAAGCCGACTGCAGGTGACAACAGGGCATCCGCCATATGCATGTGTTTCAATTCCCCTTTATCTTTTTTGGCTTGTATATTATACTTATGTTTAGTAACTTCTGCAAGGAGAAATGTATGAGTATTATCACTGTCATCGGTTCCGGAGTTATGGGATCCGCGATGAGCTTCCCTGCCAGAGCCAACGGTCATACTGTAAGATTGGTCGGCACTATGCTCGACCGGGATATTATTAGACATGCAAAAGAGACCGGCTTCCATTTGACCCTGGAACGAACATTGCCGTCAGGAGTTGAGTTTTATCAGCTTGAAGAGTTGAAGTTCGCTCTTACCGGTGCTGATTTAATTATCGGCGGGGTCAGCAGTTTTGGTGTAGATTGGTTCGGTAAGGATATCCTTACTCTGCTACCTTCCGATGTTCCGGTATTGTCTGTGACTAAGGGAATGCTAAGCTTAGGGGATGGCTCGTTTATTTCATATCCCCGATTTTACTCTTCAATTGCTCCCGGCAGGGATTTTTGTGCAATAGGCGGACCTTGCACGAGTTATGAGCTTGCCGATCTTGATAACACATATGTCGGGTTTTGCGGGAGAAATATGGATTCTTTGGAAAGAATGAAGAATTTGCTGGAGACTTCATTCTATCACATCAGCTTGACTACCGACATTGAAGGCTTTGAATGCGCTGTAGCTTTGAAAAATGTATATGCCCTGGCCGTAACTCTGGCTGTCGGGTTGTCTTTGCGGAAAGGGGATATAATTCACTATAATTCTCAGGCTGCAATTTTTGCACAGAGCATTCGCGAGATGCGCAGGCTGCTTTCTTTATGGGGTTATGATGATGATAATGTCATATATGGAGCAGGAGATTTATATGTTACGGTCTTTGGTGGCAGAACACGGAAGCTGGGTACATTGCTTGGAATGGGTCATGACTTTGAATCCGCTATAAAAGAGCTGAGCGGCGTAACTCTCGAGTCTGTTGTGATAGCCTCGCGAACCGGTGAGGCGGTCAGCGCACTTGTTGACATGGGAAAGGCAAGCAAAGAGGAGTTCCCTCTGCTTTTTCACATATATGAGATAATAAAAGAAGGTATAAAAGCGGATATTCCATGGAAGAGTTTTGGATGATAGAGCTTAGGGATATCCGGAAATAACAATAATAACACGAGTTTGAGAAGCAGGCTATATCAATTAAACTACATAGGCTGAGTTTATTGAAAAGAAGTAGATTATCCGCTCTTTAACATGTTTACCGGTTATCCTGTGAAGGGCATCGGCGTAAGCGTTAAGCTGCGGTGTATATTGCTGCGCTTTTTCATTAAGTGTTTTTTCATTTACTCTGTCAGTTTTAAAATCGACAACCACCAGCTCTCCGTTTTCTTCAAAGAAGCAGTCCACTACTCCCTGTAGTAACACCTTATCTTTGCCACCGCCGGGAAAGTAGTTCTCAGCCGGTCTTAGTATAGAAAATTTAAACTCACGCTTAACACTATCAGCCTTTATAATTCGCTTACCTAAGTCTGAGCTAAAAAAGTATACTATCTTCGATACGTCAATTTCTTTTACTTCTTCACTTGTAAGTACTCCTGATTTGTGCAGGTGTTCCAACTCGTTACGCATATCACTTTCATCTGACCCCTTGTTATAGTCAAGATGTTGCATAATATGGTGGAGTAAAGTACCACGCTCTGCCGCAGTTAGTGCTTTATAATCACTAATAAATCCGGGAGTCAGGATTGGCGGAGCTGCTATCCATGCCGCTTTTGCCGCTTCGGGGTCGGATAGTTTGCCTAAGCCTGTCACAGTAAGCTTTGACGGTAGTTCCGGAGCGCAATTATAAGGATATATAAAAGCTAAGTCCGGTTGCTTATCATTTGCATTATCATTAACCACCGGTTCTTTCGCAGTGATGGAGCTATCCTGATACATTTCTACATCTTTCTTTTTTAACAGCTCTCCTTCTTCTGATTCTGCTTTTAATTGTGAAGCCGGTAATGTACGAATTGTTATTTCATTATCTAAGGCTTCACGAGCTCCGACAAGTATCCATTCCGCCATACTCATTGATGATATTGCTTGAGAAGCCATTTTTCCTGTAGGCAGGAGAGAGATACTTGCTTTTTTACTCTCTGCGTCCTTGAGTGTAGCTGTAACTATTAGTTTTTCTCTAGCGCGGGTCATTGCAACATATAATACGCGCAGTTCTTCTGAAAGCATTTCCTCGGTCAGCTTGCTCTTTACAGCAGCTCTTGGCAGTGTACTGTATTTAATTTTTCGCTTTTTATCAACTAGCATCGTTCCTATTCCAAAATCTTTATGAAATACTACTCCTTTGTTAATATCCCGATAGTTATGCCGTTTTGATGTATTTGCCAAAAATACTACAGGGAATTCAAGCCCTTTTGATTTATGTATACTCATTATCCGCACTGCATTGATTGTATCATCAACGGAGATTTTCTGGTCAGAATCCCATGTCAGATCCTCCCTTCTATCCCTCACATCGCGAATAAATGTCAAGAATCCAAACAGCCCTTTATACCCGCTTTTTTCAAATCTGCGCGCGTGTTCCGCAAGCTGTATCAAATTATTCCTACGAACCTCTCCACCTTTAAAAGAGCTTACCAATCCAAGCAGTCCGGTTTTATTATAGACGTGCCAGATGAACCTGTCAGCAGGCATATCACTTTTTACTGACCGTAGTTCCTCAATGCTGCTTATGATTTTCGTGCATTTTAGGGATGTTTCTCGCGACACCGTGTTAGGTTCTGCAGACCTTATCAAAGCGGTATATAGATTGCTTTTTCGAGAAGCCAGTCTTATTTCTGTCATCTCGTCTGAGCTTAATCCGAACACCGGACCGCCAAGAACTGTTGCTAACGGTATATCCTGAAGCGGATTATCGATAATAGTGAGCAAGGATAGTGCAGCGGTCACTTCCATTGTTTCGAAAAAGCCCTCTCCTCCGGGGAACTCGGTCGGGATGCCAATCTCAGATAAAGCTTCAGCATACTGCCAGGCTCTTCCTTTTATTGATCTTAGTAATATTACCACATCATTGTATACAGCCCGGCGTTCTCCTCCCTTTCCGTCCGGTACTAAATATGAGCCGTTTGTCAGCTCATTTATTCTTGATGCAATATGTTTTGCTTCTAGCTGAATAGCTGTCGGGCTTTCTTCCTGATCTTCGGTTTTAAGGTCAATCAAATCAATAATGTCTATTTCTACAGGAGACTTGTTGCAGTCTTTGTCTGCTTCGATGTAAGGTATTCCTTTCTTTCCTTGCTTTCCTTCATCACCAGTCCTTCCCGGAATCAATTGCTCTTTTTCCGTGTACTCCAATTCTCCAAACTCAGGGGACATTATATTAATAAAAATGTGATTCACAGCTTCAAGGATACCTGAGCATGAGCGGAAATTTTTTGACAGGTGAATTTTAGAGCTTTTTTTAGTGATGCTGTTTTCCTTTTGGCTATCATTTAATATCTTTCTATTTTCATTACCGTTTGTATATTCTGTGAAATTTTTATATTTTGACAGAAATATTGTCGGGTCAGCTAACCTGAACCGATAGATTGCCTGCTTTACATCCCCGACCATAAAAATATTTTCACCGTTTTTAGAAACCGCGTTAAAAATAAATTCTTGCACTGCATTTACATCCTGGTATTCATCTACCATTATCTCCTTATATCTTTTTGATAAGCTTTGCGCAAGCGCAGTTTTTACTCCGGTATCCTTATCAATCAATAAAGAGAGTGTTAAATGCTCCAAATCGGTGAAGTCTGCTACACCCCTGCGACGCTTTTCCTCAGCATATGCATAATCAAACTCCATTACTATCTGCAATAACGCTGTTATTGCAGGGCTTAACAACCTCATATCTTCTATGTGTTCCTCAGAACTGTTTTCAAGCTCTGAGGCGCAGTTTTTAAGTTCCTGAATGCAGTTAACACGTATTTCCTTGAGTTCGTTAAACCCTGTTACGCGTTTCGCTCTTGGAAATTCTGTAATCCTAAACTTGCGCGCTTCGTCCCATCCCCGGTCAATGGCACTTAATTGAGCATCTATCAGTATGATCAGCTCATCAACACAATTTGCGTAGGCTGCTTCAAACTCCTTGTGGTGCTTCATTTCATCTCTTAGGTTAAGCATTTCTTTTTTGCAATATTTGACTGTGCAGCGAAGCTTCTCAAGCATATATGTTCCACAGTCCGTTTCTGATATATCAGTTACTCCTTTGAGCTTTAGTTTCTCAACGCTTTCTTCCACCCATAAGCGCGGATTCGGTAAGCTTTGCAGCTTCCTGTATATATCCAGCAGGATTTCTACCATCTGCTTATCATCACGGCCGCCTGCCACTATTTCTATCAACAGGTTAAAACCGGGGAACTCATCCATTCTTTCATAGACACTACCCAGTAATGTGTCCATTACTTCGCTCATAATGATATCGCTCTCACTTGTGTCAGCAACACGGAAGTCCGGCGGCAGTTTTACAAGGTGCGCATTTTCACGCAGCACTTCTGCACAAAAGGTGTGTATTGTATCGATCATTGCTCCTCTGCATAACAATGATTGCCTTCGCAGTCTTGTATTTCCGGGTGAGCCGGAAAGCCGGTTCAGGAGTTGCTCATATATCCTCTCGCGAAGTTCCAGTGCTGCTGCCCGGGTGTATGTTATTACCAGAAATTCGTCAATATTATTCCCTTCGTCAATATGGCTGAGCAGGCGTTCAACCAACACCCTGGTTTTACCCGAGCCTGCCGCAGCAGAGACAAGCAGGGAGCCGCCCCGATACTTAATCGACGCTTCCTGTTCCTGTGTGAAGTTGATTTTTTCTTTGCTCATAGCTGTTTCTCCGGTGGAGGCTAATAAATTTGGTGTGGGATGGGTAGTGGTGCTGGTCTGCGGGTTTTGTGTGGGATGGGTAATAGGTATATAGATTAGGAGTTAAAGGTTTTTGGCGGATATTGCTTCTCAAGCTCTTCCCAGATTTCGCTGTGTTTCATTTTGCTTATAAAACGGCGCTTATCTCCCAACTCTGCATCGAAGCCACATACTGTTAAGAACTCGCAATATATGCATGCATTGTCATTTTCACTTTTATAGTAAGGGCTGCATTCGTTGTCGCCGCTCCGGATTTTATCCTTTGCACTTTTCAACATATTACTGATATGGTCAGACAGTATTGATATCTGCTTTACGCTTACGAGGCTGTCCCCGGTGAATGTTCCTTCTTTTGTTACTTTTACCGGCAGATACTCTTTTGCCTCACCGGTCTCCATCGCGTCCAGTATTTCCGGGTCGTCAAGAACCAATCCGCTCCGGCGCATTTCTTTTATCCGCAGCTTCTGTATTCCGTCTTCCGACTCATTTCTGGGTGCTGTTAGAATCACTTCCCTTGCCGGTACGAAAAGTACACCTGCCGGTACAATTTCCTCTCCGTATCGTACGCTTCCGTGCGCTTCCAGGGCAAAGAGGTATATAAGCATCTGCATATCCCTGCCGTGCAGTATATCGGTCATTTCGAATGAATAAGCTTTTTTTCGCGTTTTATAGTCAATTACACGTAAATATAATTTCCCGTTACGCTCGCAACCGTCAACCCTGTCGATAAATCCCTTCTCCGTGTCTGACAGCTCGCTCATATCCAGTTCAAGGTCCAGAGGTTCAAAGTGTGACCGCTTAAGCTCCCCGACCATATCCCTTACCACGCTCACGACATCCGCCTGGTATCGCCGGAACAAATATTCAAACCGTGCGCTTTTTCCTTCAAAATCCAAAAGGACATCATGTATATATTTATTTATATATTTTGTTGTCAGCTCAGCACAGGCTTCCTCTCCGATTTTTTTAAATCCTTCACCTTCTTTTATTTCGGTAAATACACCGTCAAGCACAAAGTGCATAAAATTCCCGGCGGCAATAGCGTCAAACTCAGCAATGATGCGAGGTTCGAGCCTCAACCCGTTTTGCAAAAAGTGTTTGTACGGGCATGAGTAAAATCTGTCCGCCCGCGTTGCAGACAACGAAAATTCCTTGCCGTAAAGCTTTTCCGCAGCTTGTGCCGAAAGGTTCCGGTTCAGCCTTGCGGGTGCTGTGCCATATTCTGATAACCCCTTGCTTTGCAGGTACTCAAGATATGGTATTTGTGACGCTGCCATGTATTCTTCTTCATTTAGCGCGGCTTCTGATAAATCGAACATCATACAAAGCCGCTTTATAATAAATGACGGGCGCATGCCTCCGCTTGCCGGGTATATTAAAACCAGTTTTTGTGAGGGTAGCGTTAATGTGGAATATAGCATATTCATTTCGCGATGCAGACGTTCTTCCAGTCCCGCCGGTATTTCCGTACCGAGTTCGCGCAGTTGTGTCCGTTCGTTATCCGATAACGCGCCGCCGCCTTTCCCTAGTGTCGGCAGGCTTTCATCTGTTGCTCCAAGTATTATCAGACATTTTAAATCACGGCGTCGGCTCATTGCCATGCCGCCCAGTGCTGTCCTGTCCAGAGATACCGGTATAACTCCGACATCATTTTGTGACATTGCGAGCATTAATAACTTTCTGAACTCGATTGCGCTGAGTTTATCCCCGCCGAGTATCGCATACATCTGCTCCATTGCAGTCACAGTTATTGTCCACAACTGCGTATATTCATCCGCCAACCGCATTTCACCGCGTTTGCTGTAATCGCCCGCTTTTTGCGTGAGGCGTTCAGGCAGTTTGATTTCCTCAAGGAAGCTGTACAATGCCCTCAGCTTTGTTTCGGCGGTCGTTTCTCCTTTTATGCCGTTGCGCAGATTTATCAGCGGTACAGTGATTTGGTTTCGCAGCTCGTTTAACCGTTTTAGAAGTTCATCATCATCGTCTTTTGCGCTGCCGTAACCTGACGGCGGCATAATCCACTCTTTTGTCCACAGGGAACCCCGGATTTGCCATTTTATCGCATAATTTTCCAGTTCGGAGCATTGCTCTGTCGTTATATCTATCAGACCGGATTTAAGGTACTTGAATATGGATTTGTATTCCCATCCCGATGTTACAATGTCGAGCGCGGCATCCATCAGTGTTAATGGAGGTTTGTTCAGAATGTCAGTTTTTCCGCTTGAAAAGTACGGCACTGCGTATTTCTCAAAGACGTTTTCACAAATCGAGCCATAC
>Ga0123356_10002744_pt1 | contig 18722 bp, 11 predicted proteins | sample TergutEmb28metaG_2_FD_92546 | JGI IMG/M metagenome (GOLD analysis project Ga0123356, IMG submission 92546) | Embiratermes neotenicus P3 segment gut microbial communities from Petit-Saut dam, French Guiana - Emb289 P3 | ecosystem: Host-associated > Arthropoda: Insects > Digestive system > Gut ...
GTATGTATGGACTCCGCTTGAACCCATCTGATAAATCACGGCATCATAGTTTACACTGCTATACATTTTTTCAAAAAGTGTATGTGAATAAATCTTACTGCTTGTCAAACCGGGAACATCCGGTGTATATCCGTCATCGATGAAAATATCGATGTCCATACGTTTTTCAAGCAGTTTTAAAATTTCGTATGAAAAATCCGCTATCCCGGACGGTGCTTGAGGCAGCGGCGAAAACCACGCAATACGCTTCTTCCCCTGCTGTGCAGCTGCCAGTCTTAAACTCTCCGCTTTCCGCCGGACGACCTCTCTATACACTTCAAAGGTTTTCTCCGTTATCTCCCGCCATGAAATCATGTCTGTTTTTGCTGCACCAAGGTTATATAAAACTGTTTCATCGACCGGATGCACCAAATCCGCCAAAGCGGGCTCAAACCCGAACTCTACAACAAAGATTTTTTCTCTTTGCACACCCGTGTAGTCCGCCAAATCATCAGCAGTGGTTTTTGAAACACAAATAAATGCATCAAACTCCGTCATCAGCTCTTTCTGCCTCAAATAATGATGTTTAAAATCCGGATCGGTCAAATAGTGTTCGGGATATATTGCCGGAAGAAAATCATAAACTGTCAGTATTTTTGCGGTCTTTTGCGGAACCTTCAGCAACGATGCAGGCTCAAAATTAAACGGCGAAAAGAAATGCATGATATCAATATCGTTATCAACGCAAAAATGCTGCATTTGTGCAGCAATTATCCTGACAAACGGATCGGTTTCGGTCAAATAATCGTCCGTCCGTTTTTTTCTTATCGAATATGTCCGGGCGTTACTTTGAGAAACTCCGGCAACGGAATCATCATAACAGTTGAATATATAAACCTTTTCTCCGCCGGTGCTTTCCGCTCCGCTGACAAGGTTTTTACAGTATTCCCCCACTTCGTGGTCTTTATAGGAACCGGCAAATAAGGGATGTACATCATATCCGATATTTATGCAAATCACCTCATCCCATTAATAATCGTGTTCCCAAGCATCCAGAATATCTGACATCTCATTTCTTTTGAGCATTTTGTCCATTTTCCGGCTGACATCACTGAGCTGCTCGATGCTTATCTGCTGCTTTTCCTGCGCATATTCCAGAGCGTTATATGTGACATTATTATAAACCGTCTGTTGTTCGGCCTGTGGTATCACATACCAGAATGTCAGCTTCCTGACAAAACGCCTGACGATCCCGGCCAGACGGTTCGTCGCTTTACTGCCGGAGTTTATCTGTGCGTACGGGGTAATGTTTTTTGCCGCCGACAAAACCTGCATACAGTCATCGGTCAAAAAAGTCAGGTGTTTATAATGCCGGTCGCCCACTCTGCCAAAAAGACTTTCCGGCTCCGTTTTCGAATCCGCGCCGGGAGGTTCATTGCGCGCCAAACCATTTATAAGTCTGTCATAAACGATCTTCTCTTCGACTGCTTTGTAATCCACCGTCTGTACGCTCCTAAAGTATTATGCAGGTCTTTCTTCTTCATCGCCGGCAGTTTCGATTATAGCTTCTTCGATCAATTCAATGACCCGTTCCATTACCGCCTTGCTGCCGGAGAGGTCCATAAACGCAACCTTTGGTATCAGCCCACCTGCCATATACTTGTGCCCGCCGCCGTCACCGTTGGCTTTTGAAAAAGCATACTTCGCGATTTTCCCGGCGTGCATGGTAAAGGTTTGCGATCTCAGAGAAAAGTTATATCCATTAAAACACTTGCTGTAAACTATCACAAACGAAATATCAGCAAGAGAAATAAGCTTGTCGGCAAGCTCTGCCAGCGACTCCTTGGCTTTATCGTCCCCTGCGAAGCTGTATGCTATATTGTTTTTTATTGTCAGATTTTCGTAAGCAACGATCGTTGTGCTGATATCCTCGGGCCGTATGCTGTTGCGGCCGATATTTGAAATGATCTCCAGATTGGCGATTTTATACAGCTCTGAGAATATGTCGATATCCTTGAGATATTTTCTTCTGCTCAAATCATCCGTGTCTATCCTTATACCGTAAATCATTAAAGCCGCATGGACCGGATCGAGGTCAAAACCTGCTTCTTTTGCGTATTCATAAATGATGCAGGAACAAGCGCCAAAATCCGAACGGATATCAGAGTATGCATATACGTTTTTCTCGAGTTCCGGATGATGGTCGATGCAAGCAATATATTCGCCGGGCAAATGCGCTACATTGCTGTTTTCTTTTTGGCAATCCACTACGATGATCTGGTCTTTTTCTGTAACCATATTCTTGTTTTTATCGGTATCCAGGCGGATCAGTTTTATGCCGAGATTGCTGATAAGTTCAACCGTTTCCGGCTTGCTTATCACTCCGGTGTATACGATCTCCGACTCGATATCAACACTTTCAAGAATTGCCGACAGCACATACGCACACGCCAGACAATCCGGGTCCGGCGGCCGGTGCATTTGGATGTACAGCTTACGTTCTTTGTCTATGACAGACACCAGCTCTTTAAATCCCATATTGCCCTCCTGTTCCATTGTGTAAAAACGTACAGCGACATTATACAACTTTCGCCTGATAAAGTAAACAAAGCATAATTTTCAATAGACATTTTCGGATATCTTCTCTCTAATGAAACTTTTCTACTGTTATTAAATCAACGATTATATCGGCGTCGGTTGGATTATAGCAACTTGCATGAACATTATGGACAAATTGGTCCAAAATCAAGAGGAACTCCGCAGTGTAATCTGTAATTCCGACTACTTGCACATCTAATGATTTTGATCCGTCTTCATATGATACGTCAAATAAAGCTTCCTCAAAATTATCACCATAAAAGATAAATCTATATTTACCCGGCATCAAATCCATATAATTTGACCATACTCCTCCGTCAGAAAAAAGAAGTATTCCACCATCATCCAAAAGTTCGGCATTTTGTCTGTGGTGATCTCTTTTATCTAAAATATTTAACGAATCAAAAATGTCAAACGGTTTAATGTTTTTATCGGAAAATTCAAATTCATTTTTTAATCCGACAATAAAATCGTCAATTTCATATAAAACTAATACATTTAAAAAGAAAAGCTTGTATTTATGGACATTTTCGAATAAATAAATCGTATCGCCGGCTGCTTGTCCGTTTACGATCCGTTCCATTTCTCCGTCTCTTTGTACGGTTATAGCGTCCCAGTCTTTTCGCGCAACAGGAAAGTCACTTAATGTCAACCGGTTATCTGCGGCAAGTTCGGCAATTGAATATATCCTTGCACCTCCGTGTGTGACGGTATTAAGATATACGATCCGTTCGTGATGCTCCGCCAGTTCATCCCACGCGCTTGATTCCAAAACCGAATGTAAATATGCTCCGTATTTTACTTCTACTCCTCTTCTGTCCATAAAACCCGATAAATCACTATATTGGATCAATAACAGTACGGAAAGAACAATAATAGAAATATTCACTTTATATTCTTTATTAATTGCCCATAATACTATTAATATAACTATATATGCGGGAGTCCACATAAAACGGCCCGATGCTCTGAATATACTCCATATAGATTCGATAAAGCCGGGAACTCTGTAAGTAAAAAGTATGCGCTCATTAAACGTTACGACAGGAGACAACGCAAATACAAATAATATTAAAAATAAAGCTGCGGTCAAAACAACCTTCTTGATTACAACGGTATCCTTAAAACTATTTTTTATTACGTTAAAGTTATTTATGGCGCTTATGACAGTTATAAATAAACCAAGCAATATACCGAAACCCAGGTATGAATAACCCTCATACTGGAAACTGGTCGCAGACCGTAAGGTTTTAAGATAAGCACCGCGGTCCATCGGATTTAACATCGCATTGATATTTGCACTGAAGGACCCGAGTCCCCAGTCTTCGGAACTTGAACCGCCATAAAACGCGCCTAAAAGAAATAAAATAAAAATTCCCGTCACTGCCGGTGCAAAAAATACTAAAAGTGGTTTGATCGCTTTTTTAGTTACGATAAAATCATCGATTGCATAAATCAGCAGGAAAAGCATAACAACAGGTATATAATATATATGTATCGTAACTGCGAGACATATGATACCAATCCACATGACTGTGCTTTTTATATTGCTTCTGTTTTCCTTAAACAAGCAAACATAAAAACAAAGAAGAATGATAAAGTGCGCACCTAATGTAGTGTGCATATACATTCTAAATGACATAGCGGGAAACATAATAAAGAACATTGATCCTATGATCGCATATAAAGAATTTCCGCACAGTTTTTTTATTATCGTCCCGGAAATCGCTCCCTGTAGAAAAAAGCACAAAACACCGAATAAACCGAAGTATTGAAAACTCTCGGGTAAAAACGGTGACAATAACTTAAACAGTATTGCAAAGAGTGGAATAGAATCGGTATAAATAATTGAAACCATATTAGGGTACACAATATTATCAATTAAACCAAAAGGAAAATGCCAGCCGGAGCTTCTGAAAAATCGCCAACCCAAAAAATGTTGTGTCGGATCTCCGCCCCTCATGAGCCATTGCATATTTGTAAAATCCAGGACTTGTAAACCGAATATACGAATAAAAATCAATATACCTAAAATTCCGCCAAGAATGAAAACAAAAGCTCTGTTATTTACTATTTTTTTTGACATTACACCGATCGGGCTGTTTATATATGACTTTAAGCACTCTGTTACTTTATTTTTATTTCTATCCGGCATATAACCAAACGCTCCTTAATAACGGCAATTTACATGACTTCCATTTCCAATATTCCGACACCCAATTTTCTTCCGTCGTTGGAAACACCCAGTTCACTGGGTGAAACAGGATTACCTATCTTAAGCTCAATAGTCAGAAGATTATCATTCTTTATAACCCCCGAAGGGATAGAAAAGTTATACTCAATATCACCCGGATCGTCGATCGTAAACCCGGTTATGTTTTTTCCGTTTGCAAATATTTTTACGGATTGTCTGCCTGTTGTATCTAGAAACGCGCGTAAAACAATCTTCATCTCTAACTCTTTGTCATAAAAATCCGGCAGCATGCTGAATGTTATATACGCTTCCTTGGATTTTGTCCATGTTCCCCAGCTCTCAGCATTGGAAAAACCGTGCATTTCATCAACATCACTTGCCCAGGAACGGAAGTTATGCAAAAAAACATGTTCATCTGTAACAGGAATCATTGTGGTTTTTCTTTTTTGCCCCAGAATATTTACCGTCCGGCAATGCTGATGAGCCTCCGAAACACAACGGAACTCACCTATACCATACTTAAGCAGCAGATAATATATTTTGTTAAAATCATAATCATACATCTGCATGGTAGCACGATTGTCGTCTTTTTCCATATAAAGTGCGGACAATGTTCTGGAATCTGTCTGTTGAAATACTGCAGCCGTGGAAAACGAAGATTTTGTTTTAAAAATATTAAAATGCAGCGAAATATAACCGCCGATGTTTAAGGCAGCGAGCAGCTTTTCCAAAATCGCAAAACCCGATTCGGGCGGAATATGCTGAAAAACGATGCTTGAGTTGATCCAGTCAAAAGTTTTTACGGAAGACTTTAACAGCATCTCATCGCAGGTGCTATAAACCTTTGTGTTTTTCACATCGCAGCGTTTCAGATTTTTGTTCAATTCCGCAGTCATGGATTTACTTATTTCGATCCCGACAGCCGCCCGGGCATGTTTTGCCATGGGAATCAGCAGCCGTCCGACGCCGGAACCAAAGTCAAGGACCGCTCCAAGCTCCAGGTCAGCCGGTATATCCAGATCCCGGATAAGTTTATCTATATGTTCTTTGCCCGATTGAAAAAACTCATCAATCGCGGCAGAAGATAAATTTACCGTCAAAAACTTATCATGCGCCAAAACGCCCCAGTACGGGTTGTGTCTGGCGATCTCCTCCCAATCGGCATCAGTATCTTTTTTATAATCCAAAAGGCTCATAATCATATCTCCCAAACATATCGGTACATCATCAGCGCATCATCATACGGAACGGATCTTGCATATCATAACGAACAGCATCAATGACTTTTCCGGTGACTTTGTTAAAAACAACGATATTTATCCCTTCTCTGTTGGTTGAAAACTCCTCGAAATCGATTAATATCGACGAATGATTCCCCGCAAAGGCTCCCGCACTGACCAGTTCTATCAAAAAGTAATTAACCTCAAACGAATAGCTTATCTGCTCGATGGATATTTCTTCGAACACCACATCATAACCGTCGATGATCGCTGCATAACTGTTTCCGGTCGCGCCGACGAGACTCTTTTGCAGCCCAAGCGTATAAAGCCCGTTTTGTGTTCCTTCATCCATATATAAGCTTCCGCAATCCTTGACAGACAAAATGATCACATGCTCCTGATCCGACATAAACGAAATATAATCCCCTATCGGCAGATTCAAATAATTATCGTCCGCTTTATATACATTCCAGTCGTGAAAACCGGAAGGTCCCTGATATACATACTTATCTCTGATAAGCTGTGGCAAACCTTCATGAGCATATGTGTCCACTAGCAATAACGTTTCACCCCTGTATTCACCCGGCATCAGATAATGCTTGTAACCCCCTACGGTGCCTTGTTTTACACCTTGAAAATGATTATTTTCAAAACTTACATAGTGAAAAATCATATTGGTGTTCAGAACCCGCAGATTATTAAAAATGACTGTATCCGGAACATATGCAAGCTTAACATCAAATGATGACAGGTCCTGTGCCATTACTTTTTGATCTTCTATTGTTGTTCCCGAATACACCCGAAAAGAATATGCATTTGAAAAAATCAACACTGCAAGGACACACAGAAGCCCTGTCCGATAAACCTTTTTTGAAGATTTCGACGGTTTAATATCTATTTCAAAGGACGCCAGAAAAACAGCAAGTATTGCGATAAGCGCCGCAGCTATCGGGACAAGGTATCTGCTTTCAAAAATCGGGCTGCCGTAACGTGTGTGAGTCAGTATAAAAATGAGAAGATTTGTGATTATAACTGCAAGCAAAATAAGCGCGGTGTCGGAAAGTGTGGTCCTTTTCCTAAATAAACGCACAGCCGCAATAATAAAAGCCACTATCAGCAGATGAACAACAAAGAAATTCGCAAGTATGCCGATGCCGTTGACACTCATGACCCTGACAGGCTCAAAAATAGTGATCGCAGCAAAAAGATCCAAAAGACCCAAATATATTGATTGCAGATTGACAAAAAAGGAAAAAGCTCCCACCAGCATCGGAGAATCATTGGAATAAAATTCAAAAAAGTATCTACAGACAAACCGGCCCGCAAAAACGGTTACGACCCATAACAAAACGAGGTAAACCGACCTGTTTTTAAACAGTTCTTTGAACGTAATGCCGTCACTTATGAACTTATATGCCAAAAATAATAACAGCGGAGCAATAAAAGTGACCAGCACATAAAATCCGGACGAAAACGCATTGATAAAAACTATCAGAGTAACCAAACCTGCTGCCGCAAGCTTGATGGCACTTATACTTTTTAATGTGAAAAAATCATAAAATATTTTAATAATAAAAAGCCCGGTCAATAAACGAAAGCCCCAGAAAGCGGCGGAGGCATACAATAAGCTGTAAAAATCGGTCAGTGGATTGGCGTTTGAGAACCCCGGGTTTATATACGGCGTAAAGAGAATACACAGCGGCACAACGATCACAAGTATATCTCTGCTTTTTGTCATATCCTTGAGGATCAATACAAACATAAAAGCGATCAGAGATGAAAAAATAATATTGACGATACCAAAGGAAATAAAAATATTCCCCGTTAACCCGTAAAGTAATGCCGCAAACGGCATCACGGTATCGAGGTGCAGATTCGAAAAATTACGGCGCACATCGGGATAAAATGTTCCCTGCTCCCACATTTCGATCGCATTGGTATATGTCGGTGCGGCATCAAACCCAAGATGGAGACCGTTTTGGAAGAGATTGATATAGATAATGCTCAAAAACTGGAATATAAACAGCCCGATAAAACCGAACTTCATACAGGTATGTAAAATATCTTTTTTCATATACCCGACCCTACTCCTTTAAATATTAATAATACTTTTCTGCCGTAATTATGTCAAATAATATCTTGATTACTCCCTCTCGGCATTGTGCTTTATAAATGCCGGCGCAATTTCAAGCAATGAAGATACGTAGACAAACTCATGACCGTCCGCAGGATCGGTATGTATAAACCCTCCCGGTGCAAACATGACCCTGACTGCCGGATTTCTGTCGCGTATACCGGCAACGGCATCTGCAGCTGTTGTATTGACAGAATTTTGCGTATAAAACTCTATGATTGCGCGGACATCACCGTTCCATGCAGGATCGTATGTTAATTCAGCTTTTCCGCTGGTATCCGGCGGTTTTACCATTAGTACAGAATTGTAAAAATAAACCGGTCTAAAGTTGCCGTAACCCTCTTCACCGTCCGTAAATGCGCTCATATACTCACTGTGCTCCGAAAGAGAGATCGGCGGCAGATGCGTTCCGTGATCCGAAACAACGATGATCAGGCTGTTATCATATACACCGGCTGCTTTCATTGCCTCAAATAATCTGCCAAGCTGAGAGAAGAAAAAGTATGCTTCGTCGATAATATCTATCTCTATGCGCCATCCAATAAGATCCAAATCGATTTGACCGTCTTTTGTCATTAAAACCGGTAAATGAGTACCAAAATACCAGAAATATAGTAACTTTTTCTCATCATCCGTGACATCGAGATTATCGATCAGCGCATCCATCAATTCAATGTCACTGAGCTTACGGTTTATATACAGAGCCGATTCGCTTTCCGCCCATTCTTCGCGCTCTTCTTCAGGCTGCATCCAGGTAAAAGGAGAGCTCATCCAATAGCCGCTTACACGTGCAAGAGCGGCAGATGATGCGGAAATGTATGCGACCCATGGTCTTTCCGGCGAGATCGTCTGAAGGATCGGAAAAACCTCCCTGGTAATATGAATATTCGTCCCCAGTACATTTACCGCAAAACCATCATTTTTTTTGTCCATCATAAAGGAATCCAAGGTCGCTCTTTCGACATCGTCCGGGTAATCCATAGTTGCCCGGGTATATAGGCTTCCCGAATGGATAACGGCATCACTGTGGAGTGTAAACGGGAATGAAGAAAATGTGTACGGAAACACCGTAAACCCGTCAAAAGTCTCTAAATGCTCCGGATATTCCATAAAGGTTCTCTCTACTATGGTACCTTGAAGCATATCTGCGATTATGACGATTACATTTTCCTCCGTATTAAATGTCGAAGCACTGTCAAATACTTCCTGCGGGGACATTCCCATGTTATATTTTGAATGTTCCGCTCTGGCTGTCTGGATATTTATTATCGAAAAAACGATAGCGATCAGAAGCAAGGGTACGGCGGTAAACCTGAGCGGTTTTCTCAATAAGAATGCCGAAGCGGATAATATCAAAAACAATATAACACTGCGTACAAGCGGCAACGGGTTTTCGAAAATACCGGTAAATTCCTGTTTACCATCTAAAATTTCTGCTTGAAAAGGTAAAATAAAAGCATTCAAAAAACACAAAAGCAATAAACCGGTAACATAACCCTCAACATATCTGTAATTCCCGTAAAAAAGAAATGCGGGTAAACCAAGAACCAGAGCTGCCGCCAAACATGTACAAAAAACGACTGGCAGTACCGTGATATTGAGTAGTTCTTTTGCCCCTGCGGCAATATATGTCGGTGAAAAAACAAATATAATAAACAGTATGGTAAAAAAAGAAAAAGAGCAATGTCCGTATTGCTTTGATAATTTTTTGTCGAACGGTTCTATTTTTAAAAATAAATTAAATAACTTTTTATAATAAAAAACCACAAAAGGCATTATTGCTGCCGAAACGATCGGTATAACGGGAACCCGAAACAATAAACCCTGATAGGACAACAACCAATGAAACACCCGATCGTGATACGACTGTTCCCAAATTATATATGCAGTAACATATCCGGCAGTAAATCCTGCAAGCATGAAAAAAAGATATAGTATCAATCTTTTGAGATTTGGCAGTCGATATCCTTGCAGCCGTTCATAAATAACTACTGATGCGACCGGCGGAGCTGCATGAAACAAAATTGCAATGATCATTTCGATCATCTGTGATTCTCCTTAATATTATCTGTTGAATCTTTAATAATAAAACGTGGTCTGCTTTTCACTTCATCATATATTTTTGCGATATACATACCGATAATACCAAGGCTTATCATCAAACTGCCGCCGATCAGCAGAAGCAGGATGATCACCGTGGTAAAACCTTCAAGTGAATATCCGAGAAAATATTTGGCAAGTGTTTGGATCAGTAAAATGATAAACGAAATTATCAGCAATACTCCGACGCCTGTGACTATTTGCAACGGAGCGGCGGAAAACCCGATGATGTTGTTGATGGCATACTTAAACAAAGAAAAAAGGCTCCATTTGGTTTTCCCGTAATGACGCTCAGCCACATCAAACTCCGTCGTCGTGGAATTAAACCCGACCCAGAACGACAAGCCGCGGAAAAATGTATTTCGTTCATTTAACTGCAGGAGTTCAGCGACAACACGTTTGTCAAGCAGCTTAAAATCCGACGAGGAATGCATATTAAGACCGGATAAACCACCGATCAACCGATAAAATAGTTTTGAAAACGTCTTATAAAAAAACGATTCTTTTCCCCTGTTTGACTTGACCCCTTCGACTATCTCATAACCTTCTTCCCAAAGACGGTACATTTTGGGTATCAGATCGGGCGGGTGCTGAAGATCGCAGTCCATCACCACGCAGCAATCTCCCGACACCTTTTCCAAACCCGCCCATATCGCGGATTCTTTGCCAAAGTTACGGCTGAAACGGTATCCGTGCACATTTTCCGACTCTTTGCTCAAACCGGTGATTTTATCAAATGTTTTATCTTTTGAACCATCATCGATAAAAATCACTTCAAACTGGATATTCTCGCTGTCCAAAACCCGATGCAGCGCGGGTAAAACGTGTACTACCGCACTCTCTTCGTTATATGCAGGTATTATGATCGATAACATGACCCGATATCCTTTCCCGGCTAAATATTATTAATACTTTTCCGCCGTTGGTATGTCAATCATTATCTTTCGGCACTATGTTTTATAAATGTACTACAAATTAAAGAAATTATCCAGATAATTTTGCGACGTCTCTTTCTTGATGTTTCTATCGTTTTATAGTACAATTAGCCGATTATTTTATATCGGAGATACTCATGAATAAAAATATTGTACTCAAAAGTATTAAGTACGGTTTTATTGGATTATTCATTTTTCAAGTGCTTGCCATTGTATATGTCAATATGTTTCAAAATGACCTCCATTTGGGGCAGGATGCCGCACCGAATTATATAAACGCAATTGAAATTTGGAGACAGGGCACACTTACTCCCGATATACGCCATTTCATGACTAATATGCAGCTTGATACGGCGATACCATTTGCTGCATTATTATATGGCCTGACCGGTAATATTTTTATTTCGTTCGGTATTGTAAATATCATTATTTCACTTTTAATTGCTATTATATTTGCATCAATTGTAAAAAACATGACAAGCAGCAAAGAGATTTTTGTCATACTCATACCGCTTTGTTTCTTTTTTTCACCCTATACACATCCCGGTTATGATATTTCCAGCGCATTGGATGATTTCTACAGCCTGCTTTACACCTCTGCCGCATTTTGGGGATTTCGGATGCTCGTTGGGTTTCTTATTATAAAAACCACTTATTTGTTATGTGATGCCAAAAGTTTAACTAAAACAAAAATAGCATTATTTATTTTATCGGTAACAATGGCTTTTATTTGCGCTTTATCTTCCGGATTATACTTTTTTATTACATTTATTTTGCCTTGTTTATTATTTTTAGTATATAAATATTTAGTAGGTGATTTGTTTTTAAGAAATATCCATAAAAATGCGTCATCATACTTTTTTATACTGCTCATTATCCTAACTTTTGCAGGTCGTTATGCATGCAGATACTTTTTTGATTTTACACCGACAGACTCTCCGGTTTTGGTAGGTGCAGAAATCTTCTTCAGTAACTTTTTCTCCATATTCACGGGATATTTGTTTCTTTTATCAGCAATAGCAAAGACAACTCACATCAGAGTAATCAGCCCGGCCGGAATTGCTAATTTAGTAAACATGTTTATCGCTCTTACGGTATTAATAGCTGCAATAACTGCAGTAAGACATATTATCAAGAAAAAAATCCGGCTGCAGGAATCGACTTTGTTAATGATTTTTGTTATTGTATCAAATTTTTTAATGCTTATTCTTACCAACACCCGGTACGGTCATCCGGTATTTGAAGTAAGATACCTGCTGCCGATAGTCGCCGGGTTGTTTGCGCTTTTTGGTGTATTTCTTTCTTCATATAAAAATATGAAGTTTGCACATAAAAATGTCGTATATAATATATTGCTGTCCGGCTTGTTGGTTGCACTCATTATTTCAAACTTATATTCTTTCTTCTTATATAAAAATGATACTATAGACGACCAAAAGGCTTTGGCACAGGAAATGTCCGATGTTTATAATGCAGAGCTCGTTTATGTTGGAGAGCAAATTATATTCGCCAATATGCGTGTTTTGAATACCGATGTTATTTTTCACTATGTACCTTTCCCGGGAACATTTAGTGGAGTCAGCAAAGGCACGGTTGGGGGTTATAATCATTATTTAACAGCCGGTGAATTTACCGGAGAAACATTTTTGCTGGCAACTGAAAGCCAATTTGAACAGATTCCCGATAATATAAGTCGAATGTATATCGACATAGGCAATTCCGGATTTAGAAATTGGAATATTTACAAAGCATCCGGAAATTACCTGAACCCTTCAATTGCAACGTATATTTCAATATCCATGGATGAAGAACATGTTATTATTCTTTCGGTTAAAAACTGCGGAAGCCTGTTTATGGACGAAAAAACACAAGACGGTCTTTTTGCTCTGGGACTAAAGGAAAGCCTGATTAATGCAGAGCAGAAAAGCTACATAGCCGTATTTGACGGCTTTGATGTTGTTTATGAAGAAATTTCAAATGAAGAAATTTTTTATAAAACCGATATAAGCTATTTCCCGGTGGAGGTATCCAGCGCAGGTGCGGATACCGGAAACATTTCATCGATTTGTTTTGATTTTAGTGAATTTTCTCTTAATCGAGACGGCATTAACGTTGTTGTCTTCAACAAAGTCACCGGCGAACCCGTCGACTCTGTTGTTTTTGATTTGCTAAGCCCGTATCGTATGATGTTACGGTGATCTATAAAGTCCTCTCAACGATATCTTTCCAGTGTAATCTCTTCGACCATTATATCATGACCGGTCGTATTAAAACACCTTGCATGTACATCCGCGATCACCCGGTCGAGTACTAAAATCAATTCCACCCGATCATCTGTAATATCCGTATCATCCATTTGCCCGGACACTTCCGCATCCAATACCCCTACACCATCAAGCCCGTATGATATATCAAACAAAGCGTCCGAAAAACCGCTGCCGTAAAATACAAAACGATACTTACCCGGCCCCATATCCAGATGCTGTGACCATATGGCACCGCCGGGAGAAATGAGCACATACCCTTCATCCGTGAGCCCTGCATCTCTTATGTTTAAGTCGCCGGGATGCCTGACGTTTACCGGCAAATATGTATCGACCGGCAGGATACCCGGATCTGAAAAACCAAAATCATCGCTTAAGCCGACGATCAGATCATCGATCGTATATAAAAACAGTTCCTCCGATATAAGATACTTGAATTTGCTTGTACCCGAAAATATATAAACAGCACCGTCGTCTGCATACCCGTTTAATATCCGGGTCAGTTCCTCGTTCTTATGATCGCGGATCAGGAAAGTGTCTTTTCGTGCCAAATAAAAGTCGTTTATTGTCATCTCGTTGCTTACTGCCACATCAGCTATCGAATAATGGAGCGGCTCTGCGAGAAAGTCGAATTCAATAAAAAAGAACCTTTCATGACGCGCCGCCAGTTCATTCCAGGTAGCCCGGTGCAAAAATGAATCTTCCTTATACTTACCCTTCGCAATCTCTGATCGCTCATCGATCAGCCCCGTTATATCGGAATACTGCACAAGCAGTAATATTGATAAAATTATAACGGCGGTTTTTAGTTTGTACTCTTTGCTTATTGTCCAAATCACCATAATAAAGATCAGATAGACAGGAGTCCATATAAAACGCCCCGACGCTCTGAAAATACCCCAGAATGATTCAACAAACCCGGGAAGTCCGACGGTGAAAAGTATCTTACCGTTTAATGTAACGACCGGGGATAAAGCAAAGACAAAAAAGGCAATAAACAAAACCGTCGTCAATACGATTTTTCTTAGGTTATCCCGGTCTTTAAGACCCGCCTTGATCATCCCGAAATTATTGACAAGACTTACAATAGTCAATGAAAGACCGATTATAATCCCAAGACCCAAATACGCAAACCCTTCATACTGACCTTCGGTTGCGTCTTCCAACTGTCTTAAATATGTTGAAAACTCTCTCGGATTAAATATCGAATTAAAATTGATGCTAAAAAACCCAAGTCCCTCCGTGTCAAAACCCGACTCTTTCTCAAACGCACCGAGGATATATAGTAAAAACACACCAACCGCCGCCGGAATTACAGTTTCTACTGCTTTTCTTACGATTTGTTTTGTGACTATACAATCATCGAGCGCATTTATTGCCATAAAGATCATCACGACCGGGATATTATATATGTGTGTCATGGCAGCAAGACTAACCAGACCGGTCCAGATCAATGTTTTTTTGAAGGAGGATCTTTGTTTGTCACCTTTTGTCAAACAAACGTAAACACAAAGCAATACTATAAACTGAGCAGCCAGTGAGGTATGGATATACATCCGGAATATCAGGACGGGCATCAGGGTGAAAAACATTGAACCGATGAGTGCGTACAGGGAATTGTTCGTCAATCTTTTTAATATCAGTCCCGCCATTGCACCCTGCAGAAAAAAGCATATAAGACCGAATAAACCGAAGTATTGAAAATCCTGTGGCAGGACCTTTGATAAGAGCTTAAAAGGTATTGCAAAAAGCGGGATCGAATCCGTGTAAATTATTGATTCTAAAAATGGATGGATGATATTATCCATAAGCCCTATCGGGAAAAACCAGTCCGATTCTCTGAAAAACCGCCAGCCCAAAAAGTGCTGTGAAAGATCTCCACCCCGTAAAAGCCAGTCCGTATACGTAAAATCCAGGATCCGCACACCGTATATAAAGATAAACAATAAAATACCAAGCAAACCGCAGGCAAAAAAGACAAATATTTTTTTGTCCGCATACACGCGTATATCTGAAATTATACTTCTTTTTTCTTGCATAAAAACGGATATCCCTTCAGGACTTTTTCAATTACATCACAAAATTTTATATAGCCGCCGGCAGCATATGGAATGAGTAAAATAAACGCAACAACGGCGTACTGTGATTTTGCTTCCCAAAACATATGGAAAATGACCCATCCGATAAATATGACCACCGGTATCAGCTGATTTCTTTTTACCGTTTTAAACCCGGTTACAAAGTAAACGGATGCACCAAAGAGAATCAGTGAATGATATGAATTCATGATCCACCACAGGATATTACGTACGAGCCCGTTCTGCAAGGACCTTCCGAAGCCTGTATCATCAAGGCTGTTGACCCGCGTTTCAATGACCCAGATACCTTGAAACGCAGGATCATTCCACATCGAAAGGACTTTTCTTCCGAAAAACCCAAAAGCACCGGTTATATCGGTGGAAAATCCCGCCAGCGATTCCCTGATATTTTCCCGTGCCGCCGATTCTGTAGCTGAAATATCATAATTATTTTCATAGTAAACAATGTGATTATACGAGTTATACCAGCCGGGTGCTCTGTCACCTTCCTGCAGCCCCATTGCAACAAATGTTATCGCAGGCACACCTTCGTTGATCTCATGACCGGAAGCTGCTGAAAAACCGAGCCGGACACCCGCATCCACACCAAGGAAAAGCAGAAAGGCTGCACATGCAAACAATAAAGACATCCGTTTCTTTTCACAAATCGCATCCAATAAATAAAAAATCACAATGGCGATCAAGACGATCAGGTAGTTGTTTCTAAACAATATGGCAAAACCGATAAAAACGGCACAAAGTATACCGTAGGGAATCTTTCTTGTTTCGAAAAACCTAAGCTGACAATAGATCGCGGCGATCGATAAGGTAAAACCAATTACCGTTCCGTAATGAAATGTCACATAAAACAGTATCGGGAGAAACAACGGTACTAAAATCAGTACCAATAGTTCTATTTTCTCATCGTTGAAAAGGATCCGGCAAATTTTATGAAAATAGATATACATAAGAACCAGCATTACAACATTTATGTACTGTGACAAAATGTAATTGTAATCACCCGCAATTAAAGTCAGTACGATCGAGTAGGCAACAAGACCAAGCTGATGAGGGAAATAGTAAAGATATCCGTCGGGCAGCAAACTTCTAAAATTCCCCGCCAACATATCATCCGCATACCACAAAACACGCTGCGAATCGGATACCGGCTCGACTTTGACCGTAACGATCAATAGACAGGTGCATATCACGATCAATAAAGATATAATGTTTCTTACAAGCTTTAACGGGATTTTTTCCGTTTCTCGTTTAAAGATAAAAAAGTATACCGTAAAAGAAGCCGGCAATATTACAAGAATATGGATCCAAATAATATCATTGTGATAAAGCGCTGTTTCTTGTGTGTAATTTATCGACAGCGATATTTCCGTGCTCCATAAAACACTTGATATAAAAAACACAACAACAATGATGCAGCTCAATACTAAAACGAGCTTCACCGAAATTTTATTAAGCCGGACAACCAATGAGTTAACTGTCTATTCACCTGCCTTCACATAGCGGAACATTCAGTTCAAACCACGAAACACCTTCATTGATCATATCAAGACACCAGTCCGTTGCAGAAAACACTGACATTTCAAGATCAAAGACCAGCTCCATACTTAACATTTCACCCGGAACGACAATTTGGTTTATGACCCTTCTACCGATCTCGGTCTTATCCTCTTTATTAAATACGGCAACTGTAATCAAATAACCCGCTTGCACCAAAGGGTCGAAGTACCAGACCGTATTCCCCGTGTTCTGAAGGTCTACATCGATCACCAGAGATTTACCCTCAATGCTCCATGCAGCGACTTTCAGACGCCCGTTTGTCACATCTTCACCGTATTTATCGCACTCCATATCCCATGGTCTTCGTGCGACAACAAAGTTGCAATCGTCTTCGCGGATATAATTATCAAAAAAGTTCGAAGGCTTATAAGAGGACGCAAACGGAAATATCCTGCTTATACCGTAATAACGGTTTATCTGATAAAACCCGCTCTTTCTTAAGATATGATCCAGATATTGAACGGAAAACGGGTTCTCCAGCGTTCCGTGTGCCTCCATCTCCTGCTTTAATGCATCTTCAAGTCCTGTATTCCCGGGCTGCCATGCCCCCTCATGAATACATATCATGCCGCCTTTTTTTAATGCTTTAAAACACTTTTCCAGCGCTTTGTTTTCATCGACAACATGATGCAGAGCATCAACAAACATGATCGCATCATATATACCCGCGGGACATTCATATTCCTCTATCGAACAGTTATACACCGAAACATTTTTATCCCAGCCCAATTGATTTGCTTTGATATGCGCAGAAAATGATTCGATTCTGCGTTTTAACTGCGAGGCGTAAATATCGCTGGGTTCGACCGCGTCGACAACATAGTTTAATGACATAAGGATCTCTGTCATGCACCCGGGTCCCGCACCAACATCAAGTATCCGGCTTCCGGGCGGCAGACTCATAGACTGGATGATGTCCAGAGCGTTGTACATGTATTTTAAGTATCCGGTCGCATGACCAAAAGGCTTCGCCGGAATATACTCTCCAACCTTGACAGGATATTCTGCAGCCGCATTTATATACCTGTCATAAAGCCCCCACTGATCCTCCAAAAACCGCCTCGCCCCTTTAAACTCCATCCCATTTCTCCTGTCTCTCATATCCGCAGATTATACCACAAATCCCCCCCAAGCACAAACCCAATGCATTACTTTAATACCTGCCCACCCTTAGTGTGAATCGGCAATATAATTGCAACCCCGCCCTTTCTGAGTGATTGCATTAAGTTGTACAAAGAAGAAGGTAGCAATAAATCGTACATGGACACAGAGATGTGTTCATTTTTTGTGGAAAATTATTAATAAATAAGACCAAACCAGTACGCACACTGGTGCGGTAGCGGCAACCGGTAATCTTACCTTACGCACAAAGTTGACTGCGCCAAAGCACGGTACAGCTTACGTCGCCGTCTTTTTTTACCCTGCTTCGCACCCCGTAGCCCGCCCATCCACCCTTAGCTGTTGCATGTTCTTTTTTATTATTATATAATAATTATTATGTACCCCATAAACAGCAACTGTGGTATACAAAAACTGCCATATATTAGCATATTTGTATACCGCGAATGGATACCATGGTATACAGGAGAAAGATATATGAATTATTTAGAAAGTAACCCGCACAGGTGGTACAAGGCTCAAA
>Ga0123356_10002745_pt1 | contig 18716 bp, 18 predicted proteins | sample TergutEmb28metaG_2_FD_92546 | JGI IMG/M metagenome (GOLD analysis project Ga0123356, IMG submission 92546) | Embiratermes neotenicus P3 segment gut microbial communities from Petit-Saut dam, French Guiana - Emb289 P3 | ecosystem: Host-associated > Arthropoda: Insects > Digestive system > Gut ...
CTTTGTTTAGCTGCTATTATGTCTGCTCGTTTGTCATCTGAAACCGGTCTAACCACTAAACATACCTTCTCAACAATAAAACACCACAAACATATACGACAATGTATATTTAAGTTGCTATATCAGCTCCGCTCGTGTATGTAACATCTACAGCTATAGTTACTTTTGTTTTGCCATTGTTTTCCGCGCGGTTGATCTCTGTGTATTTGACTGCTAAAACAGTATCAGATGGGGTTGCAGTAGGTTTAGGCGAGCTTGTTATCGGTGGTGTATATGTCGGCATTGTATTTGTCCATTCGGGAGGCGTATTTGGAGAAGCTGGAACAGAAACGCTGCTGTTTTGAGATACAATAAGTAAAGCTGTAAGGCTGAAGGCAAAACTCAGCATTATCAGCACGAAGAGAATAACAGTTGAAAGCTTCATAAATGTGCATAGAATCGGCCAGTTAATATTGCTTGTTGCAAAAAGGGCAGTCTACAAAAATGTCGCGTTAGAGCAGATTCATAAAAACTTGTTTTTAAAAGAAGGAGCTGTCTTTACAAAAGGGCTATTTCAGCGGTGGGATATTGAAGGTTAGTTTAAGCGCTGCAGCAAGTTAACGCAGTATTTTAAACAGCCCAAACGTTACGCTAAACCTCAAGTAGAAGCGCTAAACACAGGGCAGTCAACATATAGGCTAAAACTAAAGCTTGAAGCAATTTTTAGAGAATGTTAATGTTAGCAGTAACCTTTATGGGGTAGGTTTTTATTTGAGATTGTAAAAATGTTTTGCATTGCCTCGATAGCTCAGCCCGGTAGAGCGGCTGCCTTGTAAGCAGCAGGCCGTGGGATCAAGGCCCACTCGAGGCTCTCAAAAATTTTAAAAGTTAATCAGTTTTCTTTGTTTTCTTTTGCTGAGGTTTCTTTGCTGGAAGGAACTTTGTCTGTTAATAATTTATATTTTCTTGCGTGTGTGTCGACCATACCGTTTTCAAATAGTTTGCGCAAGGATTTAAAAACTGCTTTAGAAGTCTGCCCAGACTTGTCAGTTATTTCTTGGAGAGTTAATTCTTTTCCTTCCGCTTTTAGTGTTTTAACCACTGCTTCGTCAACTTTATTTAACTTCATCATTATCTGCTCCGTTAATAGTGTTCTTTTTACTGTGAACTAGGGTTTTTCAATTTTGCGGTAAAAATAACGTATTTAGAAGAGAAAAGGGCAGTAAAACAAGAGGCAATTTTTGGTTTTTCACTTGCGGTATTTGTAGTATCAATAGAGAATTATAGTTAGTTCGTCAGTTGTCATTTTTTTCAGGAACAGATAGTCGTATTTGTCAGATAGTCAGTAATTTTGTTTTTTGTCACGAGGGTTTTTGTGTATTGATGTTGTTGAAGGGTTTGTGTGTTTGTTTGAAAGAGAGTTGGTTTTTAGAAGTGTTGTTTTGGAAGGTTGGTTTTAAAAGTGAGTGATGTGTTAGTGTTGTGGGAGTTTAATGGTTCGCGAATTTGTATTGTTCTCGCGTATAGGTCAGACGGATTCAAACTTTAATAGTTTGCATGATGCGGGGAGACTAGATATTTTGCATGAGTGTGTTGTAAGTAGTCTTTTTTTGTCTCATGGGTTACGTAGAGATGTTGTTTTTCATGCTATTTTAAATGGTCCTCCAAATCCTCCGGTTCATATTAAAATTGATGGCAAAACCCTCTATGATGTGCGTACTGATATGGAAACATGGCAGGGTATAATTAAGAAAACACTTGCCGGCAAACAACATCCAGGCATAAGTAAGGATAAGACTAGTTTTGAGGCGTTGTTAAAATCAAAAGCTGAAAGTGGGAGTTGTGATATTTATGTGCTTGAGGAGGGGGGAAAGGATTTAAAAGAGATAGAGTTTGGGGAGAATTCAGTGTTTATTTTAGGTGATCATGTGGGTATGCCTAAAAAAACTGAGGCTTTTGCGTTAAGGTTTGGAGAAAAAATTAGTCTGGGAAAAACACCTTATTTAGCAACATCATGTATAACGGTAATCAATTACACCTTAGATCAAAAAACGACCGCCACACTTAACCTTTAAAGTGTTCATACCCACAAGGTTCAATACATCGTTGTTTGCCGTCTGCTGTAATAAGTAGGGTTAATTGTTTTTCTATTGTTGCTCTGCCTATAGCAATTAAATTACCGCCAACGGCTTCAACGGCAGCCTTTGCTACTGCCCAGCTCTGGGGGTTAACTGTTAAAACAAGCTCATATTCCTCACCACCATACAGCGTCAACTGTTCTGCATCTAAACCATTTTGTTCTGCAAACACCACCACTTCTGCTGCAACAGGCAGAGTTTCAACAACAAAACCTACCCCACTCATACGCATCAATTCATACAAACTCCACGCTAACCCATCACTACTATCCATAGAGGCAGAAACACATCCAGATTTTGAAAGAACTAAACCCTCAACCAATCGCGCACAAGGATTAAAAACAGCCTGCTCTAACACTGCACGGTTTTCAGATGAAACCACACAGGTCTTGTCAAACAACATTTGTAACCCAGCAGCAGACTTTCCAAACAACCCAGTAACAGCCAAAATATCACCAGGTTTTGCACCCTTACGCAACATCAAAGCACTCTGTTTAGCTACACCATATAAAGAAACAGATATAGTCAAATCACCCGTTTCACCCACATCACCCCCAACAATATATGCACCATACTCTCTTGCAGCAAAATTTAAACCATCAACAATCTCAACCACAGCATGTTTAGTAGCTAAATTTTTAGGCAACCCAAGCCCAACTAGAACCGCTATAGGCTGTACACCTTTTGAGGCAAAATCACTAACATTCATCACTATAGCCTTACGCGCCGCACAGTAAAGACTCATCGCAAAAGGAACATCCGTTTTAGCCACCAACATATCAGTCTTTAAAACCGCCACGTCCCCCCCATCACCAATAGGCACCGCAGAAACATCATCCCCAAAAGGAACAGACATACTAGGCATTAAAACCAAACGCTGACGAAGTATATCGATAATTTCGTGTTCACCTAAACAATCATTGACAGCCATAAAAGAGCCTTCTACAGCTAAAAGAACACTACAAACAAATAAAGAATACCCAATCCTCAAGCCACAACAAACCAACATTTAAAAACCTTAAAACCACTGCAATAGTCTAATGTAAACTGATGCCCCGATAGCTCAGCCCAGCAGAGCGGCTGCCTCGTAAGCAGCAGGCCGCGGGAGCAAAGCCCGCTCGAGGCTCCACCCTTATGGGGGCATAGTCTATTGTTGGTTTATTATTTGGTGTAAGCTTTTTTGTGGATGAGAGTTATGTTGGAACAGTGTTATGTTTGGGGTTACTTTTTTAGTTTCAAGTTTATTTTATTTTTTGTATGTGTAAGGTGTATCTTTTAGGTGGAGAAAGTGTTCGTAAACGTGATGGTGAAAAAGTTAATCGACAGGCGTTTAACGATGCTGGGGGGTCACCTGATGTTTTGGTTTTTTCTTGGGCAAGAGCAAATTTTGATCAGACATATCAACGGCAAAAATTAGTCTACAGTTACATGCAATATTTAGGTGCTAATAAAGTAACTTTTGTTGATTATTCAGTGTCTCATCAAGAGCTTGAAAGAAAAATTAGCCAAACGGATCTTATTTATTTGACTGGAGGTAGTCCAAGTATTTTGATTGAACGTTTCAAACGTAAGAGTGTGGATGTTTTGTTGAAAGATTTTGATGGCGTAATTGTTGGTCGAAGTGCTGGAGCGTTAGCTTTATGTAAAAAGTGTCTTGTAACCATAAGAGCCACTAAGCAGGTCAAAATAATTGAGGGTTTAGGTTTAATTGGTTTAACAATGAAAGCGCATTATACTCGTAAAAAAGATGCCCAGTTGAAGGTACTCTCTATGGAGGAACCGATTTTTGCGGTTCCAAGAGGTTCAGCATTAATTTATGATTATAAGAATAAATTATCGTGCATTAACTTGGTGTATTTGTTTGAAAACGGTGAGCGGCAAAATGTTGCTACTATTTTTTGACTATCTACTTTAAGGTGTTATAGCAAGTCAAAATGACGTTGGTAGGGTGTTTTCGTTTACTGTTTGAAGTAGATTTCGCTTTTACATACTTTGCCATTACATGTTTTGTTGCTATGGGAAAATGTGTCAATAACTACCACCTTACTATCAGGGTCAACTGTAAACGTAGGACAGCGTAGGCAGTATAACTGTTGTGAGGATATTTGCACATGGATGGAGGCACACAATAGGTATAAGGGGTTATGGTTCACTTGTTATCAGACACCTCCAACTGTTACTCAGTTAACTGGCGTTTTGGATTTTTTCTTATGCTAAAAGTTGCAACGCTATTTGGTTTAACCGTTGGAACGGTTACAGTAGGAGTTTATTATCTTAGAAGAAGGAGAAAAAGAAAAGTAAGTAGCGATGAATCGCTGCGGTTTGTCGCCTAGACTCCGCTTGAGGCTTCAGATCCTATACTCATACCCGTGACCCCTTGAGCGCGTAACGTCCAAACTTAGGTTGCTCTCTCCCGAGCCTAGCCAGATTCACCTGGTAAACAATGAAATAGCTCCCCTACGGAAGCCACCCATTGACCGCCAGCCCCAAAGGACGGATAATCAACGTTTCGGAAAGGGAAGCTCAAACGGCCTTTGACGCCTCACCCGCAGATGTTAGCCCGTCATGTAGAGGATTTACGGAGATAATGGACCCCTGACCCACCGCCGAAGATCCATCGCCATAACCTACAAAGTAGAAGGGACATTAAAACTTTCCCAGTATAGTTATTGTCTTTCAAGGGTAATTGCTGTTTTTAGTGCTTTTGCAGCTGCTTCAAGTTCATTTAACATATCGGTTGTTGTGTTGGCGGTTTTTTGGATTATGTTGATAAATGCGCTGCCTACAATTGCAGCGTCTGCGCCTGCGTTGATTACTCTTTGAATGTGTTCGGGTTGGGAAATGCCAAAACCTACGGCTAATGGAACTTTGTTAGCTGTGAAGGGTTTGATACGCTGTATTAGCTGCAGTGTTGAGTCGTCTATGGCGGATTTTACGCCAGTAACACCAAAGTGTGACACTATATATAGAAACCCAGAAGATGCATCAACAATTTTTGTTAGTCGTGCTTCTGAGGTGGATGGTGCTGCAAGAAAAATCGTATCTAAGCAGTAGGTGTTTGCTGCTTTTTTAAAGTCCGTGGCTTCTTCAATAGGTAAATCAGGTACAATAAACCCGTTAACACCGTGGTTTTTGGCGGTTGATAGGAATTTATCAATACCAAGGTGGAATATTGGGTTGTAGTAGGTCATTATAACTATGGGTACGTTGGCATGTTTTGTTTTAATTTTTTTGGCGATGTCTAACACTTTTAAGGGTGTGGTGCCTGCGTTTAGTGCGCGTAAGCTTGCTGCTTGAATTGTTGGACCGTCTGCAATGGGATCAGAAAAGGGTAAACCTAACTCTATAATGTCTACACCACCGTGTATTAAGGCCTCAACTATTTTTGGGGTTAGGTCTGGTGTGGGGTCTCCGGCGGTGATGTAACCTATGAGGCAGCCTTTTTTGTTTTTGCGGTTATTTTCGAAGACGTATTTTATGGCGGTCATATTTTTGCTCCTATAAAATCTGCTATGGTTTCCACGTCTTTATCGCCGCGACCAGATAAGGTAACCACGATAGATTGGTTTTTGCTCATTTGTGGCGCTAGTTGTATTGCGTGGGCAAGTGCATGGGAGGATTCTAAGGCGGGCAGTATGCCTTCGGTTTTGCATAGTATTAAAAAGGCATTCACCGCTTCTTTATCGGTGGCTGAAACATAATTTGCTCGTTTGAGAGTTTTAAGAAAAGCGTGTTCGGGTCCAACACCGGGATAGTCAAGACCTGCAGAGATGCTTGTGGTGGTTCTTATTTGTCCGTTATCATCTTGTAAAAGATAGGTATACATACCATGGAAAACCCCTTCGTGACCTTTGGAAAGGGTTGCAGCATGTCTACCTGTTTCTACACCATCACCTGCCGCTTCTATACCGTAAAGTTTGACATCAAAGTCATCTTCAAAAGGATAAAAAGTGCCAAGAGCATTGCTTCCACCACCCACACAAGCTACTAATGCATCAGGTAATCGATTTTCTTTTTGCTTAAATTGTTGCTTGATTTCTGTACCTATAACACTTTGAAAATCTCTAACCATCATCGGATAAGGGTGAGGCCCCATGGTTGAACCTATAAGATAATAGGTTGATTTGAGATTGGTTACCCAATCACGAAAAGCCTCATTAATGGAGTCTTTAAGCGTTTTTGAACCTGAATCCACGGGGTGCACCTTAGCATTTAAGAGTTTCATGCGAAACACGTTTAGTTTTTGGCGTTCACAGTCTTCAGTACCCATGTACACTTCAGCGTCTAAACCTAAAGCAGCACAAGCAATTGCGGTAGCCACACCATGTTGTCCTGCACCTGTCTCAGCTATAACACGGGATTTACCCATACGTTTTGCAAGTAACACCTGACCTAAAGTGTTGTTAATTTTATGTGCTCCACCATGTGCTAAATCCTCACGCTTTAAATAAATTTTCGCACCACCCAATTTACGGGTTAAATTTTCTGCAAAATAAAGCGGAGTAGGTCTACCAACAAAATCTGCCAAATAATAACCCAACTGCCTTTGAAAATCTGGGTCTTTTTTTGCTTGTCTATAGGCAACTTCAAGTTCGTTGACTGCTTCCATCAATATTTCTGGAACAAATTTACCGCCAAATTTTCCATATTTTCCATTCCGGGGGTAACTACTTATTTTCATGCATTTACAAGCTCCCTAACTTTTTCTTCAATATTTTCTGACAATATTATACTTGAACCAACAAGGAAAGCAGACGCACCTAATTGACGCAGAAACTGCAAATCCGCCGATGTATTTATGCCACTTTCGCTTACAACAATTAAATCATCAAAATTGTTTGCTTTAAGAATTTTTTCGGTATTGCCCAAAGCTATTTTTAAGTCTGCAAGGTTTCGGTTATTTATACCAATTAGATCAGCCTTTGTTTTTTTGGCTGCTTTGAATTCTTCTTGTGTGTGAACTTCAAGCAGAACCTCAAGACCGTTTGCATGTATGTAATCTATCATGCTATCAAGCGCTATTTCACCGTATCCTCGGTCATATAATGTTATAATCAAAAGCACTGCATCGGCACCAATATTGGCGGCAGCATAAACTTGGGTTTTGCTTAAAATTATGTCTTTCATTAACAGGGGAAGCTTCACGGCTCTGCGAACATCGGAAAGCGTGTTTATTGAACCTTTAAAGTGTCTTGGTTCGGTTACCACAGATATTGCCACTGCACCACCGCTCTCCATAGCTTGGGCAATTTCTGTTAAGTCATTATTTTCACATATAGTTCCAAGACTTGGTGAGGCTATCTTGATTTCAGCTATTACAGGGTTTTTATTGCATTCAAGTATTGCTTTTTTAAGGCTTAAACGCAGACGTCTACTATGATCAAAAGAGCCATAATAACCACTGCTAATGGTTACTTGTGCATCAAAACCTAATGTGTCATAAAAGTCACTCATATTAAGCATCCAACTCTTCAAACTGCTGTAAATTACCACCAGAAATACTGATTAACGCTTTTAATTTACCAAAAGCTGCACCACTTAAGATAGACTCTTTGGCAATTTGCATAGCTTCTGTAAAATCATCCGCTTTACCACCTACAATAATACCTGCGGCACTGTTAACTAAAACTAGCTCCACTTTAGGATCCTTTAAATTTTTACCTAACAATATAGCTTGGATAATTTTGGCACTTTCTTCAACATTTAAAACTTTTAAATCAGAAATGTTTGCTTGTTTTACACCAAAAAACTCTGGTCTAACTTTCAACTTGTTAATTTGACCATACTTTAAATGTACAATACAGGTTTTACCTAAAGTGGATATTTCATCTAGACCATCTAAACCATGTACAACCATTGCTTCTCGGCAACCAAGAGTGTTAAGCACCTTAGCCAAGGGTACAGTTAGCTTTGAGTCATAAACTCCAAGTAGTTGTCCTGCAGCATTTGTGGGATTAGTTAACGGCCCCAGTAAGTTAAAAACGGTACGTATGCCTATCTCTTTACGAGGTTGCATTGCAATCCTTAGGGCAGGATGAAAAAGAGGGGCAAACAGAAAGCCGACGCCTATTTTTTCAATTGCCATTTGTACATCCTGAGGGGTCATAGCTAAGTTTAACCCTAATTTTTCAAGCACATCTGCGCTACCACTTTTGCTTGTTACGGCACGATTTCCATGTTTAGCAACGGGGATACCTGCACCTGCAATTACAAATGCTGCTGCGGTACTCACGTTAAAAGTTTTAATTCTATCTCCACCTGTGCCACAAGTGTCCACAAGTCTACTCTGCACGTGGGGTTTGATTTGTATACATTGTTTTTTCATTACGTTAGCAAAGGCTACGAGTTCGGCAGTTGTTTCACCTTTAATTCGAAGGGCTGTTAGAAGTGCACTTGTTTGGGCACATGTTGTTTTTCCCGTTATGATATCTTGCATTATTTGTGTGGATTCGTTAAATGAGAGGTTTGTACCGTCAATGAGTTTTTGAATGCAACTTTGTATCATAGATGTTTACCTTCAATAAAGTTGTGAATGATTTTTTTGCCGTATTGGCACAAGATAGATTCAGGATGAAACTGGAGTCCATAAATGGGATATTTTATATGGCGTACAGCCATGATTTCGCCATCATCCGCGGCCTGTGCAGTGATTTGCAAACAATCGGGAATTGAAACGCGTTCACCTGCAAGAGAATGGTACCGTGTTGCTGAGAATGGGTTATATACTCCTGTAAAAAGTGTTTTACAATCATGTATAATGGTGCAGTTTTTGCCATGTAAGAGTTTTTTGGCGTGAACTATTTTTCCACCATAAGTATGGATTATTCCTTGATGGCCCAAACAAACGCCAAGGGTGGGGATGTTGTGGCTTAGAGTTTGCAGAATTGATTTGCAGACTCCAAAGTATTTTTCATCTTCTGGAGTGCCGGGACCGGGTGAAAGAACAATTCGATGGGGGTTGAGTTTTATGAGGTTTTGTAGGTTTGTTTGGTCATTTCGGTAAACTATAGTTTCTGCGCCCATTTCACCGATATATTGTACAAGGTTGTAGACAAAGGAGTCATAGTTGTCAATAACTAAGACTTTCATGTTAGATGGCTCCTGATGTTTCAAGGGCTTTCATTAGGGCTTTGGCCTTGTTTTCGGTCTCAATCCATTCATGTTCGGGAATTGAATCTGCGACAATACCTGCACCTGTTTGTATGTAAGCGTGATTTTTGTGGGCAAATAGTGTTCTAATAGTGATTGCAAAATTTGCATTACCATTATATGAAAAGTAACCCACTGCACCTGCGTAAGGTCCACGTTGTGAAGGCTCTAGTTCGTTGATGATTTGCATAGCTCTAATTTTTGGTGCTCCAGAGACAGTGCCTGCGGGGAAAACTGAACGTAGTGCATCAAAGCTGTCTAAATCATCGCGTAGTTCACCGATAACTTGGGATACTATGTGTTGTACGTGACTGTATTGGTGTACTTTCATGAATTCGGGTACGTGTACGCTTCCAAAATTGGAAATTTTTCCTATGTCGTTTCTAGCTAAATCCACCAGCATGACGTGTTCAGCACGTTCTTTGGGGTCTGATAGTAATTTGTGGGCTAAACGGCTATTTTCGGTTTTGTTTTGTGTTATTTTAGTGGTTCCTGCGATTGGGAAAGTTTCAACCATACGATTGTTGATGCGGATAAGCATTTCAGGGCTGGCGCCAACGATTTGGCGATCATCTGTTTTATAGTAGTACATGTATGGTGAGGGGTTTATGTGGCGTAAGGCTTGATAGAAGGGGAGTAGGGAGCCTTTGATTTGGAATTGGTAGCGTTTTGATAGGACGACTTGGAAAATGTCACCTGTAGTTATGTATGCTTTGGCTTTTTCGACTGCTTGTTCAAAGTGGTTTTTTGAAATGTTGGTTTTTGGTTTAGAAATTTTAAGGGTTTCAGTGTTGAGGTTTTGTTTGAGGATGTTTTTAATTTCGGGTAGTCGATTTTCTTCTTGGTAATAGTAGAGGGCTAATTGTTGGGGGTGGTCAAATATTAGGCCGTCGTCGTAGATGCCCATTTCGATGTCTGGAAAGTTTGTGTTGTTTTTTGTTTGAGATAGTTTTTCCCAGTATTGTATGGCGTTATATGAGATGTAGCCTACGGCGCCGCCTATGAGGGGGTATTTGTGGTTGGGGATTGTTTTGGGTTTTAGTGTTTCTTGGATAAGTTTGAGGGGGTCAGGGGTTTTTTGTCGGGTTTTTTCGCCTGTTTTTTGGTTGTGAGTTAAGGTTTGTCCGTTTTTGGCTTGGATTGTTATTGTTGGTGAGAAGCCTATGAAAGAGTATTTTGCTAGTTTTTTGGGGCCTTCAATGGATTCTAGAAGGTAGGTGTTTTTGTGATGTGTTTGGAGGTTTGAGAAGATTTTGAAGGGTTGTTGGGTGTAGGTTATTTTTTTGTATTTTACGGGGTTGGCTTGTTTTGTTATTGTTTTAGTTGTTTGGTTGCCAAAGGCTATTCCTCATTTGATATATTCACCTGTTAACTAGTTTGAAAGTATACACTAATGTTTTATTTAAGGCTTACCTGTACACAATTGTACAATTCAAAGAGGGAGTACACTAAGCATCCAATCAAAATAACTCTTAGAACCCTCAACAATAGGCACTGCCAAAATCTCAGGCACCTCATAACTATGCAAAGCCCCAACCCGCTTCTCCAAACCCACAAACAAACGCACATCTGTTTTCATAATCATCAAATACTCCTCAGCCGAATCAACTTTACCCTCCCAACAAAAATGGGAAAACACCGGCCCAAGAATATTAACACAAGCAACCAAACGCTCCTCTAACAATATACGCGCAATATTTTCAGCCTCAACCTTACTAGCCACTGTGACATAAACCATTATAAAGCCACTCAAGAACAACACCACACACAACACAAGATTAACAGATAAAAACATGTTTCGTTCACACCCCGACAACTAAAACATACAACAAGACCAAGAAATAAGAATCGGATGTTAAAAATAAAAACCGTAAGCTCTATATTATTCAATGAAACATTTCTGAACTACAGCAAGTGGGCTCGTGGCTCAGTCAGGCTAGAGCGGAGGACTCTTAATCCTTAGGTCGCGGGTTCAATTCCCGTCGAGCCCGCCATTAAAACCACACACATCAAACAACACATGCTACCTAAAAACAACACGACTACAGATTTTACAAAAAAGAAAAACAAAAAAATAAAAAAATAACAGGTTAATTAATAAGATCGGGCAAAATAGACTACATCTTTACCGCTTTTGCCACAGTAAACACAGCAAATTTTAGGTTCTTCTTTCTCAAAGGGTATAACTCGAATAGTTGCACCTGTTTCTGCTTTAATTTTTGCCTCACAATCAGGACTACCGCACCAAGACGTTTTTATGAATCCACCCTTACCTTCAACAACTTGTTTGAATTCATCATAACTCATCACAGCAGTAATTTTTTCTTGCAACATAGTTTTTGCTTTTGCAAACATATTATCCTGTATATCTTGGAACAGTTTCTCAACAGTATCAGATATGTCGGCTTCTTTAACAAAAATTTTCTGGCCAGTGTCTCGCCTAACCATAACTACTTGACCGTTTTTAAGATCACGCGGACCTACCTCAATACGTATAGGAACACCTTTGAGCTCCCATTGATTAAATTTCCAACCGGGAGTATATTCTTGGCGATCATCAAGAATAACACTTAAACCGTTAGTTTTAAGAATATCAGCTATTTCACAAGTTTTGGCGGCAATTGCCTCTGCATCCTGCCCTTTGAAAGGAATGGGAACTATCACAATTTGTGTTGGAGCAACTTTGGGTGGCATAATTAAACCCTTGTCATCTCCGTGAACCATAATCATAGCACCAATAAGACGCGTAGTAATACCCCAACTGGACTGCCAAACATAATGATCCATCTTGTCTTCCCCTATGTATTTTACGTCAAAAACTTTGGCAAAATGTTGACCAAGATTATGACTGGTACCCATTTGCAGAGCTTTACCATCAGGCATAATTGACTCCACTGCAGTGGTATATAGAGCACCAGCAAATTTTTCGCTTTCACTCTTAGTGCCAATCAATACGGGGATAGCTAACATGTTTTCGATGACATCTTTATACATGTTAATAGCCCACATAACTTCTGTTTCGCATTCTTCGGCTGTCTGATGTGCTGTGTGACCTTCTTGCCAGAGAAATTCGCGTGTGCGCAAAAACAGTTTAGTTGCCTTAGTTTCCCAACGGACAATATTGCACCATTGATTAATTTTAAGGGGCAGATCTCGCCAGCTACGTATCCATTTAGCATACATAGAATACATAATAGTTTCACTAGTTGGACGCACGGCAAGTTTTTCTTCCAGAGAGGTATCTCCGCCTTGTGTAATCCATGCTACTTCAGGAGTGAATCCTTCAAAATGTTCAGCCTCTCTTTTAAGAAAAGCTTCAGGTATAAACATGGGAAAATATGCATTTCTATGCCCTGTGACTTTAATTTTTTTGTTGACTACTTCTTGAATTTTTTCCCAAACAGCATATGCATCAGGACGGATAATCATACAACCTTTCACAGGAGCATAATCGGCAAGTTCTGCTTTTAAGACAACTTCAACATACCATTCACTAAAGTCTACGTTTTTCTTTACAGTTACACCAGTATCAGACATTAACAATCGCTTCTTGCATTTTTATGCCTACAGCTACATATAAAACCATACTGGACAGTCCACGTAAACAAGGTTAAAAAAGAAGAATAAATGTTTTAGCGTGAACGCGTGCTAGCTACTTTTGGCCCTAACAATGTCCAAAGCCATTCAGCGAATTCTTGCAGATTTTTTGTTTGGATATACACCTCACCAGGTCCTGTAATTTGAGTTACAAGTCCTTCACCGCTAAGCATAGTTTCCTTTAAACCTCCAAGCCGGGTAACCCTGTAGTTACATGTGTCACTAAAACCAACAAGATGAAAATTGTCAACAATCAATGTTTGACCAGCTTGTAAAGTGTGAACATCAATAGCACCAAAGGTGTTTATGAACAGTGGACCATTGCCAGTTGCTTTTAGCATAAATAAACCTTGACCAAATAAGCCCTTAGTGAAACCTTCCCATTTAACGTCTAGATCAATATCGGCGGTAGAGGCAATGTAGGCAGATTTTTGGATAATATAACCCTTACCAGGTGCAACATTGAGCTGTTCAATATCTCCAACGGGAGCTGCTACAAATGCAGCCTCACCAGGCCCTTTTGTAGCAGTGTAATCGTTAACCCAAAAAGATTGCCCACCAATAAGTTTTAAGCCTAAACTACCAAGTAAACTTTTTTCGCGTTTACGAGTACGAATTTCAATCGTTGGGTCCATATAAGTCATGGCACCAGATTCAGCAGTAATTGTTTCTCCTTGATCTAATTTGGCAACAAGCATAGCATATGATGGTTTATATTTTACGTCAAACTTCACATCAAATTCCTTCTTCTTGTAATAATATTAACTTAAGTCTATCTTAAGAAGATATGTATAGCACAATAACATGCACACAAATGACCTACAAATAGATATCTTGGCTTTTTCTAAAACTATCAAGACACATCAACTTTTCTGACAGGACAACAGAATTGTTTAGACCTGTACACGGGGCACCATACACATCATATGATTAGTCAGATAACAAATATTCATCATTTTCCAGACAGTATTCTAAAAATGTTTGTGTATGAGCCAAGGATAAAACTGTTGCACCACTTTAAGCAGGTTTTTGGGAGAAAATACACCTTTTTCACAAATTAAACCATGAATATATCTACTAGGCGTAACATCAAACGCGGGGTTTCGTACATCCAAACCCTTTGGCGCGTCAAACCAGACTTCAGCGGGGCTACGTTGTTCAACACCTTCAAGTGTACTGTAAAAAGTTGTAGGATCGAATTTAAGCAACTCTGAAACTATGTAAAACGGTTTATGTGCTTCATACGCCAAAACAGCAAGCCCACATGTACCAATCTTGTTAACCACATCACCCTCAGAAGTAAATGCGTCAGCACCTACAACTACAAAATCAGCTTTAGAAATAAACGCCTGGATTGCCGAGTCAACAATAAAAGTGGTTTCCACACCATTTTTAATTAGTTCACACGCAGTAATTCTGCCTTGAAACGTGGGACGAGTTTCGGTGCAGATAACTTTGAAATTTTTACCGTCTTGCTTAGCTTTGAGTAACATTTGAGACACTGAGGAAGAATTACAATGAGTAAAAACAGTCATACCATTTTGTATAAGTTCAGCACCTACTTCAGCTGCACGCGTCCTTGAAACATCAAGTTCACTTAAAAAATTATCAGCACTCATAACCAGCAAAGTGCAAAGTTCAGAAATTTTTTGAATATCACTACTCTGGACTTGATTGATCAAGCATTGAAGAGCATTACGAAGTAAGGGTTCAGTTTCACGAGTATTAAAAAGCAACTGCTGCACCTGTTCAAGTTCAAATAGAAAGCTATCTTTGTCTGTTGTTTTTGTCTGCTGAGCAAACTCTTGAAGAGCTTTTATAGCTGCGATTGCAGCGTTTCTTGCACCTTTGATTTCAAGGGTACGAATTTTTTCTGCAGTAACTTTCACAGACTCCATGTTCGCCATTCAACACCAACAACAACAGCATTTACCTAAAAATATTGAAGAGTAACATATAAGTAAATTGAAAAGGAACACTTTTTGAATTGTAACTTAAACTTACAAATTTACAGCTATAACACTGTTTAGTATTAATTTACCCGTTTTGATCAGTTATAAATTTTAAATTTAGTCACCTTATGAGGTGTCGCCAAACAGGCAGTTTAAAATTTGAACCTCTATGATGAGGATTTAGTCTGCAACCTTGCACTATTGCGCTTTCTAATCCAGTAAACATTAGAAGTAAGGTATGCTGAGTTACGTGTTTTTCTAAAGAAACAGCAAATTCGCAAGTATCTCAAACATGGCAGTTATATAGAGTAAAATATTGAATTCCAGTAGCGAAATGTGGATGAAAAGTTGGGGGTTATGTATTTTGGATTTGTTTTACTATTTTTTGTATTTGATCTTTTGTTAAACAGTTGTTGTTTTGGTTTTTTATGTAGTTGGAGAGTTGTTGTAGTTTAAGGATGGTAACTGTGGTGTTGTTAACGGTTAGGTCAGCATGGGGGTTGGTGAATACAATTATGCCCTCAACCCAAATTTTGTGTCCTTGAAAAGTGTGGGTGTTGTCAAGTACTTTTTTGATTTTTTGTGTGTTGCGTTTAATTTGTAGGCTGGGGTTACTTTTGATGTGTTTTCCAGGTCGTTGCCATTGGTCGCCGTTGCAGATGATTTTGCCACTCCAGTTTTTGGTTTCCAGTACATAAACACCGTTGGGCCCCAAGACTATGTGATCAATATCACCCCCTTTACCTTTGAGATATGCACCATTTATAAGATAATGATCATCATTTAGACTCTTGGTTAAAGTGTTAATTACCTCTTTTTCACCCTGTCTACCACTTTTATAAATGCGATATTTTCGTTGATAGTACTGAAACACCATCAATACTATTATGGAAGCTACAAAACCTATACCCTCAATTACGCCAATACGTCTCATATGAAACAGAGCACTATAACATGTTAAACCAAAAATCAAACTAAAGAAGAGTAAACTTAGAATTGACCTACCAAGGTATTTTCGAGATTGGTTTTTCAAATAGTTGTTGGCACCATCTATTTTTCGCATGTAACTCAACTTTAAATATCAAAAGAATAGTTAACCCATATTTTACTGTAATGCCAGCAGAACATACATTTTAAAACCAACACAACGATGAGTGTTTAGCGTAGAAGTAGAACACGTATGGATAAAAAACAGTGTTTATTAATCTTTGAAATGCCACTTGCTGAGGCTTGAGTTGGTTTGTTTTTTGCTCAACATAACCTGACGTACATGAGGAGTAAAACGTTTATATTGTTGTCTGATTTTTGCATTATTCTAATATAAAGAAACGATTCTATCTAAAGTAGGGATTTACATGGCATATTTAACTACAACAGGTTCAGGACAACCCGTCCTTATCCTTAAAGAAGGAACAACACGAAGCAGAGGAAAAGAAGCTCAAAGAAATAACATTATGGCTGCACGAGTAATAGGCGAGGTTCTAAAGACTACTTTAGGACCAAGAGGCATGGATAAAATGCTCATTGACAGTCTAGGCGACATAACTATTACTAATGATGGCGCGACAATTTTAAAAGAAATCGATGTAGAGCACCCCGCAGCAAAAATGATGGTTGAAATCGCAAAAACCCAAGATGACATGGTAGGTGATGGAACCACCAGTGCAGTTGTTCTTGCAAGTGAACTTTTAAAGAAAGCAGAAGAACTGCTTGAACAAAACATTCACCCCACAACTCTGGTAAGCGGTTATAGGAAAGCAGCCCAGAAAGCAATTGAGATAATAGGTGAAATTGCGGAACCCTTAGATGTTAACGACAGCAAAACGCTGCTAAAAGTAGCTTTAACTTCAACAAGTAGCAAATCGGTTGGCAGTGCAAGAGAACATCTTGCAGAAATCTCCATAGATGCAGTGAAACAAATTACAGAAGTACGCGGAGACAAAACAATTGCTGACATTGATAACATTCAAATTATCAAGAAAACAGGCAAAAGCCTACTTGAAACACAGCTAATCAAAGGCATAATTGTTGATAAAGAAGTAGTCAACCCAGGCATGCCTAAATCAAAACAGAACGCACAAATTGCACTTTTAGATTCACCTCTTGAAATTGAAAAAACAGAAATCAGTGCAGAAATCAGAATTAAAGACCCCGCACAAATGAAAGCGTTCCTAGACCAAGAAACAGACATGTTAAAAGAAATGGCTGATAAACTAAAAGCCGTAGGTGCAGACGTAATTTTCTGTCAAAAAGGCATAGACGACATGGTACAGCACTTCCTAGCCAAAGAAGGCATCATAGCAGCACGTCGTGTAAAAGAATCAGACATGGAAAAACTTGCCCGTGCAACAGGTGCAAGAATAAGCAGTGACCTTGACGACTTAAAGCAAGATGACCTTGGCAAAGCAGGGTTAGTTGAAGAACGCAAAATTGGCGATGACAAAATGATTTTTGTCGAAAAATGCAAAGACCCACATAGCGTAGCAATTCTACTTCGTGCAGGCTTAGAACGCATGGTTGACGAAGCAGAACGGGCACTAACCGATTCACTATCCGTTGTGTCAGACGTCATTGAAAACAACAAAGTTGTACCAGGTGGCGGTGCAGTAGAAATGGAACTTGCAAAAGAACTCCGCAAATACGCCACAAAAATTGGCGGAAGAGAACAACTCGCAATTGAAGCCTTCGCTAATGCAGTAGAGGTAATCGCAAGAACCCTTGCCGAAAACGCAGGACTTGAACCAATAGACATCCTTGCACAACTACGCACAACACACGATGCAGCAGACAACAAAAACAAAGGCATCAACGTCTACGAAGGCAAAATACAAGACAGCATCAAAAACGGTGTCATCGAACCAATAATGGTCAAAGAACAAGCAATCAAATCAGCAGCCGAATCAGCAGCTATGATACTACGCATCGACGACGTAATCACTTCCAAATCACCAAAAGGTGGCCCCGGCGGTCCAGGCGGAATGCCCGGCGGCATGGGCGAAGACTAAACGTCCTCCACCCCACAATTTTTAATTATTTAACTCTATTTAATCAACAACCAGTCTGTTTAGACTTACATGTATGCTCTTTGTTGCAAGTTTCTACTTAGGCTTCATGAAAACGTATTTATGTTAAAAGACTTACCATCTTGCAATAAATAAAAACGCGCTCTGGTAGTATAGTCCGGTCAAGTATAGCGGCCTCTCGAGTCGCGGACCCGGGTCCGAATCCCGGCCAGAGCACCAAAAACCTCACTTGTTTTTGTATTTAAGGCCTGATTTGTGTCTTGATTAGCGTTACGGGAATTTGTAACGGCGTTACAGTTTTCCGTAACGTTCAGCCCAACACCCTGTAACAACATTGCGTGTTCGCGAATCTGTACGCTTTTAACGTTAATACGATGACGTAGCACTCGACGATAAACGCCATCAAACTTTTCAGGGTTCTTCAAAAATTCCATTTCAGCCTTACTTAACATAACATTTCACCAAAAAATAAGACGACCAGACCTATTTAACATCTCCTATTACGTATCAACGCGTGAAAATCTATCAAAAATCTTTGAGAGATAGCCCTTTATCGTTACAACAGTAATACTACGGATGGTCAAATCCGCGTTTATTTGCCGCTCGGTAAGCCCGTTCGAATGTCTGGCCAAATTTTGACACCGTTAAGCAAGTTTTGAAAAAGTTATAACCTAAAATCCCGGAAGAGTTATACATAGGTTTGTTTTACTCTTTGTAAACGCGGCAGATTTCGAAAATATCGCTGAATCTGGCTTATTGATAAATAGTGTCATATGTATAATTGTGTGAATTATACATAGGTTTTATTTTTTGTAAAAAAGCATTTTTAAGCCGTTTTTCCAAATTTAGTCACGTTTTCCAAATGTTTTCTCCACCTA
>Ga0123356_10002746_pt1 | contig 18715 bp, 13 predicted proteins | sample TergutEmb28metaG_2_FD_92546 | JGI IMG/M metagenome (GOLD analysis project Ga0123356, IMG submission 92546) | Embiratermes neotenicus P3 segment gut microbial communities from Petit-Saut dam, French Guiana - Emb289 P3 | ecosystem: Host-associated > Arthropoda: Insects > Digestive system > Gut ...
CGTTTTTAGAGGGGACAAAAGCAGTCGTTGACGGCTCCCTAAACGCAAAGAATTAGGAGGAGAATTTATGAGAAAAATTCTTGTAGTCTTATTAGTCCTTTCTGTTTTGGGGGGAGCATTTGCTGACTGGTGGTCTTTAAGTGGAAGCGCGATTATGGGTACCAGAGTTGACTTTGACGCTGAAGATGCGACAATTAATCGTGATAGCAGTCTTAATGATTGTTGCTGTGCTGGTGAAAACACCGCTAAATTTGGTATTAGCTATGGTACTAATGACGGACTTAGCGCCAGTATAGATTTTGATTTAACTGGTAATATTTATACATCATTTGGTTATAGTGGTGATAATTATTATTTTACAGCTGGAGCGGATCTTTGGGCATTATTAGGTGGTGTATTTGTTTTTCATAGTACACCTTCATGGGGAGGTATTAATGATCCTTGGGATGATGATGCCGTGTTAGAACTTTCTGGTGATTTTGGTGGCGATGGCTGGTTCTGGGGATTGGATCTTGGCGGCTGGTATAAATTCTTTGACGGAATGATTCACCTTGAAGCTCATTTAGCTGGTCCTTATGAAGCATGGTGGCTTTCTGACGAAACAGTCGGCGATCTTTTTGGCGCGAATCTTGGAATGGCAGACTTCGCGGGCGGAAGCGGTGTTTTAGTTAACTTCAGTTTTGAAGCTTTAGATTTTGGTTTATTTGTACCGGATGTATTTAATGACGAAAACCGACTTCTTGTAGGTGATGGTGATGGTGAATTAGGTATTTTTGAAGAAGTAGCGATTGGTTTCTTATTCAACATGGATCCAATAGAATTCGCGGCTGTTTTTGGTGTTGAAAATTACACAGCTTACTTTGGAGCGAGAATTTTCATGGGTGCTTTAACATTAGGTATGAGCTTCCAGGGTGAATTTGAAGAAGAAGCTTTAGCGCATTTAGGTTTAAGCGCTAATTTTGACGGCGGCGTTTTTGGCGCGGGTATTCAGGCTGGATACAAACTTGACACAGCTGATGAAGACGCGTGGGAAATTGCGATTGCGCCAAACTTCTGGTATAACGTAATTCCTGATTACATGAGATTTGTATTGGACGCGAAATTTGTATTTAACACTGATGATGTACTTTGGGAATTCTTCCCAGCGGTTATTTGGAACTTTAAAGGTACAGGTAACGCAAGCAGAATAGGCACTTGGTCAGCAGCTACAACAGGTCTTGGTGTTGGTTACAAACTCGCGGGCGGCAACGATGAAGAAACCGCTAACGAATTATATGTTGGCTTTGCTTGGAGCTTCTAATTCTTGAGTTTTACTTAATTGGTTAATGTAAACCCGGCGCGGACTGCGTCGGGTTTTTTTTGCGACTATGAAGAATATAACATATACCAAAATCGCAAGAATTGACAATGACAAATATAAATATTATAATTTTTTATGACAACAAGAGAAATTGAGTTTGACCCTGAAAAGGCAAAACTTAATTGGCAGGAACATAAAGTAGATTTCGAAGACGCGTCACTTGTTTTTATTGATCCAATGAGAATAGAACGTCAGGATGATAGCGAAAGTAATACATCAAACGAAGAACGATGGCAAACTTTAGGAATGGTAAAAAAAGTTCTATTTGTTGTATATACTGAACGCGGTGAAAAAACACGTATAATATCAGCAAGAACCGCAAACAAAACGGAAAGGAGGAGTTACCATGGGCATGACCACGATAACCGTAAGGGTTGGACAAAAGCCGACTAAAGAACAAATAAAAAGAATTAAAGCTGCCGCAAAAGCTCCCATCAAATATACTGCGGATTGTCCGGAATCTACGCCGGAAGCGCTTGCGGAATTCGCCGCGAAAGCCCGAGAACTAAGACAAAAAAAGAAACTTATAAAACCGGCGGTTAAAATCCGTGTAAACCCGGTTTCTCTATCAAAATACAAATCCTTAGGCAGCGAATATATTAGTATAATGGCAAATGTACTGGATTATGCTGTAGATAATCCAGAAATTCTCGCGAAAGCCCGCGGATAAATATTAAAATACATAAAAAATTTAACAAAAAATAAAACTACTACATTACCGAATTATAGTCAATTTAAATACAAATCCGAATAAAAACGCCTAATGACATAATTTTAAAGTAATGTTACAATATTATAGAAGTATGATTGAAGTTATAAAAGAACGGCTTGATTTATGCGTGGGTTGTAACCGCTGTGTCAGGGAATGTTCTATGGAAACAGCAAATATAACTTACCAGGACGAAAGCGGCAATATCAAGGTAAAAATCGATCATAATAAATGTATTACCTGCGGATTGTGCGTCTCGGCTTGTAAACACGACGCCAGATATTTTACCGACGATACAGAACGTTTGCTTGACGATTTATCAAACGGAGTTCCAATATCACTTATAGCCGCGCCTTCTATCAAAACAAATATTCCGGAATATAAAAAACTTTTTACATATTTAAAACAGCTTGGCGTAAATAAAATATATGACGTTTCAATCGGAGCGGATATATGCGTTTGGGCTCATATTAAACATTTAAAAGAAAACGGCTCCTCGCCGATTATAACTCAGCCTTGCCCCGCCATTGTTACATATTGCGAAATTTATCAGCATGATTTATTAAAAAGATTATCCCCTATTCACAGCCCGATGGCTTGCACTTCGATATACATGAAGGAGTATCAGGGTATCAGCGACAGTATCGCGGCGCTCTCTCCCTGTATGGCGAAAATAAATGAATTCGAAGAAACAAAAATAGCGCAATACAATATTACATTTAAAAAATTATTAATTCATCTAAGACGAAATGAAATTAATTTACCCGATGAAGAAACAGATTTTGATCATGACGAAGGAGGTCTTGGTTCTCTTTTTCCAATGCCGGGAGGATTTAAAGAAAACCTGGAATATTTACTTGGAAAAAATCTTCATATAGCGAAAGCGGAAGGAGAAGGCGTATATGAAAAACTTAGTAAATACGCGCAAACTCCGGAAGATTTTCTTCCTGATATTTATGATGTCTTAAGCTGCAATGAAGGCTGTAATATTGGAACCGCTACTTTACACGAAAGATGCCTGTTCGAAATCGACAAGACAATGAAAAATAACGCGAGAAAAATAATTGATGAACAAAAAATGAAACATTATGAATCAATATATAAAACATATGACGAAAAATTAAATATCGATCGCTTCAAAAGAAAATATCAAATTATTCCCGTAAACACGCCAAAAATATCAAACGCGGATATTAGAAAAGCGTTTTTATTATTGGGCAAAACTACTTACGAAAAACAACATATCGATTGTTTCGCATGCGGTTCCAAAACATGCCACGAAATGGCAAGAAAAATAGCGCTTAACATTAATATCCCGAACAACTGCATTGTTAAAGCGATGGAAGATGTAAAAATAGAACACGAAGAAAATCTGCTGGCTCATGTGCAGCTAATGGAAATGGAAAAGTCGCACGAGGCGGATGAACGCATGAGAATCATGCTGGATTCCACGCCATTTGCCGCTCATTTTTGGGATGAAAATTTAAATATGACCGATTGTAATCAATCAGCGGCAGATATGTTTAATTTATCGAGCAAACAGGAATACATCAAAAGATATTTTGAGTTCATGCCGGAGTATCAGCCTGATGGAGTTGAATCCGCCGATAAAGTCAGAATGCTTATAGCGAAAACATTTGAAACAGGTTATCAAAAAACGGAATTGATGTGTCTGGGATTAGACGGAGAATTGGTCCCGGTTGAAGATACTTATGTTCGCGTAGATTATAAAGGTTCAAAAATAGTCGCGGGGTACTCAAGGGATTTAAGAGAACATAAACATCTTGTAAAGGAATTAGAGCGCGCCGCGAGGGAAGCCGAAGCAGCCAATAAAACAAAAAGTGAATTTTTATCTCACATTAGCCATGAGATACGCACTCCGATGAACGCGGTTATCGGTTCTGCGGAAATACAACTGCGAAAAGAAAATAATTCACCCGAAATAGAAGAAGCGTTTAACACGATATACAGCTCTGGGCATTTATTGTTAAATATAATAAACGACATACTCGATCTTTCTAAAATTGAAGCCGGTAAACTTGAACTTGTACCTGTTCAATATGATATTCCAAGTATTATTTACGATACAGTGCAGTTGAATCTTCTGCGATATGACAGTAAACCAATTGAATTTGATTTAAAAATAAACGAAAACACTCCGCTTGATTTTTTTGGAGACGAACTTCGCATTAAACAGGTTTTGAATAACATACTTTCCAACGCGTTTAAATACACGGAAAAAGGTAAAGTAGAATTATCAGTCGGTATAGAAGATTCTGACAGTAAAGACCCGGCGGCGTGTCTTCTTGTCCTGCGAATAAGCGACACGGGACAGGGAATGACAAAAGAGCAGCTTGATAAATTATTTGAAGAATATACTCGTTTTAACATGGATATTAACCGTACTATTGTAGGTACGGGACTTGGTATGCACATAACAAAACGCCTTGTTGACGCGATGGATGGGGTACTTTCTGTAGAAAGCGAGGTTGGCAAGGGTTCTGTATTTACTGTACGCCTGCCGCAGAAAAAAGTAGGCGAGAATTTATGCGGAGCTGAACTGGCGGAAAAACTGCGCGGCACCCGCTATAAAAATATAATAAAACAAAGCCTGTCGCAGGTTGTGCATGAATATATGCCTTATGGCAGCGTTCTTGTAGTTGATGATGTTGAATCCAATTTGTATGTAGCGAGAGGCATGATGTCGCCTTATGGCATTAAAATCGATACAGCTTTAAGCGGGTTTGAAGCGATAGAAAAAGTCAAAAACGGAAATGTTTACGATATTATATTTATGGATCATATGATGCCGAAAATGAACGGAATAGACGCGGCGAAAATTATCCGTAATATGGGTTACGCGAATCCAATCGTAGCGTTGACAGCTAACGCTGTAGCGGGATCGTCAATGATGTTTATAAATAACGGCTTTGACGCTTTTATATCCAAACCGATTGATATACGCGAATTGAATTCTTCGCTTAACCATTTAATCCGCGACAAACAGCCGTCTGATGTAGTCGAAGCGGCGCGAAAAGAAATGGAACAGAAAAAACTTTCCGCTCCAATACCTCAAAAACCACACGTAAACAAGGAATTATTAAAATCAATCATACGGGACATTGAAAAATCAATTGTTATATTGGAAGATATATTTCCAAAATTTGAAAGCGCGGAGGCGGATATAAATCTGTTTGTCACAACAGTACACGGCTTAAAAACTATCCTGCCGCATATCGGAGAAACAGAATTATCCGCTGCCGCGTTAAAACTTGAACAGGCGGGAGATAAAGTAAACATAAAAGAAATAACAGCCGAAACACCTCCGTTTATTAACGCTCTTAAATTGATAATAAAAAAATACAAACCAAAGACAGAAAGTTTTACCGAAGAAACATCAAATAATGATATAATTTTACTAAAGAAAAAACTGCTGGAAATTAAAACAGCATGTACGCAAATAAAAAAGAAAGAAGCAAAAATAGCGTTGAATGAATTAAAAAACAAAACATGGCCGCAAAAAACAACTGAACTTTTGGATAAAATCACTGTACATTTATTACACGGGGATTTCCAGCAAATTATATCTATTATAGAAAAATATTTGATGTAACAGCTTCACGCAGCTCATTTTTATCTATTCCCCAATTTCTGCCAAACCGGGAAAAAAGTTCGTCCGATAAAGTCATGAATCTTTCAAACACAGGTTCGCCGTCTTTTAAATTAATTAAACCCCTGTTAACAATCATTTCCCAAAAACGCGCGAAGTTTTTAATCCGCGAAATATCATCAGCGCTCATTGTACTGGTTTTTAAAACTTCATAAGGAGGCAGCGGATTATAAAACATAATAAATGTTTCATTGTGGCAGCAGATTGGAGCGCCCGGCAAAAGTTTTAAAATACCAAGCTGGATTTCAATCCGGCGCTCTTCCGCCGCGGGCGCGCTTACAGCCTGCCATAAATTATCAAAACCTTTAGCGAAAGATAAAAGGTCTTCGCCGGGCAATCCCGCGATTAAATCAGCATGAATAATGGCGTTTGTTTTTTCACGAAGGAAACGAAGGGTTTCCAGTTCTTTTTCAGGGTTACAGATACGCCCTATTCGTTTCGCGACTTCGGTATTTAAAGTTTGAATGCCAATTTCCAGACGAAGAGTGCCTGGCGGAAAACGTGTAAGCGCTTCGCGCAATTCCGGCGGGAAGATTGATGGAACCATCTCGAAGTGTACGACGATATTCGGAGAAGAGTTCACACGGGGGCACAGGGGCACGGAGAACACGGAGGTTTTTTCTATTTTGTTAAGAAAAAAATTGATAATTTGTATTGTTCGTTTGGGGTTGGTGTTAATTGAGCGGTCAAGGAATTTGAAAGTTTTTACGCCGCGCTGAATAAGTATATCCATATCTTTTAAAAACGGTTCAAGCGGAAATTCTCGTACTGAATTACTTTTTACAGAGCTCAAACAAAATTCGCAATTAAACACACAGCCACGGGAAGCCTCAACATAAATTAATTTTCTTACCAAATCCTCATCAGTATATAAATGATAAGCGGATTTTATCTCGTTAAGATTTATATTATCAGCGGTTATAAATTTATCATTACTTTGTTTTCCTGCGAAAATATCTTCGTTTAACAATCTAAAAGCGATTTCTCCCTCGCCTCGGATTACATGATCCGCGTATTCAAAAATTTCCGCTTCAGGCGGCAGATGCGAAACTTCAGGTCCACCAAGTACAATAATTGGTTTTTGTAATTCCTGTTCTTTTTCCCATTCTTTAAAAAGCTCTTTTAAAAGTTCAATCGTAGCGGTATGGTTCCATATCGAAACAGAAAAACCTAACACCTTTGGACGAGAAGTCAAAAGCGGCTGTAATTTTTCGTCTAACGGCTGGCGCAGAGCGAACTCAATTATTTGACAGGAATCTTCCAGCGAGCCAAGATTGGCTTTTAAAAGCCGCAGCGCCAAAGACGGGTGAATCCATTTCGCGTTAATTGTAGTAAGAACAATTTTTTTCATTAATTTTAATCCATTTTCCTCTCGCAAAGGCGCAAAGGCGCAAAGAAAGAACTAGAGTTTAAATGAAATCTACTCTTTAAATTCTTCTCCGCGTTCTTGGCGTCTTAGCGTGAACTCTTATGAAAAAAGTCCAACGGTGCCTGTGCGCCATTCCTCGCGGGCTTCCATGACAATTTTTTCAACTTCGAACCAGTCGTTAGCGCGCGGACCTGGAAAATCACGATTGGTCGAATTAGAAAAAACAATTGTTTTACATCCCTGCTTGCGAAGATTTGTAATATTTTCGGGAGCGTCATCGATGTAAACATGAGCGCCGACAGCTCCTTTATCATTCATAAAACAAATATCCCAGTATGGTATGTCGTAGTTATCAAGCCAGTCGACAGTTTGGGTTATTGTCGTGCGATGAGAAAATTTTAAAAAGAGGCGGTGAGTAATAATACGGATGCGAATACCCTGATTGGAAAGTTTGCGTAAAATCGCGGGCGCGTGTTGAATCGGCTCCATGTCGCCGAAAATATTACGCTGTGTTACCGCGAAACGGTGCAGTCTGTCATAACCGCCAAGTTCATCAATACCCCATTCGCCAAGACCAAAAGAAACTTCAGATGTAAGCGCGTCTAACGGTTTATGCAGCCATTCCGCCGCGATTTTTCTAATCGCTCCGTAAAAATCACCGACTACTCCGTCAAGATCTACGCCAAAAATAAAACTGCTGTTATTCATATTATCAACCAACCTTATTTATCTTTTGAAATTAGTATTACAATACTTCGGGCTTTTACAGAATAAGAACGCTGCGAAGAAAGACGCTCTTCATTGCCGGGGGACAGAATTTCATTCGGAGAAGGCATACCTGTATCAACAACCCGGTACCATTCTTTTTTCGCGGGGGGATCCGCCAGAATAAAAGGCTGAAGATCAATATCAGAATTAAACATTAAATAAAAACTGCTATCATCCCTGTCTGACAATGTTTCGGCTTTGCTGCCGTCAATACGCAAAGCAAGATAGTCGCCTATTTTATCCCAATCCGGAACAAGAGCTTTTTCATCAAACCAGCTAATGTCGGGAATCGCTCTGTAATCGCCGCCTCTGCCTGTATAAAATTCCGGGCGCATAAATCCCGGATGCCTTAAACGGAACGCGATCATTTCTTTTACGAAGCGGTAAATTTCTATATTCTTTTCGAGTAACGCCCAATCGTACCATGATATTTCATTATCCTGACAATAAGCGTTGTTGTTGCCGTTTTGCGTGCGTCCAAACTCATCACCGCCTAGCAGCATAGGAGTGCCAAGCGAAACCAGCAATGTTGTAAAGAAATTTTTAACCTGACGTTCACGCAGGACTTTTATAACGGGGTCTTTAGTCGGACCTTCTATACCATGATTGTAGCTAAGATTATTATTGCTTCCATCCCAGCTATTTTCGCCGTTTTCTTCGTTGTGTTTATTGTTATACGAAACAAGGTCTTTCATTGTAAAGCCGTCATGGCTTGTTATAAAATTGATGGAATGAAACGGCTTGCGCCCGTCTCGCAGGTAAAGGTCTGAGCTGCCTGTAATGCGGGTCGCGAGATGGCGTGTCTCTTTTGGATCGCCTTTCCAGTATTTACGCACATTGTCGCGGAATAAATCGTTCCACTCCGCCCAGCGTCCGCCGGGGAACCATCCAACCTGATACGCGCCGCCCGCGTCCCACGCTTCCGCGATAATTTTTGTTGAGTTCAAAATCGGGTCTTCGGCTATCTGTTCAAGCGTCGGCGGATTTTCCATTATGTTTCCATTTTGATCGCGCCCAAGTATCGATCCTAAATCGAAACGGAATCCGTCAACGTGCATTTCCATTACCCAGTAACGAAGGCAATCCATAATGAACGTACGTACAACAGGATGATTGCAATTCATTGTATTTCCGCAGCCGGAATAATTTTGATAGTAACGTTTATTTTCGTTCAATATATAATAGATAGAATTGTCTAACCCGCGGAAAGAAAAAGTTGGACCCATTTCATTTCCTTCGGCTGTATGATTAAAAACAATATCAAGTATTACTTCGATGCCTGCTTTGTGCAGCTCGCGTACCATTTCTTTAAATTCATTAACCTGAGCGCCCGGTGTCCTGTCCGCCGCGTAAGAACTTTTCGGAGCGAAAAACGCCGCGGTAGAATAACCCCAATAGTTTGTAAGCTTTTGACCGGTGCGCGGATTGTGACGCGGAATTTCATTTTCATTAAATTCCTGAACAGGTAAAAATTCAAGGCTTGTAATTCCCAAATCTTTCAGGTATGGAATTTTTTCGATTACTCCCCTGTATGTTCCAGGATACTTAACACCAGAATTTGGATGAGCCGTTAAACCTTTAACATGAGTTTCATAAATTATGCTGAAGCGAAGCGGATAATTTAAAGGAGTATCCCCCTGCCAGTCAAAATAATCATCGATTACAATACAGCGTGGCTGATGTTGAATATCATCATCATAAGAATATGTTAAATCGTTCCCCGGTTTATCAGGATCATAACCCGCGCACTTTCCATAATCCCAATCGCTTAAATCGGTTAGAGCTTTCGCGTAAGGATCAAAAAGAGTTTTATGGCGATTAAAACGTTGGCCTTTTTCAGGAAAATAAGGACCGTCAACCCGATATAGATAACAGGTTCCGGCGCCAAGACCTTTAATAAAACAATGCCAAACATTTCCTGTTTTTTGTTCTCTTTTGTCAAGGGGTATTTCTACCCAGGGACTATTTTTATCCTGAGATTCAAAAATGATTAACGTAACAGCAGTGGCGTGCCTTGAAAAGATCGCGAAATTAACGCCTTCATTAACAAGCGACGCTCCAAGAGGAAGCGCTTTTCCTGCTTCCGCCACAAGGTTGCAAAGTACCATAATCTGATTATAATACAAAAAATAAAAAAATGGAAGCAGTTTCTAATATCAAAACAAAAAAATGATAGGTGAAAATATAAAAAAACTTGTCTAATATTTTTCACAGTTATATAATTACAGTATGGAAATATTTAAAACAAACGAAATACAGAATATTTCTACACAATCAATGCTGAATATCCTTAACGGTATTGACTCGTTAATTTATGTCACCGAGCCTTCTTCAGGTAAAATTCTTTTCATGAACGATTCAATGAAACATCATTACAATATAAAAGGCGATTGCACAGGAAAATTATGTTACAAAGTTTTACAAAAAAATCTTGAACATAGATGTGATTTTTGTCCATGCTTTCAGCTTGACAAGGAACCGGAAAAAGCGATTGTATGGGAAGAACACAGCACATTAACAAATAGAATTTACCGCAATACAGACAGATACATAGATTGGTATAACGGAAAAATTGTTCACATACAGCACTCTATTGATACAACAGAATTAGTCGCGGCAAAAGAATACGCCGAGCAAACCAGCCGTTACAAGAGCGCGTTTCTCGCCAATATGAGCCACGAAATACGCACACCAATGAACGCGATTTTAGGCATCGCGGAAATTCAATTGCAAAACAAACATCTTCCTAAAGATACAGAGGACGCGTTAAATAAAATTTACGAATCCGGGGATCTGCTTTTAAATATTATCAACGACATACTGGATTTATCAAAAATTGAAGCCGACAAGCTGGAATTGGTTCCGGTTAAATATGACATAGCGAGTCTTTTATATGATACGGCACAATTAATCCGGCTTCGTAATGAAAGCAAACCAATCATATTTAATCTTCACATAACAGAAGATACGCCGCTTGAATTATTTGGTGACGAACTTCGCATCAAACAGGTTTTGAACAACATACTTTCTAACGCGTTTAAATATACAGACGAAGGCGAGGTAAAATTATCTGTTCATAGCGAATCCGCGGACGATACAGAAAACACAACTATTGTTTTTCGCGTCAGTGATACAGGTCAAGGTATGAGTAAAGTTCAGCTTGACAAATTATTTGATGAATATACGCGATTTAACATAGAAGCAAACCGCGCAAAAGGCGGAGCGGGTCTTGGAATGAGTATAACAAAACGTCTTGTCAATTTAATGAAAGGAGATATATCCGCGGAAAGCGAACCTGGTAAGGGTTCGATATTTACTGTCAGGCTTCCTCAAAAACGAATTGACAATACAGAATGTGGAGCCGAACTCGCGGGTAAATTAAAAAACCTTTCGTTCAAAAGCACGACAATCAGAAAAAAAATTAAGTTCAAACGTGAATATATGCCATACGGCAGCGTCCTTGTAGTTGATGATGTTGAATCGAACATATATGTCGCGAGAGGAATGCTGCTGCCATACGGATTAAATATTGATACAGCCGCGAGCGGCTTTGAAGCAATAGAAAAAGTAAAAAACGGTAATGTATATGACATTATTTTTATGGATCATATGATGCCCAAAATGGACGGCATAGAAGCTGTAAAAATAATCCGCGATATGGGATACAAAAATAATATTGTCGCGCTGACAGCTAACGCGTTAATCGGAAGGGAAGAAATGTTTTTGCGTAACGGCTTTGACGCTTTTATTTCCAAACCGGTTGATTCACGCGAGTTAAATTTTTTATTAATTGATTTAATAAGAAACACAAAACCGCCGGAAATAATAGAAGCAGCACGAATTGAACAGGAAAACGCGGGTAAAAATATAAAAACCGATTTAAAAAGCAGCAAACGCGATCTGGAAAAAATATTTACAAGAGACGCCGAAAACGCTTTAAAAATATTAACGGAATTAAATAAAAAATTATGCGATCATATAAATGAGGGAATAAATTCTTACATTAATACCGTACATGGAATGAAAAGCGCTCTCGCGAACATCGGTGAAATAGAATTATCAAATATCGCGCGCATACTGGAAACAGCGGGCAAAGAGAGGGATTTATCCGTAATAGTAGACGAAACTTCCATGTTAATAAACGCGCTTACGGCTTTAATAAAAAAATTCAAACCGCGTAATGATAAAAAGGATATAGAAATATCCGAACAAGACAATGAATTTTTACGAGAAAAATTAATTGATATAAGATCGGCGTGTGTTGTTATAAATAAAAAAGCGGCAAAAGCGGCTTTGAATGAATTAAAACAAAAAACATGGCCAAATCATGTAAACAATATTCTGGACAGTTTATCAACAAATTTACTGCACAGTGAATTTCAAAACGCCGAGGAAATAATCGATCATTTTATTATGTGAATCATTGACAATTAATCCAATTTTTGTTATTATAGTTATAAATAGAGTATTAAGGAGCTTTTTATGAATAAATTATTAAAAACTTTGGGATTTTTGGCAATTGTACTGTTAATCGGGTTTTTATCAACATGTGGTGAATCCGGAGCGAATACGGATTTAAAGCCCAATTTAAGCGTACCTTCAAAACCTTCTGATATACCAAATTTTAACAGTAGTAAGGGTTATGTAGCAATCCAGCAAGCGCAAGTTGATGATTTTATCGAAACACTGACGGATCTTCTGGACGACTTGGTAAGTTCGATAGATATGAATAACTTACTGCCCAATATTATGAATGAATACAATTCAAATTCATTCAGTTCATTAAGCCGAAGTTTAATGGGCCGCAGCATTGTATCAGAAAGTATTGACTTAAGATTAAGCAATGATGTACCAATGCCGGCATATACAAAAATAACCGGTTATGTAAAAGGAACAGTTTCACTTCATGAGGAAAATATTTTTCCAATAACAATTAACGGCGATTCGAAAGCCAGAGTTGAAATCAGCGAAGGTTTTATTTTGGATGATGATCCCGCTTTAGAAATGATTGGCGTAGTTACTGGAAGCGTCGCGATAAATAATGTAAGAATGATCAACGAAAATTCAATTTCCGGTTCTGTTTCCGGTACATTAAATTACGCGTTAAATATCGCTTATATAGAAGAAAATTTTTGGGTAAAAGTTATAGGATCGATAACACTGACTTCAAATCTAAGCAATGAAACAGTTACAGCAACCGCGAAATTAGATATTTATGGAGACAGTTCAAGCCCTTACGCTACCCAAACAATAACATTAAAAGCTACTCCGGGCGGAGTAACAATTAATTACTAAAAAAAAAGGGCTGCAAAGCCCTTTTTTTTCTGACATTTTTTTTGCTGCCTATTGACTTTTTTTTGCAAATAACACAAACTAAGAATGTATATTTCAAAGGAAGTGGGGTGCCGGACGCGGATGTTTCATCCGTATCAATCCTTAATCCCCCGCTAACCCGTAACTGTAATTGGGAAGATTCTGCCAATCGAACTTTAGTTCCGAACTAAAGTTCGCAAACACGACCACTGAAAAATCGGGAAGGTCGGCAGGAAAAACGCCCATAAGCCAGGAGACTTTGGTATGCGCGCTTCTATAATAGAAGCGACATATCCGTACGGATGTGTATATTTTTTCCAAGCTTCGAGGAAGAGCCTGTGAAAACCCAACTACATATCTAAAATTTATTTTCTCGTTATTGATGTAAGCCGGTTTTTGTGTCTTTCCCGGAAAGGGAGTGTTTTATGAGTAATTTCGAAAAGAGCATCACGCGAAGACGCGAAGACGCAAAAGTTTTTTTAGCAATCTTTGTTGTTGTACTTTTGTTTGTTGGGTGTAACCAGGATGGAGATGAACCCGGACCTCTTCATGGTTTATGGATATCCGAGTATGATGAAGTTTTTTTTATAAACCTAAATGACAATACTATTGTACATAGTTATGATTGGGATTTATTAATGTATAAAGGAACTATTAAGGAAATTGTTTTCTTTAATAATACTGCCGGCATCATTTTTATTGAATATACAAATACAGATGGCTGGACAATAGTAGAAGAAGATGGAAAGTTCACAGGAATTTATTTTCTAAATTTAACCGAAAATACAGTAGAATTAAAAAACGCCGCTGCAGGAACATATCCAAATTCTTATACACCAACTACATTAACTCTTTCAGCAGCTAAAGCTAAATTTACAATTGATAAAATCGGTGATTATTTTTCATTCGGATCAGCGTGCGTAAAACAATAATTATTTTAATTATCTTTTTTCCCTTTGTTCTTTTTTCTCTTGAACAAACCGATGATGATTATTTATTCGCGGATAACGAAGGTATTACAATTGTTGGAACGCGGCAAACAACACAGCAAATGGCAGTAATCGAAAAAGAAGAAATCGAACGCCATAACGCATCTGACATCGCGATTTTGCTTCAGGAAAGTCTTAACATAAATATCACAAGATACGGTACCTATGGAAATATGTCTTTGTTTAATCTTAGGGGTCTTGATACAAAACGTCTCGCGATTCTTGTCGATGGAGTTCCTGTAAATTCTTTTATGGACGGAAAGTTTGACATTGAACAAATCGATCTTAACTCAATTGAACGCATCGAAGTAATATATGGCGGCTCGGATTCCAAATACAATGTTTCAGGAGCGATGGGTGGTGTAATAAATATTATTACTGTAAAAAAACAAAACCCCGGGCTTCGTTTCGGTTTTTCTGTTTCCAATACTTCTGTTATACCCGGTGAATACCGTGATCGTAACGGAGAAACACAGGACGCAAACTGGGAAGATCTTTTTGATACGCAAAATTATTCATTGTCGGTATTATACGGTGGCGAAATATTTTCAGTTTCAGCTAATGTTTTCGCCAATCGCGCGGAAAATCATTTTTTATTTACAGACCGTTACAATTTTACCCGCCGAAAAGATAACAATGAAGTATGGGATACCGGCGCTTCCGCGAATATTGTGTGGTTGCTGGAAGATTTAACCAAGTTAATTTTTTCGACTAACTTTTATTATGGTGACAAAAATTTTCCAAACTCTGGTTTTTCAAGACACTTTGGCAATCAAAAAGATTTTTCCACCCGTTATAGTTTAATGCTGGATAAACCCCGTATATTACATGACGACTTTTCTACAGAGGTGTCAGTCACCTGGCATTTAAACCTGCGGGATTTTATTGATTCCGCGGATAATAATTCAAAACACGATCAACAAAGCTGTATGGTAATAAACCGCTGGAACTGGTTTTACTCTGATTGGCTTACTCTAAGAAGCGGCTTTGACTACAGCTTCATTTATCTTGATTCCTCGCGAATTGGAGTTAGAAACAGGCATGACGGCGGAGTTTATCTTACGGCTGAATACAAACCAATAAAACAATTTATGATCTCACCTTCCGCGAAAGCGGTTTTTTCCAGTGAAGGAGACGCTGCTTTTACAGTAATTCCAAAACTTGGAATTCTCTGGAATGCGACAGATTCAATTACAATCAGAAATAATTATTTTCGCAGTTTTAAGTTTCCGGACTTTGAGGAACTTTACTGGTCAAGCGGCGCAGCAAGCAGCGGCACGATAAATAATAGCGAACTGGGAAATCCCAATCTGCGTCCTGAAGACGGTTGGGGCGCTGATATTGGCGTGGAATATCAACATAAGGATATAATGAAACTGGAAAGTGTTTTTTTTACTCACTGGTTAAAAGATTCGATTCACTGGTACGCGGGAGCGGGCGGCGTATGGCGACCAGAGAATGTAGGGCAAGCTGTTTTTTTCGGACTTGAAAACAAATTAAATTATAATATACCGGTTTCTATTTGGTTATTGGAAAAAATAATTATTTCCGCTTCGTATCAATATTTATTAAGTTATCTTTTAAGTTTTGGATATAGTTTTACGGATAATAAAAGAATTCCATACAGTCCTGAACATACAATCGGAGGTTCTCTTAATTTTATTTGGCAAACGGGTTCTCTATTGGTTAATGGTCATTACGAGAGTTCGCGTTTTAATGACAGGGCAAATATCACAAAACTAAACTCGCACTTTCTGCTTAACGCTTCAGTGAATCAAAAAGTTGGAGATAATTTTTCTGTTTTTGGAACGGTTCGGAACATACTTAACACATCGTATGAATCGTTTTATGATTATCCCATGCCGGGGATTTCTTTAACTTTAGGTATGCGTGTAAACTTGGAGGCTGGAAATGAATAAAGATATTTTTACCACGAATAAAAACGAATCAACACGAATAATAAAATATATTCGAAGTATAATTTCGTGTTTTTCGTGGTTAGTAATCTTAATAATTCTTTTATTATCAAGTTGCAATCAAACTAAAGGTAAAGAAATAATAGATCGATCGGGGCGGACGGTTGTAATAAACAGGGCAATTAATCGCATTGTTTCGACAGCGCCGTCGAATACAGAAATTATCACAGACCTTGGGCAGGCTCATAAACTTGTCGCCATTGATATTCACTCGGCAAATATCGACAGCGTTCCTTCCGGTTTGCCTTTACTGGATTTTTTCTACCCTGATGCCGAAATAATTATCAATTTGCAACCCGATATTATTATCGCGAGCGGGCATAATCCCACGGGTACTGGAGAAGATCCTTTTAAACTTTTGCGTGACATGGATATTCCTGTAGTGTATATTTCCATGAGTAAAAGTATCGAAGATATTTATTTGGACATCGCGTTTATCGCTCAGCTTTTGCAAGCAGAAAAAGAAGGAGAGATACTTATCAATTCCATGAAAACACAAGTACAGGAAATAACACAACGAACAGAACATATTCAAAATAAAAAGTCCGTGTATTTTGAAATTTCTACCGCCCCCGATATGATAACATTCGGAAAGGACAGTTTCATCGACGATATGATTTCCATAATCGGCGCAAGTAACATTTTTGGAAATGATGCATGGTTTGTCATGCCGGGAGCGGAATCCATTATCGAGCGCAACCCTGATGTAATTCTTACAAATGTAAATTATATTAGCGATCCAATTGGCGAAATAAAGATGCGCCCTGGTTTTAATCATATTAACGCTGTTATTAATAACCAGATTTTTTATATTGATAATGATTCATCGTCACGGCCTTCGTCGAGGGTAATTTTGGCGCTGCGGCAAATGAGCGAGGCTGTGTACAGTGATCGGGATTTAACTCACGCAAAGACGCAAAGCCGCTAAGGACGCAAAGAGTAAGAAGAATATGAATTGTAAAAATATTATTTTAATTAGTATTATAATTTCTTTAGTTATAATAATCGCGGCAGCATCTCTTGGCAGTACTGGCATTAGTTTTTTTGATACAATTCAAATAGTCTTACATAAAATATTCGGACTGGCGGTTTCGCAAGATATAAACCCCGCGAATGTTTCGATTGTATGGATATTGCGCTTGCCTCGTGTTTTGCTTGCTTTCCTTGTAGGCGGAAGTCTCGCGATGAGCGGCGCTGTGTGTCAGTCAATTTTGCGAAACCCTCTCGCATCCCCTTACATTTTAGGAGTGTCATCAGGCGCGTCATTAGGAGCGGGAATAATTATCATAACCGGGATTACTCTACCCTTTTTGTACGGTTTTTCTCTGCCTTTAACTGGTTTTATTTTCGGGCTTTTAACTGTCTTTTTTGTCGCTTCGTTTTCTTCGAGAATCGATAAATCAATGTCGAATAACACAATAATTTTATGCGGTATGGTTTTATCGCTTTTTTTAAACGCGATCCTTACAACTTTAAGCGCTGTTTTTTCCGATGACTTGCGCCGTATCGCTTTATGGCAAATGGGAAGTTTCGCTATGCGCGGCTGGACTTATGTAGGGCTTCTTCTGCCATTTTTATTAATTGGAATTGCGGGTATTTTTCTTTATACAAAAGAAATGGATATTTTAAGTTTCGGCGATGAACAGGCAAAATCCGCCGGCATCGAAACAGGCTCGCTTCGAAAAAAACTGCTCGCTCTTTGCGCCGTATTAACAGGAGCTGCAGTAGCTCTTAGCGGCGTTATCGGTTTTGTCGATTTAATCGCGCCTCACGCGGCACGGCGCATCATTGGTTCACGCCACAAATATTTAATTCCCATGTCTTTTTTTCTTGGCGGTTCATTAATGGTTTGCACGGATTTAATCGCAAGAACTGTTATTTCGCCTTCGGAACTTCCTGTGGGAGCGATCACAGCGCTTATCGGCGCGCCGTTTTTTGTTTGGGTGTACTTTAGAAGAGGTTCTCGCAGAGGCGCAGAGGCGCAGAGGAAGAAGATATAATGCTTGTTATTAAAGAACTTTTTGCTGGGTATAACGGCGCGGATGTTATTTGTAATATAAACTTCGATGTAAAAAACGGGGAAAGTCTTTGTATACTTGGACCTAATGGCTGCGGCAAAAGCACTTTACTTAAAGCAATCGCGCGAATTATAGAATATCGAGGCGCTATTTCCATGAACGGCGAAAACACTTCCGATATCCCCCGTAAAGAGTTCGCGAAAAAAATAGCATTACTAAGCCAGAGCGCGCAAGTTTTTTTCCCGTACACAGTTTTAGAAACTGTTTCGATGGGGCGTTACGCGTATTCACAGGGTTTTTTAAAAAGCAATTCCGCCGAAGATTTTTCCATAATTAATAACATTGTAAAAAAACTTGATATATGGGATATAAAAGACCGCATGATCGACGAGCTTTCCGGCGGAACTTTACAAAGAGTTTTTTTGGCAAGGACGCTTTCGCAAACCCCGGATTTAATTTTACTAGACGAGCCTGCTAACCACCTGGATTTAAAATACCAAATTGAACTTTTAAATTTCCTGCGAACATGGGTCAAGGAAAACA
>Ga0123356_10002747_pt1 | contig 18703 bp, 18 predicted proteins | sample TergutEmb28metaG_2_FD_92546 | JGI IMG/M metagenome (GOLD analysis project Ga0123356, IMG submission 92546) | Embiratermes neotenicus P3 segment gut microbial communities from Petit-Saut dam, French Guiana - Emb289 P3 | ecosystem: Host-associated > Arthropoda: Insects > Digestive system > Gut ...
CACCGCGCCCACGTCGGAGATCCCCGCCCCGCCCACGCCGCCCGCGCCGAGCCTCGCCACGAGCGCCGCCAGCCGCTCCCACACCGCGCCACCGCCCGCCAGCTCGAGCTCCTGGATCTCGCCCGCCCTCGGGTTGGAGGTGCGCACCAGCACGAACAGCCCCGCGCCCGCGCGCCGTGCGCTCGCGAGCCACGGCTCCAGCGAGTCCTCGCCCAGGAGAGGGTTGACCGTCACCGCGTCCGCGCCCAGCCCCGCGATCCTCCCCGCCTCGGTGTCCAGCCCGCCGATCAGCGCCTGCGCGTACGCCCGCGCGCTCACCTCGATGTCGCCCCGCTTGGCGTCCGCGATCACCAGCAGCCCCGCCGCGCGCGCGTGCTCCGCCACCGCGCCCAGCGCCTCCCAGCCGGGCGCGCCCAGCCGCTCGAAGCAGGCCAGCTGCAGCTTGACCGCCACGCACGCCCCGCCCGCCGCCTCGATCAGCGCGCCACAGTGCTCGCGCACCGCCGCCGCCACCCGCCGCGCCGGCGAGCCCGCCCCGGCGCCCGCGCCGATCGCGCGCCACAGCGCGGCGGGATCGGGGTCCAGGCCGAGCACGATCTGCGATTGGCGCTCGGCCACGCGCGCGGCCAGCGTGTCGCCGAAGCTCGCCAGCTCAGTGCCCCTTGACCGCGCCCTTCAGGCCGCTTCCCGGCGTGAAGCGCGGCACGCGCGAGGCCGCAATCTGGATCCGCTCGCCCGTGCGCGGATTGACCCCCTGGCGCGCGCCACGCTGGCTCACGTGGAACTTGCCAAAGCCCGACAGCGCGACCTCGCTGCCGCGGCTCAGCGCGTCCTCCACGGTGGCCAGCACCGCATCGATCGCGCGTCCCGCGTCCTGCTTGCTCAGGTTCGCCCTGTCCGCCACCTGGTCAATCAGCTCGCCCTTCGTCACTTGCATCCTCCTGGTTTGAGAGACACTCCCGATTGACGCTAACAATCTCCGCGGACGCGCGTGGGCGCGGCCCGCCCGCGCCGTCGCGCCGTGCGGCGGGCGCGCCCGAATGAGCGGGCGTGCCGTCCGCGATAATGCCGCGCCGTGCCACGGCTCGGCTGGATCCTCACGGTGCTCGCCGCGCTCCTCACCGCGCTCCTGCTGCTGCTGGGCGGCTACACCGGCTACGCCGGCCTCAGCCTCGCGATCGCCGTTTCGGCCGCCATCAATCTGATCTAGCCGTGGGCTCCGAGCGGGCGCCCGCTCCGGCGGTGCCCGTCACGCGCAGCGGGCGTTGGGTGTTTTGTTTTGAGGATTGGTTCCGCGCGGAAGGAATCCCCAAAACAAATCCCCCAACGGCGACTCCGACAAGTGTGTTCGAGGTCGTGCACCCCGGTGCAGAGCTCGAAGGGAGCGCGCGGCTGCCCCACGCGCGGGGCGCTATCCCCCGAGCTGATCAAATCGATCAACGCGGCAAGCGGGAAGAGGAACCTCACTCCACCTTTTTTATGTTTTCCAACGCCACACCCGCGCGCTCGCGCTCGCGTTCCTCCAGCCAGCGCGCCAGGGCGCGCGCCGCCTCGCCCCGGTGGCTGATCGCGTCCTTCCGCGCGTCGCTCAGCTCTGCCATCGTGAGGCCCCGCGGGCCCGCGTCCGGCAGGAACGCCGGGTCGTACCCGAAGCCCCGCTCACCGCGCGCCTCCTCCGCGAGCCGGCCCTCGCAGGTGCCCTCGAAGAGCCGCTCCCCGCCCTCCGGCTCGACGTACGCCAGCGCGCACACGTACCGCAGCGCGCTGCCCGCCGGCGCCTCGCGCATCAGCTTGCGCAGGTTCTCCTCGTCGCTCGCGCCCTCGCCCGCGTACCTCGCCGAGCGCACGCCCGGCGCGCCGCCCAGCGCGCGCGCCTCGACTCCCGAGTCGTCCGCGATCGCCACGCGCCCGGTCGCACGCGCCGCGGCGCGCGCCTTGACCAGCGCGTTCTCCGCGAACGTCTCGCCCTCCTCCGGCGGCAGCCTCACGTGCTCGGGGAGGGCCTCGATCGCGTGGTTCGGCAGCAGCCGCGCGAACTCGCGCCGCTTGTGCTCGTTGCGCGTGGCCAGCCCCAGTCTCACGCCGAGGAGATCGCCCGCTCCTGGATCGCGCGCAACCGCTCGACACCGCTCCCCGCCAGCGCCAGCAGCTCGTCCAGGTGCGCGCGCGACAGCGGGGTGCGCTCCGCGGTGGTCTGCACCTCCACCAGACCCCCCTCGCCGGTCATCACCACGTTCGCGTCCACCTCCGCGCTCGAGTCCTCCCCGTAGTCCAGGTCCAGCAGCGCCCGCCCGCCCACCATGCCACACGACACCGCCGCCACCGAGCCCCTCAGCGGCGAGCGCTCGCGCTCCAGCAGCCCACGCTCCTCCAAACGCGCGCACGCCAGCGCCAGCGCCACCCACGCGCCCGTGATCGACGCGCACCGCGTCCCGCCGTCCGCCTGCAACACGTCGCAGTCGAGGTAGATCGTGCGTTCGCCCAGCGCCTCCAGGTCCACCACCGCGCGCACCGCGCGCCCGATCAGCCGCTGGATCTCCACCGTGCGGCCGTCCGGGCGCCCCCGCGTCACGTCCCGCTGCTTGCGCTCGCCCGTCGACGCCGGCAGCATGCCGTACTCCGCCGTCACCCAGCCCCCACCGCCGCCCGCCATCCAGCGCGGCACGCTCTCCTGCGCCGACGCCGTGCAGATCACGCGCGTCTCGCCCGCCTCGATCAGCGCCGAGCCGGTGGCCGTGCGCACGAAGCCCGGCTCGATCGCCACCTCCCGCAGCTCATCCGCCGCGCGACCGCCGCTCCGCTCCAGCTGCGCGGTCCCCGCCTCCCCCTCGCTCACAGCGCATCCTCGCGCGCGGGCCGCCGCACGTCCACGAGCTCCACCCGCTCCACCTCGCCCAGCGGCATCTGCAGAAAGCGCGTGCCCAACTCGCAAAAGCTCTCCACCTCGCCTGTGCACAGGAAGCGGTACTCGCCCTCGCCCCCGCCCCCGCCCTCGCCCTCGCGCGCCACCCGCAGGCCGCGCCCCCCCAGCGCGTGCTCCACCTGGCGCGCCAGCGCGCCACCCGCGCTGATCAACCTCACCTCGGGGCCCAGCAGCCGCTGCAGCATCAGGCGGATCAGGGGGTAGTGGGTGCACCCCAGGATCACCGTGTCCACGCGCGCCTCGCGCAGCGGCGCGCACGCCTCGCGCACGGTCCCCACCGCCTGCTCGTCGAACTGCCTGCCCTCCTGGATGATCCCCGCCAGCGTCGCACACGCCACCGGGTGCAGCGTCACGTGCGGGTCCAGCGCGCCCACCGCCTCCTCGTAGGAGCCACTCGCCACGGTGGTCGGGGTCGCCAGCAGCCCGATCCTGCCCGTGCGCGTCGCCGCCACCGCCTGCAACGCCTCCGGGCGCACCACCCCCAGCACGTCCACGCCCAGCGTGGTCTCCATCATGCGCCGCCTCAACGCCGGCAGCGCCGCCGAGGTGGCCGCGTTGCACGCCACCACCAGCAGCTTCGCGCCCCTTCGCAACAGCTCCTCCGCCATCTGCAACGCAAAGCGCTCCAGCTCCGTCGCCGAGCGCTCGCCGTAGGGGAAGCGCGCCGTGTCGCCCAGGTACAGGAAGTTCTCCTCCGGCAGCCTCACCAGCAGGTCGTGCAACACCGTCAAGCCGCCCACGCCCGAGTCGAACACGCCGATCGGCCGCCTCGACGGCTCACCCCGTCCCGGCCCCGCGATGTCCAGGCGCGCCCGCACACCGCCATCATCCCAGAGCGCCCGCAGGCGGAGCGCTACGGTCCCCCACCGTGCGCGCGCTCGTCCTCTCCAACATGCTCCCCGATCGCCACCACCCCGAGCGCGGGCGGTTCGTGCGCGACCAGGTCGCCGCCCTGCGCCGGCTCCCGGGGCTCGAGGTCGAGCTGTGCGAGCTCCCGCCCGGCGCCCCCTCGCTGCTCCGCGGCGCTCGCACGCTGCGCGCGCGCCACGCACGCGATCGCTTCGACGTGGTCCACGCCCACTTCTCGCTCGCCGCCCTGCCCGCACTCGCCCTGCCCGCGCGCGTGCGTGCGCTCACCGTGCACGGCACCGACGCGCGCCACCCCCGCACGCGCCTGGTCACGCGCGCGGTGCTCCCCTTCATGGACATCGTCGCCGCCGTCTCCCCCTCGCTGGTCGCCGCGCTGCCCGGGGCCCGCGCGCGGCGGCGCGCGCTCGTGCTGCCCTGCGGCGTCGACACCGAGCGCTTCGTTGTGCTGGACCGCGCGCAATGCCGCCTGCAGCTCGGCCTCCCCGCGCACCGGCGCCTGCTGCTCTTCCCCGCCGACCCCGCGCGCGCCTCCAAGCGCGCCGATCGCGCCCGCGCGCTCGCGCGCCACGTCGACGCCAACCTGCTCACACTCGGCGGCGTCGATCCCGCGCGCGTGCCCCTGCTGGTCAACGCCGCCCACGCCGTGATCGCGCCCTTCGAGCGCGAGGGGTTCGGGCTGGCGGTGCTGGAGGCGCTCGCCTGCGACGTGCCCGTGCTCGCCACGCCCGTCGGCATTCACCCCGCCGCGCTCGACGGGGTCCAAGGCGCGCTGTGCGCGCCGTTCGAGCTCGAGCGCTGGGCCGCCGCGCTCGAGCCCCACCTGCGCGATCCCGACCCGCGCGTCGAGGGCCGCGCCCGCGCGCTCTCCTGGTCCGCCACCGCGATGGCCCAACGCGTGCGCGACGCCTGGCACACCGCGCTCAGCCAGTAGCATCAACCACGTGGCAGACACAGATCGGGTGGATCACACCGCCGCCGCAACGCCCGCGGTTGCACCCGCCGACACGCCCCACACGGCGGACCCCGACCCCGAGGCTCCCGCCGACGCGCCCAACCCCGCCTCCGGCTTCGCCGCGCGCGGGAGGATGCGCCGCCGCGCGCGCTTCCTGCGCCGCGCGCGCGAGCTCGCCTACCGCGATCTCGGCGGTCTCGTCTTCGAGCTCCACCGCTTCGGCCAGCGCAACGACGAGCTCGTCACCGCCAAGCTCACCATGCTCGGCCATCTCGACGGCGAGCTGCGCGCGCTGGAGGACGCGCTGCACCAGCGGCGCGAGGTCACCGTGCTGCGCGAAGCCGGCGTCGCCGCCTGCCCGCGCTGCGCCGCCATCCACTCCAGCGACGATCGCTTCTGCCCCACCTGCGGCCTCTCCATGCGCCGCCAGGCCCAACGCCCGATCGCCGGACCGCCCCTGCCCCTCGATCACATCGCGCCCGCCACGGCGGGCGGCGCCGCGCCGTCGCCGGGCGGGCCTCAGCCGCCGCCGGCCGCGCCTCAACCTTCGCCCGCCGCGCCCCAGTCCTCGCCGGCCGCGCCTCAACCTTCGCCCGCCGCGCCCCAGTCCTCGCCGGCCGCGCCCCCGGTGCCGCCCGCCGCGCCCCAGTCGCCGCCGCCGGCGCCTCAACCTCCGCAGGCCGCGCCCCAGGTGCCGCCGGCCGCGCCTCCCCCATCCCCCGCTCGGGCGGCCGATCGCCGGCCGGGCTCGGTGGCTGAGCCGGCCGCCCCGCCGGCTTCCCCTGCGCGCACCGCTCCGCCCGCACGCACCGCCCCGCCTTCGCGCACGCCTCCGCCCGCGCGCACCGCTCCCCCCGCCAGGGCCGCGCCCGCTCCGCGACGGGGTCTGGCGCCCCATCCGCCCGAGCGGGGGACGCGGCCGCCGCGTGTCGAGGAGGAGGACGAGCAGCCGACCAGGATCCTGCGGCCCCCCGACCCCGATTCGGAGCGGTGAGCGCGCCGCCCCCTCCCGTGCTGCCGGCGGAGTCGGAGAGAGTGGGCTCCGATCCGGCGCGGCCTCGCATGGCGGGGCCCCATCCGGCCAACGCCGCCGCGGGCGATCAGCTCGACGGGTTGCCCAACGCGTGGCGGGAGTGCCCGCTGTGCAGCGCCACGATGCACCCCGAGCAGGAGTGGTGCCTGCGCTGCGGCGCGGCCGCCAACACGCGGCTCGCCGCGCCTCCCCGATGGCGCTCGCTGGCGATCGCGCTGGCTCTGATCGTGGTGGTGGCGCTCGGCGTGATCGTCGCCGCCCTGGTGAAGCTGCTCGGATGAGCCGGCCCACGGCCGCGGCCGGCGCCGCGCTCCCGCTCCGTGTCGACGTCGCGATCGCCGGCGCCGGCGCCGCCGGGTTGTTTGCCGCGCTGTGCGCGGCGCGCGCGGGGGCCAGCGCCGCGCTCGTGTCGGCCACCCCGCTGGCCCAGACCGCCAGCTACTGGGCACAGGGCGGGCCCGCCGCCGCGCTCGGGCCCGACGACAGCTTCGAGCTTCATCTGCTGGACACCGAGCGCGCCGGCCGCGGCGCCGTGCGGCGCGCCGCCGCCGAGGCGCTGGTGCGCGAGGCGCCCGCGCGCGTGCGCGATCTGCAGGAGCTGGGCGTGCGCTTCGACACCGATCGCCACGGTCGGTTCGTGCTGGCGCTCGAGGGGGGCCATTCGGTGCGCCGTGTGGTGCACGCCGGCGGCAGCGCCACGGGGCGCCGCGTGGTGCGCGCGCTGTCCGCGCTGGTCGCCGAGGAGCCGCGCATCGCGGTGCTCGAGGGCGACCGCGCGCGCGCCAGTGGGCTGCTCTCGCGCGACGGGCGCTGCGTGGGGGTGCGCTGTGCCGACGGCCGCGACGTGCTCGCGCGCGCCACCCTGCTCGCCACCGGCGGCGCCGCCGCGCTCTGGGCCCGCACCACCAACCCCCCCGGATCGCTCGGCGCCGGCCTGCTGCTGGCGCGCCTGGCGGGCGCCACGCTGGCGGATCTCGAGCTGATGCAGTTCCACCCCACCGCGGTGATCGGCGTGCCCGGCAGGGAAGGGTTCCTCGTCACCGAGGCGATCCGCGGCGAGGGCGCCACGCTGCACGACGCCTGCGGCGAGCGGTTCGTCGATGAGCTCGCGCCCCGCGACGAGGTCTCGCGCGCGATCCAGCTGCGCATGCGCCAGACCGGCTCGCGCTCGGTGGGGCTCGACATGCGCGCGATCGACCCCGCGCGCTTCCCCAACGTGGTGGGCGCGCTGCGCGAGGCCGGGCTCGACCCCGCGCGCGAGCTGGTGCCGGTCGCGCCCGCGGCCCACTACATGGTCGGCGGCGTGCTCACCGACCTGCGCGGGCGCACCACCCTGCCGGGCCTCTACGCGCTCGGCGAGGCCTCCTGCACCGGGCTGCACGGCGCCAACCGCCTGGCCTCCAACTCGCTGAGCGAGTGCTTCGTGTTCGGCCGCCGCGCCGCGCTGAGCGCGCTCGATGAGCCCGCCCACGAGGCGGGCCGCGCCGCGCCGGGCCGGCCCGAGCTCACCCCGCCGCTGCCAGCCGTCGAGCCCTCCACGCGCGGCGCGCTGTGGCGCCACGCCGGCATCGAGCGCAGCGCCACCGGGTTGCGGGAGCTGCTCGAGGACCCCCACCCGCTCGCCCGCCTGATCGCCCGCTGCGCGCTCATGCGCGAGGAGAGCCGCGGCGTGCACCACCGCACCGAGTTCCCCGCGCCCGATCCCGCGCTCGACCGCCACCACCTCGTGGTGGCGCCCCCGGAGCGAGGCGCGGCGATCGCCTGGGAGGAGTGGGCGCCGGGCGCCGGCCCGGGCGCGGCGGGCGCGCCGGGCTCGGCGGGTTCGTCCGACGCGGCGGGGTCGTCCGACCCGGCGGAGTCGTCGGGCCCGGCGGGGTCGCGCGACTCGGCGGTGTCCTCAGGCCCCGCGGTGCCGTCGGGCTCGTGAGGAGCGCGGCGGCGGGCCGTCCTATCGATGGTGCGCCACAGATCGCGGACCACATACCGCGGACGTGCATCGCACCGGTCCTTTCGCACGGCGATCGTGTTAGGGCAAGGACAAGAGGCCACGATGTACCAGTTCAGCAGAGCGATCTACCGGGAGCTCGCTCCCTTCATCGTCTCTCCGGGGCGCTGCACGGAGGGACCGGGTCCGCATACAAAGGTGCTGCGGGCCTGCGAGGCCGCGGTGCGCCGGCTGGCGACCGACCGGCACTACTTCGCGCGCCCCGCGCGCACGCTGTTCGGGGACATACGGATCTACTTCCCCATGAGCGCGCAACGGCGCGCATATGACGTGGTGACTCGCTACATGGAGCTCGCGCAGCGCTATCTGGACGCCAATCCGGTCGCCGCGCACGACGCGATGAACGGCGGGCCGATGCGGTGCCGCGCCACCACGCGCAAGGGCGACGCGTGCCAGCGGGTGCCGCTGCCCCACAACGGATACTGCCCCTCCCACCAGCACCTCGCCGACACCGAGGATCGCGAGCTGGCCGCCTGACACGCGGCGCCGGCCGCCCCGGGGCATGCTCCCCGCGGGCGGCGGGGCATAGGCTCCGGGCGTGCTGCTCGGAGTGGACGTGGGCGGGACCTTCACCGACGCGGTGTGCATCGCGCGCGACGGCGCAGTGCATTCCGCCAAGGTACCCAGCACCCCCCGCGAGGAGGCGCGCGGCGTGCTGGGTGCGATCGAGCAGGTGCTCGCGCGCGCGGGCGGCGAGCCGGAGGAGCTCGAGCGCTTCTCGCACGGCACCACCGTGGCCACCAACGCGCTGCTCGAGGGCCGCACCGCGCGCACCGCGTTCGTGGCCAGCGAGGGCTTCACCGACCTGATCGAGCTGGGCCGCCAGGCGCGCCCGGAGCTCTACCGACTCTGCCGGGCCGGGCCCGCGCCGCTGACCCCGCCGCAGCGGCGCTTCGGCGCGCGGGAGCGGATGTCCCCGCAGGGGCCGTTGCGCGCCCTGGAGGAGCACGCGGCGCGGGCGCTGGTCGCGCGGGTCGCCGCGGCGGAGCCGCAGGCGGTGGCGGTGGCGCTGCTCCACTCCTACGCCCACCCGGCCCACGAGCGCCTGCTCGGCGCGCTGCTGGCGGAGCACCTCCCGCAGGTCCACCTCTCGCTCTCGCACGAGCTGGTGGGCACCTTCCGCGAGTACGAGCGCGCGGCCAGCACGGAGCTCGACGCCGCGCTGTCGCCCGCGCTGGCCGGCTACCTGCGCGAGCTGCGCACCGCGGCCGCCGCGCGGGGGCTCGTGGAGCCCCAGGTGATGCAGTCCTCCGGCGGGCTGATCTCCGCGGGCGAGGCCGCGCGCCACGCGGCGCTCACGGTGCTGTCGGGACCGGCCGGCGGCGTGGGCGGGGCGCTGCTCGTGTCGGAGCTGGCGGGCGAGCGCGACGTGCTGTGCTTCGACATGGGCGGCACCTCGTGCGACGTCTGCCTGATCGACTCCGGCCGCGTCACCGAGACGGCCGCGCGCTCGGTGGCCGGCCGGCCGCTGGCGCTGCCCGCGCTCGACATCCACACGGTCGGCGCCGGCGGGGGCTCGGTGGCGTGGCGCGACGCGGGCGGCGCGCTGCGCGTGGGGCCGCGCTCGGCGGGCGCCCAGCCGGGCCCGGCCTGCTACGGGCGGGGCGGCGAGCAGCCGACCGTGACCGACGCCAACCTGCTGCTGGGACGCCTGCCGCTCGACGCCCCGCTCGCCGGGGGGTTGCGCCTCGACCTGCGCGCCGCCGAGGCGGCCGTGGGGCGGCTCGCCGCCGCGCTCGAGCTGGACCTGTTGCGCTGCGCGGAGGGGATCGTGCGCGTGGCGGAGGCCGAGATGGTGCGGGCCCTGCGCGTGATGAGCGTGGAGCGGGGCATCGACCCCCGCGGCTGCGCGCTCATGCCCTTCGGCGGAGCCGGTCCGTTGCACGCGGCCGCGCTGGCGCGCGAGCTCGGCATGCGCACCATCCTCTGCCCGCGCGCCTCGGGGGTGCTCTCCGCGCTGGGCCTCGCCGCGGCGGCGCCCCGGCGCGACGTGGCGCGCACCGTGATGCTCGCCGGCGCCGCGCTGGAGCCGGCGCAGCTGGAGCGCGAGCGCCGCGCGTTGATCGAGCACGCGCTCGGCGAGCTCGGGGAGGCCGGCGGCGAGGCGGCGCGCGTGCGGGTGCGCCACGAGCTGCGCTACCGCGGGCAGTCGTTCGAGCTGCCGGTCGAGGAGGAGGTCGACCCGGCGCACGGCCGGGCGGCGCGCGGCGGGCTGGCAAGCGGCGGGCTCACGCCCAACCAGCTCACGCGCGCGTTCGCGGAGGCGCACGAGGCGCGCTACGGCTTCGGCGGGGAGCGCGCGGGGGTGGAACTCGTCACGATGCGCGTGTCGGCGTGGGGCCAGGCGGGCACGATGCGGTTGCGCGGCCACACCGCCGGCAGTCCCTCCCGCGGCGCACAGGAGGTGATCCTCGACGGCGAGCGCCGGCGGGCGGCGCTCTGGCGGGGCGAGCTGCAGGCGGGCACGACCGTGCGGGGCCCCGCGCTGTGCGCGTTCCCGGAGTCGACGCTGCTGGTGGCGCCGGGGTGGACGGGCGAGGTCAACGCGCAGGGCACCGTGCGGTTGGAGGCGGTTGGATGAGGCCGCGGGGCGCGGTGCGGCGGGGCGCGCTCGACCCGATCGAGCTGCAGGTGCTGACCGGCGCGTTGCGCGCGTGCGTGGAGGAGATGGGCGCGGCGCTGATCCGCGCGGCGCACTCGGCCAACATCAAGGAGCGCCGCGACTGCTCCACCGCGCTGTTCGACGGCGCGGGCGAGATGGTGATGCAGGCCGAGCACATACCGGTGCACCTGGGCTCGATGCCGGACGCGGTGGCGGCGGTGCTGGGCGAGCGCCACGCGCGCGGGCGCGCGTGGATCCTCAACGACCCCTTCGCGGGCGGCACGCACCTGCCGGACATCACGGTGATCACCCCGATCTTCGCGGGCGAGCGCGGGGAGCTGCTGGGCTTCGCCGCCAGCCGCGCGCACCACGCGGACGTGGGCGGGCGCATCCCGGGATCGATGCCCGCCGACAGCACCCGCCTGGAGGAGGAGGGCGTGGTGATCTCGCCGCGCCCATTGACCGAGCGGGCGCTGCGCGAGCTGGTCGCGCGCATGCGCCAGCCGGAGGAGCGCCGGGCCGACCTGCGCGCGCAGCTGGCGGCCAACCGCATCGGCGCGCGGCGGCTCGAGCAGCTGGGCGCCCGCCTCGGCGTGGAGCGCCTGCACGAGGGGACCGCGGCGGTGCTGGACTACGCGGAGCGGCGCACGCGCGCCTCGCTGGTCGCGCTCGGCGGGGGCGAGCGCCGCGCGGAGGACGTGCTGGAGGCGCCGGAGGGCGACCTGGTGCTGCGCCTGCGCGCCACCGTGCGCGACGGGCGGCTGCTGCTGGACTTCGCCGGCTCCGCGGCCCAGCACGAGGGCAACCTCAACTGCCCCCTCTCGGTCACGCGCGCCGCCTGCGCGTTCGCACTGCGCGTGCTCACCGACCCCGACATCCCGCCCTCCGCCGGCGCGCACCGCCCGCTGGAGGTGCGCGCGCCGCAGGGCTCGCTGCTCAACGCGCGCGCCGGGGCCGCGGTGGTGGCGGGCAACGTGGAGACCTCCTCGCGCGTGGCCGATCTGGTGCTGAGCGCGTTCGGCCGCGCGCAGGGCCAGGGCACGATGAACAACCTCACGCTGGGCGACCGCGACTTCACCTACTACGAGACGATCGGCGGCGGCCAGGGCGCGTGCGAGCACGCCGACGGCCCGAGCGCGGTGCACGTGGCGATGAGCAACACACTCAACACGCCGATCGAGGCGCTCGAGCGCGAATTCCCGCTGCGCGTGCGCCGCTACGAGGTGCGCCGCGGCTCGGGCGGGAGCGCCGCGCACCGCGGCGGCGACGGCGTGGTGCGCGAGCTGGAGGCGCTCTCGCCGATGACCTACTCGCTCATCACCGAGCGCCGCCGCCACTCCCCGCGCGGCGCGCAGGGCGGCGGGCCGGGCCGCCCGGGGCGCAACCTGCTCGACGAGGCAGAGCTCCCGGCCAAGAGCACCGGCGAGCTCCGCGCGGGCGATGTGCTGCGCATCGAAACCCCCGGCGGCGGAGGCTTCGGCCGTGATCGAGCATGAAAATGCGCATTTTGCGGGAAACTGGCCGCGCCGTCGAACACATCTGTCTGAGGAGCCGTTGGGGGATTCGAAAAGAGGATTCGTTCCGCGCGGAACCAATCCTTAAAACAAAAAACGGAACGGACGCTGCTCGGAAGCTCGACCGGCACCGCAGGAGCGCGCGCCGACCGCCGCACCCGCGTACTGAAACCCCGCAATTTGCAGGCGATTTGGGATTTTCGCCCGGATTTCGTATCTTTAACACCCGGCCCCGCCCAGGTGTGCTTCAGGGCGGATGTGCCTCCCCCGCAGTTGATCCCGAACCCCCCAAGCTCCGCCATGCCAATTGCCCTCAAGGAATGGGCCGTCACCGTCCGCGCCCTCGCCGAAGGCGAGCAGCTGCTCACGCTGCGCAAGGGCGGCATCCGCGAGCCCGAGAAGCACTTCATGCTGGACCACGAGCGCTTCTTCCTCTACCCCACCTTCGACCACCAGAGCAACGACCTGGTGCGCGAGTCGCATCGCCCGGAGCTGCGGCGCGCGCTGGAAGAAGGGGTGTGGAGCGACGGCGAGCCCCCGCTGCAGGCGCTCGCCTCGCCGGTCGGCCTCCCCTCGCCCGACCGCGTGCGGATCCGCGCGTGGGCCGAAGTGGCCGGCCACTTCACGATCACCGACCCCCGCGCGGTGGACGCGCTGTCGCCGTTCTACGTGTGGACCACCGACTACGCCGAGAAGCGCCTCGCGTGGAAGCGGCGCCATCCGCTGCACGTGCTGCTGCTGCGCACCTACCGGATCCCGCGCCCGGTGACGGTGAAGGTCAAGGACGAGTACCACGGCTGCCACTCCTGGGTGGAGATCCAGCGCGAACTGCCCTTCGAGGGCACGCCGGTGCTCTCCGACGACGAGTTCGAGCGCGCCTCCGAGGAGATCCAGGCGATCACCCGCGAGGCGGGACAGCCGATCCTGGTCTGAGCTCGACCTCGCTGACGGCGCCGCCGTCGATCAGGTAGGAGCGCACCCCCGGCGAGCCGGGATCGGCGAGCCCCACGATCACCCACTCCACGCCGGGCCAGTGGGCGGCGAAGTTGATGTCGGTCTGCGACGGGCGCGGCGCGGTGCGCGTGTGCGAGTGGTAGATCGCGCCCAGCTCGAGGCCGTCGCGCTCGATCGCCTCGATCAGTTTCAGCACCTCCAGGCCGTCGATCTCGAAGCGCAGCGGGCTGGCGGCGGTGTTGCGCGCGCGGTGCACGCGCACCGCGCGGGACGGCCCGCCGGGCGCCGCGCCGGGCTCCGGCCCGCCGGGCGCCGGCCCGCCGGGCGCCGCCCCCGGCTCCGAGGCGATCACCCCGCAGCACTCGTTGGGGGCCTCCTGGAGCGCGTGCGCGATCAGCTGCTGGAGCAGGTCCGGCGCGATCAGCATGGGTGAGCCGAGCGCGCGCGGGGCGCTACCACCACACGGTGGAGTCGAGGTTCTCGATCTCCTGGAGCGGACGGGTGTAGATGCCGCTGGAGAGGTACTTCCAGCCGTCGTCGGCCACGATGAACACCACGTTGCCCTCGTCGAGCTCGCCCGCGATGCGCACCGCCACGCGCGCGATCGCGCCGGAGGAGACACCGGCGAAGAGCCCCTCCTCGTCGAGCAGCTTGCGCGTCCACACGATCGCGTCGCGGTTGGTGACGAAGATCTTGCGGTCCAGCAGCGAGATGTCGATGATCGGCGGGATGAAGCCGTCGTCCAGCGAGCGCAGCCCCTGCACCGGCTCGCCCTGCATCGGCTCGGCGGCCACGATCTTGACCGCGTCGCCGAACGCCTCCTTCAGGCGGCGGCCGTTGCCCATCAGTGTGCCGCCGGTGCCGAGGCCGGCCACGAACGCGGACACCTCGTCGAGCTCCTCCAGGATCTCCAGCGCGGTGCCGTGGTAGTGCGCGTTGGGGTTGGCCACGTTGCCGTACTGGTAGGGCATGTAGTAGGAGGGGTCGCGTTCGCTCATCTCGAGCGCCAGCTCGACCGCGCCGTTGGAGCCCTTGGAGCCCTCCGAGTAGACGATCTGCGCGCCGTACATCTCGAGCAGCTGCGTGCGCTCGCGCGTGACGTTCTCGGGCATCACCACCTTCAGCGGGTAGCCCTTGCGCGAGCAGATCATCGCCAGCGAGATGCCGGTGTTGCCGGAGGTGGGCTCGAGGATCGTGAGGCCGGGCTCGAGCGCGCCCTTCTCCTCGGCGTCGTCGATCAGCGCGCGCGCCACGCGGTCCTTGACCGAGCCGGTGGGGTTGTGCGACTCGAGCTTGGCCCACACGCGCACGCCGGGCTTGGGCGAGAGGCGTGAGAGCTCGATCAGCGGCGTGTTGCCGATCGCCTGGACGATGTCGCCGTAGCGACCGCCGCACGGCCTGTTGCGCAGGGGCTCGAGCGCCATTACTTCACGAAATATAGCCCGCGCGCCCGCGCGCGCGGGCGTCGATAACATGCGCGCGCCGGGGGAGATGACCATGGGTGGCGCACCGCACTACGACTTCGACTGGCTCGTGATCGGCTCCGGCTTCGGAGGCAGCGTCTCCGCGCTGCGATTGGCCGAGAAGGGCCACTCGGTGGGCGTGCTCGAGTGCGGGCGGCGCTTTGCGGACCACGAGTTCGCGCGCAACACCGGCGACCTGCGCCGCTACTTCTGGAATCCCCGCCTGGGCATGAAGGGCATCTTCCGGTTGAGCAACTTCAAGGATGTGGCCGTCGTGTCGGGGTGCGGCGTGGGCGGCGGCAGCCTCGGCTACGCCAACACGCTGTACGTGCCGCCGCGCGCGTTCTTCGAGGACCGCCAGTGGGCGGAGCTCGAGCAGTGGGAGTCGGCGCTGGCGCCGCACTACGAGGAGGCGCAGCGCATGCTGGGCGTGGTGCAACAGCCCCACGACGATCCCGCCGATCAGCTCCTGCGCGAGCTGGGCGAGGAGCTGGGGGTGGGCGACAGCTACAAAAAGACCCCCGTGGGGATCCACTTCGGCGAGCCCGGCAGGACCGTGGAGGACCCCTACTTCGGCGGCGAGGGCCCCGCGCGCACCGGCTGCCGCCTGTGTGGGCGGTGCATGGTGGGCTGCCCGCACGGGGCCAAGAACACGCTGGTGAAGAACTACCTGTACCTCGCCGAGCGGCGCGGCGCGCGCGTGATGCCGGAGCGCACGGTGATCGACATCCGCCCGATCGGCGCGGGCGACGGCAGCGAGGGGTACGAGGTGGAGAGCGTGCGCTCCGGCGCGTGGCTGCGCCGCGAACGGCGTGTGCAGCGCGCGCGGGGCGTGGTGGTGGCGGCGGGACCGCTGGGCACCAACAAACTCCTGCAGCGCTGCCGCCTGCACGGCTCGCTGCCGCGCATCTCCCACCGCCTGGGCGAGCTGGTGCGCACCAACAGCGAGGCGATCCTCGCGGTGACCGTGCCGGAGGACTATCCCGAGGACCTTATCCGGCGCGTGGCGATCACCTCGAGCATCTACCCCGATCCCCACACCCACATCGAGACCGTGACCTACGGCAACGACGGCGACTCGATGCGGCGGCTGTACACGCTGCTGGTGGGCGACGGCACGCGCGTGACCCGCCCGCTGAAGCTGCTGGCCCAGATCGCCCTGCACCCCCGGCGCCTGGCGAAGATGGTGTTCGCGCGCCACTGGTCGCGGCGCACGATCATCGTGCTGGTGATGCAGACGCTGGACAACGCGATCGCGCTGCGCCCCCGGCGCGGGCCGTTCGGCACGGTGCGCCTGCAGACCGAGCAGGATCCCGCGCGCCCCAACCCCACCTTCATCCCGGTGGCCAACCGCGCGGCCGAATGGCTGGCCCGCCGCACCGGCGGCGTGGCGCAGAGCTCGCTGAGCGAGGCGCTCTTCAACATCCCCACCACCGCGCACATCCTGGGCGGCGCGGTGATCGCCGCCGACCCGCAACGGGGCGTGATCGACGCGCGCCAGCGCGTGTTCAACTACGAGAACCTGCTGGTGTGCGACGGCTCCGCGATCCCGGCCAACGTGGGCGTGAACCCCAGCCTCACGATCACCGCGCTAGCCGAGCGCGCGATGAGCTTCGTGCCGGCGGCCGCGGCGGCCAACGGCGGCGGCGATGGCGGCCCGGCGCGCGCGGCTACCGACCGCCGGCCATCGCGGGCAGGATGACCAGCGTGTCGCCGTCGTCCACGGCGGTGCCGAGGCCGTCGAGCACGCGCACGTCCTCGTCGTTGAGGTAGATGTTGACGTAGCGGTTCAGCTCGCCGTCGCCCGAGAAGAGCTGGCCCTCGGTGGCGGGGTGGTTGGCCACGAGGTCACGCAGCACCTCGCCCACGTTGTCGCCGGCGGCGTGGAGCTCCTTCTCGCCGCCCACGGAGGCGCGCAGCACCGGTGGGATCTTGATGGTCGCCATCAGTGCGGCAGGCTATCCGGCGGCGGCGCAGAATGCCTCGTAGTCGGGGAACACGCCCAGCTCCTCGTCGGTGATCTCGTGGGGATCGCGCGAGCAGATCGGGCACTCGGGATCGCGGCGCACCTTGACCTCGGTGAGCGTGGCGGCGAGCGCGTCGTACAGCAGAAGCCGCCCGATCGCGGGCTCGCCGATCCCCACGATCAGCTTGACCACCTCGGTGGCCTCCAGCAGGCCCATCGTGCCGGGCAGCACGCCCAGCACGCCGTTGGCGCCGCAGGAGGGCGCGAGCTCCGCCGGGGGCGGCTCGCGGAAGAGGCAGCGATAGCAGGGTCCCTCGTAGGGCTTGAACACCGACAGCTGCCCGTCGAAGCCCAGGATCGAGGCCGACACCACGGGGATGCGCAGGCGCACGGAGGCGTCGTTGAGCAGATACCTGGTGGGGAAGTTGTCGACACCGTCGACCACCACGTCCCAGCCGTCGATGACCTCCATCACGTTGGAGGGGTCGAGGCGCAACGGGTACTTGACCACCCGCACATCGGGGTTGAGCTCCCGGATCGCCTCCTCCGCGGAGTCGACCTTGGGCGTGCCGACACGCGCGCTGGTGTGGATCACCTGGCGCTGGAGGTTGGAGAGGTCGACGTTGTCGTCGTCCACGATCCCCAGCGTGCCCACGCCGGCGGCGGCCAGATAGAGCGCGGTGGGCGAGCCCAGGCCGCCCGCCCCCAGCAGCAGCACCTTGGCGTCGAGCAGCCGCTGCTGCCCCTCGACGCCGATCTCGGGGATCAGCAGATGGCGCGAGTAGCGCTCGCGCTGCTCGGGCGTGAGCGTGTGGGGCACCTCCACCTCATAGCCGCGGTCCTTCCAGAGCGTGATCCCCCCGGCCATCGACTGCACGTGCTCGTAGCCCAGCTCCCGCGCGAGCGTGTGCGCGGCGTAGGCGGAGCGCATGCCGGTGGCGCAGTAGAGGATCACGTGCGTGGAGCGGTCGGGCACCGCGCCCTCGATGCGCGACTCCAAATAGGCGCGCGGCACATGCTTGGCGCCGGGCAGCCGCCCGGCGGCGAACTCCTCGCTCTCGCGCACGTCCACGATCACGACCCCCTCCTGCAGCAGCTCGTGCACCTCGCCGGGGTCGATCTCCTCGATCTGCTCCTTGACACGGCGCAACAGCTCGGCGCCGGAGGCGGAGGCGGAGGAACGGCTCATCGCAAAACTCCAAAACGGCGGTCGGAATTCATGGTGTTAGCCAGTGTAGCCACTCACGCGGGGCGCGCCGCCGCGGGGATCCGCCGGCGATGCCGGTCGAGCCTCCGAGCAGCGGCCGTGTCGTTTTTTGTTTTTTGGATTCGTTCCGCGCGGAACCAATCCAAAAAACAAACCTCCCAACGGCGCCTCAGACAGGTGTGTTCGACCGGCGCGCCGGACCCCGCAAAAGCAACCCGGCGGCTCCGCCCCCCGGCAACTCGGCGGCTTGTTGATACCCTAGCCCGCGGGTAGGGATTTGGAATGACGGCCACGCGATGATGTTCTCGACCAAGGCGGAGTACGGCGTGCGTGTCATGGTCGAGTTGGCGCGGCGCGCGTGCGAGAGCGGCGACTGCGACGCGGTGGTGCCGCTGGCGGAGATCGCCGAGCACGACGGCATGCCGCTGGCGTACCTGGAGCACGTGGTCGCGCGCCTGCGGCGGGCCGGACTGTTGGACAGCCGCCGCGGCTCGCGCGGGGGCTACATGCTGGCGCGCGCGCCCGAGGAGATCACGATGGCGGAGGTGATCGAGGCGCTGGAAGGCTCGATCGCGCCGATCGAGTGCATCTCGCAGGGTCCCGACGGCACGATCGTGTGCCTGCGCGAGTCCGATCCCCTCCACGTGTGCCCCACCAAGCTGCTGTGGACGCGCGTGCGCTCATCGATCGTGGGCACGCTCATGGAGACCACGCTCGCGGACCTGATCACCCAACCGCTGCCCAGCCCCCAACCGCTGCCCAGCACCCGACCGCTGCCGAGCACCCAACCGCTGCCGAGCACCCAACCGCTCGCAAACCAACCGCTGCCGACCGCCTGAGGCGAAGGAGACCATGGCCGACCTCCAGATAACGAACCTGCACGTGCGCATCGAGGAGCGCGAGATCCTCAGGGGCGTGGACCTCGCGGTCGACCGCGGCGAGATCCACGCGCTGATGGGACCCAACGGATCGGGCAAGTCGACGCTGGCCAACACCCTGCTGGGCCACCCCGGATACGAGATCACCGAGGGCCAGATCGTGTTCCAGGGCTCCGACATCACCGAGGCGGAGCCGCACGAGCGCGCGCGCGCGGGCCTCTTCCTCGCCTTCCAGTATCCGGTGTCGATCCCCGGCGTGTCGGTGGCCAACTTCCTGCGCATGGCGATCAACGCCAAGCGCGAGGAGCCGATCTCGATGAAGGAGTTCGGGTCCAA
>Ga0123356_10002748_pt1 | contig 18699 bp, 21 predicted proteins | sample TergutEmb28metaG_2_FD_92546 | JGI IMG/M metagenome (GOLD analysis project Ga0123356, IMG submission 92546) | Embiratermes neotenicus P3 segment gut microbial communities from Petit-Saut dam, French Guiana - Emb289 P3 | ecosystem: Host-associated > Arthropoda: Insects > Digestive system > Gut ...
AAAACAACACTGTTTGGCTTGCTTTCAAAACTTCTTGAAACCGGCAGCGGCAAAATTTTTATCGGTGGCTATGATATAAATGAGTTTACCGAGAACTCTTTCCGCAATGCCGTGTGTATTATCAATCAAGAGCCGTTTATCTTCAGCGACACGGTCGAGAATAACGTCAAAGTTGTAAAACCTGAAGCGGCACGCGATGAAGTTATCGAAGCCTGTAAAAAGGCGAACATCCATGACGAGGTTTTGGGTTTTGCGAACGGCTATGACACTGTAATCTGCGAGAACGGTGCGAACCTAAGCGGCGGACAGAAACAGCGTATAGCAATCGCGCGCGCGATTTTAAAAGATACACCGATTGTTTTATTTGACGAGCCGACTTCCGCGCTTGACCGGAAAAACCACGCACTATTCTTTGAAACATTGAAAGAACTTAAGAAAACAAAAACAATTCTGGTGATTGCACACAAACTTGTTTCGTACGATGCTTTTGATAATGTATTTACTCTTGAAAACGGACAATTAAAACATTGATTAATTCCAGAATGTGTGCTATAATCCAGTATAATACCAAAAGGAGCGTTGCAAAAACCATGGGTGTCGTAAACATTAACTGCATGATTTTCCGCACAAGGGAAATCTCCGACTAAGAGACGTTCTCCTATTTTTGTGTTCAAAACACGAGGAGCGCGTTCTCTTCGTGTTTTTTCATGCAAATTTTTTATAAATAGGAGATAAATCACCATGTTTTATAAATATTACAGGAGTCTTAGTGACTCCCAGAATTTTCTGCATAGCAGGAAGTTGGTAAATAAATTAATTCAGAGAAGCAATATAACAACGGACGATACAGTTATCGAAATAGGCGCAGGCAAAGGAATAATTACAAGAGCTTTAGGGCAACGGTGCAAAAAAGTTATCGCATACGAACTTGACGAAAATCTATTCGGCAGTTTAAGGTTTGGCGGTAATATCGAGCTGGTAAACCAAGACTTTTTAACTGCAGAACTTCCGCAGAAACCTTACAAGGTTTTTTCGAACATCCCTTTTAACCTTACCGCTGACATTATATCAAAACTGCTTATGGCAGAAAACGCGCCCGACGAGTGTTATTTGATAATGCAGCGCGAAGCCGTTTTTAAGTTGACCTCGAATAACCTGAGGTCGCTTGGTTTCGCGCCGTTTTACAATATCAAGATCATGCATCGTTTCGCCAAGACGGACTTCTACCCTATTCCGAAGGTTGAAACTGTTTTGGCGCGCTTCCAAAAGAAAACGCAAAACGACGTCAACGATACAAACTCCTGGCGTGACTTCATAGCTTTTGTGTTCAGCGCAAAGGGCAAAACCCTAAAAGAAAAAACAAGCAAAATCTTCACATATGGGCAGCAAAAGCGTTTGAATATAACTGCAGCAGTGAAGATAACCGATTGGACTTATCCGCAATGGCTGTGTATGTTCAGATGCTTTACTGATTTAGTCATACCGCAGAAGAAGCTTCGGGTAAAGGGCGCACACGAAAAGTTGTTGGCGCAGCAATTGCTTTTGACAAAAAGGCATAGAAGTAAACAATCTTGTCAATAATCCGAACATGAAAAAATCTAAATGGACACAGGAACAAATTGAAATACTTACCGAAAAAGCCGGCAGGGGCAGCATACGAACGCGCGCTTTTGAAGAAGTCGCCCGTCAAACGAATCGCAAAGCTAACAGCGTGCGCAATTTCTATTACAAATATTTGGCAAGTGAAAAAGCCAAGTTTGTGCCGTTTACCGCAAGCGCCGTAAAAGAAATTTTGCGCGAGATTGTGTTAGGTACTTCGCGCGGGGAAAGCGTGCGTTCCATCTGCATACGCCTTGCCGGCGGCAACAAATCGAAAATGCTGCGTGTTCAGAATAAATATCGTTCATTCTTGAGGACCAAACCGCAAGCGATTGAAGCCGTTAAGGATGAACTTGAATCGCAGGGATACCTTGTCAAAAGCCCCGTAAAAGCAAACATCTTTACGCTACCAACGCGCGCTGAAAAGCGGCTTGACGATTCGGATATTAACAACTTGTTCATGGGTCTTATGCGCCTTATCAAGAACCGAGCGGAAGAGGGGTTGCGAAGCCAAATTGCGGTGCTGAAGGCTGAAATCGAACGGCTGAAGACCGCTGCCGGCAAGCAAGTTAAGTAACACATAAAAATATTTGCTTTTATTCTTGTGTTCTGCGTATACTAGCCTATATTTAGTTTACTAAGGAGGAATTTAAAATAATGGGACTGATTGGCAGACAACTGCTTAAGGTAATCGAGTGGTCTGATACAAGAAGCGGCCTGATAAGTTACAAATTTCCGATGACCGACAGGGCGGAAATTATGAACGGCTCCAGCCTTACCGTGCGCGAGGGGCAGGTCGCAATTTTCACAAAGGACGGCAAAATCGCGGATGTGTTTGCGCCGGGCAGATACAAACTTGAAACAAAAAACCTGCCTGTCTTGACAAGTTTGATGAAATGGGCAAAAGGATTCAAAAGCCCGTTCAAATGTGACGTGTATTTTATCAACACAACGCAGTTCACAGGGCAAAAATGGGGAACCTCCAATCCGTTTACTATGCGCGACAAAGATTTCGGAATGATTCGCATTCGCGGATTCGGTTCATACTCGTTCAGAGTCGTTGATGCGAAATTGCTGATGATTGAAATGCTTGGCAGCAAGCCGAACTTTACAACCGCAGACATTCAGGAACACCTCCGCAGTATTATTACCAGTAATATTACCGACGTAATCGCGGACAGCAAGTTCAGCGCGCTGGACCTTTCCAGCAAACTTTCCCAGTTTAACGAGATTGCAAAAACTGCACTTCAAAACAAGTTTTTCGGTCCTATAGGTTTGAATCTTTCGACATTCGTTGTCGAGAATATCTCGTTCCCTGAAAATGTCGAAAAAGCAATCGACGAGCGCAGCGGTGTCGGCATAATGTCGGATAAAATGGGCAGTTATGTCCAGATGCAGCAGGCTCAGGCGATGCGCGATGCGGCGAAAAACCAAGGCTCGATCGGCACAATGTTCGGTATGGGCATGATGGGCGGTATGGGAGGCATGATGACCGGTCAAACAGGTGCGGCATTCGGCGCGATGAATCAGGCAAAAGATGCGGCATCGGGCAGTTTTTGCTCTGGCTGCGGCGCAGGTCTTAAACCCGGCGCGAAATTTTGCGGCGAGTGCGGCGCGAAACAGGCAAGCGGAGACAAGTGCTCGAAATGCGGTCACGCGGTCAAGCCCGGTGCGAAGTTTTGTCCGGAATGCGGCAGCAAAATCTAAGGAGAAAATAAAATGGAATGTCCAAAGTGTAACAAGGAAACAGTTGTCAAGGTAACCACGCAAAACAAAAAAAAGGTCAAGGAAAAAAAGGGTTTGTGGCATCTTGCATGGTGGATAATTACCTTCCCGTTCTGGGGTCTGTGGCGGATACTTTTCGGTAAAAGAAAGGTTAATTATGTAAAAGAAACCAAGTGGAACTGCCGCTATTGCGGAAATACGTGGAAAGATAAAAACAAGGAAGAGTGAAAATAAAACAGCGCACGAGGCGCTGTTTTTTGCGTCATAGTTTTTGGTGCTCTTTCGGCTGTTTCGGTTTTATTTTAAGCGTGAACATCTTTCGCGTCGCGGTGGTTGCATTTTGCGGCCATAAATCATCCATGATGACATCACAGTTCATCCGTCTTGCATATCGTAAACGCAGTTCTTGTTGTTCCTCCGCAGTGTAACGACCCGGGTTTGTTTGCAGTTCTGGTTTGCAAGCAAGCAGCAGCATTTTGTCAATCACCGGCTGGACAGATACGCTGTCGATTTTTTCCAGGTTTCTTTCGCAATTCCACATGAATGAACCCCAGTGTCCTTCCTCCAGTAAGGCGCGGGCAAATCTTTTCAGTTCGCTTCTGCCGACAATGATTATTATGTCGTTTGCAACGTCCCAAAAGATGGTTTCTGGGAAATAGGTTGGAGGTCCGTTTCCTTTGATTGCTTTGTTGATGTCTGTTCCTTTGATAACAGCTGCCAGTTTCAGCCCGCTTTCGGGATAAACTACGCTGCTGCCAATTGCGTCAAACTCGGCTTCAGAGGGACAGTTGCTGCTGGAAACTATCATGTTCAAGGCGTCAATAATTTCCGGCTTGATGATTTTCTTTGCGTTGCACAAGACGAAAGTATCCTTTATTTTTGCTGGTTCCGATTGAGGCTTGGGTCTGTAGCGCATTATGTCATATCTGCCAAGCAGACTCCTTACGTTGTAGGCAGATACAGCAAATTTTTCCGCCAGCGAAAAGTCTTGACCGAGATTGCTGAGGAAAAGCCTGTTAAATCCAAGATTTTCCGAGTTCGGACCAATCCAACCTTCTGCGAAAAACATTTTCTTCATTTGTTATGTCTCCGTCGCCCAGTATAATAGCTTGGCAAGGCGTTGTCAATACCGGCTTTTTCAAAGGTCAAGGATCTCCGAAGCTTCCTTTTGCGATTTGACGACAGCAAGTCGGTTTTTAAGTTTTTTGTCGCGCGCATATGCGATTAAATGCTTTCGCATTTCAAGGATATTGGTGGCGTGTTTGAGGTGTGATTTGATAATACTTTTCGGGTTTACGCGCTTGTTCGAAATTTTCCACGGTGCACCTACAAGTGCCCTGCCGATCATAACTCCTGCGGCGCCGGTTTGTTCGATACACTCGCGCGCGTGGCCGGCGTCGCGTACGTCTCCGTTTGCGATTACGGGGATTTTGACGGCTTTGACTGTTTGTGCAATCGCATTCCAGTCCGCTTTGCCGCTGTAGCCTTGGCTGGCGGTTCTGCCGTGGATAATCAGGCGCGCTGCGCCGGCGGCCTCGCACATACGGGCGAACTCTGCTCCGCCGTCAAGCCGGGTTTTCACTGAAATCGGTTTTTTTGTCAAGCGTACACAGGTCTCGATAATTTCACGGGCGAGTTTTGGATTTTTCATCAATGCTGCGCCGTCGCCGTTGCTTGTGATTTTGCGCGCGGGACAGCCCATGTTGATGTTGATTTCGATGAAGCCGTCAAGAATCCCGGATTTAATGACGGATTCAAAATGCGCCGGATTTTTGCCGAACAACTGCACAACGGTTTTGCCGCTGCGCCGAAGCATTTCTTTTGTCTTTTGGCTGTTATGAACAAGTGCGGTTACGGAAATCATCTCGGTCCACGTCACGCACGCACCGCATTTGCGAAGTACTTTGCGAAAAGCAAAATCGGTGAAGCCTGCCATTGGCGCCGGCTCGATTCGGAATTTTTGTTTCATGACTGTACATACTATACCATGAAACGCCTGAGTATTGTACTTGTATCTTTCACGGTTATCTTGTTGCTGTGCGGATTTGTTGCGCGTGCGCCTGATGTTAAATATTTCACTCTTTACTACGGCAATCAGAAGGTTGTTGTAACCGACAGAACCTTGCGGCCGCAATGGTTTAACGCCGACTCGTATCAGGATTTTACCAACGGGCAAAGTATATACCGGCGCGCGGAAAGCGCAACAAGTATTTCGAAAGATTTCCCCGAAATCCATAAAATCCTGAAAAGAATCGAGCGCGAAGTTGAGGTTCCTGTGTTTGACGGGCATATAAACTTTGATCCGGCACGCCACGAGAAGTTCTGGGTAACAGGCGCTTCCAGAGGCATCGAAATGGACACCGAAGCGGTTTCGCGCGAAATACTTGCCGCGCTTAGGACAAGAACTTATGCGGATATAATAATACAAACAAAAGAGATCCCCCATAAAACAGAAAACGAGATTATTTCCAAGATTGGGCTGCGCGGGCAGTACTCGACGCGATTCGATGATGACAATCAGTCCCGAAGTGCAAATATCGAACGGAGCGCACTGTGTTTTAACGCCCTTACTTTGATGCCGGGCGAAGTACTAAGTTTTAACCGCACTGTAGGCCCGCGGACTTCGGCGCGTGGTTACGAAGAGGCGAAAATTATTATAGACGGCGAGTTTGTTCCCGGAATCGGCGGCGGAGTTTGCCAAACTTCTACTACTTTGTTCAATGCTGCGATTGTTTCTGGACTGACGGTTGTTGAAAGTCACAATCATTCACTGCCGATTTCTTATGTGCCGCTTGGGCGCGATGCGATGGTGTCCAGTGCGGTTGATTTGGTTATAAAAAACAATACCGGTTCGCCTGCTTACTTTGAAGCCGGGCTGGAAAACGAAACAAAAGTCTTTTTCAAAATATACGGCGAAAAACTGGGCGGTAAAAAAGTTAATGTTGTGACCGAAGTAATTGAAAAGCCTTTGGAAATTGAAGTCGTCGGCGACACGCCTGCTGACACAAGCGGTTTTCGCAAAATTATAATCGAAGATGGTTATCCTGCGCGGTTTGTAAAAACATATCTGCAAACTTTTGACGGCGGCAGGCTTGTCAGCCGCAAGCTGTTACGGAAAAGCAGTTACAAAGGCAAAACTGAAATAATAAAATATGAAGAAATTCCGTTGACATGTGCGGAAACGCCTGATATCATCAATATGTGAAAAAATTTACAAAAGATATCCGGTTTTTAATTGTTATATTTGTGTCGGTCTTTGTCGTTTTGGGTGGACTTGTTATCGGCGCAGTCGCTTCAAGCGGGGCGACCATCGGGGAGGATGAGTCTGTTTTCGAACCAGGCGGCGATGTTGAGGTAAAAGCTGCTGGCAGGTGGGTTTATTTCACGCGCGACAAGTTTGAGTTTAAGTTAGGTGACAAACCTGTCGAAGGGAATTTGTTTATCGGGACCGCCGACACAAGCGCAATCACGCGTGCGGTAGTTGACGGTGATGCGATTGGTGTGACAAGCACAAGCCCTTTCATAATTGAACTGTTGCGCATAGGTACATCCAGAATCACGCTGCATCTGGAAGGAAGTGCAAGAAAGCCTTCATGTACCGTGCATGTGCTTGGTGAAATCGTTGAAGATTCTTCCGAAGATGGCGACGAGGGAGAGATTGATGAGGTGGAAGAAGACGAACGTGTTATCAAGCTTATTTGCATAAAAGAAGGTGTCGGTTATGTCGAGGCGCTGAGATTTATCCTTTTAATCGATGGCAAGGAAGAGACAATGTTTAAACTGACTTGGGTTATCCTTGAAGGCGCCATAGAGTATTGTTCGCCTATCGGGGATAAAATACAGACAAGGTACAAGCCCGATAAACCAAACTTTACAATTCAGGTTACGGCAAGGGACATAAATAACAAAGTTCTTGCGGTTGAAATCATTGAAATCATTCAAAACAGTTTGTAAAATTTTGTGATTGGTATATACTAGAAGCGTGGGAATTGTAAGCGCATCACGGAAGACGGGATACAAAATAGCGATGTGGGCAATGCTTGGATTTGCCTGCCTGTTTGTTTTGCTGGGCGGGGTTTTCATGCTTTCCGACGTCGGCGAGGATATACTTCCGACAAGGATGCATCTTTCGGCAGCAAATATTCAAAGCGTTTCCGGCGAATACTTTATAAACGTATACAAGAAAGAAACTCCGCTGATGGTCAGTACAAGACCGCGCGGTTCATCGCGGCGTGTAACTTTTAACATTTTAAGCGGCGAGGATTGCCTTTCGATAACTCCAAGGGCAGGTATTTGGCCGGGGGCGTATGCCACGTTGACTCTTCTTGCCGATGCCAACGGGTCATATCAGTTCGGTCGTCCGGTAAAGATTGTGATACAAAGCAACCAGTTGATGGAAGTATTAAATGTTCGGATTTGTCTGCCGCCAGATCAGGTAACTTTTGATTTCAAGATCAGGCACAGGATTACCGGCACTGAGGTTGCCGCAATCCCGGTGCAGGATTACAAACAGGATTTGTATGGCGGAACGAACAATGCGATGCCGGTAAAGAGTGACTCGCTGTACAGATTTCACCCAGAGTTGAGAGTTTTTGGAACTGCGGTTAGGTCGTCGCTTGTAAAGTTCGAGGCTGTGCCCCAAGATGCGGGCTGCAGGGCTCGTCTGCTTGATATCTTGAAAGAAGACCCGAATTTTCCCGAACTTATGAACGGTTTCCCCTATAACACAATTTATATTCCGATGGAGCTTCTGCTGAACTTGAATACCGAGCCGATTCGGTTCAAAATCACCGCGACCTACATGGAACAGGAATTTGTTGCTTTTTATGACCTTTTCATAGTATAGTAGCCGATGGACAATAGTGTAACAATGGACAAGTTGGTTGCCCTTTGCAAAGGCAGGGGCTTTGTGTTTCCGGGCTCGGATATTTATGGCGGTCTTGCGAACAGTTGGGACTATGGACCGTTGGGCGTAGAACTGAAGGAAAACATCAGGCGCGAATGGTGGAGATTTTTCGTGCAGGAAAGTGAAAACAGCGTCGGGTTGGACGCCGGAATTTTGATGCACCCCACTGTGTGGGAGGCTAGCGGACACGTTGGAGGTTTCCAAGACCCTTTGATGGATTGTAAAGCTTGCAAAACCCGTCACAGGGCGGACCATTTGATCGAGGGCAGCAGCAAAGGCAAAGTTAATGCGGACGGCTGGCCGCATGAACAACTTCAGACATTTATAGATGACAAAAAAATTGTGTGCCCGAACTGCGGCAAGCGCGACTGGACACCTATACGTGATTTTAAACTTATGTTTCAAACCTCTCGAGGCGTTACCGAGGACGGAAGTTCGACCCTGTATCTGCGCCCGGAAACCGCACAGGGTCAATTCGTCAATTTCCTGAATGTCCAGCGCAGCATGAGGCTTAAGCTGCCGTTCGGTATCGGACAAGTGGGTAAAGCATTCCGCAACGAGATTACCCCGGGCAATTTTGTTTTCAGGACTTTGGAGTTTGAACAAATGGAGCATCAATTTTTCTGCCGTGCCGAAGGTTCCGACAAACATTATCTCCAGTACAAAAAGAAAATTTGGGATTTTTACGCCGAGCGCCTGGGAATCGACCCAAAGAATATGCGCTATCACGACCACGAAAAGCTTGTGTTCTATGCGAAAGCCGCCGTGGACATGGAGTACAACTTTTGTTTCGGTTGGAAGGAAATCAACGGCACGCATCACCGCGGTATTCATGATTTGACCCAGCATGCCAAGTTCAGCGGCAAACCGCAGGAATACATTGACCCGATTACAAATGAAAAAATCACACCGGCAGTAATTGAAAGCAGCATCGGACTAACTCGTGCAATTTTGGTTGTGCTGCACGATGCATATCGCGAGGAAAAACTTGGCGACGGTGAGACGCGCGTTGTGCTGAAGCTTAAACACAGCATTGCCCCGTACAAAGTTGCAGTACTCCCCTTGCAAAAAAAAGATTTGACAGATAAAGCGCGCGAAGTTTACCGCAGCCTAAGCAAACATTTTATGGTAACCTATGATGATACGGCAAGTATCGGCAAACGATACCGCCGCCAAGACGAAATCGGCACGCCGTTTTGCGTTACTGTTGATTACGACACACTGAATGACAAATGCGTTACTGTTCGCGATCGGGATTCGATGAAGCAGGAGCGCGTCGCGATTGATCAACTTGTTTCTTACTTTGGAAAGAAGTTTTAAGCATCAAGGCAACCGCATCCTTGTCTTTCCGGTTTAGGAGGTCGCTTACAATTTGTTGGGTTTCGGTATCTGTTCTCTCTGCCGGAATTTCTTCCGGTTCTGGGATTTTTTCGGGTTCAAAGTTATCTTCGATTTCCGATTCGCCAAGAAGTTCCGTAGCTTTTGGGTTTGATTTTATGCGAGCGGGTTGTTTTTTTGGTTTTTGCTTCCCCATTGCGGCAAGCAAGGCTTTAAAGTTAAAAACCTGTCCTTTTCTTCCGCCTTTTTTCTTGGCTTCTTTCACTTGCATGACATGCAGTTCAGGCGTAACCTCCAAAATCAGTTTTGCGGCGGTAATGTTGCTGCACGCAGTTTTCCAGCGCTCGATAACTTCGTTCGTGCCAGAGGTATGCTCGATGTATTGCATTTGGGCACAATTAAAATCGGGCTTGCCGCGGCGGATATAGCGTTTGTACTGGGCGGTATCGGGCTGGGTCAGTTGTTTAATTGCCTTGCGTGCCAAGCGTTCATGTTCGGCAAGTATCTCGGTATATTGCGCACGGCGCGCGCTGATACGCGCCTTCAGTGGCGCAAGGTCGCATTCGGCATCAAGTGTCTTGAAATACTCCGGTGTAATGTCCGTCAGTGGAACAAGATATGTGTAGGCGACAATGCCGCCCATTTCCGTTGCGCGTTCCGCAAGAAAAAGAGTGTTTCCCTCGATACAAAATTCGAGGGCAAGGTCGTCAGTGCTTTGCAGGAACGCAACTCCGGTTCCGACGTCGATTTCGTCATCGCTTGTGACAGGTTTCTTGGGAATCTTTATAAGAATCTCTGCGATGTCCTTCGGCAGTGCGTATCCGTGCCTGTCATCAAACGCTCCAAGCATTTGGAATATGTGAAAGTCGTTTTGAAGCAAGATTTTATTCATAACGCCGTCCTGTTGTTTATCGCTGCACCTAATGTTACTTCATCAGCATACTCCAAATTTGTTCCCAAAGCAAGACCTTGGGCAAGCCGCGTAACTTTGATGCCAAGCGGTTTTACAAGTGCGGCGATATAGTTTGCGGTTGCCTCCCCTTCGACCGTAGGGCTTGTTGCAACTATAACTTCTTTTGTTTTTTCGTCGCGGACACGCACCATCAGGGATTTCAGGTTAATCTCGTCCGGACCTTTTTTGTCCATAGGACTTATAACGCCGTGCAGGATGTGATAAGTTCCTTGATACGCACCGCTTTTTTCGATTGCAATTGCATCACGCGGATCGCGGACCACGCAGATTATTCCGCTGGATTTCCTATGTGTGCAAGTTTTACATTCATCGGTTTCGGTGAAGTTACCGCATGTCTTGCACAGTTTTACGTTTGATTTCACGCATTTCAGCGCGGCGCAAAAGTCTTCGACCTCGCTTGTGGCAGTTTCCACTATTTTGTAGGCATATCTTTCCGCAGTTTTGTACCCCACCCCGGGCAGGCGCGTAAAACAGTTTATAAGGGCGTTGATGCAGTCAAGGTTTTTCATTGTTCGGGATTATATCACCTGCCAAGAAGTTGGTCAAGGAACTGGTAAAGGAATGGAACGGTCAGAATTATAATTGCCAGCAAAGCTGCAAGGTTAACCCACAGGGCAAGCCATGCGTAGAATTTGTATTTCGCGCTTGCACTGTTTTTCTTTGTCCCTCGGATGCAAAAGTATCCAAGTATAACGAACGGAATCGTAGCAAACCGTATCCACCAATACGGCGTAAACCATTCTGCAAGATAGGCGACCATGTTAAGTACAAGGGCAAGGATAGTCAAAAAGAAACCAAGCGACAACTGTGCCTTTTTGCTTCGGCGCAGGATGTCCCACTTGATAATCCTTTTTGCTTTTTTGTTCTCTTTTTTTAAATCGCGCTCGACACGGGAATTGCACCGCGGACATTTGACAAACAATTGGCTTCCAAGCGTGAATTCGATTCCTTTGCCGCATTTTTTGCAGATAACTTTGCTTTCGAATTGTTCTTCGCTTACGCCTTTTTCTATGCCTTGGTTTACACCGGTTTTTTTAGGTGCTTTTTTCTTGTTCGCCATTTGTTGTTCTCCTTATTTCATATAGTATATAAGATTTTCCGGAAAGACAAATGATTTTCAAGGGACGGTATTGACTTTGGAATTGCTGAATGGTAACCTGAAGCCAAATCAGGAGGAGCAATGAATACAATACCTTACGGCGTAGAAAAGGGGAAAATCGTATACAGTCCAAAACTTACCCGCATCGCAAGAGTTGCCTTGTCGGTTCGCTATGGCGTAGGTGAGAATGATATGGTGGTAGGAAGAAAAAATGGCAAAACTGTTTGCGGGTTCGGGCGTAACGCGCAGTTCAAGACAATCCAAGTAAGTGCAGCGAACATCATGGATGTATTTGAAGAACTTGACAGGACGTATACCAACGAGGGCGAGGCCGAGTTGCTTATTTTTGACAATAAAGGAATTCAGCGCCATCCTAAGCACCTGCCGCTGACAAGTGCAGAGATCAAATATTTTTGCGGGCATACAGAAGAACTTCTTGATACCAAGAAACTTCTTAAGTTGTACGAAAAACGAGCGGCGAACAGTGAAACCAGCCGTACATATTGACTTTTCGACACGTTTTCATATATAATACTTGCATGAATAAAATGATTGTCGGCATGTTGGTGTTGGCTTTGACCATTCTTTTAACATTCGTGTTTTATAATCTGACAATGGTGAACTATCCCGAGTTCGGCGAACTTTTCAACCTGTTATTTTTGGGGTTGACTTTGTGTTTTTTCGGTATCGGAGTTTTTATCAGCGGATTGTTGTTTGGGACCACAGACCGCTAGGGCAGGCTTTAGCAGAAAAGTCGGGCGTGCTTCAGGCTTTTTTTCGTTAAGGTAGGCAAGCGGTGAGGTTTCGGGGAAGTTAAACGCAAGTGCGGTTGCACAAAGGCATTGCTTGCTTTTTTTGTACGCCTTGTTAAGTTTTGCACTGCCGTACTTTCCGTCTCCAACGATGTAAAGTCCGATTGATGCAAGGTGCGCGCGGATTTGGTGCGTGCGTCCGGTCAGCGGAGTAATTTCCAACAGCGAAAAATCACCGACGGTTTTTATGAACTTGACAATTGTTTTGATTTCGCGTGCGCCCGAGACTTTTTCCTTTACAACCTGAACGATGCCGGTCGCAGAATCCTTTAAAAGAAAGTCGGAAAGTGTCAGCGGCGAGTTTTGCAGTTGTCCGAACACAAGGGCAAGATAGTTTTTTTCAATGAAGCCGTTTTCGAAACCTGCGCGCAGTTCCTTTGCCGCAGTTTCGTTTTTGGCAAACATCACAAGTCCTTCGGTGTTGGTGTCAAGGCGGTGAGCGGCTTTATGCCCGACAAGAACCTCAAGTGTGTTTTTGTTGTGCGGGCTTGCGGTTTCAATTCCTTGGTTCTTGAACACAATCATTACATTATCGTCTTCGTAGACGGCTTTAAACGGCGCGTAGGGCTTGACAGCGTCGTCCTTGTAATAAACCTGAACAATGTCGCCGATATCCAGCATAACATCCGAGCCGACGCGTGCTCCGTTGACTTTGATATCTTTGTTTTTCAGCGCGGTATTGCAGAACACATAACCTGCTCCGAAAATATTGGCTTTTACAAGTGCCGTCAATTTTATCGGCTTGGTTGCGGTAAAAGTTTGTGTTTTCACAATAACGCCCCCAGAAACACTCCGCCGACCGTAAGAACCAGCGTACACATGAATGTTACCATAAGGGCGCGCTCGGTGTTACTTATTGTCAGGCGGTTTCCGTATTTCTTTGCATGGAAATACATCACAGTCATCTCGATGCATAAAAGAGCGGCTGTAATCAACACACTTATAACAAACTCGATTGCAAATATAATGAAAACTGCGGCAAGAGAAACATTAATAACGCTGCAGGAAACATAAAAGATATGTATCCATGTGCTTGCGGATGTGTCCTGCGGAGAGGCTGCGATAGCTGCATTTATTTCGCGTAATTTGTCAAGCCAACGCGTTTGAATGTTCCCTGAGGTTTTGTTTTTGATATATTGTTCGAAAAGTTGCGCCAGTTCCCAATTTATTGGAACAAGTCCGTTTTGCAAAACCTCTACGGCAAATGGTACGGGTTTTTGGAATTTCGCAAAAGCAGTCAAATAGTCTTTCAGCATGAACCTGTTGAAGCCCGAAAGTTTCAACGTAAGGAACGCTACGTCCTCGTTGTGCGGAAAGTTTTTTTTAAGTATCAGCAGAATTTGGTACGGAAGCTGCGGTCCGTATTTTTTTTCCAAGAGCAAAACCTGGGCAATGTTTTCAGCCAGTTTGCTTGGGTTTGTGTAGACCTGCTCCAGCACCTCTTTTGATTCGCGTGAACCGATGTTTTCACCGCAAAGCGGGCACACCAAAAACATAAGCCCTTGCTTTAACAAAAGATGTTCACTGCAATTCGGACATATGCCGGCACTGAATTCAGCCATCTTTAGATTCTAGCTCATTATTCGGCTTTTCGTCAACGGTTTCCTGACTTGGCGCTTTGGTGTTTTGCGTGTCGGCGGATTTTCTCTTTGTTTTGACCTTTTCTGGTATATCGGCGGACTGCTTTTCGCAAACAAGATGGAGGGAGGTTTGCTTGCTGCGGTATTTTGCGATGATTACGAAAATTATTACCTGCGATACCAAAAGTGCGACCGGGATAATAAGCGAAGCAATTTGAAACATTTGTATCCTCCCGTTTGCTGCGTTGTAAACTCCTGCGAATCCGAACCATTCAATTGCAAGGAAAATGACTGCCCCGAATATGTATGTGGCAAGTTCGTAACGGCGGACGATGGCTGCCGCAAGCAGGAAGAAGGTCCAAGCCGCGATCAACGTTCCGAAAATGACATACCAAAAGTGTATATCAAAAAGTCCAAGGGTCGCGGTTACGCCTCTCCCTAATGCATCCATATAAAAGTATACCTTGACATGCGAAGGTTATGCAAATAAATTAATGAGGTGGAAGAATTATTACAAAAATTTAATGCGGAACTTATCAAGGCAAACAGGCGGATGAATCTGACGGCGCATAAAACCGAAGAGGAGAGCTGGAAAGAAAATATCCTTGACAGTTTGTTATTCTTGGGCGAATTTCCCGAGACTGCAAAGGTTTTAGACATCGGAAGCGGATGCGGTTGTCCTGCTGTTCCTTTGAAAATTGCTTTGCCGGGGTTGGATATTACGATGACCGACAGTGTTTTAAAAAAGGTTCAGTTCCTCAGCCGGATTGTGCTGGAGTTGGGGCTTTTGGGAATTCAGGCGGTGCATACAAGGATTGAAGATTTCAAAGAACGCGGATTTGATATCGTAACTGCGCGTGCCGTTGCACCTTTGCCGACACTTCTGGAGTATTCGCTTCCTTTTTTAAGAGTCGGCGGGCGATTGTTTGCTTTTAAAGGAAGTAAGGTGCAGCAAGAAATCGATGCAAGTGCAAACGCGCTTGAAATTCTGGGCGGTAAAGTTGAGATTAAGTTGCATGACGGCGCACGGAGCCTTATAATAATAAGAAAGGTAAAGCCGACGGATATGAAATATCCGCGCAGAAAAAATTTACCCAGACTCAAGCCTTTATGAGGAGAAAACATGTTAAAAATTGAAACTGTGTCGAAAATTTACCCGAATGGCAAGGTTGGATGCGCCGATATCAACTTGGATGTGCTCCCTGGCGATATTTACGCGTTTATCGGACCCAATGGTTCCGGGAAGACTACGACAATCAAATGTATTGTCGGTGCGCATAATTTTGATAAGGGGGAAATTTGGATAAACGGGATTTCAATCAAAGCCGATCCAATAGGAGTCAAGAAAACTGTTGCCTATGTGCCGGATAACCCCGACATATACACGACCATTACTGGGATGCAGTATTTAAATTTCGTGTGCTCGGTTTACAAAGTGCCTGCGGCGCAAAAGACGGAGCTTATAAAAAAATATGCCGACATGTGGGAAATAAGCGGTGACCTTGGAACTCCGATAGGCGCGTACTCGCACGGCATGCGGCAGAAACTGGTTTTAATCTCAGCGCTTGTTCGAAAACCCAAACTGCTTGTATTGGACGAGCCGTTTGTTGGACTTGATCCTCGCGCAAGTTTTAAACTGAAGGAATTGATGCAGGAGTTCGTACGCGACGGCGGTGCGATATTTTATTCTACACACGTTTTGGAAGTCGCGGAAAAACTTTGCAACAAGGTTGCAATTATTAAAAGCGGCAAAATAATCAAAAGCGGCACGATGGAGCAAATCAAGAAAGACAAAAGTCTGGAACAAGTATTTTTGGAGATAAGTTAACATGCAGAACATTTGGATTTTGGTGCAGAACTATTTGAGGTGCTCGTTCGGGTCTTTGAAGAAAACGCGCAAGGGTCCCGCCGGCGCGACACTTGTTCTTTTGCTGTTTCTGGGGCTTGGCGCGATATTGTTTTTCCAAGCGTTCAGTTTCGGTCTGATGATCAGAGAGTCCGGAAGTACGGATTATACGCTTGTGATGTACATGGGACTTATGGTCGGGCTTATTTTGGTTTTGTTTTTTTCGATGCAAAATATTACCGGCGGTTCCAAAGCGAATGACGCAGATTTGTTGCTGTCGATGCCTCTTTCGAAAATTCAGATTGTTACCGCAAAAGCCGTGTCCAAATATCTGATATATTTTGCGATGAACTTTTTGTTTTCTTTCGGATATTTCGTTGTATTTACTGTGTTTGGCGGGTTTTCGCTTGTTACGCTTGGTGCATATGTTTCGACCCTGTTCCTTGTGCCGTGTCTTGCGGTTGGTGTCAACTATGTTTTGGATTACATGACAATTGTTTTGTTTGGTAAAAGTTCCTGGGCAAGTATTTTCCGTACAGTTTTTTCACTTGCTGTGATTTGTGCGTTTTTGGGCGTTTGGATATACATGCAGATTGGGCTTAACCCCGGACTTGGCGGAAGCACCCAGTATCCCGTTTTTCCGCCGATAAGTTGGCTGCTGGATTTCGTGCTGCTGGGTGACATTATTGCAATGCTTTGGCTCCTGCTGATTTCATTGGTGCCTTTTATCCTTGGAATCGTTCTGATGGCGACAACTTTGGGCAAAGTGAACAGTTCGGCAAGGCGCAAAATGGTCGATGTTTCGGCGCAGGCAAACCGCAGCCCCTTCATGAACGTATTTTTAAAAGAGTTAAGGGTCTATATTAACACTCCGATCCTGATGATTAACACGTTGGTCGGGGTCATTTTGATGATTGCATTTACGGTGTGGATGGCGTTTACCAAAGGCGCCGCAATTGCCGGGATAATTGTTGCAATCGGGCTTCCCCACAACGGAGGTCTTGCATTTGCGATGACCATGATATTGTGTTTGCTTAGTGCGCTTGTGTTTATAAGCTGCTGCTCGATTTCGCTGGAAGGCAAAAGTTTTTGGGTGCTGAAAACTATGCCGATCAATCCGCGCGCTGTGTTGGTCGGAAAGACTTTGCTTAACATTGTTCTGGTAAGCCCGATAATTGTCGCTGCAAGCGTTGTTATGCTGTTTGTATTACAGTTGACTGCGCTTCAATTCATTACGATGCTTGTGCTGCCAGTTTTGGTTAACATCTTTATTTCATTCGGCGGGCTTTATATAAACCTCGCATTTCCGAAATTTGATTGGGAAAGCGAGCAAGCGGTTGTCAAGCAAAGTATGGCGGTTATAATAACGACGTTGCTTGGTTTGGTTGTTGCGATTGTACCGATATTAATCGCAGTCGCGTTGGGGTTCGAGGATATTGTGCTTTTATCTGTGGTTTGCATGGCGGCACTGGGCGCGCTGGCGCTTGGAAGCATTGTCTTGACTTTGACCAGAGGCAAGGCGCTTTACGAGAAGCTATAACCCGATTTCGCCTGCAAATGCTTGCATGGCTTTCAGGGTTTCGACGGCAAGATAGTCAAGGGTAACGCCGATGTCTTCGCAGCGGGCTTGGATAGCAGTGCGATTCGTTCCGGCGGCGAAGGTCGGAATCTTCCAGCGTTTTAAAACTGATTCAAGAGTGACGAATTCAAGTTTCTTTTCCGGGCGGATCAATGCGCAGGCGATAATCAGTCCCGACAGTTGGTCAATTGCGGCAAGTACATTTTCCATGTAAGTTTCCGGAATAACGCCGGTTTTGACTTCGGGATATCCGTGGCTTTGGATTGTGCGGATGAATTGGTCATCGAAACCTTCTTTTTTCAAAATCCCGACCAATTCAAAGCAGTGCTTGTCGGGGTAAAGTTCAAGGTCTATATCGTGCAAAAGCCCAACGACCGCCCAGTAGTTTTCGTCCTCGCCACGCAAGCGCGCAAAGTGTTTCATAACGCCGCTTACGGTAATCGAGTGCCGTATCAGGTTCTGTTTTGTCATATATTTTTTAAGGGTTTCAAGGGCTTGGGCAGGCATGGTTTTTATTTTTTTGCTTGATTCTTTTTTCAATGTTTTGCCAATTTGCGATTTCTTTGTCGCCTGCGGCTCCTTGCAAAGACGTGTAGGCATTGTTTGTGCACTGGAATGTAGAAGCCTTAGATATTTGTCTTTCTCTGCAACTGCAAGGTACAAATAAAGCCTCGGACCGTCGTCGCGGCCGAAAAGCATGTTGTAAAAAATTTTAAAATATCGTTGCTGGGCGTCAATATTCTCTTTTTTCGACAGATTTGAATTGTTAATACTGGCATAGAGGAATTCTTGGATTTCCTTTTCGGTGTGCTGGTTTTTCATGAACTCAGCCAGTTTCTTCAGGACCTCTTTTTCTTGTGTGCCCAGCGTGTTGAAATAATCTGCGTTAAATGTGTCGCGCAGTTTATAAATTTTGTCTGGCGCGTAATTTTCAAGCCAAAACTTGACTTTGGCGATGCGGTTTGCGTCAACTTTGGTGCCAAGCATTTTTTCAATAAGCGCAGCATTGAAATTTGCAAGAGGGGCGACAGTTGCAAGGGTTCCGAAGCCTACCTGATTTGATGGTTTCAGGTCTTCGAAAAGTGCCATTTCAAGTGTGTCCTTTTCGTACTGCTCCATCGGTTCACCGGAGAGGTGTTTTTGAACACTTCGGTCAAAATCCTGATAGACATGAATTACCATTTCGTCAAAGCCGAACCTGAAAGGCGTACCGATATCATATTTTGCAAACAAATGGCGGAA
>Ga0123356_10002749_pt1 | contig 18693 bp, 12 predicted proteins | sample TergutEmb28metaG_2_FD_92546 | JGI IMG/M metagenome (GOLD analysis project Ga0123356, IMG submission 92546) | Embiratermes neotenicus P3 segment gut microbial communities from Petit-Saut dam, French Guiana - Emb289 P3 | ecosystem: Host-associated > Arthropoda: Insects > Digestive system > Gut ...
CGCTGCCCCCTCTGCGGGGAGGCTATGCTCCAGTGGAGCATTTGTCAGCCCCCGCAACGCCCCGCCACACAAACACCCCCAACCCCCTCAAGGGGGCTAAACACAGGAAAAGTCAAAAGATAAAGGACAAAAAAGACAAGTAGGACTAAGGTAAAAACAGCTGCTCAAATTCCGTTTCGTTGATGACTTTTACTCCAAGTGATATTGCCTTATCCAACTTCGACCCAGCCTCTGCCCCCGCTAATACGTAGTCGGTTTTTTTGCTTACGCTTGACGTTACCTTGCCGCCTTCGTCCATAATTATTTTTGACGCCTGTTCGCGTGTGTATTTTTCGAGAGTTCCCGTTAAAACGAATGTTAGACCTTTTACTTTACCCTCTTTTTTTATATGGCTTTTTGTTCCTTTGAGATTCAGGCCGGCTTCCCGTAATCTATCCACTAACTTACGATTATGTTCTTCGTCAAAGAACATTCTAACCGATTGCGCCATTGTTGAACCGAAGCCGTCTATTTTTTCGAGTTCCTCTATTGATATTGTATACAGTTCTGAAATGTCATCAACATTATCCGCCAAATCCCGCGCGGATGACGCTCCTATCATTCTTATGCCGAGACCGTGTATCAGTCTGTCAAGCGGCCTGTTCTTTGACTCTTCTAACGCGGTTACTACATTATAGGCGGATTTTTCCGCCATGCGCTCAAGGCTTATGAGGTCTTGCTCTGTTAGAGAGTAAAGATCGGCGGCGTCTTTTATAAGTTTGCTGTCGAGCAGCTGTTTTATAATTGCCGGCCCCATACCGCGCACATCCATTGCGCCGCGGGAGATAAAATGTTCAAGCGCCGCAAAAACCTGAGCGGGACATGTACGGCTCAAACATCTCAATGCTACCTCTTTGTCAAGACGCACCAAAGATGAACCGCAGGAGGGGCAGTTTACAGGCGGTTCAAACGGTATGCTATTATCAAGGCGCTTATTTAAGATGACCTGCATAACCTTGGGGATTATCTCCCCGCCCTTCTCTATCTCTACACTGTCGCCAACCCTTACCTCAAGCCGCTCTATTTCGTCATAATTATGCAGTGTGGCATTTTTTATGGTGGTTCCCGCAAGAAATACAGGAGTCAAACGCGCTATAGGCGTTACCACTCCGGTACGCCCTACATTTGAATCAATATTTTCAACCACTGTTACCGCTTTTTCAGGCTCATATTTGTAAGCTATCACCCAACGCGGAGACTTGGCGGTTGCGCCAAGTATATCTTGCTGCTCAAAAGAATCTACCTTTATCACAACGCCATCCACCGGAAAAGGCAGCGTATGGCGCCGCGCCTCCCACTTGGCGCAATAGTCAAGAATTTCCTGAGAACTTATGAGAATATCAGAATGTACAACTACAGGAAATTGAAGCTTTTGAAGTAATTGCAAATTATCATAATGTCCTGAGGTATGTTCACCTGTAAACATAAAATAAGCGGAAAAACTAAGATTTCTTGCCGCGACTTCAGATGGATTTTGTAATTTAAGCGTACCCGCAGTAGTATTTCGCGGATTCTGCATCGGCTTTTGTCCGTTCTCAATAATCGCCGCGTTAAGATCTGAGAAGTTTTGAAACGTCATGAACACTTCCCCGCGCACCTCAAACGGTTCTTTGTAGTCAACCACAAGCGGAATAGAACGAATCGTTCTGATATTAGCGGTAACCTCATCGCCCACAACCCCGTCCCCGCGGGTAACAGCGCGAACAAGACGCCCCCCCTCATACACAAGCGAACATGCGGCGCCGTCAACCTTAAGTTCCCCTACAAAATTTATCTTAGCCCCATCAAGCGTTTTCTCCATACGCCCAACCCACTCCAAAACCTCATCCGTCGAATAAGTATTGTCAATACTCATCATAGGAACAGAATGATGAACTTTAGGAAAAATCTTAGTAAGATCGCTCCCAACACGATGAGTAGGAGAATCAGGGGAATCATATTCAGGATGAGCTCTCTCAAGTTCCACAAGCTCTTTATAGAGCGCATCATATTCCTGATCGCTGATAAGCGATTCAGAGCGTACATAGTATGCGGCATCGTATTTAGTTATGAGATTTCGAAGATGATTTATTTTTTGATTTATATTTGACATCGGATATCTCCTCTATATTTTTCTTGTTTTAGCCCCCTTGAGGGGGTTGGGGGGTGCTAAGGTAGCGGGGCGTTGCGGGGTGTCCCCGCAGAGGGGGTAGCGGAAGACCGCCAACGGCGGGCTGGAGCGTGGGGGAGACTTCCCCCCTTGCCCTTCTTTTATCTTTTATCTTTTATTTTTTTATTCCAACGCTAACGAAGCCGCCCCAATTACTCCCGCGTCCTCACTGAGCTCTGCGGCGACTATTTCACACCGCTCAAATATCGCAGGCCAACAGTGTTTTTTCGCGTAATGGCTCACCGTCTCAATAATAATATTACCCGCCATCATTACACCGCCGCCAAGTACTACACGGTCAGGCGAAAGCGTGTTTATTAACACACCCACCGCGCGGCCAAGCATATCGCACGCTTTGTGGTGCACTTTTAAAGCGACAGCGTCTCCGGCTGCCACATACTCATAAACCACCTTACTTGTTATTTTATCAGGAAATGACCTCACAGCGGTAACAAACGGCGTAATCTCATATCCTGTCGCGTATTTTGAAAACTCCAACGCCATCTGTACAATTCCCGTTGCGGAAGCGTACCGCTCCACACACCCCTTTTGACCGCAGGCGCACTGAATACCGTCTGTCTCAACTACTATATGTCCAACCTCGCCCGCCATGCCGTGTGTGCCTTTGTAAAGCTTGCCGTCTGTAACTATCCCACCGCCCACTCCTGTGCCAAGAGCAAAGCAGACAATATTATTAACGCCTTTTCCCGCGCCGTACTTAAGCTCAGCAAGCGCGACCGCAGTCACGTCATTAGCTCCCAGAGCTTTGAGACCAAAGCGCTCCTTTATAGGCGCGTAAACCTGAGTCCCTTTCCAACCAGGCAGATTCTCCGCGCCGCCCAAAATTGTCCCATCCGAATCAACAAAACCTGGAGTGCCAAAACCTACGCCAACAAAATCAGACGGCTGAAGACCGCTTTTTGAGATCAACTGATCAATAAGAGATAAAATATTTTCCAAAACACGCTGACCGCCGGCCTGCGCCTCTGTCGGAACACGAGTGGTATGTTCACACACACCATCCTCACTCATAATGGTACCTTTTATAGTTGTACCGCCTAAATCAATACCGATTGCTTTTTTCATTTCTAAAAAAATTCCTTATTTTAGTTTAGTTTTTAGTTTTTAGTCTCTTAGTCTTTGGTCTTAGCCCCCTTTAGGGGGTTGGGGGTTAAAGTGGCGGGGCGTTGCGGGGGCTGACAAATGCTCCACTGGAGCATAGCCTCCCCCGCACGGGGGGTGGCGGAAGACCGCCAACGGCGGGCTGGAGACAGGGGGGTCGCCCCCCCTCTTATATTATCTTTTTTTCTGTATTACTTACCGGATAAACCCAATAGCCCTAACCTCAGTAGTACGGTCTATTAAGCCCTGAGACTCTATGAGCAATACCGCTTTAAGATGGTATGTACCGCTTCCAACCAAGCGTTTTCTCTTGTTATAGCCTCTCCATGTCCAATCTAACATGCCGCGGTCGGGCTTCCACTCCCAGACGGTGCTGTTAACAGGAGGAGGATTGGTACTGGAGTACTCATCACTTTCAACAAGGTTACCCATGTTGTCATAAAGCATAATCTTAACAGTTAACTTAATATCGTTTATCTCTTTGACGCCTGGCGAAAAGGTGACGGTTGTATGGTTCCTGTCGTGTGATCCCGCTTTGAAAGGATTGTTTTTGACCCACACGCCCCAGTTCACCTTGTTCTCAATCCTGATTGGGATTTTCCTGTTCGGATCGCCGTTCTGTATGTTACCGCCGTTATGGATATTGGCAATACTGTCCATAATACCGGCGGCAGGATTAATGTAAACTGAATCTGAAGCCGCGAGAGACTGATTGCCTACAGTGAAATTAAACGCGCCTTCGGGAACAATATAAGTCACCTCATGCCATCCAATACCGCGCCCGCTCACATACCGAGATTCGAGAGGTGTAAGAGTAGGATTAATCGAAACGACGCTAGCACCGTCAGTACGCTCAAATATGAGCGGATTCGTAACCAAAAGACTGCCGCGATCTAATCTCTCAGAAAAAGTTATAACAAGTGTATCAAGCTCAAAATCGCTCGCTGTACCGCCCGGTCTTTGCGCGCCGACTCTAAGCACCGCACCCTGATATCTCTCGTCATCCGGTCTGTAATGAGGACTTGAAACAAGCACAGGTGAAGCTTTATCATAAATAGCGCCGCCTATAGGCGACCAATCGGTTTTGCTTGCGTCGTAAGCGATATTAAGTCTCATGTCACCGCTTGTTAAGTTACGCGCGGGGATAGCGTCAGCGCCGAACGCGTTCGGGAACGCTGTAGTCAGATTGATGCCGTATGTGAACTCCATACCCGGAACGCTGAATACCGCTCCCGGTGTGACACATACTGCACTGTCAAGACCCGTAACACCCGGAAAAACCAAAGTCAATTGACGGAACCAGTCGAGCTCTACATGTTTTGAGAGCTTAAACTGAACATAATTAATCTGATTAACTATGCCGCCAGACAAATTGGGATCATTTACGTAAAAACTGCTTTCTGAAATAAGCTCAGCGGGAATCGCTCTCATGCTGACTGGCACCCAGCGGTTAAGAGAACTTACCGGATTACTCCCAAACTCAGGAAGGTCTGTAATAGGATGAGCGGGGTTAAACCTTACAAAATGACCCTCCTGTATATCGTGAAAAACTCCTGGAGCCAAAGCGAGTAAAACCCTGTTGCCGCTTCTTGTAGCAGTGGCAACCGTTATGTTTATCTCCGCTCCCTCTCCATTTCTGTGCACAATAGAAGAGCCAATCAACGCGGGAACGTCTGTTGGAGTAGAACCGGCAAGCTCTTCTGAAATCTCAATCATAAGAGTATCTTGGATTCTGGCTATATTCTCCACAATGATAGGGCCTTGTCTTGCGCCGCCGTCAAACACGTCGCCCGCCTCAGAGATTACAGGGCCGATTCTTTCAACTATCGGAAAAGGCATATCTGCCCAACCGTCTGTACCTGGAGCTCCTCCGTTCCAATAGAGCGAACCGAGCATATCTCTTCCGCCAAGTATTGAGGTATAACCAGGTCTGTGATCACCGGTAACATTACCTCTAAAAACAACTTTCAACAGACGCCCTGTGGGGTCGCCGGCTAAAGGTTCAATGTTGTAAACTCCAGGAGCGATCAGCTCGCGTTCTACCGTTACCACAGCGCTCGGCCACACACCGCCAACATCCGCAGGCCAAGTCAGAGAGACTCTTTCCGGTACGCTCGTCCAAGTGCCGCCGTCGCCCCATCTGTCATTAGCGCCAACATCTTCCCCGCCAAAATATACAATCATACTGTCGGGTATACCGTTGCCGTTATTTACAGAGAATACCTCGCCTCTTTCGATACTGCCGCTTGGTCTGGAAAATCTAACGTTACATCTTGTAGGAGCGTTGTTTATCGCAATGTCACGCGTGTCGCAATCCCCTATCACCGCGCTCGTTTGAATACAGGCGTCTACATCCGCGTTGGCTGTAATCCAAACTGTACCCTCGCCTCTCGCGTTGAGATCTATAACGATACTTTCAACCGACTTCTCGGTACCGGGAGCGCCGGCTACATCTCTGTAAAACTCAATTTGAGGATCTGTAGCGCGAAGACAGACTGTAGCAACCTGATCTTTTGCCGCGCCGCCGCTTACAACTCTGACATACAGAGGCACCATTGTGCCGCCCAGTTCATCAATAAACGCGTCTTCCGGCCTGTAATACTCTTCTACAATATCATCTCTGTTAGTCAGAACATTAGGATGAGTTCCAACGGGGTCGCCGTTTGCGCCGCCAAGGAACGTATAAAGCCTGTCCTGAGTAGCTCCCACTCTCAATCTTCCAAAATCATGCGCTCCCACACCTGGGCCTGAAGCGATCTCAGCTTTCATATCATACCAGTCACCGCGCATTCCGCAGCCTACCGCCACCTCAAATACAGCTATACCCTCTCTCTCAGGATCAGGGTCTGTATCCGTATTCGCGGTAGGAGTTACAATATTAAGTACGCTGACACATGCCGCGTTACTTGCGGACTGACCTTCCGGCGTTAAGCTCATAGGCACAACCACGTCAACAGGGTTATCCCACTGGTCTGTCACCAATACTCTAACCTGACGCGGAGCTCCGGGGTTTATTATCTGCGCCGGCATCATAGTGCCGCTGCCCGGCGGCTGTTCCAAGTCCGCTCTGGGAAACGGATCTCTGAAAGAGACCTTAGCCGGCGTACCCGCTTTGACTCTAACACCAACAGATCCGCGGAATACCACCTCCACACCCTGAATCACAGCGGTAGCGGATCCGCCCACCGTTTCTTCAGTTTTTTTAGTGAAATAAACCGGAAACACGTTAGCGCCGGGGCCTAAAGTATTTGTATACATAAACTCTTGATGAGTTGTCGAATGGTACAATCTGGCGAGAGGGTCGGAAAGAAGCGACAACGCAAGCTGATCAAGCGTTCCCTGCCAGGGAGTTTCAACACCTTGAGGATTAACCGACAAAGGAGTAATGTGGAGCCTTACAGGCTGACCGGCATTTACCTCTGTAAGCGGAGTCATTCCGTCAAGAGGCAGTACCACAATTCTAAGACGGTGCTGAAGCGTACGGAACGGCAAAAATCCTACATCTGAAGTAACACGGTTGCCGCTTGCGTCTGTACCCTCTAAAACTATTTCAAAGAAGCCATACTGGGTACCTTCGGTGCTCGGCGCGGGAATTGTGAAGTTAATCACATTGGTGCCGCCTCTTGTATTTATAGTAGTACCCGTCGGCACAGTAACCGTTCTAATGGAGGTTGCCGGAATAGGAGTAGTTGATTCTCCAAACCAATTGCCGGTACCGGTAGCGGGAATAGGCTGAATCCAACGTATAGCTCTTACTGTCGCGTTATCAAAAGTACCGTTTTCGACATTAACAGCAAACCTAGCCTCAGCAGTAGTTCCAGACACCATAACCACATCGGAGGGCAGTATTCTTACTATTGTATTATTACGGCCGCCCTGCTGAATAGCGCCTATATCGGGCGGACTGCCTTGCGCGCCGTAAGCCGGCCAACCTTTACCCGCTATGAAACTCTGAACATCTGCGTTAGTCCAGATAGGATGCAAAAAATTGGGATTTGTGGGGTCTACCGATTGAAACAGATTAGGCAGACCTGTCGCGGCGTGCCCCTCTGTTTGAAGCCACCGCACTTCACTGCCGGCACCAGGAACCGGGGCGCCGGGGCGCACTACATTTGCGCCGTTAACATAACATCCCTGAACATTTTCGAGTCTTGTCGATGTTGCTGTCGGATTACTCAGCCCATGCCCCATCTGCACACCCTGAACAAAAATTGCCTCACTGGGAACACACCCGCCTGGAGGGTTAAGGGGACTATATGATATTGGCTGATAGTTTTGATTACCACGCTGAATTTCCTGATAAGCGGACATTACAGTATGGTGCATACGGTTCGGGAAATTTTTAATAAGGTTTCTATAACTCGGCTCAGCCTGAGAACCTGAACTCACTCTGCTAAGAATATTGTTAAAAAGCAGATGCTGAGCGCCGACCTGCCAGTTACCGAGAAAATTCATGTGGTTGTTATACAGAGTATTATTGTAAATGGCGACAGGTGAGAGAAAATTGTCTTTGAATGAGATCGCCGCAGCGCCAAAGTCATCCGCTCCAGTCGCTCCGGTAAATATCCCATTGGTTCCCACCTGAGTTGTGGCGTTGTTGTTAGTTTGTCTTACAACAGTTCCGGGCTGATGAAAGTTATTATAAATAAGGTTGTAACGAACCGTAGACCCTAAGTCCCATGAGCTCTCAAAGTAAATACCAACGGAGTTTCTGTTAATACGGTTGTATTCAAACAGATGGTTTCCTGTTTTACCAAAACCAGACAGAGGAACTGTTACGTCTACGTCACCGGGGTTTGGGTTAGCAAAAACACCGCCGATGTTTCTGTCTTTTACCGCAATACCAAAATACGCGCTGTCAAGATCGCAGTTTCTGATTACCGCGCCGCCGGCTACAACAATAGCAATTGCCGCGTTGCCATGAGTAAGAGGGTGACAGGGAGCGCCAAAAGTACCGTTCGCGCTTCTTGTGCACCAAACGTCGGGACTGGTAAAAGGCGCCGCGCCGCCGCCGCTGATTCTTATACCGTCAATCGTTATGTTAGCCGCGCGAAGAATACGCAGCGCACCGCACTCTTCAAAAGTACTGCGGTTACCGGGCGTTTGAGCGGCAGTGGAGGTGAGCGGATCTCTGTTGGTAACATCCTGCCACCTGATAACCGGTTTCTCACGGGCTGTAGGGTTTAATGACCGAATGGTAAGACCACCCTTAGTGCTGTCGATAGTGACTTGCTCGGCATAGACCGAAAGGTCGATAATTTCAACGATATCATTCGGCCTCGCGGCGTCTACAGCTGCCTGAATAGTGGTGTAACGAGGCCCGTCATGGTCAGGGTCTTTCGTCACAGTACGAACAATCTGTGAATACGCGGTTTGAGCTAACAAACCCGCCAGAATCAATACCACGGCGCCTAATCGTTTTGCTGACATAATCGCAGCGCTCCTTTCATAAACTCAATATTACAATATTAATACAATAAATTAACAAATTTTATTTAATACACCCTATTCGCTCTATTCGCTGAACCGTTTAAACAACAACTTTGAGATTTGAGGATACAACTACCCCCATAGTAATTAAATATATATTATTCACGGGCAAACGCAACTATCTTGTTAGATAGACGCGTTAATCCGGCTAAAAACTGTACACAAAATCAGGACAGCTTTTTTAGTGCTTCAGTGCTCAGTGCTCAGTTAGCAGTGGTCAGTGAGCAGGCTTATAATGGCTGTCCGCTAATATCTATAATAAGTATTCCTTATAAGGTTATTTCATAACGCTTACGGGAACTTGCCTTACGATCTGCCTGCCGCTTACGTCGCGCGCGTTTACGCGTACAAAGTACATACCGGCAGGAAGCGTTGATTTTAAACCAAGCGTCGCGCTTACATTGCCGCCGCCCGCTTTTACAGGCGTTGACGCAACCGTTTCACCCTTAATGTTTACAAGCGTAATTGTACCGCCAGAAATTTGTAAACCGGCGTTCCAACTTACTGAAATACCGCCCTTAACGTGATAAGCGCTGAGAGGAGCGGAAGCCGATCTGGAACGGGCAGAGGGAGAGACGCTCTGAGGGCACGTTGTAACAGGATCACCAAGATTGTTGACACAGGCCATTACGGTAGCGGCGTCCGGTCCAGGAATTTGATCGCATTTCCAACCCACCCAATGACAGTACATAGTCGGCGGGGTGCAGCTTAACTGTACATTCCCCCCCATTTTAATGCACTCCCATTCATTGGGAACAGTAGTAGACGTTGGGAGAATCTCTTCGCAAGTCCCTTTATAAATATCGTAACAATACTGCCTGGGATCGTATCTTTGACCGCCATGATTAGCGCATTGCTGACCAGTACCGCTGTTAGGCATTGAAGACGAAACGCCGCTAAACAAAAGTCCGTTGGAGTTACGGCATTGGTTAATCACAACTTCACAAGTACGGGGATTATCAACCCTGTCAAAAAGTTCAAAGCAGCCGGAGGGCTGCTGGCAAAACGCCTGCTGACCGTTTGGAAAGTAACATGAAGTTCTGCCTCCAACTAACTGCCCGCCATATTGAGTGCACTGTGCGCCATCGCCATTATTAGGCAGCGTACCGGTAACGCCTGTGTACAAAAGCCCGTCCCTGTCACAATTTGCTATCAAATCCGCGCAGGGAGCGCCTACAGGAGTACTATACCGAGGGTCAATCGGATAACAGCCGCCCGGACTATTTCCGCTAGCCCCCCATTGGCAGAACACATTCTGACCGCTGCTATTGGTACATGTTTGACTAAACCCCTGTACCGCAAACGCCAAAACCACGGCAAATCCCAATGCCAATTGCTTCAAATAAGATTTTTTAATCATAACGTAAACTCCTTTAATCAGGATTAAAAGAAAGTTAATAACATACCTCAATAATATATTATATGTTATGTCGCGGGAAAGTCCAAGAGTTTTTTAAGGAATTTTACTCTGCCTGAGATACTCCGTCCGCATCTTCAGGAGTTCTTTGTCGTACCGGCCATCTTTAAAATCGGGAAAAGACCACTCAAAAGGCTGATAGCGCCCCGCTTTGTAACGGCCTGCGAGATCGGCATAGATGCCTTTGCCTACATATATTTTTTGGCCTGCCTCCTTTGCGGAGGCGAGGAGTACTTTGTTGTGGTCTAAGTATCCGGCGTCGATGTTTACTGTTCTTTTATTGTTAATAGACAGGTTTTGTTCTATTTGGTTGCAGGCTAATTTCATGTCTGGTAAAAGAGAAGGACAAAAAAGAGTGTTAAAGGATACGAGGCGTCTTAAGAGGGGAGTTCCCATTTCGGGTTCGTAGTAGGCGGTTACGTTAAAGGGGTGGTCTTGGCCGGAAATATCTATGGTTCCCCATTTCTCTTCGAGAGCGTGAACCGCCTGTTCGAGAGAGGATTTTTCTTTGTAGAGAATCGCGGCGAAATATTTTACCGGTGAGACCTCTTTTATTTCAGCCATTTTTGGTTATCTCCAGAGCTTTTTTTATGATTTGCGGGTCAATCCCAAAGGTTGACGCGATAGCCGCGCCTCTGATATTATCATCGTCAAAAATAACACGGCGGCTGTTCCCGCCTGTGTAAACTGACAGTTTATTCCCCTGTAAATAGTGTTGAGCTCCCGCTGTGCGTCTTGTAAGCACCGGATAACTCATCATCTCCCAAGTAAAAGAGCTCTCCCAAACACGGGCGAAATGGCCGGGATCAGCGGGCGCGATTTTATATGTGAGCCGCATTTTTCGATTATTTTTATATGTTGTATAAAGCTCAACGGCTTCGCCGTTTTTTATTGGTTTGAGCTCTACAGTATTGGTGCCGGTGTCAATAAACGAAGATTTTTCATTATAAACAGGAACCGGTATAAAAAGAAGATAGCCGGGGTCAATAAGAAAAATCTTCGCGTCTCTAAAAATAATAACCGCGCTGTGAGTATCCGCCCCATAGTGGCGGTCTGCTAAAATCGGATACGCGTTTATCCCCAAAGCGCAGTAAACAGCGGTTATGGCGGCAGTGAGCGAGAAGCAAGTCCCGCCGCTCCCAAAGCGCAAATAATCCCCAATAACTTCATCGGGATAACGCATGGCGGATTTGGGATTTACAAGCGCGTCAGCTTTTATAATTTTAGTGAGATTCTCATAAGGAACATGCGAGAACGCGTTTCCAACAGAATTGATGAGCGCGTCTTCAGATAAGGCCGGCGGGGAAATACCGAATTTATCAAGGAATTTTTTGAGGGTGGTTTTATTGTTTATGGTTAGGTGGGGGGCGGCGCTCTGAGACCACCCCGCCCTGTCGGGCACCCCTCCACAGGAGGGGAATTTTTCCGGACATTCCCCTCCAACGGAGGGGTGGCGCGCAGCGCCGGGGTGATCTCTCACTTCTTCGCCATTCTCAAAATCAGATTCACCTGATCTATACTTATCTGATGGCGCTTGGAGATCTCCTGCGCGTTAAGCCCTTCTTTTGACGCGGCCATAACAAGTTCCTGCGCGTTTGCGGCGGCAGGGGGCGCGGCGGAGACGGGAGCTGTTTTAGGCGGCGGAGGCTGATCATCGTTGACAAACAGCGGTACGGCCGCGGTTTGCTGTTCTGGAGCGGGAGCGCTCATTATGCGTTCTCTTAGAAGAGCTATCGTTTTCGTATCGCCCATCGTCTCTTTTTTATTTTGCGTTTCGGTATTAGGCAGACTTGGACGGCGTCCCGCGAAATCATAGCCGCCAAAAGAGGGCGGCGGCATTTGAGGCGCGGGTTCGGGCGTATGCGCGGGCATTGGCGTCGGCGCGATTTTTGGAATCTCAGGCGCTTGAACGGTATAATTTTCCTGAGGCGCTAAATTCATCCGTTTTACTGTTTTATCCTTTGTATCCTTAGTTTTTACCGCCTTAGCCTTAGGCACAGCGGTACGGCGCTTTTTTGCTCTTGCGGCATGGATAATACCTATTACAAGCAAAAAACCAGAAAGCAGAGCGACAACGCCTACAGCTATAATAAACCAGTCAAATAAATTGCGCGGCGCAAAGGAGATCCCAGACAGCGAAGCGGGAAGAGAAAAAGGGAGCGAAAAACTCTTATCTGAAGAGTGCTGTTCTAAAGAAACAGTATGAACACGCATGGTAGAGAGCGTATCACGTAGCTGCGCCGCCGCGGTCTCAAGCTCCGAAAGCGGCTTGCCCAAACGCTTAAGAGTCTGCTTCTCAACTTCAAGAGAATCAAGGCGCTGCCGAAGCTCAAGACGCTCAGCGCTGCTAATCGAATCGGAAGCATAAACATTAAACGCGAATAGCAGCAGTAAAAAAGATAATATTAATAAGGAAAGATTTTTCATGATAATAAAGATACATTGTGAAACCATCTCTTGGCAAACCGGTTTTGACAGCGAAGCAAGCATCCCTGCAAGACGCGGAAAAAACAGGAAAAATTTTGTTGCCATACATTTCCTACCGGGCTGTGCATCCCTTTGGGATGCAGGGAAAATAAAAAGCATAACAAATACATGTTCATCCTTTCGCATTTTCTTGCTTTAGCCCCCCTATTAATAGGGGGGTTGGGGGGTTAAAATAGCGGGGCGCTGCGGGGTGTCCCCGCACGGGGGGTGGCGGAAGACCGCCAACGGCGGGCTGGAGACAGGGGGGTCGCCCCCCCTCCTAAATATCTTTTTTTATTTTTTTATTTCAATATTATTTACAATTATCATTGCCCCGCAACCCGCGCAGTTGTATTTTTTATTATATTTATGATTCTGCAAAAAAGGCAAGGCCATGACAAGATATTCTGTATATTATGCCGGTGAGCTTGTAAAAATTTACGAATTAGACGAGCCGATTATATTCATTGGGAGGCTTCCTGAGAATACTATCCCTATTTCCAACATGGGGGTATCCCGGCGTCACGTTAAAATTGAGCAGGATACCGACTATACCTATATGCTCAGTGATCTTAACTCGCTGAACGGTACGCTTATCAACGGTGAAAAGGTCAAAAAGAAAACTCTCTGCCACGGCGACAAAATCGCTATAGGCAAATATATTATTATTTACGAAGACAGCGACAAAAGCGAGAGCCCCGCTCAAAGCGACGAGGCTTTGCAGGAGGAGAGCGATACCATAGTGGGCACTGCCGTTCCCGCAGGTTCCATGATGAAAAACACTCTCACGCAGCCTGCCATAACGGAGAAGCATACAAAAGCTGACGTCGGCCTTAGCGCGCAAAGCGGCGCCGTGTTTATTGAGACTACACGCCACGTGGTTTACAAACTCGACCGCGACTTCCTCACCATAGGCTTTGACGATGAGGATGATATTTTCGCGTCGGGTTTTATGATAACTAAAGCGTTTGCTATAATAGAGAAACTTGACGACGGCTTTTACATAAGCGTTCAGAAACTTATGTCGAAAATTAAAGTGAACGGCAAAACAGTAAAAAAACACCGTCTGGAGCACAGGGACAGAGTCGAAATCGGTTCAAACACCTTTCGCTTTATGGAAAACGGGTAACTTTAAATGAGATTTGCGTTTATTTCAGATATACACGCCAACTTGGAAGCGCTCGAAGCGGTTTTTGCCGACGCGGACAAAAACAGAGTAGATGAGATTATCTGTCTTGGAGACATAGTTGGTTACGGGGCTAATCCAAACGAGTGCGTTGAACTTGTGTCAAAAAACTGCCCTGTTACGCTGCTTGGCAATCACGACATAGCGGCAATTAACTTAGAGTATACTCAAAATTTTAATATCCACGCCCGCATAGCTATTGAGTGGACTTCACAAACGCTGAGCGAATCTAACAAATCTTTTCTTAAAGCCTTGCCTGTCAAAAAAACAAAAGAGGCTATGACCCTTGTACATTCGACCCCTTACGAACCGAATATGTGGTACTATATAACCTCGCTTGAAGAGGCGGCCTTTAATTTTCAGTTCTTTAACACCCGCGTATGTATTGTAGGCCACACTCACATCCCAATGATCGTTACGCTTGAGGGTGACGATATACGCGGTCATCAGGGGAAATTCATCTCCTTTAAAGACAGGGATATGATGCGCCTGCTTATAAACACGGGCAGCGTGGGTCAGCCGAGAGACCGTGATAACCGGAGCTGTTACGGCATACTTGACACTTGCGATGAGTCGTTTACAATACGGCGCGTTAATTATAATTTCATGAAATCGCAGGAGAAGATGAGAAGTATTAAAATGCCGGAGTTTTTGGTTACGAGGATTGGCGAGGGAAGATAAAAAAGAAGATAAAACAAGGGGGGAAGTCTCCCCCACGCTCCAGCCCGGCTTCGCCGGTCTTCCGCTACCCCCTCTGCGGGGAGGCTATGCTCCAGTGGAGCATTTGTCAGCCCCCGCAACGCCCCGCCACCTTATCACCCCCAACCCCCTCAAGGGGGCTAAACACAAGAAACGTCAAAAGAAATATCGCAAAATAATTACTGCTTTTTCTTCACCCCAAAGGGGCGTAATCATTATCGGAGGGATGCTATTATCTCACCAGATCGATTGTCGTACCGACCATGTCGTTTTTCATTGAGATCATTTTTAGATTTGCGCCGTATGAGTGTTGGTCTGACATCAGGTTCGTTATATCTTGAGTCAGATCTTGCGCGTTTTGACCTACCGCTGAGAGTTCGACGGTGTCTTTTGCGGCGCCTTCACTTTGTACTAACCGCTGAGACTTGAAATCGTCTGTATTGGTATTAGCTATATTATGGGCGGTGTTATCTACCCTTGTTACAGCAGCCTTTAGTCCGCTTACCGATGAGTTGAAAGATATTTCCATAATTGTTCTCCTTTCATATATAATATAACAAAAAAACGCAATTTTTCCAACTGTTTTTTCTGTTTCGGGAAAAAGAGTTGCGATGTTCAGCTGAATTGTTGTATTCTTTAATATAATGAGTACAATTCAAACTAATGAAGCATGTAACATTTCCGATACTCGGTGTGAGCGCGGGGAGAAACGTTCTTCTTGGGATTTTAACTGCGAACCTCTTGCTCATCCTGTTTCTGTAAAGATTTCTAATAATCTGCGTGTTACCGTCTTGTCACAAACGGTTTTGCGTATTGAGTATAACGGCGCAAAAAAATTTGAAGACCGGCCTTCTCAGCAAATATGGTTTCGCCGCAGACCGGCTGTAAAATTCACAGTACGGTATGGTGAAAATAGATTGGAAATAATTACCGGCGCACTGCATTTGGTTTGTGAAGATACGCAGGCGCCGCTAAGCGGCAATACATTATATGTTGATTTGTTAAATGAAAATAAGCGGTGGCGCTATGGCGATACGGACGACCAGAATCTTGGCGGCACCGCGAGGACGCTTGACAAAATAAATGGAGCTGTTCAGCTTCCTCCAGGGCTTCTTTCAAAAAATGGATGGGCTGTGCTTGACGATTCTCATTCTCTTGTCTATGATGAGAATTTCTGGCCGGCTGCGCGGGAAGCGGACAGCGCGGATTTGTACTTCTTTGGATACGGCAGAGATTACAAAAATTGTCTCAAAGAGTTTTGCGCGCTAAGCGGTTCAATAGCTCTGCCACCGCGCTTTGCTTTTGGCAACTGGTGGAGCAGGTACTGGGCTTACTCGCAAAATGATCTCATCTCACTTGTTGAAGATTTTGAGCGGCACCGTTTACCGCTTTCTGTATGTGTGGCGGATATGGATTGGCATATTGTAGATAATCCTCACCACAAGGGGTGGACAGGTTATACATGGAATAAAGAGCTGTTTTTTGACCCTGAAAGTTTTTTCGGCTGCCTTCACAAAAAAGGAATCCGCTCCTGCCTCAATTTACATCCGGCTGACGGGGTGCATCCTCACGAGGAACCTTACGCCGCTATGGCTGAACATACAGGTATTGACCCTAAAAGCAGTAAAGCAATTGAGTTTGACGCCGGTGATTCACGATTTATGAATGGATATTTTAAGCACCTGCATCATCCGCTTGAAAAGCAGGGGGTTGACTTTTGGTGGATAGACTGGCAGCAGGGTACGGAATCATCTGTTGAGGGGCTTGACCCGCTTTATCAGTTAAATCATCTGCATACTTTGGATATGACGCGCAGCGGTAAACGTCCTCTTATACTTTCCCGTTACTGCGGTATGGGCGCTCACCGTTACCCGATAGGCTTTTCCGGTGATACCCATGTTACATGGGAGAGTCTTGCGTTTCAGCCCCGCTTTACAGCTTCGGCGGCTAATGTCGGTTTTTGCTATTGGAGCCATGACATTGGCGGACATTACAAAGGTCAGGAGGATCCGGAGCTTTATCTGCGGTGGATTCAGTTCGGAGCGTTTAGTCCTATATTTCGCATTCACTGCTCAAATAATCCGAAACAGGACAGAAGACCGTTTGTTTACGAATCAGACATTTTAAAGGAGATACGCGGCGCAATGCGTTTGCGCCACTCTCTTATACCTTATATCTACTCATGCTGCCGTAGCACAGAAAAAGAATCTATCCCGTTTATCAGAAGCATGTACATAGAACATCCAAATGATGAGGAAGCATATAACTGCGGCGGGCAGTATTATTTTGGAACTTCTCTTATAGCCGCTCCTTTTACATCACCTGTTGATTCGCAGACCAAATTGTCATCTCACACTGTTTGGCTGCCAAACGGCGGTTGGTATAATTTCTTTACAGGAGAATATATAAAGGGCGGACAAACGGTATCGGTCAGCGGCGGACTTGATATAATTCCAGTTTACGCGAAAGCGGGAGCAATAATCGTCTGCGCGGCGCCGGAGTGTTTGGAAGCTGATAGAAATCCTCACTCATTTACCGCCAAAATTTTTGCCGGTGAGAGCGGTGAATTTGTTCTTTATGAGGATGACGGTCAAACTTTAAATTACAAGAACGGAAATTTTTGTGAGTCTGTTATCAGGCAAAAATGGGATACCAAAAATTTAGAAATAAGTATTGAAGCGATTCGCGGAGAGAGTTCTCATATTCCTGAAAAACGTACTTGGACATTTGACGTTTTTGGCATAACGGACGAGTGTGAAATAAGCGTATTGTCAGACGGTAAACCGATTGATTCATGCAATATTTACGACCGCGCAAAGCAGTGTATGAAAATTACAATAAGTACAACCGACATTAAAGAAAAAATTACGATAGAGTTTAAAACCGTTCAGCCTACACTCTTAAGTAAACGCAATTATCTCAGCACGTTTTCAAAAAAAGTAAAACTTTAAGGCGCTTCTAAAAACTGCCGTGTCTATACTTCCCATCGACCTCACGGCTGCCGTGCAGTTGGTGGGGAGTGCGGGCACGGCAGTTTTTAAAGGTACCCTTTAGAAGCGGATCACTGCACATTTTCAGGTTTAGTAGCCCATCGCCTGTGCATCCATACCCACTGCTCTGGGAATTTATTTATATAATTGCTTATAATATCGTTTGCTTTTTGCACATTGGTTATGAGATCAGTTTCAAAATTACCAGTATCATCAAGAGATAACTGCTCACTTACAAATACATGATGCTTATCACCCTTCACGCGTGCCGTTACCACTACAAACGCCGGGATGTTAAACTTCATGGCAATGTGCATTGGGCCGCTTGGGGTGTAAGCAGTCTGTCCCAAGAAATCGGCAAAAACTCCCTCTACTTTTGTATCCTGATCTATTAGAGCGCCCATTACCCTGCCCTGCTGTAAAAAGCGTATTACCTTGCGGCTGTTTTCAGATCTGTCCATGTACTCAATATCAGGCCCGCTTCTCATGGCGCGCACTGCCTCGTCTACCTTCTCATTGTCAAATTTTCTGCCTATGGCGAAACTCTTCATGCCTTTTAAAGAAAAAAGATGCAGAAGCATCTCAAAACAACCTAAATGCGCAACGATACCGACTACTCCCTTACCTTTATCATAAGCGGCTTTGAACGCTTCGATACTGTCGGATGATACGACCTTGTCAAGTTCTTCTTCGTTAAGCGCGCCCAAGTTTACGCCATCGAACAGATTTTTTCCGGCGTTTTTAAAAACCTGCAGGGCAACTCTTTTTATTTTGCGCTCATCCCACTCATGCCCGTAAATAAACTTTAAGTGATGAAGCGTGCGATTGCGCTCTCTGTAGGAAATATAGTAAAAGCACATCCCAAGAAAAGAGAACAGCGCTAAGCCCAAACGTCTCGGCATATTACGGCCTACAAATAATCCCGCTTGAGCCGCATAGCCAAGAAAAAGCTCCCTATAGCGTCTTGGGATTTTTTTCTTTATCCGCCGCAGAATCTTCAGCTTACCGCCTCCGTTTTTTCAACTTTTATCTTCACTTCAAGCTCTTCCACATCTACAGTCTCACCGCTTTGAGCCGCCTCACTGCCAAACCGTATGTCAACTGCCAAAGTCTCCGCGCAAACGTACTCATTAAA
>Ga0123356_10002750_pt1 | contig 18688 bp, 18 predicted proteins | sample TergutEmb28metaG_2_FD_92546 | JGI IMG/M metagenome (GOLD analysis project Ga0123356, IMG submission 92546) | Embiratermes neotenicus P3 segment gut microbial communities from Petit-Saut dam, French Guiana - Emb289 P3 | ecosystem: Host-associated > Arthropoda: Insects > Digestive system > Gut ...
GTTTGTATATGTTTCCATATCATGAAAATTATTCTTGCTATTTGTTACTTCAACGAACTCTTCAATAGAATATGGTTTGATAGATGCTGTTATACCTTCTTTTTGCATCCATAATATTGATATCTCATAAAATGTCTTGGTAATAGGATAGAATATTCCTTTTTAGTAAGGTCTGTGCGTAGCTGTTCGATTCTGCTGCGGATAGTTTCAATTTTTCTGCAGTCCCGATCACTGAAATACTTACCACTATAATTTTGTGAAAAATAATTATTCTCGCTATTATTAGAGAAAGAGTTAAACTCTTCCATTAGTTTCTTTAATTTACTAAGTTGATATTTACCTTTGCCATAAAAAGCTTGATAAATTACTTGATTGGATTCAAGTGTATCATTGAGATAAACTTTTGACATTTTTGGTGCAATTCTTGATGATATAACTGATGTTCCTGCGAAAATTTCAAAAAAACTATCCCCTGTACAATGCTCATCTATCAACCCGATAATCCAGTCAGCGAGTTTAAGTTTACTGCCTGTATACCTTCTGTTGTATATTTTAAACATTTATAAAATCCTTATGATACATATTATATACGGTGGTACAGATTAAAACTAACCACTACATATTGTGATATATATAACATAATATGTCAACCCTATTTGGAAATAAAATGCATTTAAGCTACTACTGCTTCCAGCCTGGGTCCTTGTCGCTGCAAAACAAACTGCATAAAACCGATGTCATTAATCCAATAATCCTGTTCGTTTGAAGTAAGGATAACAGGCATACGGTCATGTATCGGTGATACACTTTCGTTTGCTGCCGTTGTGAGGATTGTAAACGCATTATAAATGCTACCGGAGCTGTCCGTAAACTCATTCCAAAACCCTGCCATATAAAGCTTTTGCTCACCACTTTCACGAAACAGGTATTTAGTTTTTTTAGCACTCTTGCTCCCTGCGATGCGTTTCCATTCATAAAAACCACTTGAAGGTATCACACAGCGCCTATCGAGCAGAGACTTACGAAACATGGGTTTTTCGAGTGCAGTCTCGCATCGGGCGTTTATGATGACGTTGCTGCTTTTATGAAGAGGGAAGCCCCATTTTAAAACAGAGGCTCCGTCACCACTAACAACGGGAGCGAAGTTTGTCGGGAAAATCTCCCCGCGGGCAACAATGGGCGCAGCACCCGGATACATACCGGACATTGAGGCATGCCCGTATAGTATCATCAGTATATCACTATATGCCTCGTCGTCAATAAGATATCTTCCGCACATAAAACTCTTACAAAACCTCCAAAAATGTCACGCTAAAAACCTACGATACAACCTTGCCAAGTGCTTTGAATCCGAAGTCCTCTTTTATCTCTATATCGCTATATAAAGGGTTTAGTGAGCGCAGATATGCCTTTTTGCCCTCAGCGATGAGTTTTTTGCAATAGACGTTATCGGAGTATGCAAAAATACCGATCTCGCCGTTGTCGAGTACGTCCTGCTCCTTGACCCAGATTACCTGTCCGTCTGTAAAAAGCGGCTCCATGCTATCGCCTGAGAGACGCAGAGCAAAGTCAACGGCAATCGGAATATATGAAGGAACTTCAATCTCTTCAAAGCTACTGTCATCAAGGAAATTACCCGTGCCTGCCGAAACAGGGATGTCATACAGACGTAAAACACGCGGAGCAATATACTCACTGTCGTACTCGTCAAACTCACCGGGGCTCTGCATAACCTCCGGCAGAATAATAGGAGTGTCAAATCTGTATTTATCTATCTGGAACAAAAGGTCGACAAAATCCCGGGCTTTTTTTCTGCCGTCCTGATTGAGCACAGCATAAGGGCCTTTTCTTATGCCCGCAAACTGCCAAAGTACATCATCGACATCAAGTAAATCGCACAAAGCTAAAAACTGGGGGATACTGGGCTGAGAGAGCCCTTTTTCCCAATTGTAAATTGTCTTTGCCCCGACCTTGAATCCATAACCGGACAGCAAAGCTGCAAGATCCTTTTGCATGAGCTTTTTGTCCTTGCGCAGAGATGATAATGTGGAACCTATAAATATATTCATCTTTTGTGTGCCTCCTGACAGTCAGAATCGTCTTATGCTCAGAGTATACACTATAAAAAAGACAAAATCAAGGGAAAAATGCAAAAAATCTTAAAAATTGTGCAAAATGCCATATTGCAATCTTAAAAATTAGGCATTATAATACAATGTACTATGGATAGGAAGATTGCACTCAGCGACATTAACTCTTGTTATGCCTCTATAGAAATTGCATGCCGCCCGGAGCTGCGTGGCAGACCCGTGGCCGTTTGCGGCTCTGTCGAGGAGCGCCACGGCATCATCCTTGCCAAATCACCCGAGGCTAAAATAGCGGGAATAAAAACCGGAATGGTGCGCTGGCAGGCAATGCGGCTGTGCCCGGAGCTTATTACAGTGCCGCCAAACATGGACTTGTATTTGAGTGTGACAAACAAGGTGCGCAAGATATATTCCGATTACAGCAACATGCGAGACGATTTCTCCATAGACGAGTCTTGGATAGACCTCACAGGCACCTGCCGTATAGGAAGGGAAGCAAGACTGGCGCATGAGATAAAAGAGCGCCTGAAAACAGAGATAGGAATTACAGCCAGCATAGGCCTGAGCTGGAACAAAATATTCGCAAAAATAGGCAGCGACATAGCAGGTCCGGACAGTGTTGCCCATATCACAAGAGAAAACATGAAGGACGTTGTCTGGCCGTTGCCGGCCGACACTATGATGGGCATCGGAAGGGCCACAAAACGCGGTCTTTATGACATGGGTATAGAAACAATAGGTCAGCTTGCTGCGGCAAATCCGGATTTTTTGAAAAGACGTTTCGGCAAAAACGGCATGGTGCTATATGCTTTCGCAAACGGCATAGACAACTCACAGGTCACACTTGAGGGCACGGGTATGCCGGTAAAATCAATCGGCAATTCAACAACAACATACCGTGATATGGTCTGTGACGAAGATGTACGCATAGTATTAATGACACTTTCCGAGAGTGTAGGAATGCGGCTTCGCGAACAAAAAGTCAAAGGGTACGTGGTGGAGTTTTCCTTGCGTACAACAGACCTGCGCTGGCTGATTCATCAGCGGAAAGTAAAAAAAGCAACAAACACAACACGGGAGATTCTCGACATCGGCTTCGAGCTTTTTAGAGAAGTGCGGACACTGCCTCTTCGTAGTATAGGAATTCGTGTCTCAACACTCGTTGACGAAAACGAACCCGAGCAAACAAGCCTTTTCGAAAATGACATACGTTACAACAAAAAAATAGACAGAGCTGTTGACATAATCCGCAAGGATTACGGATACCACAGCATACAGCGCGGCCTGACAGGGCTCGACAAGGGCTTTGGAAGCCTCAATGCCAAAGATGATCACATCAATTTCGCATAAAATGTCGTTCTCATGCGAGAGAAATGAATTTACATTGCGACTATAGGAGAAAAATGCATCCTCAAAGAGTTTATGTAGATATTAATATTAACTTCAGCCCCGACGGAACCATGACGCCGGTTTTGATAAAATGGGAAGACGGCACCATGTACGAAATCGACAAGGTAATTGATGTGCGCCGTGCCGCCTCCGAGGCAGGCAGCATGGGTGTCCGCTACACGGTAGAAATAATGGGACACATACGCCGCGTCTTTTTTGAGGATGTATACTCAAGCACAGGCAAAGCCCGGTGGTTTGTAGAAACATGCTGATATGTTTAAATTATCAATAAAACACGCAAAACTGCATAAAAATACACTTAAATATTTGACAAGATTATGCAAAAAATGTATAATCCCCAAGTGTTTGAGAATTAATAAAATGCTATAATGAAATGGAGAAACAAAAATGAAAAAGATTCTGGCTTTAATCCTCGCACTGTGTATGATGGTTGTTGTAGTAACGGCATGCGGACCTTCTAGCGACAATAACAACAGAGCTCCGGCAGGTGGCGGCAACTCGGCTCCGGCAGGTGGTGGCGACAATTCGGCTCCTGCAAGTGGCGGCGATTTGTCAAAAGACATCGTTGGCAAATGGGTCTCAAAAATTGACTTCAGCAAATTTATTGTCGAAGAAATACAAAAAGATTTTCCGGGCTTCAATACAAAATTTGAACTTTCCATGACGATGGAATTTAAAGCAGATGGAACAGCTATTATCTCTTTTGACGAAAACGAGTTTTTTGATGCTCTGGGAAGACTGATAGATGAAATCATACCTCTTGCACTGCAAATGGCAGCTGAAGAAGCCGGTATGTCAGTCGATGAACTTTTAAGTTTATTTGAACAAGAGCTTGGTGTTTCATTTGAAGATTTTATGATAGACGCACTGGCAGAAGAATTTACTGTTGAGCTTATCGAGGAAATGCTTGTTGGCTTGATAGACGCAGGGTACTATAAAATCGAAGATGATAAACTATTCTTTTCTAATATTGCAGGTGCCTACTATGATGACGATTATTCAGTAATAACTATATCGGGTAACAACTTAACCTTAGTTAGTACCACAGATACAGTGTTTAATGAAATGTTTACATTACCGCTGGTGTTTTCACGTGCAAAATAAGCACTAAGCGCTAACTGATTTAACCCTGATGCGGTTTGCCAGAAACATATTAAGCAGCGAAATCACAAGACCGCCGGCAAAGACATAAACATACCCCTGTCCGACATTTGACGACCATAAAATGCCCGCAAAAGCCGGCATAGACATGGATATAACATGGTCGAGCGATATACCAAGTGACAAGGTCGCTGAGACTTCGCTTCCGTCATCTGTCATCCTACGTACATATGTCGTGCGTGCCATGCCTGCGCCGGCAAAAAGATTGTCAATTACATAGCAGCCGCACACAATCACAAGTGCGGTGATATCCGAAAAAAGCAGCTTTGAAAATGCAAAACCGCAGCAGGCAACAAGCAGCAAGCCTGCCTCAAGAGTGAGTACAAACCGCTCACCCTTGCGGTCGATAAGCCCGCCAAGCCAAGGGCGGAAAAAGACGTTTAGCGCGGAAACGATAAAAAAGAGCATCGTAATAGTTGAAACAGGCTGCTCATAAACAGTAATTAAAAGCCATGGTACAAATGTTATCGTTATCTGCTTGCGTGCTCCGTTTATAACAGAGAGCGCATAGAACAACTTAAATTTCTTTTTGAAAATAAACCGCTGCTTTCTCGGCGCTGTGTGTGTGGGGCTCATAAACAAAAATGCAACACCTGCCAGCAGCATAGCCGCAGAGCCAATAGAAAATGCCACAACAAACGGTATTTTTACAAATCTGTATAGCAAATAAAGAGTTGCCGCTGTCACAATCATGGCAGCGGTATTTATTCCTTGAATTTCTCCGAGCCTGCGCCCGATATTGTCGCCTTTGGCAAACGACATAGCAAGCGCTCCTTGAATAGGCATATAAAGATGCTGACCTGTACTGTAGAGCATCATTGTAAAAACTACCGGCCAATATCCCGAAGGTACAAGACCAAATGCCAAAAGCCCTATTCCTCCAAATATATTCGCAACAGCAGCCGTGCGCACATCACCAAGAAATGCCAAAGCTCCGGCAAATACAACAACAAGTAAACCCGGCAGTTCGCGCGGGATCTCGAGCAGTGTCCGCTGGGTAATAGTAAATTTCAAGTCTTCAAGCAAACGGTTTGCAAACGAGCTGCTCTCAACTGCAGTGGTAACACCAAGTAGCGCACTCGCAATCATAAACAGCATAAGGTCTCTTGTAAAAACTAATTTACCAATACGAAATTCCTTCACGAAATTTACATCGCTCCTTTAAACAACTAAACTTTTTTGTAATATATAACGATAATACTATATGTAGAGGGTACAAATCCAAGGAGACACTACAAATGAACTTCACGGCAGTACGTGGATATAATGCTTATGCTCAGTTTTCGATAAAGATAAGGGAAGCTGTTGCTAATCGTATTGAAACTTCGGAAACTCCAAAAGTTCCGGATAAAATAGAATCAAGTAGTGATGTCAGCCGCAGGATATATAGCGAGCCGGTTGATATTATTTCTATATCGCAATTTGCAAAAAACGCGTCTGCAGCTCTGGAAAAACCAATCCGTGAAACTACAGCTTTAACAGAATTTAAAGAATGGTCAAAAAGAACGATTGCTATAAACAGCGGGTTTTCTCAGACAGTTTCAGGTATAACCATGAATGAAATGCTGGGGAGTACCGGCATCAAGGTTGACGAAAACGAAGAGTATGATATCAACATGGATGTCTGGTGTGCGGTCACTGTTTCCGGCAGAAATACAGAGAAAGCAAGAGCGATACAAGACCTTTTAAACTCCACACCCGGCGGCATCAACTGGGGCTTCTTGTTACAAAAGCTACCAATTAGGTAAGATAATATCAAACATTGTATCATATATATAAACTTTTTTACCATTGAATTATTTTCAAAGAAATAATACAATGTATTCATAACAAGTTCATAATTTAGTGTTAATGTGCCTATACTATTAGGTGCATTAATTCTTCCGAGGCGTTAGCGATTGGAAACGAATTATATTGTGAGAAAAAATATAGCTATAATATAGAACAAAACTGAAAAGAGACTAAATAATGCTACGCTTAAAAACCATAAAAAAGTCCTACACGACCGCCGGGTTTACACAAAACGCACTGGACGGTGTTTCTGTTGCGTTTCGCAGCAACGAGTTTGCAGCGGTGCTCGGGCCGTCCGGCTCGGGTAAAACAACAATGCTAAACATCGTTGGAGGTCTTGACCGTTATGACTCGGGAGAGCTCATAATCGACGATATTTCAACGAAAAACTATAAATCACACGACTGGGACACATACAGAAACAACCGCATCGGTTTTGTATTTCAAAGCTATAACCTCATCCCGCACCAAAGTGTTCTGGCAAACGTCGAGCTTGCGCTGACACTCAGTGGTGTCAAAAAAGGTGAACGCCGCCGCCGTGCGAAAGATGCTCTTGCACAAGTCGGGTTAAAAGAACATATCCGCAAAAAGCCGGGACAACTAAGCGGAGGGCAGATGCAGCGCGTCGCTATAGCCCGCGCACTGATAAACGACCCCGAAATCCTGCTTGCAGACGAGCCGACAGGAGCGCTCGACACAACCACAAGCAAGCAGGTCATGGAGCTGCTTACAACAATCGCAAAAGACCGCCTTGTCATAATGGTAACGCATAATAATGAACTTGCGCAGCAGTATGCTAACCGTATTATTCACCTCACAGACGGAAAGGTAACATCGGACAGCCGTCCGTTTGACCCGGAAAAAGAGGAAAAACGTGTCGGACGTGCGCCGCGCCGTGCAGGCATGTCGTTTTTGACCGCAATAATGCTCTCTTTTAGTAATCTGATGACTAAAAAAGGACGTACATTTACAACAGCGTTTGCAGGCTCGATTGGTATCATAGGAATAGGGACAATTTTAGCATTTTCCAACGGTATAAACGCATATATTAAGAACATAGAAGAGGAAACTCTGAGTATTTATCCGCTCGCAATCCAGGACCAGGGCTTCGATTTGTCGAGCTTTTTTGGCGGTGAAAATCACGACGAAATTATGCATGGCGGTGGACGTAACAGAGAAAGACCGCCCAACACAGTGCGCGAAATACAAATAATGGAAACCGTTTTTTCTACACAAAGTCTCAACGACCTTGCCTCGCTAAAGAAATATTTCGAGGAAAACAAAGAAACAATGCATCGCTATGCTACGGCTGTCCATTATATGTATGATATAACACCGCAGATTTATTTAGCCGACACATCAAACGGAATTGAGCAAATCAATCCCGATTCAATATTCAGCGCGATGATGACGGGAAGTGATATAGGACCTCAAGCTGCGATGAGCTTTATGCCGAGCATGAACGTTTTTGCGGAGCTGCCGAATAATCCGGAGCTTTACAAAACACAATACGACCTGCTTGCAGGGAACTGGCCGGAAAACTATGATGAGGCTGTGCTGGTTTTGTCATATGGCGGAAGAATTACAGACTTTGCGCTTTTTTCGATGGGTATACGTGACCGCGCCGAAATGCGTGCTATGCTCGAATCGATTTTGCAGCGCTCAGACATGGAGATAGAAATATCCAAAAGCTCCGGGTTTTATACATATGACGAGCTTATGTCTGTCGGCTTTAAGGTAATCCATCCGTCCCAGCGTTTCCAATATGATGAAATATTTGATGTTTGGGTAGATAAATCAAACGATATCGAGTTCATGGAAGAGCTTATAGCAAGCAGCATGAACTTAAAAGTCGTAGGTATAGTACAGCCAAATCAAGATGCTTCAGCTACTGTACTCGGAGAAGGTGTTAATTACACACCTGAGCTGGTGCTCTATCTCATGGAAAGCGCATCAAAAGCGCAGATAGTTATAAAGCAGCTTGAAAGTCCGGAGCTTAATATTCTATCCGGCAGTTCGTTTGAGGATGAACGTGATAATCCCGAGTCATCATTCGATTTTTCAAGAATTATTTCATTCGACGAGGAAATGTTCGAGGATTTAATGCAGTTTGGTTCGCTTGAGTCATTGTTTGACCCGGATAATTTAGACTTTGGGAGCATCGATTTCAGCGGGTTGGATTTTGGTGACTTTGATATGGGCAGCTTTGATATGAGCAGCATCGATTTTAGCAATATCGATTTTGGCAGTATAGATATGAGCGATATTATGGCTGAAATGGGTGATATGAGCGATATTATGAATAATATTGATATGTCGGCAGTCCCCCCGCCATCGTTTGACATGGGAGAGTTAACACAAATAATTGCAGGGCAGCTTAACATCCCGCCCGAAGCTATTACAAATATTATGGCAACAGTTATGGGAGGCTTTCTAATGACGGTTGACCCGGATCTTTTCGGACCGCCGCCGGATCAAGCCGGGCTTGCTACCGCATTTGATGCATATATGAACAGTCCTGCTGTGCAAGCCATCATAATGACAGAACTGTCGAAATACATTGACCCGACAACTATTGAAACGCAAATCTCAGCAGCTATCCAGGCATACATGATGGCAGCTATGCAAGAGTACATGATGCAAATGGCAACTATGATAGAAATGCAAATGGCACTGGCAATGCAAGCCATGATGGAAGGCATGATGGAGCAGCTTCAAAAAACCATCGGAGAGTCCATGCAAAAATCAATGCAAGATGTTATGTCTCAGATATCGAGACAAATGCAATCATCTATGAGAAGTATGTCAAGGCAGATAGAAGATGCCATAGCAGGCGTATTTGAAGAAATGATGGAATCAATTATGGAAGAAATGGAAGATGCTATGCAGGGCTTTGACAGAGAAGCTATGGCAGACGCATTCCAAATAGATATTAGTGAAGAGGCAATTTTCGAGCTTATGATGTCCATTATGAATCCCTCAACAACATCGTATGATCAAAACCTGTCAAAATTCGGATATGCCGACCCAAGTGTTCCTATGCAAATCCTTATTTATCCGCGAAGCTTTGAAGCAAAACAGGAAATCATAGACATTTTGGATGAGTATAATACACAAATGGAGCAAACAGGGCAAACCGAAAAGGTTATTCATTTCACCGATTTTGTCGGACTTATGATGTCATCAGTGACAAATATTATTGACATGGTTAGTTATGCACTGGTAGCATTTGTTTCCGTGTCGCTCGTTGTTTCGTCTATAATGATTGGCGTTATTACGTTTATTTCAGTCCTGGAGCGCAAAAAAGAAATCGGCATTTTGCGCGCTGTAGGAGCCAGCAAAGCGAATATCAGACTGGTATTTAATGCTGAGACACTCATTGTCGGGTTTGTTGCAGGTGTTATTGGTGTGCTTGCGACGTTTGCTATCGCGATAATTGCAAATATAATCATATTAAACTCACTAGATATTGAGCAGCTTGTTCTTATGCCGCCTGTTGTACCGGGACTGCTTGTGCTTGTCAGTATGTTCCTGACATACATAGCAGGGCTTATACCGGCATCGGCAGCTGCCGCCAAGCCACCCGTTGATGCTCTGCGCAGTGAATAAATGTCTTAGCTGACAAACTAATTGACACACTATTGACACTCTAATGTGTAATTATTGTATTGTTATCTACATTTGTGATATAATGATAAAAAATTTTGGAGGTTGTCAAATGGAAAAACTGGGATACAAAAATTGTCTTGCAGAAGCAATAGGCACAATGGTACTGGTATTTATGGGCTGCGGCAGCGCAGTACTTCTGGGTGTTGATGCTGCAGGCGGACATCTGGCAGTAGCACTCGCATTTGGTTTGTCAATAGTTGCAATGGCTTATGTCATAGGAAATGTATCCGGATGTCATATAAATCCGGCAGTTTCTCTTGGTGCGTTTTTGGATAAGCGCATCAGTGCTACGGTATTTTGCGGCTATCTTGGCTCGCAGGTCATCGGTGCTATAGGCGGCGCGGCACTTTTGAAAGTCGTTTCGGACTTTGCCGGAGTTGATAAAACGGGTGCACTTGGCTCTAACCTGGCAGCAGGTGCCGGTGATATTTATGGCGCGCTCATTATCGAAGTGGTTTTAACATTCATCTTTGTACTTGTTATCCTTGGGGTAACAGATGACAAATCAAAAGGTACGATTGCAGGTGTTGTTATCGGACTTACACTCACATTCGTACACATTGTTGGTATTCCGCTCACAGGCACATCAGTAAATCCTGCCAGAAGTATTGGCCCTGCTCTGCTTTCAGGCAGTAATGCTGCTCTAAACGACCTGTGGATATTTATAGCAGCTCCGTTTGTTGGTGCTATCTTAGCCGCTATTGTTTATAAGGTGATAAAGGTTAAAAAGGAAGACTAAGGCTTATTTCCCATCATGGAAATGTGTCCAATAACACTCCCCCTCCGGCTCCGGCGGGGGAGTTCCCGTTTTACTCATACAGTATCAGCGTAATCAGCACCAAACGTTTACTTTACATATTATATTACACAAATGTAAGGGAAACAAACATTATCTCAGCTATTAAAAATATTGATATAAAATCATAAATATGCTAAAATATTTCGGTTATGAGTAAAAAATCACGAAGAAATATTACGAGGCGAATTATAGCACGAAAATTAATAGTAATTTCGTGTTTATTAGCTGTGACTATAATCTCAGGCTGTGAGTTTCCCGGCAGCTTAAACACACCCGGACCAACCACTCCCGGCGCTACCCCCGGCACCCCCGGAGGCTTAACTACCCCGCCTACAACAGATCCCAATTTACCACCTTCATATTACGACTTCCCCGAGCCGGAAGCTCCCGGAATATCGGTAAAATCAAATGAACAGGCAATAATCGATTATTCCAACTCAAATCTTGGTTACTTTATGGCAAGGTCGCTCGTAGGTACACAGACTTTATTTCGGGTGCTAATCATAGGCCCCGGTGAGCAGCAATATAATTTTATACTTCAACCAAACAGCGATTTTCAAGCCTTTCCTTTTCCTTTTGGAAACGGAACATATACTGTCGGAGTATATGAAAACATCGAAGGTGACAGATATTCAACAGTAATAGCTCACAGTCTTGATGTAACAATTACAGATGAGTTTGCACCTTTTTTACGCTCAAACCAATATGTTGACTTTAATAAAAACACAAAAGCCGTAAGCAAAGCAGCCGAGCTTGTGGCAGGCATTGACGATATGCTGGAAAAAGTTGAAGCTATCTATGATTTTGTCATATCTAATTTTACATATGATTATGAGCTGGCTGAAGCTGTCCAATCAGGTTACGTTCCCGATTTGGATGCGTTTATGGAAAAAGGCAAGGGGATATGCTTCGACTACGCGTCACTAATGACAGCAATGCTGCGCAGTCAGGGAATTCCGACAAAGCTCGTTATCGGTTATGTCGGCGATGTATATCATGCCTGGATTAGTGTCTATTCCGACGAGCATGGGTGGATAAGAGGCATAATCAGATTTGACGGACACGAATGGACAAGGATGGATCCGACATACACATCAAACTCAGATAACCCTGCAATTATTGCGTTTGTCGGTGACGGAGCAAACTATCATCCGATATTCTTCTTTTAAAACTCCAAATAAGGAATGGTGAACACCATGAAAAACAAAACTGTATCAAACTCCTACCTCTCGTTTTTATGCGCAGAGCTTGCTATGCTCATAGATGCCGGACTTACATTAAATGACGGTGTTCACATACTGTATGAGGATGAAACTTCCCGAGAAGGAAAAGCAGTCATACAAAGGCTCATAAGCGAGCTTGAGGCGGGCAATCAGTTTTCAACAGCCTTAAAAAAGAGCTCTGTATTCCCTGCATACATGATTCAAATGGTTGAAATCGGTGAGAGAACAGGACGCATAGAGCAGACACTAAAAGCATTAGCCGAGTACTATGAAAGGCAAAACCGCCTGTCTGCAGCAGTAAAAAAATCAGTTCTTTACCCTGCGATTATGCTCGTTTTAATGATAGCTGTTGTATTGGTCTTGATAATTCAAGTGCTCCCGATATTTAATGACGTTTTTGGCAGATTGGGGACACAAATGTCGTCCGTAGCCACAGCGCTTATGAACTTTGGAGGCTGGCTCACGGGAGCGTCTGCTATAATCGCGGCAGTTGTATTTATCATAATGGTATTTATCGTGATAATTGCACTTATCCCGAAGCTGCGTGCATCCATTCGTGCTTCGTTTTTAAACAAATGGGGAAATAAAGGGATATTCGGCAAAATAGCTTCATCAAGATATGTATATGCTATGGCGCTGAGCATGGCGAGCGGTCTTGACACACTCGATGCCATACATGCTGCGGCAAAAGCAAGCGGCGGTTCCAAAGCGGTTGATGATATGCACGATAAATGCAACAAGCTTATAGAAGACGGAGCAGCCCTGCACGAAGCGCTCAGCAAATCCGGAATCCTCACTAATCAAGAAGGAAAAATGCTCTCTATCGGAACAAAAAGCGGTAAAGCAGACTTAGCAATGTCGGAAATAGCCAGAAAAAGCGACATAGACGTAAGAGAACGCATTGATTCGATAATCAGCAGAATCGAGCCCACACTCGTAATAGCATCTTCGGTAATCGTGGGAGTAATACTCCTGTCGGTTATGCTTCCGCTCATGGGAATAATGACAGCGCTGGGTTAATAATAATTCCCCTCCTTGGAGGGGTGGCACATAGTGCCGGGGTGGTTAATGAAAAGACCGGGTGTTTACAAAAAAAATGCATGGGACATCCTCAGGGGTGCGCTTTTGCCGATACTTTTAACCATAACTATTGTTTTGGCAGTAATATTCGGTATCAAAAACACCGGCGAGACAACAAAGCAAGAAGGCACACGGATTTTAGAAGACAGCATCCGCCGTGCGGTAATCACGGCATATGCTCTTGAAGGCCGCTATCCTGCAGCGATAGAGCATATTGAAAACAACTTCGGGGTTTTTATTGACAGGGAAAGATTTATAGTGCATTACACGGTTTTCGGTTCAAACATGATGCCTAACATTGTGGTGATAAGCAGATGAAAGAAACTTCAAAAAACAGACGCGTTGATACGATATTTGTGATGATTATCTTTTGCGTTTTTGCAATATCTGTTCTTATCGTGCTGGTTCTTGCCGCAAGCACTTACCAAAACATGACGGATATATCCCGCGACCGGCAGGACGAGCGGACAATTCTTTCGTATATATGGACAAAGGTAAAAACCGGTGATGATGCAGGAATGATACATATAGGTGACTTTAACGGAAATCCCGCACTTTTTTACGATGAAATAATCGGCGACACACTGTTTCGAACAGCAATCTACAGCTATAACGGATGGGTCAGGGAACTTTTCAGTAACCCCGAGATGGGTCTTTCGCCGGGAGACGGAACGCAGCTTATAAAGCTTGACAACCTGTCGTTTGACGTACTGGAAAGTGGTATAATAGTAATAAAAGCCGGGGACCAAAGCCTTATGCTCTATCCCCGTACAACAATAAATCCACATCTCCACAACAGGAGGCCTGTGCAGTGACGATAAACCGCTCAAAATCAACATTGTTTTTAATAGAGCAGCTTATAGTGGTTGCAGTATTTGCAATCTGTGCAGTCGCATGCATAAGGATTATCAGCACAGCTTATTTATACTCAAGAGACTCACGTGATGTCGGCTTTGCGATAATAGCAGCGGAAAATTTAGCAGAAAGCTTTAAAGCAACACCTGACAATTTTGATAGAGCGCAGATTAGTATTTACTATGACAAAGACTGGCAGATTGTTACTCACGCAAACTCTTCATATGTTGCATTATTTGACATAAATAATATAACCGAATACCCGACACATAGGCTGATTGAAGGGAACATAAATGTAAAACGGGTTACAGGGGATGAGCTTATTTCCTTTAACGTAGCAGCGATTTCGAACACCGGACAAGGAGACTGACAATGAATTCAGGCGGACTTGGCATAGGTAGTGCTTCTATAATATTAATCTTTGCTGTACTTTGCCTGACAGTTTTTTCACTTATTACTTTTTACGTTGCCGAAAATGATAAGGCACTGGTAGACGCCAAAGCAGAAGCAGTGGTAAGCTTTTATGAAGCAGATGCCAAAGCCGAGGCGGTGCTTGCAGAGATTATGTCATCAGAAACCATTCCCGACAGTGTAAACGGAATAACAATACATAATGAGCAAAAGTTGGATTCAATGGCACAAATCGTATATTTTATGACCCCGATATCAGACACAAGTGCACTCTATGTCAGCTTATCGGCAGAAGATAAAATTTTAAATATCCTTTCATGGAAAATGATTCTGATAGAACAGTGGAATCGCGATGATTCATTAGACGTTTGGCGTTAGTTAATTATTAAATGAAATTGAAATGGAGTTTACTATGATTTTAGACTGGTTAAAACTTGCCGTAGAGAAAAGTGCATCTGATATATTTATCGCTTCGGGCAGAAATATTACCTTTAAATTAAACGGAGTTATAACACCCCAAAGCGGCGACAAAATTTCTCCTGATGATGCAGGGCAGTTAATTACTGAACTCTTTAACCTTGCTAACAGGCAAATGGACAAATATCAAAAAAGCGGCGACGACGATTTTCCCGTGACAGTACCGGGGGTTGCACGTTTCAGGGTTAATGCCTACCGTCAGAGAAATACAATGTCTGCTGTTATCAGGGTTGTTAATTTCGACCTGCCAAACTATAAAGAGCTTCGCATCCCCGAGCAGGTTATGGATGTTGCTCATGAAAATAACGGCCTTGTGCTTGTGACGGGCCCTGCCGGGAGTGGAAAATCTACAACCCTGGCATGTATCATTGACGAAATAAATAAAACAAAAAACTCCCATATAATCACACTCGAAGACCCTATAGAGTTTATTTACAACGATATCAAAAGCTTTATAAGCCAGCGGGAGGTATCCTCCGACACTGAGTCATATATGGAAGCCCTGCGCGCATGCCTCCGTCAAGCCCCGAACATCATTTTACTCGGCGAAATGCGTGACCACGATACAATCTCCGCTGCTATGACTGCCGCTGAAACAGGTCACCTTGTAATATCAACACTTCACACTGTAGGAGCTGCTAATACTATCGACAGAATTATAGACACCTTCCCGCCTGCGCAGCAGCAGCAAACGCGTATCCAACTATCCATGGTGCTTCGCAGTGTTATCTCTCAGATACTTATTCCGGATGTAAATCATAAATCAGTTCCTGCATTTGAGATAATGCGTGTTAACAAAGCAATAACCAATATCATAAGAGAAGCCAAATCTCATCAGATTGATAATATTATCCAAAACTCACAGGACGAAAACATGATAAGTATGGATGCATATATCATAAAGCTTTTCAAAGCGGGAGAAATAACAAAAGAAACTGCTTTAAGCAACGCAACCAATGTTGAGCAAATGCAAAGACAGCTCGGATAGCAAACATCACAGATTCACAAAGGTGGTTAATGTGGACGAAAAAAACAGGCAGGATATAATAATAGATGAACTGGAAGCTATCACCGGTGAGCAGCTGTATCGTCGCTTTAAAGACGGGGATAACGGTGCTTTTGAAGAGTTGGTTGAGCTCTATGAAGATGAGATGTCCAGGTTCGTCTATGGCATTGTCCGTGATAATCATGAAACAGAACACATTGTGATTGACACTTTTGCACAGCTTGTGTTAAACAAAAAAAGTTTTGAAGGAAAATCGTCGCTAAAGACATATATATTCGGAATTGCCAAAAATTTATCGATGAAAAGTATGAAAGAACGTGGGCAGGATAGACATGTATCATTTGATGAAATAGCCGAGCTTGACATAGGTATTAGGGAAAAGGCTTTTACTGCCTTGGAAAAGAAAGCTGATAGTGACCGCGTGATTAATGCAATGAGAAATTTAAAAAGTGATTATCATGCAGTTCTCGCATTGCTATATTATGAAGATATGAGCTACAAGGAAGCTGCAAAAGTAATGAATAAGAGTGAAAAGCAAATTAAAGACTTAGCATATAGAGCAAAAACGGCACTAAAAAAGATTCTTGATCAAAGGTCACAGAGCAGAGAAGTTATTGAAAACAGTACTTCAAATTAGCTTAAATACTGAAAGCTATATTACAAATTAGCTTAAACAATGAAAGCAATATTACATATCAACACTAAACTGCGACTTTTCGCAGTTTTTGTGTACTATATATATATATATAGAGCTTGAAACACAGTTCTCACATTATTCCTCACAAACACGATGTCCCCGGCAGATGATATCACAGATATTAATCCAATGCCGATACCGCTTGCAGCAACTCCTTCTGATAATCTACAAAGCAATTCGTCGTTTTGTCCTGTTTGCGGAGTCGAGTTTGAATAAAAAAGAGACTATACTCTAAAAAAGCGTTTAACCATATTGCACGATAGCAAAGAGGCTGAAAACAGGGAACCCCAACCCCATAATAAAAGAGGCAAATTCTTAAAAATAAGGGGAAAAGAAAATGAAAAGTGACGTAATAAGCGAAGAAGTAATACCGGGAAAACCACATGCGACCGATGGAGTCGAACTTATTGAAACAGAGCTCAATCTCCCGAAATATAACCAAATGTTTCAACATTATATAAACTCGCAAGGTAATGTTGAAGTATTAGGTCCGGGAATAACTGCTGTTCCAAAGAACTATCCGGGACAGGGAAGAGTTTGGACAATTTCCGTTACAGATGAGTTTGTCGGAGATAAGAAAATAATTACTATAGCTGTTCAAACGAGTGGTAATGAATATACAGCATATACCATTAAAATTACAGGACCGGGAACATTTACATTCACGGAAGATAATAGTATCGGCCGTGGTTTTGCGTTTGATATAAGTGATCCGGAAGATGGCGATGCCGATGCGGACAGTGATGCAGATGCAGATGCCGATGCCGATGCTGACGCCGACGCAGATGCCGACGCAGACGCTGATAGTGATAGTGATGCCGACGCTGATGCAGATGCCGATGCAGATGCCGATGCAGATGCCGATGCAGATGCAGATGCAGACGCAGACGCAGACGCCGATAGTGATAGTGATGCCGATGCAGATGCCGATGCAGATGCTGATAGTGATGCGGACGCAGACGCAGATGCTGATGCAGACGCCGATGCTGATGCCGACGCGGATGCTGATGCCGATGCTGACGCTGATGCCGATGCCGACGCAGACTCCGATGCCGACGCTGACGCTGATAGTGATAGTGATAGTGATGCCGATGCAGATGCCGATTCAGACGCTGATGCCGATGCAGATGCCGATGCAGACGCTGACGCCGATGCGGATGCTGATGCTGATGCCGATGCCGACGCTGATGCCGACGCAGATGCAGACGCCGACGCCGATGCCGACGCTGATGCTGATAGTGATGCCGATGCAGACGCAGATGCCGATGCAGACGCCGATGCCGACGCTGATGCTGATGCAGATGCAGACGCTGATGCCGACGCCGACGCCGATGCTGACGCCGATGCTGACGCCGATGCCGACTCCGATAGTGATAGTGACGCAGACGCCGATGCCGATGCAGACGCAGATGCTGATGCAGATGCCGACGCAGATGCCGATGCAGATGCTGACGCAGATGCCGATGCAGATGCCGACGCAGATGCCGACGCAGACGCCGATGCCGACGCAGACGCCGATGCCGATGCTGACGCTGATAGTGATAGTGATGCCGATGCCGATGCAGATGCTGACGCAGATGCCGATGCTGACGCCGATGCCGACGCCGACGCAGATGCCGATAGTGATGCCGATGCCGATGCCGACGCAGACGCTGATAGTGATGCCGATGCTGATGCCGACGCAGATGCCGATGCAGACGCAGATGCCGACGCAGATGCCGACGCCGATGCCGACGCTGACGCTGACGCTGATAGTGATAGTGATGCTGACGCCGATGCCGACGCAGATGCCGACGCAGACGCAGATGCTGATGCCGATGCCGACGCAGACGCCGATGCCGACGCCGACGCAGATGCAGACGCAGATGCCGATGCCGATGCTGATAGTGATGCCGACGCCGACGCCGACGCAGATGCCGACGCCGACGCAGATGCCGATGCTGATGCCGATGCCGACGCAGACGCAGATGCCGATGCTGATGCCGATGCCGATGCCGATGCCGATGCCGACGCAGACGCAGA
>Ga0123356_10002751_pt1 | contig 18679 bp, 16 predicted proteins | sample TergutEmb28metaG_2_FD_92546 | JGI IMG/M metagenome (GOLD analysis project Ga0123356, IMG submission 92546) | Embiratermes neotenicus P3 segment gut microbial communities from Petit-Saut dam, French Guiana - Emb289 P3 | ecosystem: Host-associated > Arthropoda: Insects > Digestive system > Gut ...
CCAAATCCAATACCTTTACTCCAAGTGCATCACCAAATTGCTCAAAAAATTCACGCACTCAGCACCATTGAAAGTGAACGTGCACATGACTTAGTTGATTTGCAAATTATAGTATTAAATGAAAAAATTGATTACAGATTAACTAAGAATACTTGCGAGCGTTTATTCGTTTTTCGAAGACAACAAGATTGGCCCCCTATTATCGAAAAGATAAAGGGATGGGAATCGCTTTATGAAAGCCAAAAACAAAACCTTGATGTACTTCAGAATATTGATGATGCAGTTATATGGTGTAACAATCTTATAAAAACCATTGAAGATTCATTAACACCTGAATAATTTTATATAAACATATGTTACTAAGAATCGCATTATATTAATTAAAAAGTGCGTCGAGTGTGATTTGTGATGTTATGATGTCGGAGTGGGTGTTTTTGATGATTCCGTATGTTGTTATCATTGTTAAATGTACGGCTTTTTTTGTTGCGGTTTCTGTTTCGAAGACTGTGACTTTGTTGCGCAGGTTTGCTTCTTCTTTTGTTGTTATGTTGTATTCGGTTTTACTGTATTTTATTTCGCATAAATTGATTATTCCGTCTTTTCTGTCAAACAGTAAATCGATTTGTGCGCCGGGAGAAGATTTTTTGCTTTTCCATGATGACATATCTACAGAGATTGCATTGATTCCGAGAGCTTGTTTTATTTGCTCTGAATGTGCCAGGCAGACTCTTTCAAAAGCGAATCCTTTCCACGCGGTCAACTTCGGATCGTCAAGATTGCTTGACCAGAATTTTGGGTTTTTGGGTCTTTTACCTTTGATGAAGCGAAGATGAAATAAACTGAAAGGATCGGTCAATTGATACAGACAATGGTTTTCGTTTGATGAATAGTTCGGATATATTTTAATAAAACCGCATACTTCAAGTTCTTCAAGGATTTGAGATAATCCCCCTCCGGATGCCAAGCCGGTTTCTCGGATAATATCATCGCGTGTCAATCCTTTCAGTTTTTTGCTGAGTGCTGATATAACGTTGATATATTTTTCGGAATTTTTAAACAGTGTTGAATAAACCTCTTCAAATTCTCCGCGTAAATATCCTGAATCATCAAAACACAGAGCGTCAATATTTTGAGACAGGCTTAATCCTTTGCCGAGTAAGCTCAAATAATAGGGAACTCCGCCGAAAACCATATATGCTTCACATATTCGATAACGTCCGAAACTTATTTCTTTTTCATTCAAATAAGCTTCTGTTTCTTTTAATGTGAACGGAAGTAATCTGATCCTTCTTGTAACCCTGTTATGCAGACCGCCTTTGTTTTTGAGGATGTTATTAACGACCCATGATGTTGCGGAACCGCATATTATCAATAATATATCAGGTCTTCCGGATGCCCATCCGTTCCAAAAGTGTTCAAGTGCAGTCATGAATCCTGATTTTGGTGTGTCCAACCACGGGGCTTCGTCAATAAAAATGATTTTTTTTTGTTTGTTTTTTATGTTTTCCAGTTTTTTTCGAAGTTGTGTGAATGCATCGAGCCAATTGCCGGCATCAATAACGGTTCCGCTAAAATATTGTTTCATCGTTGTATTCCAAACGTGAAGCTGGTCTTCTTTTCTTTCGGATGCGAGTCCGGTTACATGGAAAGTTAATTTATCGTGAAAAAATTCGCGAACTAAAAATGTTTTACCTATCCGCCTTCTGCCGTATACAACGAGAAACTCCGGTATTGTTGATTCCGAACATTGCTTGAGCAGTGATTTTTCTTTATCTCGCCCGATTATCTTCATCATTTCCTCCTGCCGGGTTAAATGTTGTTTGTTATAATTCGCCAAAACATGGTGGTAAAGGGGTGTTTTGGCGAGTTATAGTGGTTTGATATCAGAATACCGGATGGGGTGGGATTAGTCAACTGTGTTGGTGGAAGCATTGGTAATGCAGGGGGTGGCGGTGGTGTGTGAAGGGAATGTTGATTGATAAAAAGAGAAAATAACTCGCCAAAACATGGTGGTAAAGGGGTGTTTTGGCGAGTTATTGGTTTTTGGGGTTTTATTCTGTTGTGAATTCGTTGGCGAGGGAGGAGATGGTTTGTTTGGCGTCGCCGTAGATCATGAGGGTGTTGGGCATGGTGAAGAGGTCGTTTTCTATTCCTGAGAAGCCTCTGCCTTTTCCTCTTTTGAGGACAAAGGTTGTTTTTGCTTCGTGAGCTTTTATGATGGGCATACCGTAGATGGGGGAGGATTCGTCTGTTTCTGCGGCCGGGTTGACGACGTCGTTTGCTCCTATTACTATGGCGACATCCTGCGTGGGCATTGTGGGGTTCATTTCTTCCATGGTTTTGAGTTGTTCGTAGGGGATGTCGGCTTCGGCGAGGAGGACGTTCATGTGTCCGGGCATTCTGCCGGCGACGGGGTGGACACAGTAGTTTACTTCGGCTCCGTTTTCTTCGAGTTTTTCGGCGAGTTCGCGGACGACGTGTTGTGCTTGTGCTACTGCCATGCCGTAGCCGGGGATGAAGACGACCGATTGTGCTGCTTCGAGGATCATGTAGGCATCTTCGGGAGTAATGGATTTTGGTTCTGCCCCCGGTCCTTTGTTTGAAACAGTATCTGTTGCGCCGAATCCGCTGAAGAGAAGGTTGCCGAGGGAGCGGTTCATTGCTTTGCACATTATGAGTGTAAGTATAACTCCGGATGCTCCTACAAGTGCACCTGTTACGATGAGCATTGTGTTTGTTATTATGAAGCCTGCCATGGCAACTGCTATACCTGTGAGGCTGTTGAGCAGGGATATGACTACGGGCATGTCTCCGCCGCCGATGGGGAGTACGAATGTTAAGCCGAAAATCAAAGCGATTCCGGTGAGTGTCAGAACTGCGGCGAGGGTGATGTTGTCGAATCCGGGAATAATATATATGACCATTGCCGCCACTGCTGCCAGAAGTAAGAGCAGGTTTATGAATTTTTGGCCTTTGAAGACGATTGCTCTTCCGGTGATTTTTTCCGATAGTTTGCCCCATGCGAGCATTGATCCCGAAAAAGTTATTAAACCAATGAAGACGGCTATTGCTGTCGATGTGTCGTGGACGAGTTCGTACTCGTAACCGGCGGGTTTTTGGTAAAGAGCATAGAATGATGAAAATGCTACGAGTGCTGAAGCGAGTCCGCCGAATCCGTTAAACAGTGCTACGAGTTCGGGCATTCCTGTCATTTTTACTTTTTTTGCCCAGATCACGCCGATGATCGATCCGATGAGAATGGCTAAGAAACACCAAAAATAGCCGTTTCTGAGTATGTTTTCCGCAGTCCATGATCCGGTCACATCTCTGTCGAAGAAAACCGCAATGACTGCGACCATTGTTCCTGCTGCAGATATGAGCATCCCTCGACGTGCGGTGCCGGGTTTGCCGAGCATTTTGATGCCTATTATTGTACAGACGCATGCAAGTATGTAGGCGAGGTTGTTAAGGTCGGATAAAGTGAGGTTGTCTATCATTGCTTTTTATCCTCCTTCTTTTTGAACATGCCGAGCATTCTGTCGGTGACTGCGTAACCTCCGACTGTATTTATTGTAGCAAGAACGATTGCTGTGAAGGAGAGGATCAATATCAATATATCATCAGTGTTCGCTGCACATACAACGAGTGCTCCGAGTACTGTTACGCCTGAAATTGCGTTTGTTGCTGACATCAGCGGTGTGTGAAGTTGGGACGGAACTTTGGATATGAGTTCTCTGCCGAGGAAGGTGGCTATTATCAGTATGAAGAGGAGGAGTAAAAATATCATGGTCAATTCTCCTGTCTGAAGCGTTCGTGGATGATTTTTTTATCGGCGGTTATGAGGCATCCTTTGATTATTTCGTCGTTTGCGTCGGGTTTGAATGATTTTGATTCGGGGTCCCAAAAGTGTTCCAGAAATGCGAAAATATTTCCCGAGAACATGTTTGAAGCGTCTTTGGGAACTGCTCTTTCCAGGCTGTCGCCGTTGATTATCAATACACCGTTATCAAGTACGACATCTTCATCGGGGCTTGAACCTTCGACGTTTCCGCCGGTTTTGACTGCCATGTCGATGATTATTGAGCCGGGTTTCATTTGGGATGTCATATCTTTTGTGAGAAGGAGGGGGGCTTTGCGACCGAAGACTTTTGCTGTTGTTATGACTATGTCTGACTGAGCGCAGGCTTTTGCCTGTCCTTGTCTTTGGAGCTCGACTTGTTCGGGGGTCAGTTCTTTTGCGTATCCCTGATCGGTTTGTCCCATTTCGCCGAGGTTGATTTTTAAGAATTTTGCTCCCAGTGATTTGACTTCTTCTTCAACAACGGGTCGCGTGTCGAATGCGGTCACTCTTGCGCCGAGTCTTTTAGCCGTTGCGATGGCTTGGAGGCCTGCGACGCCTACACCTATGATGAAAACTGATGCGGGTGCGATGGTTCCGGCGGGAGTCATCATCATTGGGAAGAGTTTGGGGAGTCTTGATGCGGCAAGGACTACTGCGTAATATCCTGCGAGGGATGCTTGTGAACTTTGGATGTCCATTTTTTGTGCGATCGTTGTTCTGGGCATCATTTCAAGGCTTATCATGTTTATTCCGGCTTCGGCGTATTCATTTATTGCTTCTCTTTCATTAAATACATCGAATGAACTGATGTGAAGTGTTCCCTGACGAATGCCGTTTATGCTGTCGGGCTTGTTGATGCGAACCACTATATCGCAAAAGTCATATCCTTCGGTTGTGGTTTCAACTATTTTTGCTCCTGCTTCGGTATAGTCTTCGTCGGTGAAACCTATATAATCTCCTGATCCGCTTTGCACGGTCAGTTCATATCCCATTTCACAGAGCTTTTTAACATGTGCGGGTACCAATGCAGTACGTGTTTCGTTTTCTGCCGTTTCTTTGCACAAAAACACTTTGTTCACTTAGATTTCTCCTCTCAGTTTTTGGTATATTATACAGGGATACTGTTATAGTACAGTTCATCCGGACACATATCGATTCCTCCGACCCATTCAAGAGAAATGGGATTTATTTTAACAGAGTTAAAAATTGATAATGATTTTAATGGTGAAAAAAAAGAGTCATCTAAATAAGGAGTTACATCAAAAATACGTTTTTCATTATTATCAAATGTTATTAAAAGTTTATAATCATTTTGCGGCTCAACAGCAACAGGATAATAACTATTCATTATTAACCCTCCAACCCTTTTATTTTAATGACTTCGCTATTTTCATTTAAAGCGATCCAAGAAGCGTTGATTTCATCTTCTCTGAGTGCTACCCATGCTTCAACATACTTTTGTTGTTTTCTTGGGAGTTTTCCGGCTAATACTTCACCATTGGCGGCAATAGACATTTTATCACCACTGAATACAGCATGCACATGGGGTTTATTATGCGGACTGTTTTTTTCTTTAAACATGTAAATTAAAACGCCATAAAAACTTGAAATAAGAGGCATGACTATATACTCCCTTTATTGTTAATTATACTATATTTAATAATCTATATCAACGAAAAAGTCAAGGCACAGCATCTTGCTGTGCCTTGACTCACAGAAATTATTTATTTTTTTGGTTTTGTGAGTTGGGGTTTGCGGTTTTCTATGTAGATTATTATGCCGAGGAGGAGGATGAGGACGGCGGTGAGGGGGATGACGTAGACGGGGAAGGATTGGTTTGCTTGGATGGGGAAGGCGGCGAGGGGGATTTCGTTTTCGGCGAATGTTATTGTCAGGACTTCGGGCATGAGGAATGCCATTGAGAAGTTGGTGTTGCCGTTACCTTCCGTTATTGTTCCCGTTACTGTGTATACTCCTGCGTCAAGCCAAAAGTTTTCTGTTCGTGTTCCTGCGAATGTTTGGTTGAAGACTTCTGTTCCGGCTCCGTTTGTTATGACAACACGACCTGAGGTTTTGTTTGCCGGTGTGACGGTAAGTGTTACTGTTCCGGATTCTTCTGCCGTTATTGTGTTTGAGGTTGTTGTGTTTACTTTACCGTTAACCGTGAAGTTGAACGGTGTGCGCGGTAATCTTGTTTCGGTCGGTGCAAGGACACGGACTTCACGGGTCACACTCGCAGACTGACCGGCACTGTTGGTTACCGAATACGTTACTCGGTATGTGCCTGCACGTGATGTGTCAACACTTCCGCTTGTGGTTATAAGATGCGAAATGTCATCGTCGATATTACATTTTGCCACTGCGCCCTGCTCGACATATGCCGAACCTCCGAGATGCAGAATAATCGGGTTTGATCCGATCTGCGAAATTGTCGGCGGTGTTCTTTCGGGTGTCGGCGTATTTGCTGCGGGAATTGCGGCAACTTCAATCGTACGCGTCGCTGTTGCCGTGTTACCTGCCTGATCGAAAACCGTATATGTCAATGTATATCTGCCGGTAAATGCTGTAGCAACTTCGCCCGATACGGTAACCAAGTGTGTTATATCACCGTCAACATCATCAATTGCTGTAAACCCGGGCTCGACATATGTATCACCTTCGGTAAGGTTGATGGTTGTTTCACCAAGTAACGTAAGAACAGGCGGTGTTGTATCAACGGCTACAGGATCGTCTGCTGCACCTCCGCTAAGCGCTTGCGCCGCAGCAAGGGTTTTACCCATGTCGATAGTACCGAAACCGGTTTGTGAATCCCATCTGCCGTCTGCACGGTTTGTATTATCACGAATAAGCTGCATAACTTGTACATTTGAAAGATGAGGTGCAAGCTCCCAAATAAGTGCTGCGAGACCGGCTACTTGGGGTGCGGCGATGGAGGTGCCACCAGAAACAGAAACTCCGTTTGCATTGCTTGTCGTTGTCCAACTCCAACTCGCTATTACATCTAAACCATCGCCAAAGTTTGAACCCGACCATCTTGTCGTACCATTTCCTGTGCCGCCAACACCGAGTACATTCGGATAACCGGCAGGGAAATGCACAGGAGAACTCCCTGTGTTTCCGGTGCTTGCCACAATCAAACAACCCTTACCAAATGCATGATCAATTGCGTTTCGCAATGTCACACTATTGGATGGTGTAGCCATGCTTATGTTGATGATTCGCGCACCATTGTCAGCAGCCCATATAATACCATTAGCTAAGTTTGCCGCTGTCGCTCCTGCTCCTTCGAATACTTTTACAGGTATAAGATTAGCATTCCAAACAACACCTATGTTTCCTATACCGTTATTAGCCATAGCACCAAGTGTTCCGGCAACTCTTGTTCCATGTCCGTTAGTATCACTTATATTTGGATTTTTATTTAATATATTCCACCCGTTTGCCGGCGGTAAATCAGCGTTCCCGCTATAACCCGAATCTATGATTGCCACCGGTACACGACTATCAGAAATTATAGCCCAACCAGCTTCTGCATTAATATAGTTTGCATAAGTGCGTCCTGATGTTCTATAGTTCGGGTCTGAAGGAGCATTATCGGGGTATAAAATAAAGTTTGGTTCTACATATTCAATAAATCTATTGTTTTTAAAACGATTCATTACCGCATTGGGATTTTTATCAAACTCTTCACTATACACTACATATGAATTATCCAGACCATCTATTGATTCATAACGAAATCCCCAACGTAACACTTGATCAACTGCTTGATCGTATTGGTGCTCTTTTCCGGAGAACATAGATCTCGGGTGGAATTTTATTATTATAGCATTCGGTTCATGATCAAATCTGAGTTGCATATTTGTTTCCCTGTCAGTTATACCGGCCTCCAATGAATCAATGTCATAAACTTCCGGATCGAGTTCGTCTTCGTTTGCTAAAGCAATACTTGTTAATGTTGTAATTAATAGAGTGCTGATAATTATTGAACATATGATTCTTTTGAGTGATTTTTGTTGCATAAAAATTCCTCCTTATCGGACGCAGATGTTGTTGTTCTATTATGTAAAAGAAATTTAACATATTATTTGTAGATATATGTAAATGAATTAAAAACATTTTGCTGCTAAACTTATTAATAGAATAATACCGCATGGTATTTTAAACCATACGGTATTATATGATATAGCTTTACGCTTTATCTGTTTGTTTACTCTTCGTCTTCCAGTTCCGGTTCCAGTTCTGCTTCAACTTCCGGTTCAGGTTGAAGTTCGAGTTCGGGTTCAGATTCCGGTTCCGGTTCTTCCGATAAAGGAGTTGTTAAAGATTCAACAGCCGGTTCTTCAGGTTTGTTTGTCGGCTCAATTGTTGGGCCGCAATCCGGAAGTGGGCATTCACAGTAAATATCATGGCTAGTATCATTCGAATGTAACACTGCGTCACAATCCAGACAGTCGAATTTTGTGTTTCCATTGGCATGATAACAAGCTACTACACAGTTTTCATGACCTTGATTGCCTTGGTCATTGCCTTTACCAATGCAATTTGGGCAAGCCCATCTGTGGGTGCATGGTGGTGGGGTGTCATCGTCGTCACAAATGCAGGGGCGACAAAATTCACATTCAGGACATTCGAAGTCTCCAATGGTACAATCACCGTGACCGTTGCAATCATCACAAACTATTTCGTGTTCACACTCGACGACCGGCGGTATGTAACATTCACATTCGCATCCATCATATTTTTTGTCGCACGGACCGCCTTCGCATGCGCATTCGCAATCGAGTTCGCATTTATAAGGAACACAAGCTACACATTCGCATTTTGCACAATCGGGTGCTTCCCATTCGCATGCATAATCACAAGGAGTACAGTCGCCTGCGCCTCTGTAGTTGATGGTGTATGCTTTGCTGTTGAAGAGTGTTTCGTTGATGAATCTGCTGCTTACATTAGCTGTTGCACCGCCTCTCCATGTTGCAGGAGCGTCGTGGGAAAATGCAAAGCCTTCAACCGGACGACCTGCAGTGTTTTCTGCGAATGTAATTAAACGTTTTTCGGTTACAACCACTTGACGAGCATTTACGGCGCATTTGCATATTTTACATTCGTGTTCCGGGCAATCTTCACATTCAGCGAATAAACATTCAGCAATGCAGACGGACGGATCAACACAGTAATCATTATCGGCTTCTTTACATGTATAGTCATTTTCACATTCTACTTCATTGCAAACAGCATCACATGTGATATCTTTGCATTCAGGAATGAAGATTGTGTATGTTACTGTGACTGTTATGTTTCTTCTGCTCGGGCCGGCGTGATTGAGTTGGATGTTATTGCCGTTGGGTACGCCGCTGTTGTTGCTGAAGTTGACCCAATCGGTACGTCCGCATGTGCAAACCGGACCGTTTAATGTCCAAATTGCATTGCCGTTAGGTTGTCTTTCATCTGATCTGGTGAGGGTTTGCTGACCTTCATAACCTGTCCAAACTCTGCCGTTACCGCCACCTTCGATGTCGTTACAATGGAAACCGACGTTAACTCTGTGTGTTTGACCTGCTACAGGAGCTGCGGCCTGTACCGGGGCAGCTGCAGGTGCTACTGCTGCAGGTGCCGGTGCAACAACAGCTGCGGGAATTGCTCCGAGGTTTTTGAAGGATCTTACGCTGTTTCCTTGTGTTACGACTTCGATTCTGAAGCCGTTAACTTCGAAAACTCTTGTTGCGTTACCGGGATTTGCAAATGATTGCATTTCGCCGTTAACTGTGATTTCCAAGCGTGCGTTGTTGCCGTTTCCGTTCATTCTTACAGAAACGTTTGCATCATTAGCCAGTGCAGGTACAGTAAGAGCTATTGCAAGTACTGCGATTAATATAAATATTGCTAATTTTTTCAATGCGGGACCTCCAATTTTTATTTGGAGTCAAAATAAAAGACTCCGTTTTTGCCGCGTTGTTACGTACAACGTGGTTAGACGGCCTCTTTTGTTGTCCGGTTGTGGTTCCGGATTTTCAGCCACGTTTGATTTGAAGTCGTGGTTCTTCATTCTTTAACTTCCACGTAATGCGCATTGGTATCACGAGGTTTGCATTGCGCTGAATCCACTCCTTCCGGTTTATTTATATGCTATTCACTGACTATTCACGCTATGGACACAGCTTGTTCACAGTGACTCTATCAGAAAATACAATAAAAAGCAATGTTTATTTTACATTTTTATATGTTTCAGAAACGCATAAATTCGGGATTTGTGAAATCGAGCAAAAATAAAATGCACGAATATCGTTGAAATCAGGAGGTTTATCATTCGTCATCCGGTCATGATTTCGACAGCTCTGTGAAGGTTAAGTTTTGTTAACCTTTCATGTAATAGTAAACAAGACAGTTTGTGTATTTTGTTTCTGAATTAGATAAGTGCATAAAAATTATTACACGATAGTAACAATAATCGGTTTTTGTAAATTATTATTTGCTTGACACGGATGTAAAAGTGTATTAAAATAAGCACATATAACAGTACATAAAATGTGCAAATGAGGTGTTGATATGATTGTTTTGAAAACGATTGATTTACGAAATGATTTTAAAAGAGTCAGTGATTTGGTCATGTCGGGAGAAAGGGTGTTGATATCGAGACCGAGGAATGAAAATCTGGTTGTTATAAGTGAATACGATTATAATATGCTTAGTAACGGCGAGCGTAATAAGGCATATTCCACTATGCAGGATAAATCAGATTTACATGTTGCAGAAAGCACACCTGTTTATTTTACTCATGCTGAACTTGATTCTGTGGATAAAATGACATATGATGAACTCCGTGATGTTTTATTAAAAAAACGAACAAGCAATAAGAAACGAAAAACAAATTTAATTGATTCACCACCTATTCCCGATGAATTTTTCATTCCGCAAATTTTTACAGATGATTCTGATTATATTCAAAATAAAATACCGCGTAAATCACTGAGAGGAATTTTAAAAGGAAAAGTATGGATGTCAGATGATTTTAATGATTCATCAGAAGAGATGGAGAAATATTTATAATGAATTATATACTTGATACTCATACGATTATATGGTATTTCGAAAAATCATCAAAAATCCCCCCAAAAATAACAGATATTATTAACAATGAAGAGAACAAAATATTTATTTCGTCAGTTTCGTTGTGGGAATTAGTATTAAAATTGAATTCCGGGAAACTAAAAATGGATTTTTCCTTTGAAGTATTATTATTGTTGATAAAAAAAGGAGGTTTTCGAATTTTGCAAATTAATGATGAATATTTAATCAATCTTTCATCTTTACCAAAAATTCATAATGATCCTTTCGATCGTTTGATTGTATCAACTGCGTGTTCTAATGATTTAACAATTATAACTATTGATAAAAATATCCATAAATATGATGTATCTTGTATTTGGTGAGTTAGGCAGGTAATTTATGAAAAGTTTTAAAGAGTGTGAAAAAACAGCGATGTTTGAGCTTGGGGATGAGGAGCGGGAGAGGATCCGTGGGCGGTTTGAAGAGGTTGTTGCCGGGTTTTCGGTGATCGATTCTTTTGATACGGACGGGGCGGAACCGCTTGTTTCCGTGCTTGATTTGAATAATGTTATGCGAGATGATGTTGCGGTGAAGGTTGTTTCGAGAGATGAACTTTTGGAAAATGCTCCGGAGCAAAATGACGGGTATTTTCAGGTGCCGGCTGCGATTAATTGAGTGTTTGATCGTATTATTTGAACGGAAATTGTGTTTTTTGTTATGATTATTGACGGGTGGGTTATTGTTTATGGAATATAAAGCGGTTCTTGAAGAATCTGTTATGCAGAAGGGAGTTGCGGTGACTGCGGGGTCTGCGGTGCTTGAAGGGTTAATTGCACCTTGTGATGCCGAAGTCGTTGTTAGGCTTTGTTCTGCGGGAGTAAAGATCGTCGGGAGAGTCCGAACGAGTGAGTTTGGTATCGGCGGGTTGTTTGGTTGTGATGCGTCTGAACGTGATGCCGGAGTTGCGGGGTTGCTTGACGGGGCATTGTTGACCGAAGTGATCGATGATTCGGAAAAAGTAAGTTTTGTTGCTGAAAATACCGGAAACCGGAGCGGTTATTCTGCAGTTAAAAGTGTTGCTGTTACAAGTGCTGTCGATGCTGTTGCAAGTGGGTTTGCGGATTTTGCTCTTTGTAATGATTTTACAGGGTCGATCGGTCGTGCAGCCGGTGCTGCGGGGCTTTGCTATTTACAACCGTCTTACGGTTCTGTTTCAAGATACGGGCTTGTTCCTTCGGTATCTTCGATCGATCAGATCGGTGTGTTGTGTAAAACACCTAAGGTCGGGATTGATGTTTTGGATGTCATTGCGGGGTATGATCCAAAGGATGGTATTATGATGCCGGATAACAGAACAGAGGAACCGTCCCCCTGTTCTAGAACGGATGAACCGTCCCCCTGTTCTGCGCCGGTTTTTCGTGATGGGGAGGCGGGGACTTGTTTTGTGCCTTGTTTTCCGTGTTTGCAGGTGTTGCAGGTTTTGTGCTGCGGAGAGTTTTCGAATAATATTAATCGTTATGACGGGATAAAGTTCGGTCATAGGGCGAAGGAATATTCGGGGCTTGGTGAATTGTATAAAAAGAGTCGGACTGAGGGGTTTGGTGAAGATGTCAAGCTTGCGGCGATGATCGGTGCTGTTGTTTTGGATCAGAGTGAGGGTGAACGGTATTATGATAAAGCGATGAAGATCAGACGTGTTATGCGTGATGCGTTTGAGTTTGATAAATATGATGTTATTAAATCCTGCTGTCCGACATTATCAAGGATGTGCGGTTTGCCGGCTTTAACTACTGCAGAGTGTACATATATTGCGGGTCCCGGGCGCGAGGATGTATTGAAGGTGATTGCAAATGAATTATGAAATCGTGATGGGGCTTGAGATCCATGTTGAGTTGTTGACCGAATCCAAGCTTTTTTGTTCCTGCAGTGCGAAGTTCGGTGCGGAACCTAATGAAAATGTTTGTCCTGCCTGTTGCGGGATGCCGGGATTTCCTGCTGTTTTGAATAAGAGAGCGGTCGAACTCGGGATTGCGGCGGGGCTTGTTACAAATAGTAAGATCGCTTCGATGATGTCGTTTGATAAGAAGAATTATTTTTATCCTGATATTCCGACGGGTTATCAGATAACTCAATATTTTTCTCCGATCTGTACTGACGGTTATGTCGAACTTTCGAGCGGTAAGTGTATAAATATCAAGCAAATCCATATTGAAGAAGATGCCGGAAAGCTTGTGCATGATCCGCGTACTCGTGTTACGCTTGTTGATTTCAATCGTGCATCTGTTCCGCTTGTTGAGATCGTTACCGAGCCTGATTTTAATACTCCTGATGAAGTGAATGAATTTCTTGAGAAACTGCGGTTGTTACTCAGTTTTGCAGGGATTTCGGATTGTAAGATGCAGGAAGGTTCGATGCGTTGTGATGTTAATATTTCGGTTCGGGAGAAAGGCAGTTCAGTACTCGGTACGCGTACGGAGATAAAGAATATAAATTCTTTGAAAGCAATAACCCGTGCAATCGAATATGAATCGCAAAGGCATATCGATGTTTTGGAATCTGAAGATGAGGAACTTATTCAGGAAACTCGCTTGTGGGATGATGATGTCGGGGCTACTGAGTTTATGCGTGAAAAAGAAGATGCATCGGATTATCGTTATTTTCCGAATCCGGAGATCATGCCTGTTCATATTGATGTGTCTTGGATCGAACGTGTTCGTACAGAGTTGCCGGAGCCTGCGCATGAGAAGTTTCAGCGGATGACAGGCGTGTTGGGGTTGCCTGAATATGACAGTAAGATCATTTCCGGGAGTCGGAACTTATCGTGCATTTTTGACGGTGTTTTGAAGTGTTATAACAAGCCGAAGGATGTTTCGAATTGGATATTGGGTGAACTTTTGTCTATAGCTAAGGATTTAAGTTTATCTGATGAAGATATCAATGTTGATTTTGTAAAATTTGCCGGGATAATCGAATTTGTTGATACCGGTAAAATCAATCGCTCAGTCGGTAAAAAAGTTTTATTGAAAGTCATTGAAGATGATGTCGATCCGGAAGCGTATATAATTGAAAATTCACTTGCTATGGTTAGCGATACCGGAGTACTTGAAGCTGCTGTCAGCGATGTATTGGCTGAGAATACAAAATCTGTTGATGAGTATAATGAAGGTAACCAAAAAGTATTCGGTTTCTTAGTCGGTCAGGTCATGAAAAAGACTGCAGGGAAGGCAGATCCGAAATCGGTAAATGAACTGTTACGGAAGAAACTTGGGGGTTAGTTAAGAGATATGGATGTTCAAATGATTTTTAATGTTTTGATAATTGTTTTGCTTTTTGTTGTTTTGATTTTGCTTTTTTTGAGCAAGGGTAAGTCGGGGGTTGACAGGATTGTTGAACTTATTAAAAAGAGTAAGGATGATCAGAGAGATAATGAGGCGAGGCAGCAGGAGAGTTTTACGAGGCAGATGAGTGATAACTCTACTGAGCAGTTTAAGCGGTTCGGGGTTATTCAGGAGAGTATTCAAACTACTTTACAAGGGAATCGGGAGGAGACGAATAAGCAGCTCAGGGAGTTTCAGATGCAGCTTGATAACAGGTTGTCGTCTATTCAGCGTGATAATACGGGGAATATCGAGAAGGTCAACGAGACTCTTGAGAGTAAGATGAAATCTTTGCAGGAGAGTAATGAAAAGCGTTTGGAGCAGATGCAGGGTGTTGTTGATGAAAAGTTGCAAAAAACGCTTGAGACGAGGTTAGCGCAATCGTTTGAAATCGTGAGCAGGCAGCTGGAAAGTGTTCAGCAGGGTTTGGGTGAGATGAAGAGTCTTGCGGCTGATACCAAGGGTTTGCGTAATGCTTTGATGAATGTAAAAGAACGCGGTTCTTACGGTGAGATTCGTCTTGAAAAATTGTTGGCTGATATTTTAGCTCCGAGCCAGTATGTTGCGAATGTTGAAATAGAAGACGGTAAGCGTGTTGAGTTTGCCGTGAAGTTCCCGGGTTCAGGTGATGAACCTATATTGATGCCGATCGATTCCAAATTTCCGATCGAGGATTATAATCGATTGATCGAGGCAGAAGATAAAGATGCGATGGCTGAAGCTCGTAAGTCTCTTGCTCAAGCTATACGTGTTGCTGCGAAGGATATTGCCGACAAATATATAATGCCGCCCAAGACAACAGACTTTGCGTTGATGTTTTTGCCGACTGAGGGGTTGTATGCGGAAGTTGTACAGAATGTTGTGTTGTTTGAGGAAATTCGGACTAAGTTTAAGGTTATCGCTGTCGGGACTACGACTTTGGCGGCTTTGCTGAGTTCTTATCAAATGGGATTTAAGACGCTTGCGATCGAAGAGCGGTCGCTTGATGTTTGGAATACATTGCGGGCTGTTAAAGCGGAATTTATAAAGTTCGGTGACAGTCTTGAAAAAGCGCAAAGGCAGATCCAAACAGCGGATAAGACCTTGGGGGATATTGTAGGCAGAAGGACGAAAGCGATCAACAGGCGGTTACGCAGTGTTGAGGAACTTGATGCCGGTGAGGGTATTGACGAACTCGGCGATGTGAATGTTCCTATGATGATAGAGTCGTTTGAAGATGATTTTGATGAAGATGATTTGGATGAGGATGTTGATGATTCGGAATGATTAATTAATACGTCATATCATAATAAATACCATATTTCACACTAAAACAGGTGCAGAATATGGTATTTATTACAAATGTTTCAGAAACGAAAAGAAATGTAAAATAAACATTGAATATTCTCAATATTACTGATAGAATTATGTGTATAAACCGTGAATATTACGTGAATATTCAGTGAATTGAGTGTAAAACAATTGGAAGGAGTGGATTTTACTCTGCGCATTATGTGTGTCAAAAATGCGTATAATGAAGAAGATTAAGAATGGAGGACCACAACTTCATACAAATGTGGCTGAAAAGCCGGAACCACAACCGGAAACAAAAAAGAGGCCGTTTAACCACGTTGAACGTTATCAACGAGGCAAAAACGGAGTCAAAGACTCCAAATTACTAAACTATCAAGGAAATATTATTTGGAGGTTCGTTCATGAAAAAACTCATCGCATCGGCAATTATAATATGCATGATATTCACACTCGCAATTCCGGTTTTAGCAGAATATACCGGTGACACAGTTGATGATGTTGCCACAGAAACTCCGGTCACAGAAGTCGCAGATGAAATGATAGCAGAAGAAGCTCCGGTCGTTGAAGCCGTTGCAGAAGTGACAGTACTTGAAGCTTCGGTTGTTGTCGCAGAAGCTCCGGCAATCCCTGTTTCGGCGAGCACCGGCGATGCGACGGTTTCCGCTGTTATGGGCGGAAGCGGCAATCAACAAAATGTTACTATAACAGTAACCGACAGCTTCGGCACACACGCACAGACATTTTCTTATACCAACGGTACACGAAGCGCTACATACACAATAAACGCTACCGCATTTAAATATACGGTGGAAATCAATTTCCAAGGAAATTCACCGCAGAGGACTACTATCACAAGCGTTGAAATTACGCTCAAAACACCTGATAACGGCGCAGAACCCGGCGGACCGGGTGAACCGGCAAATCCCGGAATACCTGACACAGGACTTCCGACCATTCCGGCTTGCGTTATCTTTGGATGTAACTGGGACGACGGCGAAGAAACTACAGCTCCTACGTTTTTCTCTGAAGGCGTAATGACTTTCACTTGCGATGTCTGCGAAGACACCAAAACCGAATCTATACCGGCGCTTGAAATCAACGTGAATCTCCCCGGATTGCCCGGCGGTGATTATGAGCCGACGAATCCCGGAATACCCGAAACAGGACTTCCGACCCTTACAGAATGTATGGTATTCGGTTGTGATTATGTTTTTACCGTTACTGCAACTTGTTGGACAGGCGGTTGGAACATGATGATCTGTTCGGTATGCAGTGAAGATGACGGTTTGACATATGGTTGGCAAGGCGGACTCGGACATATGTTTATCCGTACAGAATACAACAACATTTGGGATTTACTTATTTGTCAACGTGTCGGTTGTAATTATGAAACATTCTCAGGCGCATGGGAAACTTTGACGAAGGAAGCAACTTGTACTACGGAAGGTTACACAGGTCGTCATCATATCCGCAGCGGCTGGAAAGGCGATTATGTGTATACTCCGGCTCTCGGACATGCCTGGGTTGGACTTGCAACATGGGATGGTCATGGCTGGTGGAGTGGTGCTTGTGAGCGTTGCGAATGGCAAGGTTATCTTAGTTATTCGCCCCAAAGCGGCACCGTAGAACCGACGTGTACTCTTGAAGGCTATGATTTTATTTATGATTTAAATTCAGACCAATACTGGTATTCGAATTATGTTCCTGCTCTTGGACATATCATGAAAGACTGCTATAATGAAGATGTATGGGGCAACAAGTTCCCAATAAGCAAGTGTGTTATATGCGGCTGGCAAACAGACAGGGTTGAGGAGACCGTTACTCCGGACGGCACACCCAGACCGGTTATATTGACAGCTTTGGGACGAAATGTTACAAGGGTCAATATTGAAGTCCGTCAATACTACACAGATGGCAGCTTTGAAGTTGTTGATACCATTCTTCTGACCAACAGCGGCAGCGAAGGATCAAGAACTGTGAGTGTCAGGTCAGCAAACGGCGATATATATGACATCACAAGAACTAAAAGCCAAGATGGTAACAATGGAATTACCGTTATTACAAATATCGTAAAAAAATAATTATCTGTTCAGATCCATGCGCCCCTTTGGGAGTGATCTCAAAGGGGCGTTATATTCATAACACATTATTAGTATTAAATATAATAAAAATTCTTGACAAGTATAGTGAGAAGGTGTATTATTGCTGAGTCTTGTTGATTCGGTGTAATTAATGAGAGTAAGTAAAACGGCATCCCCGTTTTCACCCGACCATGATACTTTGAGTATTTATGCGACGCGGTCAATGAATGATAATCCCCGGTTTCGGGACTTACATTGTTTTATTGGTGGATGCAAAAGCGTCTGCCTTTAATTTTTTTAAAGCCGTCATAAGCCGGCAAAACCATTTTATATGGCTCGGAAAGTAGGTGTTTTTTATAAGCAACGTTAATTATCAGATCAATGAGGAGATCACAGATGCTGAGGTTCGTCTTATTGACGAGGACGGTACTCAACTCGGGATCATGTCTTCCGAAGACGCGATGAAGATCGCTGTTGAAAAAGAAGTGGACCTGGTCAAGATCGCGGGTAACTCCAAACCGCCTGTTTGCAAAATAATGGATTACGGGAAGTATCGTTATGAGCAGGCAAAGCGTGAAAAGGAAGTTCGTCGCCATCAGCATATCGTTGAGGTCAAAGAGATCCGTATGTCACCGAGTATCGGAGTCAATGATTTCAATACGAAGCTCAGAAACGGTATCAAATTCCTTAAGGAAGGCGACCGTCTCAAAATCACCGTGCGTTTCAGAGGCAGGGAGATGGCTCATACTGATATCGGAGAAAAGTTGCTTGTAAAATTTGCTGAAGAATGTGCCGAATTCGGGAATGTGGATAAGAATCCGAAACTCGACGGAAGATTCATGTCAATGTTCTTAACACCTAAACAGGTGAAGCATTAATATCTGAAGAGGAGATAAGAAATCATGCCGAAGATCAAAACACACAGTGGGGCGAAAAAGCGGTTCAGCCTTACGAAATCAGGGAAGGTTAAACGCGCTCATGCGTATAAAAACCATATTCTCAACAAGAAGTCGACAAAGCGTAAAAGAGGCCTGCGTAAA
>Ga0123356_10002752_pt1 | contig 18676 bp, 13 predicted proteins | sample TergutEmb28metaG_2_FD_92546 | JGI IMG/M metagenome (GOLD analysis project Ga0123356, IMG submission 92546) | Embiratermes neotenicus P3 segment gut microbial communities from Petit-Saut dam, French Guiana - Emb289 P3 | ecosystem: Host-associated > Arthropoda: Insects > Digestive system > Gut ...
GCTATATTAAAAGAGATTTTAGGTAAAAGAAATTATAATGCCACACTCGAACGAATGAGAGAGAGTAATAAGAAACTTAAAGAGAAAGAACACGTTGAAGAATTAGTAAAAGTTGATGATGAAGAAACATCGGCTGTTGCTGATGAAACGGCAGTCACCGATGAAGAAATTGTGGATATTGCGCTTTAGAAAAGGAGAAAAAACAATGTCAAATAATTTTAGACCCCAAAGCACTTTTTTCTTGGTTCAGCAAGGCTATTCGAGAGAAGAAATAAGAGAGATTAGAAAACGTGAGCAAGCAGAACGTGAGAAATTAGCGGGGCAAACACAAAACAAACCAGAGGTCACAGAGGAAGATTCTGACGAACATCAAACTTCGTCTAATGACGATTCTGACGAATCTGATTCTTATAAACAAGAGGAAACAGACGCTTACACATCTGAAGAAACTATTTATGGCAAGGAGCGAGAGGGATTTATTAAGCAAGATATTAGGTCGATAGATACAAGCAATGTAATTGCGCCAACAAAAGAGTTACAAAAACTCTTGAATAACTAAGAAAAATGTGTATAATTGAAAAAGTTGATTCTAAAACATATCAAAAACACGAGTCAACAACGCAACTTTGCAAAAATCAACATATCTGCAACGAAGAAAGCGTGTAGTTGCAACGAAAAACATCGGGGTGTGGCGCAGTTGGTAGCGTGCTTGACTGGGGGTCAAGAGGCCCGGGGTTCAAGTCCCCGCACTCCGACCAGTCAGAGTGTCGTTGTAGGATTTAAGTATCTTATAATGACACTCCGTTTTTTTGCATCCAAATCTCCTTGCAACAATTCGGCTGTACACGACTTGGTATACAGAAGATCATGGTAGATTTTATCAAGGCACAGTCCATTTTTTTGTCTCTTCCATCGTAACTGAAGAACAAAGCCTTAAGACGTACTGAGCTATTTCTGTTCCGATCAGATGTCCTATCATAAATCTCTTAACGTCCACAAATCAGGATGCACCTTAGCAATCCCATGTTGGCAAATGCCTACCAATATATCCAATATAGCACAATTTCTCTTTGTTACACGGTAAAAAATGAATTCTCCCAGCAGAATATAGATTTGTGGGAAATCCAAAATGATCGAAAAAATAGTCCCACTTACCGCAAGGTTTCTGAAAATATCGCATTTCCTTTAGTCTTTTGTTATTCTTTACAGTGTCAGACTCATCTCTAGCTTTGTGTCCGAACCCTTTCTTCGAATAAATACCTCCGTTAACCTCTAAATAATCATTCAAAATTTTTAATCTGTTCATGACTCCTCTAATATGGTGTTTATCATCATCTTCTTGTATCTGAGATCTCGTGCATTCACAAAAAACCAGAAAAGGAAATAATTTTTCGCGATTTTCCCACAAATCATAACAAGTAAAAATAGAATCGAAGATTTCATTTTTTTGAGTGGCTAAGAATTTATCGGTATGAGATTTTTCTGAAATATTATCTATAATAACATCAACATTTGTTAAATCGTCTGCTCCAAAACCCAATTTTACGTAATACCCATGAATACTTTCCTCTTTCCATATTTCATGAGTTCGTATGCTTATTGTAGGAACTCCTTCTTCATGTGCAACAAGGCAACCTAACGAGCTATTAGGAACATTATCCACAGATACAATAACTTCTGCGTCTGCATAATCCTTTGCTTCAATAACTTTGCTCTTGCGATTTGTTAGGAGTGCATTAAATATACGAAAATATTTTTTATCTTTTAAACTCTTATTGAATAATGCATTAATCAAATCGTTTGAATAAAAATCAATATCAGTAAAAATTGTCGGCAATTCTTTTTCCGCACTCCACAAAACATGTAAAAGCTCAGCAAAATCGATCATCAGTTGCCATTGTTCAGAATCATTAAATTCCATTTTATTATTAAGCGACTGTTCATTAAAGATTAAATCCATTAAAACAACTCCATAGCTGCAATATCCCACTCATCAAAAAAACCATCAGGCCACTTGTCTAAACTCCCATCATCCCTTATCTTTGGGGTAGCAAAAGAATGAATTAATCCGTGTTCTTTGAAATTTGAATAAAAATAGTTTAGGCAAATATCATCTTTACTAATTTGCCCGTTTTTAACTGCCAAACGAATTCCATTTAACAAATGGTCACTATGCGTTTCAACTATGACTTGCACACCACCCTTTGCTGCTCCCGCAATCAATTCACCCATTCTACGTTGACCCCGGGGGTGTAAATGTGCTTCAGGGTTTTCTAGTATTACAAGGTCTCCTTTTTGTGCCTTTAAAAGAGCAAGAATGACTGGAGCAGTGTAACTAAGCCCAAAACCTACATTATATGGACTATTATTTTGCGATACCCGTCCATCAAATGTTACATAGAATAATTGAACTAAGCCCGCTTCATTAAATGATGAGTCTGCATTTAATTTTATTCCCGGACTGACCAATGATAACCATGCTTCCATTTGAGATATTAATGTTACAGCAAAATCCTTTTGTATGACTGCATCGTTATTGACCTTATCGTCCATACCACGTTCTACGAGGTAATCAACAAAATATTCTCCTTTATAACCAATTTGATTTCTTTCGATAACGTGAAGTCCGGACTTGTTATAAATCCGTTGCGGTCCTAGACGTTCAGCTGATATGTAAGAGAATGTTGGAGAAAATAAATTAAATTCTTGTAAATCATCACCAATGTTTATTTCAGAAATGTGCAAATAATCAACAGCGGGTGAATATTTATACGTCCAATCATATTTTAATTCACCACAACCTAAGGCAATGTTTATGGTATCACTCGATCCTGTTCTGCACAATAAATCCTTCCCAACACCAATATTAACGATATCACCGTTCAATCGAACGCCTTCTTTAATAACACCCAATTCATATGCTTGTCGCAGTAGCAACAATGATTGTACAACAGTAGATTTTCCTGTACTATTGATACCCGATAACACATTTAAATTTTGCATATTCAATTTTAAACTGTCAAAACACTTAAAATTGGTCAGTTGCAAACTACTTATACAATTCATAATTCTTCATCATCCTCCATATAAATGTATAATATTTTTGAGCATAATGCTTATTTCATTCATCCTGTAATATAAAGATTTTTTGTCTGATGCCTTCAACGCATTAATAAAATCAGGTTGTTCACATAATGCAACAAAGCATTGTTTTACAAAATCGTTATTTTTAATTAATATATTCACTTCGACTGTGCTTAGTTTACTAATACAATTTGTCCAACCTTCAAACAGGGTTTTATTGATTGGTCTGCGCCTGCCATCTTGAGCCATTTTTCTGAAAGCATTATCACCCAAGATTGCATGACAATCTTTTAATACATCATAAAAAACATGCTCTATCTTTATAAGTTCGTTATTCGGTGTTTTATTTAGTTCATTCATTGTATAATTAAGAAAATCGTCTGTAACACCTTTATACATCTCAAGCGGCATATAATTAAACGCAACATATCGTAAACAGTATTCCCTGTCTAACATTCTTAAATCAGGTATACTATGGCATGTTACAGTTTTAAATATTTCGGTTTTTGCAAGCTTATTGATAAACTCTGTAGCTTTGCCCTGATATAGAGCATTTCTGATTTCCTGTGACGTAAGTGTTAATCCTCCGGTATTGATCCGTTTGAAAATATTGAACTTCGCATTGTACGGTGTTGTAGGGTCTACGATATATGCATTGATATTGCTTTCTTCCAGCGTTCGCTGTAACGAGCGAGGAAGATCCTTAAAAAACATACCGTTTAAATCTGTAAAAAACTCCATTCCCGTTAGAGCTAATTTATTGTTTACCATAAACTCCATAAATGAACTTATACGTTGCAATCCATCTATTATTATCCACTTATTATCATCAAAGGCATCAAAGTAAAAAGCAGGAAGTGGAATTCTGAGCAACACCGATTCTATTAATTGACTCTTTTGTTTATCACTCCATAATCCAGGCATTCTTTGAAAAGCGGAATTAAACTCCAATTCCTCGTGTCTAATACGTTCATTTATTGAATGTATCGTTAGTTGCATCATACGAATTTGAATTTTTGCAGGATCAAATGGTTGCATTCCTGATTCATATTGCTCGATATTATCTGGTTCTGTATCAGAATGAATGATTTCAATTCCTTTTTCAGAAAGATATGTAAATACATACTTCAACTCCTCTTCGCTGTTAGGAATTGTTAAAATGATTGTTGATAAATCAAGCTTTCCCCCTTGTTGCTTTGCAATAAGTTCAAGATCTATTAAGTCGTTATCAATAGTTTTATGAATCATCTACACATCTCCAATCCATTAATAGGAATTATCACGTATCATATCATATCATATACATTTTGCACAACTTTCATTTTATTTAACAATACGTAAATACATGATCGGAGAATTTTCGATTTTTCATTTTATCGTCTGTCTTGTACCAATACTACACAGAAACTCACAATAATAAATACAACTCTTATAACGCAACTGTCAGAAAAAAACCATACGGCAACACTTCAACAGGGTTCGTTTTTGGGTTCAAATTCCCGGCCATTTCTCAAGCCCTTGCGGTGCAAGGGCTTATTTTTTGTCGCATACAAACCACTCGTCCCAAAAGTGAACTTTCTATTTTACTGCCTCAAACCGCTTTAATATCCGTTATTTTGGACACCTCATAATATATACTGGATTTATTAATAATATTGTGATATGATTTTGTGGATGAATCCACATCATATTGGGGAAGGATGAGTCTTGTGCCTGCACATATTGATAAAATAATCGAAAAACTGGGATATGCGCAATCATCGTGTCTTGGATATGGTCGTAGCGGTTTTGTTGGAACGACACTTTCTGCCCATCACAAGAGAGTGTTAGGCGAGCTTTCTCCATACGCTGCTTATTTTATTGACAGTACCCCCTTCATGCTTTTCTACGAAGAAAATGCCGATAAGGAAGAACAAAAACGCATTAACAGGAAAATATGGAACGCACAAATCCCAGTAACAATAGTTTGTGGGACAGGTAGTATTAAAGTTTATAACAGTTGCCTAATTGACAGAGAAAAGTCAGTCTTTGATGAAGTTACAAGTATTCCTGCCGACCAAATTGACGAAAATTCACCATTTTCATATTGGGAAATCACAAATCACAATTTTTGGACTAACTATACAGCGTATTTTAGCGGCGAAAAACTAAACGACTATTTATTACGCAACTTGTCCGATATAACAATAAGGTTGCGCGAAAATTATCATATCCGTTTCGCAACAAAACTGATTTTACGTCTCATTTTTATACGTTATCTCATAGACCGAGGAGTGGATTTAGATTATACGGGTTTCAAATCTGACATCGATGTATCCAGGAAAAGATTCTTAAAGTTGCTATCTGATAAAGCAGAACTATACAATTTGTTTTTGCACTTAAAAAATAAATTCAACGGTAATCTGTTTGAAATGGATACCGAGGCTGATACTTCATGTTTAACAACCGAGGTTCTTCAAGTGTTATCTGACTTTTTCTCAGCCAATGTCGAAACCAAGACAGGACAGCGTTCACTATTTGATTTATATGATTTTAATATAATCCCGGTTGAACTGATAAGTAACATTTATGAAATATTATTAGGAAAAGAAGGTCGCGATAAAGACAACGCTTTTTACACACCTCAATATTTAGTCGATTACATTTTAGATTCTTCTATTTCACCGTTTATTAGGGATAACGGTGTATGCAAGGTGCTTGATCCATCATGTGGTTCCGGTATCTTCTTAGTGGAAAGTTATCGCCGTATGGTTGAAAGAGAATTAAACGGAAAACCATTTGCGGACAATGATGATTTGCTCCAAAACATTTTGTCAGAAAACATTTACGGTGTTGATCTGAATGAAGATGCTATTGACGTTGCAATTTTTTCACTCTACTTGTCGGTACTAGATTATAAGAACCCTAAAACATTGAAAAAATTTGCATTACCAAATTTGAAAGGTGAAAATTTATTTGTTGCAGATTTCTTTGACGAAGTGGCTCTAAATACACTTGAAAATTTCTCTTTTGATTTCATTGTAGGAAATCCACCGTGGGGAAAAGGAAAAGAGACACAAAAAGCATATTTCAAAAAACATAAGTTAAATAAGTATAATTATAGAGATGATACTTGTCGCGCTTTTATTTTGCGCGCAAAGAATTTTTGCTCTGCAAGAACACAATGCTGCTTTGTGTTGCATTCAAAAATACTATATCTGAAAAAAGACCCTTCAAAAAGATTCAGAGAATTTTTGTTAAAAAACACAAAAATATCTCGAATTGTTGAGTTGTCTTCCGTCAGAAAACTTGTGTTCAAAAGCGCAGAAGCACCTGCGGTTATTTTGTCTTTTTCATTTTCAGACGATGCATCTTTAGAAAACCGATTTGAATATATTTCGATGAAGCCGAATCTGTTTTTTAGCCTTTTCAACATTGTTGTGATTGAAAAAAATGATATAAAATATGTGCAACAAAAGTTATTGGCAGAAAATGACTGGGCTTGGAAAACGCTTGTATATGGGCTGTCAGGAGACATAGATAATATACTTAAGCTGAAATCCACTTTCTATATTTTGGGAGATATAATCGAACAACAAAGCGAAGGGCTAATAAAAGGCGAAGGTGTGCAGTACCACTTAGGAGATAAAAAACCTGCCCACCATTTATTAGGATTGCCGCTTCTTGATTCAGATACCGCTATAGAGCATTTTATATTACGCGAAAATAATTCTATAGAATTTGACAGGCCAGAAATACACAGACCTCGCGAAGCCTCCTTGTTTAATGCTCCATATTGCCTCGTAAAGCGTGGATTAGACATGAACGACTATACAATGAGAGCTGTATATTCTGAGAACGATTTTGTTTTTAAGCACGCTGTTTTCGCTATTAAAGGGAGTAAAGGTAATAAAGATTTCTTATTAAATGTAACAGGGTTGCTTAACTCAAAAGTGTATGCATATTTCAACTTAATGCTTGGCTCGGATTTAGGAATAGAACGAGAACAACGCCATATGGGAGAAGTTCTAACATTTCCTTATGTCAGCAGAGATGATATTGTAAAGCAAGTATGGTCAATTCAGGAGTTATTAAAACCTGAAGATTTTTCAGTTCTCAATGACGCATCGGAAGAAATTGAAAAGCTCAATAGTATTATACTGGAAGCATTTAATCTCTCCGATAATTCGTTTATTGATTATGCCTTAAATGTGCAAATCCCACAGCTCACAAGCTCAGAAAACCACATGGGTTTTCAAGCTGTTAGCACCCAACAGTTATGTAATTATGCTAAACTTTTTCTTGAAGCATTATCTACTGTATATGACGCGTCAGATAAATATATTACAGCGAATATATATACCAAGGTTACAAAATATTATAGCGCCATCGAGATTGTTTTGCATGACATTAAACCATCGTTTGAAATTCAAGTAGTTGATGATTATACTTCAACACAGGCTGCTTTAACACGATTTTCGACGCATAAAATTAACGATATGTTTTTTACGGTAAAGGATGTAATACACTTTGAGGAAGATTCATTCTATATTATTAAAACAAACCAGTATAAAAATTGGCATCCGGCAATTGCAGAAATTGATTTGGCAGATTTTATTGACCAGATTCTCTCAAGAAATGGAGGGACGGTTGATGGGCGGTTTTAAGAATGAATCAAACAATGTTGTCTTCGAACAAGGTTTATTTAATTTGATAATTTTGCATATATCCAAATGTTGTGAAACAATGCGAAATGATTGTCAAAAGGAATCAAATCCCTTGCCGAACTATGAAGATAAAATCAGCAATCGTCTTGTAGCACGCTATCTTAATGTTGGCATCAAGGGGATAAAATTCATTCGAGAGAGTCCCGAAGGTTTTGATGCTGAAACAGATACATTTAAGGGTAGAACGGACATTCGGGTTGTATCGTCAAATTGGCTTAATGGAAATGATAATGATTATTATACTGTTGAAACCAAACGACTTGATGGTAGCTCAAAGTTAAGCAAAAAATATGTTTGTGAAGGGATTTCGCGTTTTTTAGTGCCATTTCCGCCTAAATATCCTTCATACAACGGGAAAAATGTTATGTTAGGATACATTGTGCAAGCTATAAATATCGTCGAGAACACGAGTAAGATAGATGACCTTCAACGTAAATTACTCATCGACGTTACGATTAGCGAGATGGAATCTGTTTATAATGACGGAAAATGTTTCAGTCGCTATAAATGTTTATACAAAGCCGAGAATAACCTGAATGTTGAACTCATTCACTTGTTTTATGACTTTTCGGATGTAATGCAATAGAGATGGTAATAGCATCATAGTCCTCACAACTCCACCGTAACCACAAATCCATACGGCAACACTCAAACAGGGTTCGTTTTTGGGTTCATATGGACGACCATCGACAAACGCCTGTAACTGTAGGGGTTACAGGCGTTAATAGCTGTCGTATTTTTCCCGATAAAAACCGTAAAATACCGCCCTTTTTCGATAGAATGCAAGTAAATTTACAGAGAGTTTAATCGGACAAAGGTGTTATATACATATATTTAATGGTACTGGTAGATTGTTACTCATAAATAAAACCACCACCAACATTGTCACCTTTGCATTTTATAGCAACGGAAAAAGTTACTTCTGCTACCTGATATTTATTTTCTAAATAAGTGCGTGCGTCTTCTTCTCTAACCGATATATAATGATTTCCAGTGACCGAAATAACTTTATCGGTTTCAATTCTTTCCGAAATTTCGTCGCTAGATAATTTTTTTATCTTTAAAGCCATTGAATTTATAGATAATTTGATTCTTTTAGAATCAAATGCAATCAAGACACCTGTTTGACGAAATGTCTTAATGGTTTCAACTAATGACTTATATTTTTCATAATCAGGATCATTCCATTTAAACTTCTCTACTCCGACTAATAGAGTAGGGCTTAATTTACCAATCTGTTTATAAAATTCACTAATAGTAGTTTTCCCATAACCACGACTAACATTTAATAACTGTAACTTATTTTTTGTTTCTTTAAAAAGAATAAGGAATAACAATCGTTCACATTCATCCGCGATATACGAAGCGGTGTGCTTCATGGCGTCTTCTGGGTTCGACATATTGAACGGCGATGAATCCCGTAATGTGAATGTTATTGTTTCGTAGTTTATGTCATCCGCTGAGTCTGCTTCATTCTCGTCGAAAGCAGCAAATATTATTTCTATATTATTTAACCTTTCCTTCATATCTGAAAAAAGTATGTCATGATATAGTTGCTTTATTTCATTAAATTTCTCATTTGCTACAGCAGCTTCATGCAAACACTCATCTCGATACAAATTTGTTATAGCAGTTTTGAAGCATTCAAAATCATAATCTACTTGTGAGTATGAGCCAAAAATGTCTACAAATCTTTTATATAATTCAAGTGCCTTTTCGGAGTTAACAATGTATGAGTTAAACACACTAAAAAACGAAAAATAAGCGTCTTCACTTGATGACATAATGATTCGTTTAATTCCTTGCTCAAGCACATCGATTTCACGAGTTAACCCAACAAGACAAAATAAAAGAAATTCATTTGATACTTCTCGAACAGAACCGCTCCTACTACCACTGCCAAATCCAGTATCTTCCCATCGAGCATGCCTTTCTAATAATTCTGAAAAGTCTTTAGAATATTCCTTCATAAAATTTAATAATTCATCATTATTTTTTGCGTGGTTATATAATTCATTCCAAAAACCGTAATCATTAATACTCTGAAGAAGATTTTGACAAAAAAGCTTTTCTTCTTCCGATACAATATTTTCATAGTATCCAATGTAATACATGTAAAGAACGATGTAAAAGTGTTCTTTTGTCAACTGCCGCCCATAACGAGTAATCGCGGGTTTAAAATTGTGCCAATGTGGCGCATCTTTTTCTAACCCATATAAAGCTCTTAGTATGTTTTCTTCTTTGGTTACAAACAAAGTCACAATATAGTTAATAAATTCACATTCAATAAACGCTATTTCTCTATTTGACTTCGGTTTCCCATATAAAAGCGGTGCTTGTACATTCATTAAAAGTAATGAAATGGCAGTTTCTTTTTCCGGCAATGTTAAATAATGGTTCTCTTTTACGCGGTGTAGAAGAACCGACGAATATGATCTAAGCATACTATGTCTATTGCTATATGGAACCATTGAATCATCTGACACAGTATACTGGAATAAACAGTTTTGGAAACGTGAGAGCAATTTATTATCATTGTCTAAATCTGATATCGGTAGCCTGCTTACTAATATATACATACTCCAAAAATCAATCAATTTATCGAGCTTTATTTTTCTTCCAGATTTATTTACTTCATTTGCATTATTAAATATAGAAATACACAACTCCAAAACACCAGATATAAAACTGGCGTTCCCATCTTTAACAGTTTTTATTATTATACAAATATTATCTTGCAAATTATCAATTATATCTTGTCTATTCATACTATATAATTTAATTAAAAGTTCAGTAGTAATAAATAATATGTTTTTATCAAACCCTACCTTTTCATTATAGGAAATATTATCTTTTAGATTAATAAATATATTTTCTACAGTGGTATAATCTTTTGATGAAAGTATCTGTGATTTTATATATTTTTCAGCCTTATCTGCAAACACCACAGTGTTTAATGTCGAAACAACAAAGTACCCTAAAAGCAATATCGTTATAATAAATAACCCAACAGCTAAATTATTCATGCTTAACGCAACAAAAATCCAACTAAGTGTAGTTAAAGTTAAAGATTCAATAAAAATCCAACGAAGCCTAAATGGTAATAATGGTCTTACCTCTGTTGCATACTTCCTTGTAGACATACCATAGATTCTTGTATCACTTAGTGTTGAAACAACTGTTATAATCGCTAAAACGACCCCCACGAGAGATGCCTGTGCTGTAAATAGAGTTTGGTAAATTAAATTATCAGACGTTTTATTTATTAAGAATTCAGGTGCAGAGATAAAGTTTATCTCTGTTAGAACTGCGATAATAAAAATAATAACAATAATAAAAAGCAACAGCCATCCAATAAGAGAGTGACTTGAGATTGATTTTATTCGCTTAATGAACACTTCCAAAATAAACTTTTGCTCCCTTTATCACTAATTATCTACCCTTATATCGCATTGTCCCATTACAGTTTTCAACGAGTACTCCACACCTTCCTGTGGATATTTATACTTTTACGCTACTATTTTTAAGCTACCAAGTCACGTATATCAAGCAGTTCTTTCTTTATTTCATTAAAATCCTGATTTAAGTTTAATGTTCTGACAAAAACTTTCTTTCCGCTAAGTACAGCACTTTCATCTAAGGAAACATCAACCGTTGGATATAGAAGCATACCACTTACTTCACCTTTGAAAGAGCTGCTTTGCACATAGGCAAATATCTGGTACATATTTCCGGATATAAACGTCTGGTGGTCAAAATTTGTTTGAAGTGCTTTTGGGTAAAATTTCGTATCAACAATCAGCAGCTTGTCTGCACTCTTGCTGTATAATGAAATATCTGTTTTCATTCTAGGCAGTAAGCTTAGTTCCTCGTTACCTGTGATATCCCAGTTAATATATTCTGACTTCGCATCTACTTCAGATGAACACTCTAACTTATAAAAATTTAAAACAAATTTTTCATACAGTGCAGACATTTGATTATCCTCGATATATGTAGCAAATTTCTGTGAACCTTCACTCTCGCTTACTAGCAGTCCTTTGTAAATAAGATAACAAACATCAATGATAAGCTTATAACTACGATTATTTCTATTAAACTTCAAACTTTCCCAAAACACACTCCGCAATTCTACGCTATCAATATCTACGAAAAACAGTAGCAGGCTTTTTATATCTTTCTTTATGCCGGAAGTAAGTTTGTCACAGGTTATTAGATACAAAAGAGTGGTCTTTATTATCTTGTTCATTAAAACATTATATGAAAACTCATCGTAAGTGCAGACTAATCGGTTTTTTATTTGACTTTGTGTCTTTATACTTTCATTTATCTGTATCTTGCCTCTGACTCCGGGCAATTCATCTTGTTCATCAATATACTCTCTGTGTAACCCCAGCTTAACTTGAGTATTAACAGCTCGAACAAGCACTGATGCCAACAAGTCGTAGATATTTTCGAAGTCTTCACCTTGTAGTTTCTCATAATCCTTGTGGTTAAGTGCATTAAAAGCGTATGCAAGCATATAATAGATGTTTTTTATTGGGATTTTACGCATCTGGTAATAACCCTTTCACCCATTTTGAATGTTGCTTTTCATTATCAAACCAATACTCATCAAGTAATGGTATTATCTCGTATTTCAAAACACTTCTATACCAATCTTCAGTTATCTTGTTGCAATTGCATAAAAAGCTGTGACCAATTTGAAATCCTGAACCCAAATCATTTTTAATATCAATATTCAAAGCTTTCATCTCTGATAGTATTTTTTCACCCAGAGCTGCATCATCTTTCTTTATATAATTAATAAATCCATCATTTTCAAAAACAGGACTAATTGGTACAAAACTAAACCTGCGACGAAGAGCATAATCCATCATAGCAAGACTGCGGTCAGCAGTATTCATCATGCCGATGATGAATACATTCTTTGGTACGTAAAAGTTTTCGCCAGAATAAGTCAGCTTTATTGAAAACTCTTCTCCTCGCTTGTCGTTTTCAAGCAAAAACATTAATTCACCCATTATCTTTTCAATTCTTCCGCGATTTATTTCATCTATTATAAAGAAATACTTGAATTTATCTGCTTCCTTGCGGACTTCTTCATCATCAGAGTTAATACAAGAAATATAGTTAGCTTCATCCGTTTTTGCTATTCCGGTACAAAAATCATAGAAAACACCCGGCTCAAGTGTAAAACCACCATCACCGCTGGGTCTATATCCCTCAATAAAGTCTTCGTACGAATAGCTCTGATGAAATTGAATCATATTAACCTTATTATCGTCTTTTTCACCGATAATTGAATAAGCGAGCCGTTTAGCCATATAGCTCTTTCCGACTCCCGGTGCTCCTTGAAGAATTATATTCTTTTTTCGATTAATTAGTTCAACAATCTCGTCATAATAATCACTATCGAAAAAGACTTCTGATAGAAAATCATTTTTGGAGTAGGAGTTTGAAAAACTTATATAATACTCATCTACACTTATCGGCTGACGGTCTCCAGGAATGCGAATTTCATATTCTAATCCTATTTCATTGCTCAGCGTAAGGTTTATTTTGTATTGTTCAGGTTTCTTACCCAAACTTAAAAGGTCTTTCAAACACAAATCCTTTATTATATCGAACGGGATTTTATAGAAACCTTCGTTTCCTCTAATTAAAACGAGAAAGTCGATACCATAGTTATCATCAATAATAGCCTTTGGGAAACCGTAGAAATATCTTCCGCTTGGAAGATGTTTGCTGAAACAGATATACAATTTTTGCTTACAGTTAAGTTCAAAAAGCTTTGTTCTGGTCATGATAGTATATGTTTTCAACAAGCCACCTAATTGCTTAAACACATAACCCATCATAGTTTCTCTTATTGAATTATCATCTTGCGAGTCTTCGCCAAAGAATATTTGATTAATATCCTGCATTTTTGATACTTTATGTATTGTTGCTGTATATCCACTTATTTTATAGTCTATCATTAAATCAACTTGCTCCCACTGTACAGGTATTGTATGACCTAGCTTGCCATCGAACACATAGCTGTTTAGTCCATCAACAATTGTTCCTATCGCTTTAATTCTTAATAATTGGGTTTTAATGTTAAATGACTTTATTGCAATTCTATCACCGGGTTTCATTTTCGCCATTTTTGAAAACGCATCTCTTGCGCCACTTTTTTGAATACTTTGAATCCATTCATTTAACTTTATTTTATCGGAAACAATGCTAGAAATGTCACCCATCTCAAAATCTATCGCATAAACCCCATTTTGTGTAAGCTCCTTTGAAACATCACGTTGATTCGGTTCATCGCCATGCCATGCTCCACCAAGCCAAAACGTAATATCTGTGGGCGTTTCGACTTTAGGGGATTGTATGTTAAGTTCTGTTGCCCATATTGGTTTTATTGGGTCACTTCCACAAATAGCACTGTATAATACTCCATTGTTCAAAGGATTATTTGCGACGACTCCTATATTATGCATTTCTTCAAATAAATTACCATTCTCATTTTGAAATAACGCTTTGAGTATTTTTTTACGCCAATCGTCTGATGAAATGTTGAGATTACTTTCCGGATTTTGCAAATATTGTATTGTGTTCTTTATACTAGTTGGCATCAAATTAATATCTGTACCTCTTTTGAATTCGATTAACCATCTGACCCAATTGTTTTGTCTAACATTAGCTCTCGATATTGCTCGTTTATCTGTATATTCATTAAACTCATGCTTGTTTGCTCCATTTGTATCACAGTAAGTTATAAGCTGACCAACTGTTAATAAAAAATTATAGTCTACAGAGTTTGAGTCGTATGAGTTGAGAGTTCCAATATATGAATATTTATATTTTTTTCTTGTTGTAACTTCAATCATACCAGTAACATCAACATTTGTTATATTAATACCTAAAAACTCATTGAACTTGTCTTTCGCCTTTTGAAAGTAAAACTCTTCCATTTGAATAATATCTATGACATAAGTAGTTTGAAGAGCAGCATTTAAGTTTTCTTGATATTTTTCGACTAATGGCATAATTCAACTCCTATTATCTAAAATCTAGGGTTAATTGTAACAAAATTTAATCATAAATACAATATAATATGTAGCTGTGAGTTATATTGGACAGCCTTGAAAAACAAGCATTTGCCTTTATTAACGTTCACTTTGCTGTGACCTATTCTTATGTCTTTCATTATTCCATTCGCGTTCAACCTGCATATCTTCCATAAGATTGTCAACACTCCGGCGGATATTTTCCATTGATTTAAGTTCACCCCGGATTTGATAGTAAATATCACATAGATCCCAGCGTAATTTTAAACGTCCTTTCAATTCTTTCTCCCAATCTTTTACAGGTGGATATTATTTTCCGTTCAAGTGTTTTTTCAGATAATCAAATGATGATTTATAGTTTTCAATCTCATTACGATGTTTACTATAATATTCATCACGTCTTTTTCCGGTATTTCATCATATCTTAATGTGATTTTTTTATTCTTGCTGTAAATTTCATGCTGCGCCAGATGCATGCTAAGAGTATCTATAGCCATAGTCGCCACCTTCTTATCGTTTCGTATATTTTGCACCGAGAGGTGAAAAAGCCAGCGGCAGGATTTATACATCTTCTTCTGAGAGGGATTGGTGAAAGTATGAGCAATCGTTTCTTTGGAAACGTATAATTGCGCCATACATGGCGTTAAAACGGGGTATAATGAGTACACCCCGTTTTAACGGTTCACGCTATGTCGTCGTCAAAAACGTTATCTTGCGACGATTCAGCGGGTTTTTGCGGTACAGTGATTGGACGGTCTCTGTTGAGATGATGCATTCTTTGCTTGAGCTACTGAATGATGAGATAGCTTTCCGGCACGTGCATCGGCGATGCGGGAACGTGTATAATCCGTCAGCAAGTTTCAAATAATTGGTATATATCATATAAATCATACATCCGTTCATCACTTCTATTCATTATGCACAATACCTCTATTGCAAAAACAGCTCCATCAGGCTATAATAAGCATATATTTTGTAAAAGGGTGTGTGGACGTAATATGCTTTTATATCTCGATAATTGTTGTTTTAATCGTCCATTTGATGACCAATCGCAACTACAGATTAGTCTTGAAACTCAAGCAAAGTTATTTGTCCAACAAGAAATACTATCCGGCAAGTATGAGTTATTATGGTCTTATATACTTGAATATGAAAACGACAAAAACCCCTTTGATGTAAGGCGAGATAACATAATCGGCTGGAAAGAAATTGCTATTAAATCTGTTAATGAAACAGACGATATTTTGAATTTTGGTGATGAACTGATTAACAAAGGTGTAAAACTTTACGATGCTTTACATATAGCCTGTGCTTTTTACGGGGGCTGTGATTATTTCCTGACTGTAGATAAACTCATTTTGAACAAAAATATTCCTGAAATTAAGATTTGCAATCCAATAGATTTTATCAGAGAAATGGAGGTTTAAGCTATGCGTACTGATTCTGTTGTCAGAACCGAGGGCATGAGTGTTCTACTCGATAGACTTGGCAGAGTTGATGCCGAAAGGTTTATTTCTCTTATCCTGCGAGAGCCATTTGATTATACAACATGGAGAGAGAACCTAAATAACGAACCCATCGATTTGCGTGAGTTAAGCCGTCAAGCAATGGAACACACTTCTTCATAGAAAAAATGCCATTCACTCATTTTAAGAAATGACATTTTCTATTGATACTACTCGCTTGATAGCTTATAACTCTTGATTTATAGTAATTTCCCTAGTTCCCATAAGAACACTCCGACCAAAGAACTGCCTTGTGGCGGTTCTTTTTATATGCGGAGCAGTTCGCGGGCGCGTCTTTCAATAATCGTACCGTACTCAAAGCCGCCTGCCGCACTTATCGCCCAACGGCACAAATTGTTGATATATCCGCGATATTCTTGTAATACGCTTTCCGGGATAGGGGTTACATCACCCGACCAAATCCGCTTAAAGCCGTAATACGGAGCCATTGATATATACTCACCTGTGTTTGTATCTCTGAGGAAGCCATAGTTTCTGCTATGGCGGTTTTTATTTTCAACAAAATAGTCAACAACAAAAAGTGCCACAGCCTGTTCCTTAAATAGCAGAGCTGCCTTTTCGTACAGGTTATCACTCTCCCCTGTTTCCCCCGACTGCTCCATTGTTTCAAGAAAGCAACTTGTGGATGTAAAATTCGTAACCAAGATACCCTCGTCGGACATTTGAATGTCTGCTATGTTCTCTATTCCAAGTGCCGAGCACAAAACATACGGTTCGTATTCATTGAACGAGTTGACTTTTAGTAAGGCTTTTGAGCTCTGCCAATACTTATCCGACGTTCCTCCTGTAAATAAGGTGGATAATGAGCCTGTCTTGTATTGAGAGGTCCCATCCCATTCTTTGTGGACATATGGGGTTACATCGTCAAATAGAACATTTTCGTTTTGCTTTTTTAGCCAGTAACAGTCGGATAATGATAACGCTCTTGTTTCTGCCACCGCTTTTTCATGGTCAAATGTACCGAAAGCGCGCTGCATTAAACGCCCTGCCGAGAAGTTAGTTTCACGGCAAAAACGTGTTTTCATCCAATCTGAGTATGTTTTTGTCTTTTTGAGCATACTTCCGGGCAATAAATCGCCGTTTAGTACCCTGTTTTCGGTGATATCATATACCGCTGCATCCTTGCACATAAGCAGCATATTGTCTTTAGTTTCAACCACTACCGCCGTTGTCCGCTGCGGTTTATGCTTGACTTCGGCGACTTCCGGCACAGCAGAGCCAAGGAGCCGTACTATTTCACTTTCGGGAACACGCCGCTGATTTCCGACAGTGCGGACTGTACGGATTTTTTTTGCATTATCCCAGTTGCGAAGAGTCTGTGTAGTGACTCCGAGAAGCTGTGCAGTTTTTAGTAATGTGTAATGTTTTTCCATAAAAACAGTATATTATGTGCTTTTCGATAAGTCAACACATATTTTATATCTTTTTATAAGATTTTATAAGTTTAGAGACAATAATATTGACATCTCTTTGTCATTATTTCTTTATTTCCTCCAAACTTATTCCGATATTTAGCGGCAATATTAATAGCAATATAATCTATGAATTATCATTGTCCGCTTCGGTCAATCAAGGGTTTTGCATTTTCCTATTGTTATCTCTTTATACTTGAGTTATACTTACAGTCCGTTTCTTAAATTTTGTAAGTATTTGCCGAAAGGATAGTATAAAAATGACTTGCTTAAACTGTCAAAAACAATTATCAGACGGCGATAGGTTTTGCACAGGCTGCGGAACACAGGTAACAGAGCCTGGGCAACCGCACTATGAGCAGCAGCCGCAACAACAGCCATACTATGAACAGCCTCAGCAACAATACCATGAACAGCCTCAGCAAGCATATCAACAACCGCAGCAATACGGACAACAGCAATACCATCAGCCGTATCAGCAGCAACCATACCAGCATCAGCAACCGGCAGCAGGTGCTCCGCAGGAGTGGTATCGCAACACTCAAGTGCAATATCAACCCGGACAGCCGCAGCATAAATTCTCCGGCGGAAAAAGCGGATACTTCACCCTTGGCGAGAGAAATATAGAAACTGACCGCACCTACACAGCTGAAGAAATTATGGAGCGCTTGTGTCAGCATGCACATTTGCCCGGAGCACCGTACTATCATAAGTACGGCAAAGAGTATTTCGTGTACATTCCCGGGACAGGGACAAAGGATATGTGTGTCAACCATTCGTGGTTTCCCGGCAAGTTTGTCCTTGAAGAAGTCGACCGTCCCGGCACATTCGGCAAAAGTGTCCTGATGGCAGGGCTTACATCAGGCTGGGCTGATGTAGCGGAATATGCC